>ENA-UAIZ01000044-UAIZ01000044.1-human-gut-metagenome-genome-assembly--contig:-NODE-44-length-35252-cov-7.744637_pt1 | contig 35252 bp, 44 predicted proteins | sample MGYA00244426_ERZ654407 | MGnify/ENA primary metagenome ERZ654407 (study PRJEB26926, sample SAMN06165240) | human gut metagenome | biome: ENVO:00009003; feature: ENVO:2100002; material: ENVO:00002003...
GAGCCTTATCGTCGGCAGCGTCAGATGTGTATAAGAGACAGCCCAAAGCCCCCCTGTCCTCTTTCAGTCGATTGCGGGAAAAGCTCGGCTTCCGACTCGAGAACTTCCACCCCGACATAGACGATCGGCATCACCAAACCTTGGACCAGCTTCATCCCCGGCTTGAGGATGACGGGATCCTTGCCTACGTTCATGACGTGCAGATGGATTTCTCCTTGATAGTCTTCGTCAATCACGCAGGCTCCAACCTGTAGCTGGTACTTGGTAGCAATGCCACTCTTGTTGGACATGATGAGAGCACACCCCCGGGGTATTCGAGCTCGAATACCCGACGGAATGTTGATGCTTTCGCCCGGCCAGATCTGTTTGGCTTCGAAGTCTTCCGGGATGTAGAAGTCCAGCCCGGCGGACAGACCCGTTCCTCTGGTCGGGGTCTTGACATTTCTTACTTTTACGATTTTCATTTTTTAAAATATTTTTCGAGACGAGCTCGGTGTGTTGTGCCTGATGAGAGTGATGCTCCTTCTATGAAATTATACCGAGTGTGGAGAGGAAGCTCCTGGAATGCCTTCCTGAACGGTTGGCCTTCCGATTCGAATATCTTGCCCGCAGGATTGCCGGGCGTAACGTCCTTCATGTTTCGGGACTTGATCCACCACAAAGCCTCTTCCCGACTTATGGAACGTATGGAAGGTCTAACAGACCCCTTACGGAGCGTCATTTTGAACCACTGAGCCTCCGTATTGGAGTCATCTTCTTTAAACCATACCCTGTAATATCCGATAGCTATTGCCATAAGTTGTAGAATGTTTCGTGACACTTCTTGCGGTATGCCATCGGATCCTGCCGAATACTTTGGCACTTGAGAGGCTCTTTGGGTCGGTCGAGAATCTCCCGGGGCAGGACGTCGCTGAAAGCATCTTTGAGAATGCGCTTGTGAGTTCTGTCCTCCCGGGGCAAACGGAGAGCGAACCTGACAACGTCATGTCCCAGGAATGGTGACCGGAGTTCAACTGTGCTCCTCATGGAAGCCCGGTCAAGCCGAGGCATGTGGTAGAACGGAAGCTCTTGGAACACGTCTGAGAGCTGGGAGTCATAGTCATCAACTCGGCGATAGCCTCCGAAGAGTTCGTCAGCTCCATCCCCGGTCAGGATGACCTTCTCCTTGACCTTCTCCATGAGTCGGAACTGGGGGATCATGGAGCCCAAGTCGATGGGGGTTTCGTTGTAGCGGAGACACCTCTCCAGGCAATTATCATCTGGGATGGGGCCAAGAGAGGTGATAGAAACCCCTAAAAATTCGGACAATAGCATGCCAAATTTTGATTCATTATTCTCCACCATATAGAGATTAACCCCCAGGCCCATTCGATGAAGAATAGAGGCAACTATGGACGAATCCAGTCCTCCAGAAACCAAAGCTCCGACCGGGACTTTAGAGTACATTGCCCGGCGTTTTACGGACCTCTCGACCAAGCCCCGGAGGACTTCGGCGAACTCGGATTTTGCGAAATGACTCCGTTCCCCGATCCCCCATCTGTAGTAGTCCCTCCGGATAATGGTGGGCTTCACCTTCATGTCATCGAAGGAATAGACAGTATTCGGCATAGTGCGCTTAACATTGTTCCACGGAGTTCTGTCATCCCAGTTGTACCCCCATTTGAACACTTCCGACTGATAGTACCGGTCGAAGTCTCGGAAGTCCGACACCAACGGGGTTATCTCCGAGCAGATTTCCCCGAATTGGTTGTAGTAGAGTTGCTTCTTTCCGAGAGGGTCGGTGAAAGCAATAATTTGACCCTTCCGGTACCAGCATATTGCCCACATGCCATCCCAGTTGTTGGCTTCATAGATGATGTCTTCGAGACACGAGGATCCAAACAGGTCGAGAAGATACTCGACGTCGCTGGAATACCTCGTAGGATAGTTGTAGATCTCCCCCACGTAAAGAAGCCACCCATTGTTTCCGGCTAACTCTATAGGCTGAGCCATCCGGTCACCTGGCTCAGTCTGAATGGGCAAACGAACATGACCGAGGAACCATCCTCCTTCTGCGATCTGTCTGGACTCGATGCCCCGATGCTTGATCTGGTCAATGGCGTTAGCCCTTCTTGTTATACTTATTCCGCACATATCACTTGAGTTTATTTTTGAGAGCGTCCATGATACAAACGATCCCTATTCCGATTATTACTGCTATTGCCAGCCCAATGATGATGGGCTCCTCATTTCCTCCTGACATGTCTTTTGCGCTTTATGTCCTTTCTGACTTCGTCAACTGCGATCAGAAATGTTATATAGAATACAGCTGCTCCAGCCAAAGAGATCAAGGCTACCCCGATCAATACTTTAACTTCTACGGGCATCTTTCTTCGAGTTTTTGAGGATTTGTTGTGCCTTCTTCTCGATCCAGTTGGTGTAGCACCTGCTCTCCATGTGGAGCCCAGTCAGGAGCTTCGAGCATCCCGGCAGAACATGCAATCGTCATATTGCTGATGAGCTTTAGCTCTTGCTTCGTCGATAGTCATAGCTTAATAGATTACCCATTTGGAAAGATCTTCGTTGTATGCATGGAGGGACCCAGCGAAGTAATGCAGAGATCCCTTCTTGAGAGAGGGATAGGTGGCTGCGAGGATGTTGAACACGTAGTCCATCATAGCCTCTGTCAACCAGATGTCAATTGCGAAGTGCTTGAAGAAGTCATTGCTCCGAATGTAATATATCACGTGGAGCCGATTGTTTCGGATGAGGAACTGGTAGCTGACGGAGCAAGGTACTCGGGTCAAAGCCCCGGCTGTTGCCCGGGTGTCCTCCGGCTCGAAGATCATGACCATTGCTCGTCTGGAGTGCGGGTCGTCCCGGAGAGTCATGATGACATTGTCCAACTGGTGTATTTCGGGTCCCTTGTGGAAGATATGCAGACGCTCCGAATAGGTGTAGTCGAAGCGACCCTCCTGCCGAGTCTTGCTCACCAGCTTCTGCCACAAGTCCCGGCGGATCTCCCAGCTCTTACCCGGATTGACCCCGTTTCGGTCAAGCCGGTCGGAGAGCTCTGCTCGGCAATACTTCTCGATGAGCTCGGCCTCGTCTTTGAACATGAAGTCGAGCATCTCACGTTTGCCGAGATACGGCTTCGAGATGACAAAGCTCACCCCGATGAGTTCCTTGGTGAGCCGGTCGTCTCCGCTGAGTTCTTGGTTTTGGTAATGGTTGACCGGGACCGTGATGCCGGAAACCTTGAGCTCCCGATCCATCTCCCGGATCATTTCGAAACAGTCTTTGAATATTCTACCCATGTCAATATTTGGATTTAATGCGAAACAGATTTACTTGATACTTCAACGACCAGAGCTCCCGGACTTTGTCTTCCGTGACACCTATGCTCCCGAAGAACATAGCGAACATTGCCCAGATATTCCAAAGTCTCTCCTCGAAGACCACCAAGTCAACCATGTACTGAGATTGTCTCCACTCCCGGTTCTTGAGGCAGTTGGCAGCCAAACCTATTGTCTTGATCAGCTCCAGTATGTTCTCCTCGAAATTCTCATCGGCAATATCCTTCCGGAACCCGTATGTGTGACCCCAAGCAAAGTCTGGGACCATACCGTACAGCTGGTAAAGCTCGAGCATAAAATTGAAGGCATCGATCAGCTCCTCCAGCACGTGGTCCTTCTCGTTTTTGTCCTTGGCCTCCATCGCTTCTGTGAGCTCCTCGACAATCTGCCAACAGAGTTTTTTGAAAAGCTCCTGATCCTCCAAAGTGTTGATGTCAAAGTTCGCGATGCGCTCCTTGAAGTATGGCCTGTACATGAGCTGGAGCTCCCCCTGGAGGGCATAAATCTCTTCCCAGCTCTTAATGAATGGCTTAAAATCTTGGGTATTCATGGCTTGATGTTTGAGGATGGATTGTACTGTCCCGGATCTTCTTTGTGAGAGTAATATACAGCTATTCTGCGTCCCTCTTCTGTGAGAACATGTTTGATCTCATGCACCTCGATGGGACTGATCCGGATGAAGTCCACAGCCTCCGAAATGGTTGAGAAGTACGTAGGTACTACTCCCTGAGCTTTTAACGGCTTGGGTTCCTCGAGTTCGTTGTTGATGGCCCCGATTGTGGCTACCATGTCAAGGAGATTGTCCTCCTTGTGTGCATTGGATTCACGTGCCATTTTCACTGCCACTTGGACCCAAGACACGTCAAGAGCGGTCAGAGGCTTACCGGTAATGACCGAGGCGATCTCTGCGGCCTTCTGGTTGCATTCCATGAACGGTCCGTATTGTCTCTCCTTTTCCTCCGACCGCTCATTGATGATTTGGTCAGCGTGTTTAAGTATGTTACTCATGATTTTTAGTATATAGGTTAGACCCCGGGGAGGGACTCGAACCCTCCTGTACCACTCCGGGGTGCCAAGGGGAGTGACGGCTCCACTTGGCGAGGAGTTCTGACTTACTCCTCAGCCGGTGCGTTCTCCGGCTCGTTCTGTTCTGCTTCGGGAGCTGTTTCGTCAGCCTTCTTCCGGCCGCGCTTCGGCTTCTCGGTCTCTTCAGGAACCGGAGCCATCTCGCCGAGCTCCAGGTCCTTCGAGTCGATGCCCTTGCCCCAGACGTGACCGTCGTTGGTCTTGATGCGGTACTGGATGAAGTTGTTGCGGGGGTCGAGACGAACTCCGATGATGATGCCGTCGGTCTGCTCCTTGGTCTTCGTGCAGATGAACTTGCAGAAGCGGCCGATGTTGGTTTTGGCATTCTCGAGGTTAGCCTTTGCCTCCTCAGCTGATACCTCCTTCTTCAGCGGACGGGGTTCCTTGGGCTCCTTCGGGGCTTTGGTCTTGCGAGCCTTCTTCGGCTTCTCCTCGGCGACTTCGTCGTTCTCCTTGATGCCGTTCTCCGCCTTGTACTCTTCGGTCTCAGTGGCGTTGTAGACAGCGCCCTCCTCTGCCGGATGCTCCTGGGATGCTCCTCTCGATGCGAGGATGGACTGGATGGCGTCAAGCTCGTCACCGGTCTTGACCTTGGCCAACTTTTGAAGAACTTTCGAGCTGTAGCTCTTGTACTTTTCGATAAACTTTTCCATAGTGTTTAGTTGTTAAGTGTAGTGTAAAAGTAAGAAAAAATGTCCAATTAAAAAAATTTTTCACCAGAAAAATTGAAATTATTTCAATCCAATTCGACTGTGATTATGTCCAATATGTTGGAGGTCCTCATGCTATTGACTGCCAGTAGAGCCCTTCGGATCCCCAAGTCCCTCATTGCTCGCTTTGCTTGAGCAATGGCTCTGGCTTTGATTCTTCCGTCGGGGATAGCTGCTTCGTAGCTGTTGTAATCCTCGTCCATTAATTCGTAGTAATATCGTTTCATTGTCCTTTTGTTTGTACTACAAATATACGAAAAATATTCTTATTCCTACGATAAAACGGGGAAAAAGTAGAGGCTAAACCTCTACTTCTTCACCTTTGTAATTTACGAATTTAGCATCCTGATAGCTGAAGAATCGGAGGGACCCGAGGTCTTTGGTTATCGTGTTCAATATCTGGGCGAGCTCCTGGTCGGAGTAGTCTTTGCAGGAGTTGACTGTGTCTACTGCCCAGTAGTTCGACTGTCTAACTGAGGTGTAGCCCTTCTTCCCGACAGTTACTATGAAAGCATTAGGACGGTCGGATAACTTGTTCTCTTTGCTTCGGAATATGACCGAGACCTTTTTGTTGTTGGGACAAGCGGCTTTTGCCAGACTTTCGATTCGATGTTTGTTTTCGTAGTTCATAGTGTTATCGTTTTGTTTGTATCATAAATATAATACTTCTGCGACAAATACTACGATGTTTTACGATATTTTTTCAGATATTTTTCGACCCTCGCTTTTACAGCTTCCATGAGAGCATCCTGTCCCCGGGTCTTCGCTTTCTGGGCTCTTATGACGTCCTGGTCCACTGTCTTCGAGCATATCAGTTTATTGACTATAACAACCTCCTTCTGTCCTTGTCTGTCAAGTCGAGCATTGAACTGCTGCTCCAGCTCAAGAGAATAGGTCTGCCCAAACCAGATGATGCGGTGTCCTCCGGCTTGGAGGTTGAGCCCATGACCCCCGGAAGCCGGGTGCATCAAAAGAACCTGGATTCTGCCGGCATTCCAGTCAACGATGTCCTTCTCCGTTTTGAGTTCCCGGGGCTTATACTTGGCGAGAGCCTTCATGAGTCGGTCCCTATCATGCTGGAAGGTCCAACCTATGAGGACCGACTGTCCCCCGGCGTCCTCAATGAGTTCCTTCGTGGCTTCGATCTTCAACGTGTGCACCTCATGGGCCACTCTCTGTTCATCGTACACTGCTCCATTGGCAAACTGGAGGAGCTTCGTGGACAAAGCTGCTGCATTGACAGCTGGTATCTCTACGGCGTCCCCGAGCTGATCAATCATGCTGAGAACTTGTTCCTCCTCGAAGGAGTCATAAGCTTTTTGGATTTCCGGGGGCATCTGGATCTCCACTATGTTGTCGATGCGCTCGGGGAGATCGAGGTAGTCCTTAGCTTTCATGCTCATGCAGATGTCCCCGATCTTTGAGTATATCCGCTCCTGATTCTCTTTGGATATGTCGTACGAATATACAATATGCCCGTTTCTACGTCCTGGCTTAAAGTAGTTGTCACGATAGTGGGATATGTATTTGCCCAAGCGCTCTCCCCGGTCCAGGAGGTACATTTGGGCCCAAAGGTCCATAAGACCGTTGGGTGTCGGGGTACCAGTCAAACCTACTACTCGGGAGAGTGAAGCCTGAACGTGCTTAAGAGCTTTGAATCTGATTGACTTGGGGTTCTTGAAACTGCTGAGCTCGTCGATGACCACCATGTCGAACGGTAAGCAAGATCCCCCGTAGAGCCCGCATAGCCAAGCCACGTTGTCTCTTCCGATGGTGTATACGTCTGCCTTCTTGGCAAGAGCCTCACGACGTTGACGTTCTGTTCCGATGATGCGAGACACTTTAATGTGCTTCAAGTGGTCCCATTTCTCGACCTCCTGTGTCCAGACTGATTCGGCTACTCTTTTGGGAGCTATGACTAATACTCGTCGGACCTCGACCTCTTTAAACATGAGCTCGTTGATGGCTGTCAAAGTAGACACTGTTTTACCCAATCCCATGTCCAGGAACAGAGCACAGTGCGTGTGGCTTATTATGTGGTCAACAGCTTGTAGCTGGTATTGATGGAGATCATTTTCGGTCATATTTCAATGCTAACATTTTACAACCCATGGTCGTGTCTATCACCTCGACCCGAAAGCCCATTGCTTTCAGTTTCTGGTGCATTAATGTCTGTATTTTTCTGGGCTTTTTGCCGAATGCTTTCAACTCAACGAAAACGACTTCGCCACCGGGGAACAGACAGAGCCGGTCAGGGAGGCCAGCATTGTGAATTGCGGGGAGTTTCAAACACCAGCCACCAACTCTCTCCACCTCAGTGACGAGTCGTTTCTCAATCGAGTTTTCGCACGTAGTATTTTTGCTTTCCATAAATGGGGAAATTTTTAGTAGACTTGCATGGCTCCCATTCGGGCATACTCTTCAACAAGTCATTGATTTCTCGGGTCTTATACCGGTCCATGTCCTCCCTGTTCCGCCCAAGACATTCGCACCATATTTCAGCAACACATACATAGTCTCGGGGGGTGGTCCCTTTGGGGTTTAACTCATCGATCAGGAAGTCTCTTCTCTGGTAGAGGTCCATTGAGTCCCAGTTGTCCGGGAGTTGACGTTCCAAGTACGCCTCAATGATGCCTTTCCGTTCATCCGACTCGCTGTGCGAGCTTTGCTCATTTTTGGCTATTTTTTCTGCTTCATGGCTCAAATAGAGTTTTTCCTTGGATTTGTACAGGACAACTGCCTCAGCCCATATCTGGTCTATCTCGTCGTCCAGTTCCATGAACACGTCTTTTTTGGCATTGTTGGGGACCACGTCCACTGGCATGAAGCGTCTGTTGCCAGTGGGGTCTCTCAGGAATTCGCTGTCGTTGGTGGTGCCGAAAAAGACGCATTGCCGGGGATATATCTCAGAAGTTCTGGCATACGCTGGTCGGAATGAGTCTTCTGACTTAGATATGAAATGCTTCACTGACTCAACCTCCGCTTTGCGGAGACCGGAGAGCTCAGCTATTTCAATAAGCCATGCCCCCTGGATCTGCTCGAGAGCCTCCTTTCCTTGGACTGTAAGGAATGTGTCGCTAAACCAGGATTTTCCCAATTTTTTGATGAACGTACTTTTGCCGGATCCTTGGGGTCCTACGAGCATAAGCACAAGGTCGAATTTGACCCCCGGATTCATAACTCTGGCAACTGCTCCAACCAGCATCTTGCGGATGGCTTCGCGAGAGTAGATATTGTCGTCAGCCCCCATGTAGTCAATCAGGAGTTTGTCCACCCGTTGGATCCCGTCCCATTTGAGGTCATTGAGGTAGTCCAGAATCGGGTGGAAGTGGTTGCGTTCAAATTCCAGAGCCATGGCATCGTCGATCTTTAGCGAGGACGTTATTCCATATACGCAACCCAAATAGTTCCGGACCCCGGAGTAGTCTACGTTCTTGACCGGCTCCGGCTTAACAACCCGACGCCACGGGAGATTCCCGAAAACGTATCTCTTCCCGTCAAAGTCGTTTTGTCTGAACAGTCTTTTGAACCGGGGATCGTTTGCAAATATGAGGTTGAGGTTGGCATCCGACGAGAGGTACGCTCCCCGAGTATCAACCTCCAGCTCCTTCATCCACTCGACGCTCTCAGCCTCCGGGTCAACCTCCTTTTCGACGACTTCTTCCTGAGTCCGATCATGCTCTGGATCGGCAAACTCGTACTTGGCACTGTTGATGTGGTCGTTGGCAATGGTTGTCTTAGTGTCTGGGTCATTGCGTACGAACTCCTCCATTGCTGACACACTTGGCAACTTCGACGAGGGATCCTTGACCTTGTCGTCAAGGTGACCGAATTTGTGTATGCGGACCAAGTCAAACGCATTGCAAAGTTTACCCCCACACGGGTCAGTTCCATGATGGGAATAAGCGAACTTGTCCTCATACACGATAAGACCAGCCGAAGCACTTCCTTTTGTGTAAGTGTATCGGCCCTCCAATGCTGATGGGACATAGGTGTCAGAGAGAAAAGTCTCTATTGCTTCGGGTATGGAGTACGTCCTACAGAACGCTCCTATGAGCCCCCTCTTTATGGTTGGGTCCTCCTGCTTCTTAACGGCTCTGTCGACAGCTTCGAAACGGGACGAAGCTGTGGGCCAAAGTGATGAGTCCTTCCAATCGGCATAGGAGTTGAGGATCTCGTCAGCATCAATCCATGGACCGTCCTGAACCTTAAAGTAGTAGTCCATGTCCTTCGGCGTAGAAGGCCAGAACATGAGTCGGTTGGTCTCGAAAGTTGAATTGTCGAAAAGGTCTATGCCGATTATCCCGGCAATTTTTCGGCTTATGGCCACATACTCATCAGCCGTGACTTCTCTGCTCAGTGGCATTATTAGTCGGTACCGGGGAGATGCATCTGAGTGTTTGTGAGTCCCATGCAGAACAGCTGCATTGTCAAACTGGAGAGTAAAGTCATCCCAGAGGTCTTTGTGGGCAAAGTCCAAGTCGAGTGTCATCAACTGTCTATGGACCACATTGGCCGGACTTCTTTTGCCTCCTCTCAGGTAGCCTCCAACGTATCCGCCTACGTCTTTTATTTTGAGCTGGTCCTCCTTGCTTGCAGAAACAAACTCCTTGAATGTTTCAGTGGTCTTGTTCTCTTCCCCGAGTCGACTGACCAATTCAGACCATTTCAATTTCTTGTTGCTCCATACTTTTGATCTTGCGCTCAGTCCGATTGCAATATCAAGTTCCCCGTCGTATGTCATTAGTCTTTCTTATAAAATTTAGTAACGTATCCGTCTGCTTTGAGAGGTAATCCCATTGGCAAGCAGTTCAGCCAAGGAAGATCCTCTCCCATAACTCTACACATAGTTTCCAGACAATCCCCGGCTCGGTCTTCGTCTACCTCTGCAATGGCTTCATCATGGACGTGCATTACTATTTCGAAGTCTTTCATAATGCTTAGTCTGTACATTGCTTCGGCGAGAAGATCCCGGGAGATTGCCTGGACTATGTTCTCCACCAGTTTGCCCCCGTAAGTCTCTACCTCAGTCCATCCTACTGACTGTACCATGCCGTCGTAGACAATGCCAGTCTGCCCGAACCTGTTGGGTCTCACCCGGGGATTTCTGTAGTATAATTTTCTCCCAGCTGGGAGAGCTATTGTCAAATTGGTCCCGTCATGTTCAAAGACGAGACAACTTACTTTCTTGGTTTTCCTGGTCTGGACGCACTCGATGGCCTTCTCGTTCACCTCCGCCCAAAACTCAACAATTTTAGGATTGGCTCGGCGCCAAAGAGCTACGATGGAGTACATTTCCTTTTTGGACAGCTTCTTCTCTTTGTCCATCTTCTCCATTGCGTTGACCGACCCCTCATATCCGAGTGCCAATTCTGCCGTCTTGCCCCGCTGTCTGAGGTCCGATCCTTTCGTAACCTGCTCAATTGGGACCCCGAACATGAGTGATGCTGATGCCTCATAGATCTTGCCATGAGTGTTGAAGACGTCGAGTCGCCATTTCTCCTGGGCTAACCAGGACAGGACCCGGGCCTCAATAGCACTAAAGTCGGCTACTGCAAACATTTTACCCTCCGGGGCTATGAATGCTGTTCGAATGAGCTCCGAAAGGACATTCGGAATGCTGTCGTAACACATTTCGATGAGGTCGTAGTCTCCCTTCTCCACCATGCTCCGAGCAAGACTCAAGTCCTTCATGTGGTTTTGGGGGAGATTCTGGAGCTGGATCATACGGCTCGACCAACGTCCTGTTCTGTTGGCCCCGTAAAACTGGAATAACCCGTGAGCTCTCTGGTCTTTGGCAGCACAATTGAGCATAGCAATGTACTTCTTAGTTGAGGTCTTGGACAGTGCAAGCCGACCAGCGAGAACCTCCTTGACCAAATCGGGAGCCTCCGGATTGTTTTTCAGATATTCGAGGATTTCGGGCTTTCCCAGTGCAGGGAAGTTGAGTCCGAAATTAGTGCTTAGCCACGTCTTCAACTGGACCAAGCTGTTCGGGTTATCCAAGCCCGTCAGTTCCTTCATCCGGTCGGTCATCTCCTCCGTGTATACCTCATCGAAAGAGATGGCGTTTCCGGCCATGTTGAGATCTATCAGAATGCCCCGATCATTGATGCTTTGGTCTACGAGGTAGTTCCGACGTTCGAACTCCGGGAATGGGAATTGGTCCAGCTGTTCCACGATGTCGCGTTCGGCAATCACGTCATATTCGGCATACGTCTTGAACTCGTTCCACTTGTCCGGGTCGTCGTCCGGCATGTTCCGAGTCCTCATCCCGTTGGACTTGGTTGGCTTGCACGGGGAACAGAAAAACCGGATTAAAGCTTTACCGGTCGACTTCTTCCCGTGCTCCCCGAGGACCAACGCCTTGGAGAGTTCATCCAGAGCCAAAGGCAGTCCGCAATAGGCTGCTTTGGTCATTGAGCAATACAATTGATCAACCGGGATAGGTAGTCCTATACGCTTAAATACGAGTCTCTCAAATACAGCGTTATGAGCCCATTTCTCGATCTCCGGGTCAGTTAAAGCGGAGATGAAATAGTCGGGGAGCTCCTCTCCTTTGGCCAGATCTATCACCTGAACGGGAGATGTATCAAAGGCGAAAGACACTATAAGGAGCTGAAAACCCCCCGATTCTATGTATTTATAGGCGCCCGTGGATTTAATGTCCTCCGGGCTATATGTTTCTGTATCGAAATATAAGCGTCTCGGCATGTTAACTATTGTTAAATTTGTTGCTGGGCGGGGATTCGAACCCCTAATCCCAAATAAGACCCAGCATACCAACCTACATAAGGTCGTCGTCCCACGGGTTCTGGCCGAAGTCCTCTTCTGCCGAAGATCCCCCGGAGAGTCGTTCTCCGTCAGCCAACTTCTGGAGGTTGTTCAGCCCGCAAGCAACGCCTTTGTTGCCATTCGTGTTGAAAACGTAGAAGTTGATCGACGCCCGGCCATAGCATCCTGAGTAGAAATCCTCTTTTTCGATGATGGGGTTGAGGTTGACGTCCACGATGCCAGGACGGTTGTCCGAATTGGCATTGACGAACATGTGCCCAGCATACTCCGGGTTGTCCGGTCTTTCGGTGTCCCCGTCACGGAGAGGGTTCTTCCACGTGGGAGGAATCTTGCCGCCCAATTTGGCGATACCCTCTTTGAGAGCCGTATCGATGGCCTCCTTGACCCGAGCCAGAGTTGCCGAGTCGGTCTTCGGGATGAGGATTGATACCGAGTATTTTGCTCGGTCGGAACCCTCCATTGCACGGGGTTCCCATACGTTGGCGTAACTGAACCGGACTTTGCCGGTTACTACTTTGGTTGTTGCACTCATAGTTGTGAAGTTTAGTTATTAGAAAAATCGAGTTTTGCTTGTTCAATTCCCATTGCCGGACGCTTGTCAGACTCGGGGACGAGAGTGGGTTTGCCAGGAGCTTTGATGACGAGGTCCCCGACCAGTGAATCGAAGTCCTTTTTGAGGAGCTTCTCGATTGCCGGGATTCCGGCCAGTTTGACAACTTGGAACTGATCCGGGGTGTAGTCGCATGCGGTAAGAACTTCCTGAACTGCATTCTCATCAGTCCATTTCCGTATTGACCTTCCTTCGACTACCTTATACCCAGGGATCTTCTCGCCCGATATGGCTTTGGAGAGCAGGTGCTCAGATACAGCATTTACCCATTCTTGAAGCATGGGGGCTTGCTCAAAAATCTGAGCGAGCTCCTCAGTGGTTAGGAGTTCGGGCTCTTTGAACTCGTGTTTGGCCAAGTCCAGATTGTGGTCTGCCATCTTGCGACACAAAGCTTTGACTTTACACCACCTGCACCAGTGCCCGACTTGGAGTTCCCCCTCCCCGGAGTAAGCAAGAGCTGCTTTGGGTTTCACTACCTCCTCACCCCATTTGTAGAGGACTTCGGGTGTAATCTCCCATGACGATATTCGCTCCTGGCGGGGCTGGACTATAGTCAACTTTACCATGTTGATGTCGTAGACCATTTCAAATTTGGACAAGGCCCCGAGAGCATACAGCATCAACTGAGCATTGTTCTCAGCGAAAACCGGCACGCCAGTGCCAAACTTGAGGTCTATGATCTCCATGACCCCGTCAGCGATAATGCAAGCGTCTCCAGTGCCGAATCCTTGTTCGACCCAAGCCGAGAAGTCCAGTCTCTCCTCCAGAAGAACGAGAGCGTCTTTGGTTTTCCGCAGAGCTTCCGTATATTGGTCCGTTACGTACTGACAATAAGCCATTACGGGCTCATCCATGGCCTCAGTGTAGAGGTCACTCTTCTTCAGCTTCCGGAGTTCAGCAGACGTAACGTCAACAGGCGTTATGCGGAACCTCGCTCGGAGGTAACATTCTGCCATCTCGTGAGCCAGAGTACCCTCTTCGGCATACTTGGAAGGCTTACCGGTTTCCTCAACTTTTTCCTCCAGTCTGGCACTGGGGGTGCAGTTGATCCACCGGTCTGCCTTTGATGCCGAAAGCATGGCGTGCTTACGAGATGAGTGATTCGGGGCTCCCATTACGCAAGGTTTTTGAGGAATTCGTAGAACGCGTCGTAGTTTCGGGCATCCAGTCCCGTCACATTCTTCGCTCCCAGTTCAGTGAGCTTTGCCCGGATAGCTTCGCGGTGATTGTCCACCTTACTTGCCAGGAGAGTCCGGATGTCCTGAATGGAGACAGCGGGGTCGGAACCCAAAGAGGAGTTCGCATCCATCGGCATGGGTTCGGACTCCTCCGTCTTCTCGGGGGCCGGAGCCGGAGCCGGAGCTGGCTTCTTCACGTCCTGTGCAGGGACTGGTTTCTTGACGTCAGTCGTCTTAACTGTCACAGGATTTGCGCCTATGACATGACAGATTTTGCGGACCATTTCGAGATCCTGAGTCTCTTCGAGGTTTGCCTCGAATTTAATTTCGATTTTCATTGGCTTGATGATTTTTGATTATGGTGTTCAAAAGTTCAATGTACTTGCTGAGGGGTATAGCCGGGTCATGGAGAACGGTTTCATGGAACAGGGACCCGAGATGAAATACCTTCGTCTCTCCTGTTTTGACTGATAACTCTGCTCTGTAGTTCCCGTTTGTCAGAATACATGTCTCTCCCTTAAATTCGGAACTCCATGCTCCTTTGTAGAGGTTGTCTACGGATATCCCAAGCCAAGCTGCTAAACGGGAAACTTGCTCCGAATTCAACAAAGTTTTTCCGTTGAGAACCCGATTGAGAGCTGCTCGGGGGAACCGGTTATCGGGGAACAGAATTTCTGCTACTTCTTGAAGTCGGAGACCTCTCTGTTCAATTAGTTCTCTGAGATTGATAGTCATTGTGTTGTCCATGTTGCTTATCCCAAATATAATCAATTTTCCCCGGATATTGAAATTTTTTCAATCTTTTTAATGAAAAATGTTTACTTGGTGAGGAGGTAGACCACTTGAGCAATAAACGTGCTCCTCCTGCTTGGACTGAGGCGATCGTATATTTCTCGTAGAGGTTCAATGGCTTTCTCAAGCTTGAGGTCTTCTCCTTTCTTTTTCAACTCCTTGAGAGCCTTATAGACCCGGGTCCTTTCCTGCCACTCCAGAACGTCTGTCTTATCTGGCCACCAACCCGCCACGGGGACGAATTTGGAGCTGAGCACATAAGCCGATTCGCCATCCCCAGAAAACGGCTGGTGGGTGATAGCCCCCGGAGTACAATTGGGGTTGATTTTCTTCTTGAACGAGATGGGCTCCATGTATGTAGGCCCCTCTCCGGGAAGCTTGTCCATTTTCATGTAATGGAATCCGAACTCGTCTTCGTACTTGAATACTACGTATTTTTCGATCTTTTCCATAGTTTACTGATTTACTGGCATTACCACTATTTTGCATTTCATTCCAAAGTATTGGAAGTGTTTGCCCATTGCAAAAATGTCTTTGAGCTCCGTTTCCGTGTAGGTCTCGTATACCCCTTCTATATTTATGTGGCTTACCCCATTTGACTGTGACAAAGCCCGAAACGAAGTGAATACTCCTTCTACCTGTCCTGCGTTAGTGACGATAATTACTGATTTAATTGTTCTCATAATTTTGTAGGTTTTTGTTTACACTACAAATATAATACTTCTGCGGTAAATACTACGATAAAATCAGCATTTTTTTCCGTTTGTTTTGAGAAGTCCCATCATGACAATTTCGAGAGTGTTGGGTGAAGCTGGTTCTGACTGTATTTGGTCTTCCACCAATTTCTCCCACATTGAGCCAGCTTTAAATCCGATGAATGCCAGGAGCTTCTCCTTTCTTGTGAGAGGTTTGTCGGTTTTAATGCCAAACTGGTCAAGAATAGACTGAATCCCTTCATTGACAAAATCCGACTGATTGGTAACTGATTCTCTGTGAATAACTCCGAGGAGAACCTCTCCCACATTGCTGGGGGCTTTCAGCTCCTTGGATACGATCCCGTTGTAATAGTTGTCCGATTTGGGGTCCGGGTCTGCCGGAAGGTCCCAGTTGAATTTTTCTTCCATGTTTTACTATTCGTTAATTCCATACTTACCGCAGACGTATGCTTCGCCAGTCTTGAAGCCTATGCAGACGAGAAGAGCCTCGCGTTTGGTCAATAGTTGTCTCATTCCTGTGGCTTCGTTTACTACCTTGACCATCTCCAACAAGACAGAGGAAACATGACTGGTTGTTTCATCGTCAAGACTGTTAACTCGCTCCTGCATTTTGTTTATAAGCTCCACCACTTTGTCCGTTTCAACCTCGGGACCTATGAGACTTGAGAAATAGTCTTCTCTGATTGCCGGCTGTGCCGGAGTGCTCCATTCGATTTTTTCATAATAATTGGCTTGAATTTATGTTCCCTAATGAATGATTCTACGTGTTCTATTTTCTGCTTTTTTAATTCCATTACCTGATTGAGGACTAACAGATACCCGTCCTCCGTAGTTACTACGTCCAATCTGGTTAGCTGAGGATTCATGTATGTGGTCAACATTTCTGAAAGCCTTTTCGTTGGATGAGGTCCTGTACCTATTAATAAGTAGTTAGTATCTGTTCAGCCACTCAAGATATGAACCTACCCAATATTTACCGGACTTGAGCCTAAACACTTCTGCGTCAAAATAATTTGGCAAAGTGGCTACATAGGCCTTAGCGGCCTCTCTGCTGGGGTGAAGTCTTTTGAGTCTCATAGCTTTATGCTATTTAAAAATCGGTACTAATTTACCGCTGTCAATCGCGTCAGAAAGCCACTCGGTAGGGTACTGACAATCACGCTCTTTAATATAAATGAAGGTGACGTACTCCTCGATGGTAAGAACTTCGTTTTTCGTTGTAACTTTGTAGGTCTGTGTTTTCATTGTCTTATCCTTTTGTTTGTATTACAAATATAAGAAAAGTTTTTTGAAGTAAAAAATTTTTTGATTGAAAAATGAGAAAAAAGTTGGGACCCAAGGATTAAAACTGTTTGAACCCGTAGCGGGTTATTTTACGTGCCAAGGTTCCGGCATCCATATATCTCATTTCTAATTCAGTTCCTACCATGTGTATAAACGGTCCTCGGAATGAATGTAAAACTTCCATCTCAGCCCCACTCTTAGTCCGGTATTTCTCAATGGAGTCTGACTCAGTTATGGGGTCAAACAGGTCTTCTACGTTGTCTGCCCATTTTCGGGTCATCCCGTTTTCCAGGAGTACGTTCCTGAGTTCCGTAATGGTGCGGCAGAAGGTGTGGACGCCATTGTTGAAGGTAAGGCTGAATGCCCCGGAGGCAAATTTGTTTATCTTGAGTTCGAGTCCCTGTTTGTTGGTGTAAGTGATGGTTTTCATATTGTAGTTTGTTTTTGTTTGTATCACAAATATAATACTTCTGCTGCAAATACTACGATAAAATGCTGGAAAAATAGCAGAGAAACAATAAATTTTTCATTGTTTCTCACCTAAGTGATTGACACTCAATGGGTTAGACCCTAAAATCACCTCCCGAGAAACAATGTAAACAATGATTTCTATATAACCTTTTTATAGGGGTCTTATCCTCTTTAAGAACACTATTATCCAATATTAGAACACATATTCCCTATTCAGGTTTTCCTCCTATATTATTGTTTACATTGTTTACAGGGGTCTAATTCATTGATATTCAATCAATTATGGAGAAACAATGATTGTTTATTATTGTTTCTCATTGTTTACTGCTGGTCCCTGCCACGGGGGCCAATATCCCCGGCTTGGGGGGACACAAAAAACCCGGGCTCCCCTAAGCCCGGGACGGAGTAGTTTCCTAAAATTTCCAGCTAAAGCCAACCTCATACCCCGATCGGGTCAGCTCGAAGTCCCGCACATAGGATATATCTACTCCGAAATTCCTGTAATATATGCCTCCCCCAGCCCCAACCTGCCCGAATGAGTTAGCTGAAGCTCTCAGAAAGGGGGACCATTTCGGGGACCTCGTTTCTTTGATTTGTTCTCGAACGGGGATATACTTGTACGTAAGATGCTGGAGAGTGTTGTATTGGACTGTAGCTTCCCAGTCAAATTGGCCAATTTTGGGATCTTTGAAGAATGTTCCAGCGTATTTCCTGGTCGTATTCCAGTCCAATATTGTCCTTTTTACGCTCTCCAGAGTATCCACCTCCTTTTGGTCCTCCCCAAAACCCCCTCCATTTGTGATTTCTGGGGGTGTTTGGGGAACCTTTTCCTCCTGGCCCTTATAGATATATATCAATTTGATTGGATTCCTAAAACCCTCCCATTTTGGAACCAAATCCGGGACTTTGACCTCCCCCTGAATTGGGGGTAAATCGACGTACTTTATAACGGTCTTTTCCTCGATTGTTTTACGCCCGATTATAAAGCCTATACCTACAAGAACTATTGTGCAGAGTACTCTCTTTAGTAAGTCCATATCGTGTCCTGCGGGAGGGTTTTAGAAGCATCTACGTGGATAAAATTCCCGTCGATGCCCATCCTCCGGATCCGCAATGCAATGGCTGCCTGGAGGATCTTCATCCGATTGGGGCCCGAGGCACACCTGATGTCCACTGCCAAACCTTCTGTGTGAGCACTGTTGCCGGACCGTCCTTTGGCCTTATCGTGTTCTTTGGAACGATAAGCACAATTGAGGACGAGGGGGATGCCTGCCTTTTCACGGAGGTCATCCAGGAGATCGAGGAAGTCCTGGTCCATGTCTTCGATGGAGCAAGACGGATTGCATCGCTCGAATTCTTCGGGCTTAAAATACTTACTTGTCTTCATGGCATTCAAAATCTATTTGAGTTTTCTTGCTGACAGATCTCTCCATGTATGACCGGAGAGCCCGGAATATGGGATGATTCGAAATGATTGCGGAGTTCTCCAGAAAGCTCCAAAACTCTGTTCCGACGATGAAGGCAGCGAAGAAGTTGGCAAGGTTGAGACCCCCCAAGTTCGGGAGGACATGCACGTCAAGCATGTAGGCCATGCCAATACCGATAATGCTGAGCCCCAACTTCCAACACGTGTCCCACATTTTCTCGCTTTTGAACACATATTTTTGATGGGCTCGTTTGTGGCGCTTGTAGTCAGCAATATTTCCAGTTATGAAGTCGACGATAATGGCAATACAGACACAGAGGATAAGGATCTGGACCGGAGCTAAAAGCCCCCAAAACCCTACAATGCTCCCGCATATCCATTTTCCCGCTCTCATGACTTCCTCCTCCATATCTGTTAAACTTATAATTTACCACGTCCTATAATCATTTTACGAGACGGGGACTCCTTGTATTCAGTACATGGAGTCAGTAACCGCAGAGCTTTAAGGTGATTTATAGCCTTCTCGAGGTAGGCTTCCCCGATGTTCCGTGCTTCGTTCGAGCTACGGATGATGATGTTGTCTTCTACTCGAGTGCTGAATTCGCCATCTTTGTACCTCACCCCGAAGGCAGTGGGGTTGATTGGATTGTTGACGATGAATCGGGAATACGCAATGTATGCAATGGCGATCTTGAGTCCTTCGCTTCGACCATCCCCGGAACAGCCACCATCATAATACCCGCCTTCCATGGCGGCAGTGTACTGATCTTTTGTAATGGTTACGTCCCCGTATTGGAAAGGACCGGGGCCGGAAAAGTCTGTCTCGTCGAGCCATCTGTAGAGGTTGGCTCCTATGGCATCCACCAGTCTGAGAGTCTCAGCCTCCCGGACATATGGCTCCAGTCTGGCCGGATCGTTGATGTTCTCGGCTATCGGCCGAACATTCCGAAGGTCGTTAGAGTTGAGTATCATCGGGCATGAGTTTTATAATCTCCTCATCGTAAAGACCGTAAATGAGCTTGAGCATATTCCTCTTCTGGATAGTAGAGAGAGCCTGGTCCCGGATGATCTCCAGGATCTGTGTCATGTTCTCCTTTCCGACTCTGTCTGCTATGGACTCACCGGCATTATAGGTAAGAGACTGAATAGTGAAGTCGGGATTTTCCAAAGGAGCCCACCAGTACTCAAAGATCGATACGAAAGTCTCCTCCAGCTGCTGACGCTCCCGTACTGTAACAGAGTTGTAGTACTTGTAGGCATTGGTCATGAGATCAGCCCCAAAGTTAGCCCCCACGTCAACAGCTCGAAGAATGGGAGGCTGCTTGAAGGCTTGACCAATGTTCTCCGGGATGACTCTCTGCGTTACTTCGAATGCTTTGTCATAGTTCTCCCCGGAGAACCTTATGAACTGGGGCACCTCGTCTTTGGACTTACACTGAATGTACCACAGTTGAGAGGTGTTCTCGTCTCCCTGAAATTTGTTGAGCTCTTTCTGCGTCTCATTGACTTGGGACTGGTCTTGAGTCTCGTCCTTGATGTCTACCAAGATCCCAGCTGACAAGAAGTTGGAGCATGCGTTTCTACCGGCTACATTGGCAAGTGCTTCCTCAGTTCTCATGTCCGTCATCTCAGCGATGAAGATGGGGACCGGGTAAGAGGGACTGCCTTCGGAGTCTCCGGAAAAGTAGAGGATCTGGCCATTGTAATTGTCCCACCCGCCAGCTTCTTCTACCTGGTTCAGGATAACCTCCGGATCCGGGTTGAAGAGGTGAAACCACTCAATGTCGGACGGGGACCACCGGGACCTCGTCTTGTCTCGGTGACCCCAGTCAGGATGATATGCCGTCCGGCCAATGAATCCACCATCGTCTGCCTTCGCAAGTCGGAGAGACTCGAACGGAATGTGGTGGATCGAACTGACGCGGAAGTTCATATTGTAGTTAACATGGATGGCGAACCCATGCCATAACGTGAAGTCTTTGCAGACCATGCGGAGGATCTTATCGAGCTTCTCCCCTTCTTTGTTGACCCGTAATTTGTAGATGCCGGGATCTTTGAATCCGTGACCGTATACGAAGTCATTGTATATGCTCAAGCAGGCATTGCCGGTCTTTGAAGCCTGAACAATCTCGCTGACTGTCTGGGGAAAGTCGTTGGTATCTCCGTATGTTTGGATGCCATACTGTCTCCAGTCCCGGGATTCGAACTGAGGAGCTGATTTGATCTGTGCAACTTTCATACTGGCGTAATTTTAATAGTAGGAGGGACGGGAAGCGACCCCGTCCTATTACCAGTCCTATTTGGACCCTCCTTTTTTGGCTCCCTTCTTGGGAGCCTCTGAAACGGGATTGACTATCCGGTTGTAAGCCTCTTCGATCTCCCCGGCAGACATTTGCGAGTCTGCATAGGCTTCTTTGATGGCTTCCAGATCCATCCCGGCGTCGATGAACTCCTTCACCTCGGTGTCGATGTCGGCGGGTTTCTCCTCGGTCTTCTCCTCGGTCTTCTCCTCGGTCTTCTCCTCGGTCTTCTCCTCGGCGGATGCCGAGTCGAGAATGGCATGGATTGCCTCCATGGCTTTGGAGTACTCGTCGAGCTTGGCATTCAGCTCGATCTGTTTCTTGTTCAGCTCTTCGAGTTCGGCTTTGACAGAATCGATCTGCTTGCTCAGAACCTGAGCCTGACGCTTCTTGATTTCCACGTCCTTGTCCGGCATCTCCTTGCCATAACGAGACATGAATTTCTCCAGTCGGTCGTTCAGGTCTTCTGGAACTCGGGTGAAGTACGAGAGCGCATCCTTGTTGAATGCGATGTGGTACAGGCAGAGATCCTCCGTGATGTTCCTCGGGGTGAGGATCTTGCTGAACTCTTTGTTGATCGGGTCGTGGAGCAGAGTACCTGCTCGGAGTTCGTAATCGGGGTGTGCTACGTTTTTCATTTGTTGTTCTGTTATTCGTCTTAATGCTAAGTCGGCTTCGATCAGGCAGAAGCCGCATCGGGAAACTGACTTATTCAAAAAGTATCGAGAAAGTTCATCTACTTCTCGATGGAGAGCGGGGTTCTTTTCCAATTCCAATGTATGGGCCCGATAGGCTTCGCCTCTCAGGGACCCATACTTGGATTGGTAAGCTCTCAGTCTTTCGAGCATGTCAGCCATAGCCGTTACTATTTAGGCGTTCCGCTAGCCAGAAGCCCGTCTACCATGAGGTCTGTGGTCTTCTCATCCGTGCTGAAGAGGCTCATCGGGAGCGAACCTTCCTGAGCGATGGTGCCATTGGCCAGAGTTACCTGGTAAGCGACGCCGTCGGTCATTTCGGTCGTAACCGTGATTTCGGTGAGCTCCAGACCCGAGTCCCAGCCATACACCTCGTACTTGGTGTCCCCGTTGTCTCCGGTGTCGTTGTTCTCGACGATAGCGATGACGCGGGCATTGGTCAGGCCGTTTACGAACTTCTTGGCTGCTTCCGACTTCTTGAAGATCCGGACAACCACGTTGTGCTGGTGAGTCTTGAGGTACGTGCCAGCATTGATGGTGTCCGAGCCAACTGTTGCGTTGGGCAGTGAGTCGACTTCGTAACCAGTGACACCGGCCTTGAGGATGAGCGAAGAGATAACGTTGTCAGTTACAACAGACTTCGACTTGTCGACGTCCGAGTAGCTGAGGAGAATCACCCTGGCGGTGGTGCCGGCGATTGCCGGCTTACCACACACCTTGTTGATGAATCCTGTTTTGATTTTAGAACAATCAAGTCCTGCCATTTTCTTAGATTTTTGAGGATTAGATACCTACCGAGAACAGATCCGGGTTAGTGAGCTTGGCATCCGCCCGACCCATGAGTTCTACGTAGACTACGCGGTCTTTGTACTCGTACCAGATCCGCATCTTCTCGAAGCTGTCGATTGCATCAACACCTATGCCGAGCACGCTCTTCGAGGTGAAGAGAATTCGATGGGGATTGTTGAGCTTCGTGCCAGTGTCTTCCGACGTAGCGATGATCTTGTCCCAGATGGGCATTGCGATGACAGGGATGCCATTGAAGCTGAGAGCCTCCATGCCATTCAGCAGAGCTAAGCGAGCCGACTCGAGGCAGCAAGCGTCCATAAGAGACTGCTGATAGGCATCGTAGACAGACTGGGTAACGAGGATAAATTTGTCAGACTGCTGACGGAGCAGAAGCGGGGCACTGAACACGACCGACTGAATGTATTCCTTGGCCTTGTCCGGAGTAAGCTTCTGAGCTGCGTAAGATGTCCCGGCATTTTCCGTAATTGTTGCTCCGTGCTGGGACGGATTGGCTGTAGCCTGTGTGGTAATCTGTTTCCAGAAACCGTTGATGATGGTGAAGAATTTCAGGTCGAGCCCATCCGTAATGATCCCGCTGTCGGTAACGTTCTTGGCGTCTTTGTCGTTGAACCAGAACAGGCGGTACCAGAAGTCCATGATGGAGCGCTCAAGAACCTCGATGACGATGTTCATGTAGTCCGTGTCCGTGAAGTCCGGAATGTCGACGCCGGTGCGGAGAGAGTAGATAGTTGCCGACTGCTGAAGGTCAGTGTAACACTGGGACAGGAGGATCTCCCAGATGCCGGGCTCCCATTTCAGCTTGCGGGTGTTGATGTTCCACGGCTGAGGAGTCGGGTTACACCCGGTGTTGACCACGCCGACCATGCCGCCCTCGCCGATGTAACCCACCTCAGTGTTAGTGACGATGTCGGGGAAGACTGTGTGAATGGAGTTGATGTCAGGCCCCTGAATGGTGTCCTCCATAATCATCTCCGAGATTGCCTGAATGACCCGTCCACAAAAAGTGAACTTGTCCATGTCGAGGAATCCGCCGTTTTTAACTGCCATAGTTCTTAAAGTTTTTGAGTTTGACTACTTGAGGATCTTTTTTGCAGCGTTGACCTTCTGGAGCTTTTCGCGAGCTTCGTTCTTGAGGTCAGCTGTCGAGGGTTCGGGCTTCTTGCCTCCGGGCAGAACCGTCTTGCGGTTCTTCGGGCGGTAGTTGCTACCACGGAGGTTGCGGAGTTCGTTCTCCTGCTCCTCGATGAGGTTCGTTGCCTCGTCGAGCATCGCCTCCAGTGCTGCAACGCGGTCCTCGAGAGACTCGGTGTCCTCCATCTCGATGCTGGTGACGATGTTGTCCTCGACAGTAACCACCCGGCCGTCTTCCAGAACGACAGTGCCCGACGTCTCGCCGTTGGCGAGAGTTGCCTCTACACCTTCGGCCAGATTGTCCTCTTCACCTACGGTCTGGAGAACGACCTGACCCTCAGCATCCAGATAGTCGAAGTTGGCGGGAGAGCCTTTCTTGCCATTCCGGAATGCCTTGACTTTGCTCATGAATTTTTCATAAGCGCTTTTTTCGTTTTTTGCCATAGCATTAAAAATTTGGTTTGTGTTGTATGAATTGATTTTGGAAATGAATCCCAAGTCAAGAAGGGATTTGGCATCATGGATGCGCTCCTCATGCATGACATTGCGGAGCCGTTCCCGGTCCTGACCTGTTCTCTCGACATACACGTCAAGAATAGCCTCCTCCTCCAGAGCAAGCTCCTCGGCAATGCTACGAGCATCGTCGGAAGTGAGCCAATCCCCGACCGGCATGTATACCCGGTGGATGAGTGCCCGGCAGTTCCGGTTTGCTGACCTGTTCTCTGCCGGAGCTGCCAACAGAATGCACACTGCCATCGAGTGGCATCCCCCGACAATATTTGTATATATCGTCCTCCCGCTCATGCGAAGAAAGTCGTAAATCTTGAAGCCCTCCTCAACAGAGCCCCCGTCACAGTCAATGTTGATGCACACCTCCTGTTCGTCGGGGTGTTCATCAAGTACCCGGCGGAAGGTCTCCACGGAACAGATCTCTGAGGTACCGCCCCAAAGCTCCATCATGACCCGATTCTCTTCGGAGTCAATTGCGCCTTTTAAGTTGATGAATATCATGTGCCAAACTATTTCGATACAAATATAATTATTCCTAATAGATATTGAAATACTATTTGTGCTGGACTATTTAAAAATTAGCCCGGTCCTGAATCTGCACGTAGTTAGCATCTTCCCTCCGGATGTCTTCGATCGTAGCAATCACTCTCACCTGGCCAAATGCTTTTTGAATTGCCCTCTCCATATCAAGCCGATTCATGGGCTCCGACGCCTCAGCGAATGATCGGATAGCATATCCCCCGTCCGACCCAACTTTAGTGAACGGTACTCCGCCACCGAGTTCGTTTATGGCTGACAGGAGAGGAAGGAACATACGGCTCGACTTCTTGTTAATGATGGTCTCTCCTCCTTCGGCCTCAATGTGCACTCCTCCAGCGGCATGACTGGGTCCCTCAATGTATTTACCTCTTGCGGCTTTCGGCAGAGGAGCTGCCCAAAGAGCTGCCATCTGAACTGCTCCCAAAGCCGCAGCTGCTGCAATGAACGGGATAGCCAAAGGGAATCCCATTTTAGCCGATGCCATGATGGAGATGGCAGTATTGATGCCAATCTCGAAGGATCCCATTGCCCTCTCCCGGATAGCTTGTTCCCGTTTGATTTTGGCCAACTCTTTCTCCTTCTGTTTCTCCATCTTGATTTTCTTCTCGTTGTACTGGGCTTCTGTGATTTGGCCATTAGCGTACATATTTGCCAAAGCCTGTTCCTCCCGGCTGTATTGTTCTTCTACCTCCTGAGCCCGACGCTCTCCGAGAGCATTTGCCAGATCGTTGAAAGCAGTGGCGAAGCCAGATGCTATTTCGGCATACTCCTGGAGCTTCTCGATTCGCTCCTCCCATAAAGCCTCTTCATTCTCGGCCATCTCAAGTTGGATCTGAGCAATGGCGTCCTCGTTCCCTTGAGCTGCTGCCAACTCTGCCTCCAGATACCTTTTCCGGATCTCATACTTGGACTTGTGATTTAACTCGGCTTGAGCGAGCTCCTTGTCGAGGTCCATTTGCTGGAGACGAAGATTGTTGGCTCGGAGCTGGGCCTCCTGCTCATAGGTTTTCTCCCCCGCAGCTTTCCTGGCTTCGATTTGCTTCTGGAGCATCTCGTTCTCCAGTTCCAACTTCTTCCTCTCGTTGTCCGCTGCCTTTGAGAGGTCCTCAGCATACTGCTCATCGAGAGCTTGATTGAACCGGTCAAGTTGCTGTTTGGTAGCGTCTTCGCGGATCTTTTTGATTTCGTCCTGGAGGTTCTGCTGAATCTGTTTCTCGAGTTCGGCTCTGTTGACCAGGAACTGCTCATAAGCGGCATACTCTTTCTGGTATTCCTCCTCGCTCATACCTCTCACGAACTGAGGAGGCTGAATGTTGGCCAGCTCCTTCATGGCGTCCTGGTACTTCTGAGTAACCTGGGCAATCTGCATGTCGACTGTGCCTCCGGAGGCTACAGCCAATATGTTGGCTCTTACCCCAGCAAGGTAGTCATTAAGCTGTTTGGCTTGGTTCTCATAGAACTGCTTGTCAGACCGAGCCATGGCATTCAGAGCCGTCTGATACTCCTTGTTAGTGATTTTGCCGTGAGCTTTTTGGAGAGCGAGGCGCTCCCGGGCTCCATCCTGAGCTGCCTTGTAGAGCTTTTTCTCATACTCCATCCGGATGGCAATGCTCGTAGACTGGAATGTTGTTTGGAACCTGAGATCGTCTTCCCGGATTTTCTGCATGGCTTCCGAATTCTTCAAAGCAACCTCCAGAGCCTTATCGGCAATGGACTGCTGAGCCTCCCGATTGGCTATTGCAGTCTCGAGAGCCAAATTGGCAACTGCAGCTCCTTCATTCTCGATTGTCCGGAACAGTTCTTGGTATCTACCTTTCAAGTCGTCGAGTTCCTTTTTGGCCTCCTTGTATTTGTCCAAGCTTCCTGACCACGTGTTGAGCTCCTCTTCTTTGGCCGCAATAACCTTCTTCAAGGAGTCAAACTCATCCATTGCAGCCATCTGTCTTTGACGAGCTGCGCTCGCCTCAATCTCCCGGAGCTTGTTAGCTGTTTTGAGTTGAGCTTCGGCAATCTGCTCCGAAGTGGCATGATTGGCTTTGAGGTTTTCGATTTCTCGTTTACCCCGGATCTCCTCGGCTTTTGACAGAGTGTTCCGCTTGGTCTCGATCTGGTCCAGTACGTATGTGGAGGCTTCGGCAGCTCGACTGTATGCCTCCATTGCCCGAGTTGCTCTCTCCTGAGCTTCCGTATCACTGTTAAATGCGTTCGTAAGAGCAACCACTCCAGCTACCAATCCGCCCACTGCCGCTGCCACTAACACAACAGGATTGGCAGCCAAAGCCGCGTTCCAAAGCCAGGTAGCAGCTGCTGCTGCTTTGGTGAGGATATTGCCAGTTCCCTGGACAGCATTCTTAGCAGCTATCGCTTTCGTCTCGGCGAGAGTCTGGTTGATGCCAACCAGCTGAACCAAGTTAGATGCAGCTCGATAAGTGGCCTCCGTCTTGGAGAGAGCTGCTTGGAGAGAAGACAAGGAGGAGAGAGCCGTGATGATGGTTATCATCTTCGTCATGATAGCATTGAGCTCCTCGTTCTCGCTCCCCAGTACCTGAGTGGCTGTGGTCCATAAACCGTAGACGGAAGTGATTGCCGAAGTTGCATCCGTGACAGCGACCAGTGTGTCAATTCCTCGTCCGGTCTGGTCGATGGCTGTATTGACTGTGTCCTCTGCCGCCTTGAGCTCACCAGCTCGCTTGACCATCTCCTTGAAGGATGCTGAACTCGTATCCCCGGCTTGAGCCATCCGGATCAGAGTGTCTGTCAAGTCGTTGAGCTCCTGTTTCAGGTTATCCGTTGCCTTCTCGTAGTTACCAACGGATCGGCGGTAGTCCCCGAGTGCCTCCTCCTGAGCTTTGAGCTCCTCAGTGGTCTCTGCAATACGCTTTCCGAGCTCGGCTTTACGAGCTGCGTCCTGCATCGAATTGCCCAACTCTGCAAACTCGGCATTGTCCAAAGCCAACTGAGTTCTGAGCTTGTTCAGACTGGCCTCCTGTTGGTTCTGGAGCTTAATGTTATTCTGGATTTGCTTCTGGTACTTGTTCGCCTCGCTGTTGATTGCCTTGATCTGGTTGTCAAGTGCGTAGTATTCTTGGGCATTCTCCTCGGTCACTTTGCCCAGAGCCTTCTGTTGATCCCTCAACTCCTGAGACCGGAGTTTCAATTCGGCTAACGTCTTGAGGGCATCCTCAGCTGTTACCTTGACATTGTAAATTGTGCTTTTCTGTTCTTCGGCCATATCACATTCGTACTAGGTCCACTTTGGTTATCTTCCCAGCTTGGAAGTTGTTTATCTTTGAGACGTAGAACCAGAACCCATGCTCTTCCAGCCATATCGGGTTGAACAGGTCCAGGCTTTGGATGTCGAGCGAGTCCAAAAGAATCTGGGTCTGTAGGATCTTCGGTCTTTTGAGTATATTGTTGATGAGCTTGTCGTAGTACTTCGGAACGTAGTAATTCAAATTTTTGAAGTATGCTGTGTATAGTCGTACTCGTGTAAGGGTGTAGCCTACACTTACCTGGGGCCACATATAGTCAGACTTATTGATGTGGACGACCATCGGCTTACTGAGAGCATTGTACTCCCAAGTCGTCTCGGTCATTTCCCCGTTCTCCATCCGGCCTCTATTGATAGTCCAGATCGGGTAGTTAGCAAGTGTGTGGGTCTTGCTCGTACTGTCCTCGTCATAGAGAGTTTGGTTGAGTCCTGCCAAGAACCCAATTTGGAACAGGAGTTTAGTGGGCTGGAGGTTGACGTCCGGGATGCTGAACTTGTACGAGTCAGTAACATTGTTGTCCTTGTTGTCCTCCAGCTTTATCTCGTTGGACTGGGCATAGCTGGATAACTGGAAGGTAAGTTTTGTGTCCTTACCTTTTATCAGCTTGTCAGACCAATTCTTCCCGGACGAGCTTCGTCTGTTGTAGAACTCCTGAACCGAGTATGCTTTTGCTACTTTGGTGGCGGGATTCACGTCGATGGTTAGCCCGAACAGCTGGAAGAAAGCTTTGACTATGTCTCCCAAGCTCTTAAATCCAGTCGAGGCCAGGAGGTCATAGGTTAGCCCGGGCTGGGGCTTATCCCCCGGCGAAGTTTCCGGCACGGGAGGAGCAGTAATGCTGACCGGGAACCTCATGTCATACTGATTGGCAGAGGGATTGACTGTGGCGAGAGATCCGGACACAAGGATGTGCTCTCCTGCCTCCATCGGGATGTCGACCGAAGCGCTGCCAGAAGACCCCGACGACCAGGATCTGGTCAACACTATAGCACTGGTTCCGTCGTTCTTGTAGTGGGTAACTTGGACTGCCACTGATCCATTCCGAATGGCAGAAATATTGGACCATGAGAAACTGAACGTGATGGTCGTGTCCCACAAAGTCATCCAGCTGAATGTTCCGGATACGGTGCCCATCATCAAGCGTCCAGAGACCGGGTCACTGAGAGTTACTCCGGGGTATCCTTGCCATATCACCCCTACTATAGTGCCAATCGGGGGATCCTGGATCCAGCCAGTCCCGGATGCTTTCGGAGCATTGGGGTTGTCTGCCAAAACGGGGTAAGTGCAAGGCAAAAACATTTCACTCCTGTCAACTGAATCCACGTCAGTCTCGAGACTGTAGCCTGCTCGATCGAAGATCCACGTTACGAGGTCATACCAGTTAAGATGGGGATAGAACTTGTCCAACTCCCGGACTTGCCTGATTGCCTCCATGGAGATCGGAGGGACGTTCGGATTCTTCTGGAGAGTTGCATATAGCCAAAAATACAGGACTTTAGATTCCCCGGGGCCGGAGAGGTATCGCTTGGCCTGTCCCATTGTGTCCGTGTACCACTTGAGGAGGAACATGCCAGTTCCGGGATCCTTTGCGTCAGTGTTGTTGAGGGTGTCGAACAAGTCAGCGGTTGCCCCGAGGATCTGGACCCCGATCGATGTATCTGATACGTCTACGATGTTCAATACTGCTCCAGCCGGGGATATGAGTGCTCCCTCATAGAATAGTTGGCAAGGAAACTTCATGTATGGCACATACGAACCTGAGCCAACTACAAAACTGAATTGGAATGCTTGCTCGTTATGGGTCGTCCTGGGCAGACTGATCCGCTGGGAATACGAGGCATTCCTGTCTTTCAGCTCCGCCAGATTGTTGATCTGGTAATTCATCGCAGGAGCATCCAGCGGGAGGTCCAGTGACCAGACCTCGGCGTCAATGCCTTTCATGAGTAGTTCGTAGTTCATATTACCACTGAGTTTGTTCGTCAATAAGCTGGAACTCGTAGCTAACAGTGTTCCGGGGAGTCTTGGTGTCCCAAGTTAAGTCCGTGTCATCTACGAGGACTCGTTGCCATACTCCAATTTGATAGTTGTAAACCTGGACCAAAGGCGAGAGAGCAATTCCTTTGAGCAAGTTGAAGTCGTTCTCATCAAGCTGTTCTGCTCCGGCTTGAACTATGTTCTTAAACTCCGGAGCTAACTCGCCTCTCGTCTGTGAGGCATAGGGGTCTCTGGAATTCGCTAATACGTATTGGTCTCCCCGGTCAACCTCCTGCGTATACTTCTTGTGTTGCTCAAACATGTAAGTGTCCCATCCGCCTTTCTGGTTTATCCAGCGAATGTAGAATGGGTTGCAAGGTACCTCTGTATCGACGTAACGTATATGCCATTTGTCGGAGTTCAAGGGCAAATTGCGATTTCTGACAATAACATAGTCAGCACCCTCTGTCAATTCTTCATCGAACTCGAGGACAAGCGGGATGTTAATCCTGGGGGAGATCTCCGCTTTCTCGAAGTATGTATCCCCCGTATACATAACATTCACTTCCATGGCTGATTGCATGTTTACTGATATCGACCCCTTAGCAAACAGGGTTAGGAAGTTAGGGTATCCAAAATACTTCTTAACATATAGTTGTCCGTCCCCGTCAGGAACCCGGTCCGTCAACACAAATCCTACGGACCTTTCGGAGAAGTCAACGCTGTAGCCTCGGGGACAAACTCCCCGGGAGGCATACCGGACATTGAAGTTTTGTTCGCCGATTCCCCTGTATGCGTATGCCGATATGAGGTTATAGTCAATGCCAAAACCTATGCGCGAGGTAACATACGGGTATGTCCTGTTAAGATCCCGGAATCCAGCTTTAGCTAAAAAGCTGAGATCGTATTTTTTCGTCGTCCCAAATCCAGAATCCCTGTGGATGTCGTTGCTTTCAGTTAGTGAGTTCGCTGCTTTAACTGGACTGGGACTATAGGAGATGAAGTTTTGGCCGTATGCCAAAGACATGTTGTTCAATGTCACCTTTTTACCGGCAGTTGACCCCTTGACCCCGGCATAGACTAACAGTACAGTGGTGTGTCCGGTTATAGCAAGACCTGTCTTTACTTGAAATCTCCATGACATGTAGGATCCAATAGCCAAATTCGTTGTAGCCATTTCAGTCCCTTCAATAATAGCTCCAGAAGCAGTCCCCTGGTACAAGGAGACGGACATTTCAGTTGCATTGCTTGACATGCCAAAATCAACACGAAAAGCATACCATTCCCCTGCTACCATTTTGCGGAAGATCGGAAATGCCTTGTAGAAATAATTGTTTGTGCCTCCAGAGTTGTCTATCACCTCCGACGCCTCGTTGTCAATGATGTTAAGCGAGATCATGTTGTCCTCGTAGAAGTTTTGGGTCTCGACCTCGAGCCCGGATGTTAAGTTGTCTGTCTCAACTGATATTTGCGAATATGCTGAGAATAAAGAGTCTTCAGCCGGTTGATTGGTAATTGCCATATCGCGTTATATTATATATCCGTGGTCCATATTGTTGTCGGGGGTGAATGCCTCTTCTATGAGAACCTCCATTGCCCGGTCTAAGTGTTGAGCCAAGTACTCCTCGAAGTTATCAGCGGGAGTGTCGACCAGGTCAACGTAAATGTGATTGCGATAAAGCTCCGAGCCTTCCCGTTTTATCTTCCATGCAGTGGCATTTCCGAATCGGACCAGGTCCTTCGGGTCCGAGAAGGTGATTCCTTTGAGCTTTGCCCACTCCATGATGATCTGTCCCAAGTTGGCGGGGATCTTGCCAGGACCTCGTCCCCGGATGAGAGTGTAGAAGTAGTTCGGGGCTTCGATTGTCCCCCAAACTGTTTCACCTTCCCGGCCCGTCTGGACCGTTATCTGAGCATAGGTTCTGCCCGAAGCTTCCTGCCCGGCGTCCTGTGATGCCCGGATGATCTCGTCCCGCATCTGAGTGAGTCCCTCAGCCAATATCTGTTCCAGTCCTACCGCCATTTGTTTCTGGGTTTGCGAGCATTGGCTTTCTGCTGAGCCTTACGCTCCAGTTCCTTGTTCAATCGCTCCCGGAAGAGGTGACTCTGCAAGTTGGTGAAAAGGAGGTTGTATACCTTTCCGTATTTCCACTCCAGAATCTCATCCGGGTCCTTAGAGTAGTCCTTGGCCAGTGCAGTGATGGTAGCCATCTCGCCAACCACCAAAGAGAATTGAGCAATGCCGGCCGCCTTCTCCTCGGCACTGGGCTCGTACTTGAGCTCAGTCTGTTCTCGCTCGATCCAGTATTTAATGCCCAGAAGAACCTCATACCAGTACTCGACAATTTCTGAGGTGTTCCTCAGACTCCATTTGACGTCAAGACATTGCATGCCTTCTTTCATCTTGTCAATGCCGGTCATCTCCTTGTCAGTGATGATCCGGCCAAGCTCTATGCGTTGGCCGAACGTCATCTGACCGCCTTTTATGTCGATTCGCTGTATCATACCATTGTATAAATATCACGGAATGTCCAGACGTCTGGGAACTCTCCCTCAGGTTTTACCTTGATTTTAGTTACAATTAAGTCTTCTGTGTCCGGGAATGTATACTCTTTGAGCTTCCATTCTCCCATTGCATATGCTGGGATTAGGGGCCTTCCGCATAATATGCTTCCATACGGGTACAATGCCGTGATCAGGTTATTCGGAACAGTGTTAGTGCTTATAGATTCGTTGCCTACAGACTTGTCAACGGGTTTTGATTCAGTATTTTCAAAGGTTATCGTAATTCCCCGCATATTAAATCCTTCGTGGATGATGTCTACCAGCCTGACAGGTTTAGGCTCGGGTGGAGCAGGAGGAATGGGCTTATATGCATCGAGACACCATTCTTGCGTTACAGTTAGCTCCAGTCCTACGCTGACCTCGTTGGCATCGAACCGAGGAGACGGATACAGAATCCTAATGGTGTTGAATATTTCCGGATGTCTGAGTCCCAATTCCGAAGTCTTCAAGAAATACAAGAATGGCCGAACCATCTGTTCCTCAATTTGATTCTTCAACTCCAGTCGTCCGATGGTGGGCGAGTTCTGGCTGAACTTCGTGTCGCCTTTGTAGGCATCGTTGGCCATCGGCTCGAACTTGCAGAAGTATATCTGCATGATGGTCCTTTGCTTCTGGTGCCCTCTGTAAGGAATATCATAGTAGCCAGTGGTGGGCTCCTCAACATATACAAAGTCAGACGATACCCGATTGCCGTCCGAGTCTGTTACGAATCTTTCCATCGTGTCTACTTTGACATTCAGCATTCGAGCCTGGTCACACTCAAAGACGGCCAGAGGATTGACCATCTTGACTATGTCGCGGATGAGGGTTATGATGTCCAGTATCATCGTTTTGTGGGGATTATTATTTTGGCGGACTTCATGCCAGTCGCCTTCGGCTTGATCTCGAATATCATTCGCATGATGAGCATGTCCAGGAAGTCCGGGGACCTTCCGAGGAGCTGCTTCATGGTGTCCTTGGAGATGAGCTCTCGCTTCTGCTCAGCGGAGTTCGTGTTCTTGGACTTGAGGACAGTCATCTCCTGCTTGATCTTCTCCTGAACTTCGGGAGAGCAGATGATGTGGATCTGGCGCTTGTTGATGAGCTCCGCCAGCTTGAATGCGCACTCCGACTTGATGTTGTTGTACGTCTTTGAGTCAATAGCTGACTGTCCTCCGTGAAACTCCCGGATGCCTTTCAGGTAGCTCTCCAAGTAGAACCCAAGTCCGTCAGCGTCTGAGACGATGCTGGACCGGGGGACTTTCAGACCGGTGGCCAATTTGGCGATCTTCTCCTCCATCTCCTTGCCTTCCGAGAAGCCTTTGGCAATGGGGATCCGACAGACCATGCCGTCCCAGGTTCCAACCACCCAACTGTCTCGTCCTTTCCCGGCAAGGTCAGTGCTAATGAACCGATTGCCCGTCGGGAGTACGAACTCATTGCTGAACATGTCGCACACTGCATCATAGTCGACCAGCCAATTCGGGTCATCGTCATACTCCCAGTTGCCAAAGACCAGTCGCTCGATCTGCGACTGAGTCAGGTTCCGGAGAAGTCCTTCAATGTACGTTTCCGGGAGAGTCTTGTTGTCCTGGGGCAGAGCTTTGACGAACCGACGCCAAGGAGGCAGCTTGTTCTCCTTCCATGGCTTGTAGTAGTCCGTAAAGAGGAAATTGTTGGACGGGTTGCAGGTGATGAGGAGTTTGGGAGCCAGCTTATAGACATCGTTCTTCCAACGACCGATGGAAGCCTGGAGGTTGGTCTTCGCCTCGCGGATAAACTCGCCACCTTCTTCGATCCATCCCCGAGTCATCTGCATGGAGCCGAACCTCTCGTACATGGGGTCACTGGGGTTGTACTTGGCGTCGATCAGGTAGATGCGGCTTTTGTTGTACAGTTCGAAGAAGTTGTATTGGCCATTGAAATGGTAGTAGTTCTCCGTGATGCCCCAGTGGGTGAATACCTCGTAGATGGATGGGATGGTGTACCGGACCAAATCAGCGGCTGTCTTACGCGCAATAAAATAAAATGTCTCCGGGTAGGTGAGGGCATCGCCGGCTATCAAGGAACACCCGAGGTAGGATTTGCCAGCACCTTTCGTGCCAGCATACAGAATGTCAGTGACTGAGTCATCAAGCCATAACCGAGCCACTTCCTTCTGCTTCTCGTTGCCTTTGGTGTCAAATTGAAGCCGGCGTCCCATTTTATTTTACCTCCATTCCTGTTATCTGTTCGAGAGTAATGCCTCCCGTCAGGTTGACATTGGTCTTGCGTCCTTGAAGTACCTGGATAAGGCTGGCAGCGTACTTACCAACCAGTGCTCCCTCAATCTGCTGGGAATTGATGGCGTCCTCGATGGTGCCACCAATTGCAGCTGCTACCGGGTCTCCCGTGAGCTCCTCGTACTCAACAGGATTGATGCCAGCAAACAGCCTAAATGATTCGATGGTCATCGGGCGGGAAATGTATACGCTACAGTCTTCGCCATTCTTATTCTTGTGAGACTGGGAGAAATAGTTATCCTGCATGAATTTGCAGTACTCGATGAATGCAAAATAAAGCTCCTCCGCATCGGTGGGCTTTACAAATTCCCCGGCGTCTCGCCTTTTCTGTCCCTCCTCCATATAGGCGAGCGGACTCATTTTATATGTGCTTCGTGCCATGCCTCAAATATAATCAAACCTTATACAAATTAAAAATTTATTTCTGCACAACAATCCCCGGAGCGTTTGGCCCCGGGGATCTTTAATTTATTCGCTTACGCGAATGAGGGTCACGCCGAACCACAGGAACCTGATCGAAATGCCATTCGGCCAAATCATACCTTCATGGACCGTGGCGATGGAAGGGGTCCAATTACAGTACTTGGTATTAACCTCCGAGTATAAAGCCCAGTTCTTCCCGAGCTGCTTAAAGTGTTTTGCTTTCATGCTTGTTGGGTTTTAATTCCGTATACGCGAGTGCCGTCCAGTATTTGTGGGTCGAGAGAAGGCCCAATTTGGCACCAATTCTACTGGACCAATTTGGCACCAATTCTACTGGACCAATTTGGCACCAATTCTACTGGACCAAT
>ENA-UAIZ01000064-UAIZ01000064.1-human-gut-metagenome-genome-assembly--contig:-NODE-64-length-30684-cov-26.849913_pt1 | contig 30684 bp, 26 predicted proteins | sample MGYA00244426_ERZ654407 | MGnify/ENA primary metagenome ERZ654407 (study PRJEB26926, sample SAMN06165240) | human gut metagenome | biome: ENVO:00009003; feature: ENVO:2100002; material: ENVO:00002003...
TGGAAGACCTCCTCTACAGTCTCGTCCTCGACTATCCCGATGCCGAGATCCTAGGCCATCGCGACCTTCCCTGGGTTCGCAAGAGCTGTCCTTGCTTCGATGTCAGGGAATGGCTGAAGGAAATCGACTTCCATCTCTAGAAGCCCGAACAGTTCCCAGAAATTCGTGCTATTCGAGTTATTCGTGTTCAAAATCATCCCAGCTTGTAGCAATACAGGTTGGGATTTTTTCGTTCTCAAAAATAAGAATACCCGTTGTTCGCAACGAAAAAGATCCGTGAGATCCGTGTGCGAAAATTCAAGTTTCTGCTTATCGTAAATCAATCCTCGCTGAGGAGTTTCTTGATTTCCTCATCGGTCTTGGTGAGTTTGTCTTTACAGAGTTTCACCAAGGTTTTGGCACGTTTCAACTGCTCGGAGAGCTGATCAATATCGAGTTCATCATTCTCCATTCTTTCTACGATTTCTTCAAGCTCTCTTACGGCTTGTTCGTATTTCATTTCTTCTTTTTCCATATTTTTATTTTGTTTTGGGGTAACAGAGTTTTATTCAACTTTTACCTTCACGCTGCCCTCGGCAAACCTCGTTTCGATGATGTCGCCAGACTTCAGTTGCGAGGCAGAACGGATACTTTTGCCATCTTTCAGCGTGATGCTGTAGCCACGTTTCAGCAACAATTCGGGGTCTTGTGCCTGAATGCGCTGGGAAAGAAGCTGCAGACGATGACTCTCGTTGAGCATCTTCCTTTCCAATATCGGCTGAATATTCTGAGAAAGAATCTCGAAATGGCGCTGGGCTTCCGATAGTTTCGACTGGACATTTGTGCTTAAACGGCTCATCAAGCGGTCGAGATAGGCTCCCTGCTTCGTCTTCACCAGCGAAAACTGGACAGGAATCGTGTTGCTCAATCTGTCGAGCCTCATCTTCTCCACCTGCAGACGGTGCTTCACATTCTGCACGATAGCCTCTTGCGCATTCACCACACGGGCATAAACCTCAGTAAGATGATTAACGAGGAAGGCGGCAGCGGCTGTCGGTGTCTTTACACGCTGGAAAGAAATCATATCCAGCACACTCTCGTCCCTTTCATGTCCTATTCCCGTGATGATAGGCAGCGGGAAGTTTGCCACATTCTCGGCAAGCGCCAGGGTGTCGAAACCAGAGAGATCGCTCGTAGCGCCACCGCCTCGGATGATGACTACGCAGTCAAACTGTTCCCATTCGGCATTGATACTGTCGAGAGCAGCTATCACACTCTGCTCTACCCCCTCGCCCTGCATCGTAGCCGGAAAGAGGCGGGTTTGAAACTGCAGACCATAATCGTTATCGGCAAGCTGGTTGCAGAAATCACCATAACCTGCTGCCGTAGCGCTGGAAATGACGGCGATGCGCTGGCAGAACATCGGGAGCACCAACTCCTTCTGCAGTTCGAATACGCCCTCTGCTTTCAGCGTATTGATGATTTCCAGCCGCTTGCGCGCCATATCGCCCATCGTATAGTTAGGGTCAATATCATCTACTATCCAGGAGAAGCCATAGTTCTCATGAAACTGCGCGTGCACCTTGAGCAGTACTTTCATTCCGGCATGAATGCGCTGTCCGGTGATGCGCTCGAAATTCGGTTTGATGAACATCCATCGGTTTCGCCAGCAGGAGGCATGCGCCTTGGCAATGGGCGTATTAGACCGCTCATCCTTCTCGATGAGTTCCAGATAGCAGTGCCCGCCGTAGCCCTCGCGAGCCTCGGAGAGTTCCGCTTCCACCCAATAGCTGTCGGGCAAGGACATCGAAATGACCTCACGGACCATGGAGTTTAATTCAAAAAGTGATAATCGAAGTCGTTCCATGCTGTTTACTGTTTAAAGTTTACAGTTTATAGTTGAAAGTTTATAGCTAGCAGAGCAAGTTTGCCCTATTAACTATAAACTATCAACTATTAACTACTTGATCGCTTTTCCCGTCTGATAAGCCTTCCAGAAATCAGGCACACCATATCCGAATACATTATCGGGATGATGCTGATTATTACCAGCCAATCTCACGAGTTTCATAATCTGCTTAGCCGTCTTCTGAGGCAAAGCCTGCCAGAGACACGCTACCATTCCGGCAATGAGCGGAGATGAGAAAGACGTTCCGTTATCATTGATGATATTTCCACGGCCCGTAATCACACAGGTAGGACTTCCGTAAGCCATCACATCAGGCTTGATTCTGCCGTCAGCAGTAGGTCCCACGGCACTGAAAGCCGCATTCTCGCCCATTTCGTTTACGCTGCCCACGGTAAGGATATTGCGTGCATCGGCAGGGAAATTGATTTTCTTCCAACTTCCCATTCCGTCGTTTCCTGCAGAATTGACACAGATGATTCCCTTGTCAGCACACATCGAAGCGGTGCGGGAGATGAGGGTAGAATTGCCGTCCTGCTCATAATAATGATGGTTGGTAGACGCATCATCGAAGCCATGATAGCCTAACGAAGAGTTGATGACATCCACGCCGCAACTGTCAGCATATTCAGCCGCAAAAGCCCAGTAATCCTCTTCTGCCAGACTCTCTGTGCGCTCATCTTCACAGCGCACCAGCAGATATTGAGCCTCAGGTGCCACCCCCACGAATCTTTCGGGTTCGTTGGCAGCCATCGTAGAAAGCACCATCGTTCCATGCTCCATCTCGGCGAAAATATTCTTGGATTGAGGAACCACAAAGTCCCTAATGCCCGCCAATCTGATATTATGCAGCGCCGGAATCTTATCCACATTCATGAATCCGCCGTCGAAGACAGCAATCATCATTTCTTTGCCCAAATGTCCGGTTCTATGCAGCCGCTTGCCGTTGAGCGACTGGATCTGCGCATCGGCAGCACCATATTCGCCTACTCCACCAGTCCAATCGTTCAATCCCCTGCGAACGCTACTTCTGACGCGCTGACTGACAGAATCGGGAGCAGAGAAGACCTTCATCTTCCGGGTGATGAAATCGAGTTCATCCAGTTTCCGTAGTTCCTTCTCCTTATGAATGCGGACCAGCAGGGTATTGTTCCACTTGCTTTTGCCCACAATCTCGATGCCTGCCTCGCTTACAGCCTGCTCATAAGCAGGAGCCACAGGCAAATCGGTAACATCGATGGGCAGATTCTGTCTCTTTCTGCGCTCTATGGAACGGGGAGAGAGAAAATCTGCAGGGCGACTTACCGAGAAGGGAGTGTGACTGAGGTCTTTGTCTCTGAGATAAAGACGATACATCATACACTTGCCTCCCGGATACGACACCATATCGGTTTCGGCGATGCGGGGCAACCGCATCAATTGCTCAAAATTGCAAACCCTGTCTTCGCGAGCAAACAAAGAAAGAGCGGTCATTAAAAATGCATAAAGCATCAAAAATTTTTTCATCATTATATCGGTAGTCCGGTTTGTTATTGTTGTTGCTGCAATATTTTTGTATTGCATTTGTTAATGAGTTGAATTGTTTATTCTGAAGTGCAAAAGTACAGAAATTGTACGAAAACACCAAAGGAAAAGGGAAGTTTTTATCATGAAATGCAAGTTTTTCTCATATATATAATAAGGTATCAGATATTTTTTGTACTTTTGCAGACAAGTAGCCGCTGCAATTGCATTCTGAAAAAAGCTGAGCGAGCGGCTATGAGGAAAAAACAGATATAAATGGAAAATAAACAAGCGACATTAGAATTAGGTACGAAGCCGGTGGGTAAGCTGCTCATTCAGTACGCCCTGCCAGCGATGATTGCGATGACCGCCGCCTCACTCTACAACATCGTTGACCGAGTATTCATCGGTCAGGGTGTGGGAGCCATGGCCATCTCAGGTCTCGCCATCACCTTCCCCTTCATGAACCTCACCGCCGCTTTCGGAGCCGGTGTGGGCGTAGGAGCATCTACTGCCATCAGCGTGAAGCTGGGACAAAAAGATTATGCCACAGCGCAGAACATTCTGGGTAACACGATTTCCCTGAACCTCATCATCGGTATCGGATTGAGCATCATCTGTCTGCTCTTCCTCGACCCTATCCTGAGGTTCTTCGGAGCCAGCGACCAGACGCTCACCTATGCTCATGAGTATATGGTCATCATCCTGCTGGGCAATGTGGTGAGCCACATGTATTTCGGCATGAACTCCCTGCTCAGGGTGGCGAGCAAGCCCAAGCAGGCGATGTACGCCACCATCTTCACAGTGGTGATGAACGTGATATTGGACGCGCTCTTCATCCTCGTCTTCAAATGGGGAATACAGGGAGCCGCCATCGCCACCATCCTTTCGCAGCTGATGGCACTGTGCTGGCAGTTCAAGCTCTTCAGCAACAAAAACGAGCTGCTCCACTTCAAGAAAGGCATCTATAAACTGAAGAAGAAACTCGTGGACAAAATCCTAGCCATCGGCATTTCGCCCTTCCTGATGAACGTGTGCGCCTGCATCATCGTCATCTTCATCAACAACCAGCTGGTGAAATTCGGAGGAGACCTCTCCGTGGGTGCCTACGGAATAGCCAACGGTATTGCGATGGTGTTCGTGATGTTCGTGTTCGGAGTAAACCAGGGAATGCAGCCTATTGCCGGCTACAACTATGGCGCCCAGAAGCTGGACAGATTGATGCGCGTTTTGAACCTGAGCATCATCGCCGCCACTGCCATCATGGTGGCAGGATGGCTGATAGCGATGTTCCTGCCTTACTTTTGTGCGAGAATGTTTACCACGGATAAAACGCTGATAGACCTGGGCATCAAGGCAATCAGAGTGGTGATGTTCTGCTTCCCGGTCATAGGATTCCAGATGGTCATCACGAACTTCTTCCAGTGTATCGGAAAGGTGAAGATCAGCATCTTCCTCTCCCTGTCGAGACAGTTGCTCATCCTTCTGCCGCTCCTGGGTTTCCTGCCGATGATATGGGATATTGATGGCGTATGGTACAGTATGCCTATCTCCGACTTCTCGGCAGCCCTCATTGCAGCAGTCGTGATGTCATGGTACATGAACAAGTTGAAGAAACAACATAAAGAAAGTGAAGAACGAAGAATGAAGAGTGAAGAAACAGCGTTCGGCGGCCGAAGGGAAAGCCAATCCAACGGCATTCAAAGCTAATCATAAAGTTCAATGTTCAAATCTCAAAGTTCAAAGTAAATGGAAAAGATTATCATAAACGTAGGTCGCCAGATAGGAAGCGGCGGCCATATCATCGCCGAGAGACTGGCGAAGGATTTCGGTTGCAAGTGCTACGACCGGGAACTGCTGAACCTTGCAGCCAAGGAGAGCGGATTCTCGGAGAAATTCTTCGAGCAGAACGATGAGCAGAAGGGATTCTTCAAGTCTCTCTTCCACACTCATCTGCCTTTCCTGAGCGACAACAACTTCTATCACAACGACTTCTCGCAGGAAGGCCTGTACAAGTTCCAGAGCGACGCCATCAGGAAGGCTGCCGACCAGGGCAACTGCGTGTTTGTGGGTAGAACCGCCGACTATGTGCTGCGCGATTACAAGAATGTGATCAATATCTTCATCACCGCCAATCTTGATGACCGCATCAAGGCTGTATGCACGCGAAAGAACATCGACAGAGCCACCGCCCGCAAGTTCATCGAAAGCCACGAGGAGCAGCGCGCCTCTTACTACGATTACTATACCGGCAAGAAGTGGGGCCACAGCGAAAGCTACGACCTCTGCATCAACAGCAGCCATCTGGGAATCGAGGAGACAGAGAAATTTATCGCAGAATTTATCAGAAAGAAATTTAACTTATAATATAATCATGAAGAAGATTATGCTTTTGGGCTCAGGCGAACTGGGCAAGGAGTTTACCATCGCCGCAAAGCGCGCAGGACAGTACGTCATCGCTTGCGACAAGTACGACAATGCACCAGCCATGCAGGTTGCCGACGAGCGAGAAGTGTTCTCAATGCTCGATGGCGACGCATTGACCGCTGTGGTTGAGAAACATCACCCAGACATCATCGTGCCTGAGATTGAAGCGATCCGCACAGAGCGCCTCTTCGACTTCGAGAAGGAGGGCATTCAGATTGTGCCTTCGGCTCGTGCCGTGAACTACACCATGAACCGCCGTGCCATCCGCGACCTGGCTGCCAAGGAACTGGGTCTGCGCACAGCCAAGTATTTCTACGCCAAGACTTTCGAGGAGTTCAAGAACGCTGCCGATGAGATTGGTTTCCCATGCGTAGTAAAGCCACTGATGAGTTCCAGCGGTCATGGTCAGAGCTATGTTCACAACGACGATGAGCTGAAGGAGGCTTACAAGGAGGCGATGGAAGAAGGTCGCGGCGACGTGAAGGAAGTGATCATCGAGGAATTCATCGACTTCGATTCAGAGTTCACCCTCCTCACCGTAACCCAGAAGGATGGTCCTACCCTCTTCTGTCCACCTATCGGCCACGTACAGAAGGGCGGCGACTACCGCGAGAGTTGGCAGCCATTCCATCTCCCTGAGGAAGCTTTGAAGAAGGCTGAGCACATTGCCGGCGAAGTAACCAAGGCGCTGACCGGTGCCGGCCTCTGGGGCGTAGAGTTCTTCCTGAGCAAGCAGGGTGAGGTCATCTTCTCTGAATTGAGTCCTCGTCCACACGATACGGGTATGGTAACTCTCGGTCACACCACCAACCTGAGCGAGTTTGAGCTTCACTTCCGTGCCGTAATGGGCTTGCCTATCGCCGGAATCCATCTGGAGCACATCGGCTGTTCTGCCGTCATCCTCTCGCCAGAGGAAAGCACCGAGCCATTAAACTACAATATGCTCGATGCGCTGAAGGAAGACCATACCCGCATCCGTATCTTCGGCAAGCCAGAGGCTCACGTAGGCCGCCGCATGGGCGTCGTACTCTGCTACGGCGAGAAGGGCGATGACCTCAACCTGCTCCGCGACAAGGCAAAGCGTCTGGCAAAGACTGTATTGGGAACCGACCCATACATGAAGAAATAAACATGAAAGAATTAGGAAGAATTATCACATTACCCAAGATATTCGACCCTAGAGGCAACCTGACAGTGGCAGAGGGAGAGACGCATATTCCCTTTGCCATTGCCCGTACCTACTGGACCTATGATGTTCCGGGCGGAGAAAGTCGCGGTGGCCATGCTCACAAGGAATGCCAGGAATTCATCATAGCAGCCAGCGGTTCCTTTTCGGTAACACTGGATAATGGAGAACAGAAGAAGACCTATCATCTCAACCACCCTTGGGAGGGACTGTTCGTAGATGTCAATATCTGGCGAACACTGGATGATTTCTCTTCCGGCTCATTGTGTCTGGTTCTGGCTTCCCACAAGTTTGAGGAAGAAGACTACATACGCGAATATGACGAATATCTCAGATTCATCAGTTCATCCCAAAGTCCTAATCTCTCAAAGACCGAGAATCAATAACGCTAAAAATCATGTTTGAGATCAGAAAATACAACGATGCAGACAAGGAAGTCTGGAATGCCTATGTAGAACATGCACGCAACGCCACCTTCCTTCTCAACCGCTCCTACATGGATTATCACAGCGACCGTTTCCATGACCATTCGCTCATGATTTTCCACAACAACAAGCTCTATGCCTTACTCCCTGCCAATGAGGACGGAGATGTTTTCTATTCTCATCAGGGACTCACCTATGCCGGACTGCTCACTACCGGACACGCCTCAGCAGAAAATATCTGTCAGGTTTTCGTTGCCATCAACACATACCTGAAGCAGGCAGGTTTCCGCAAGTGCATCTACAAACCGATACCCTGGATTTACCAGCAACTGCCAGCCGAAGAAGACCTCTATGCTCTCTTCAAGGAATGCCGGGCGCAAATCTGCGCCAGAAACATTGCGGCTGTCATCGACCTGAAGCATCCGCTGAAATGGTATAATATCAGAAAATCGGGCGCAAGGAAAGCTCTGGGAAAAGGAATCTTCATTGAAGAAAGTGAGGATTACGAAACGTTTTGGAGCATTTTAACCGAAAACCTGATGAACACCTATCAGGCTCATCCTGTTCATACCTTGCAAGAGATGAGCAGACTGAAAACATCTTTCCCTGACAATATCAAACTGTATGTTGCCCGAGAAGAATCTGGCAAGATGCTAGGCGGAACCGTTCTGTACATCAGCAGAAAAGTGGTTCACACGCAGTATATTTCCGCATCAGAAGAGGGAAAAAAGGCGCATGCACTCGATGCTTTGTTTCTGAATCTCATTAATATAAGGTATAAGGATTTTGATTATTTCGATTTCGGAACATCTAATGAAGAAGGAGGAAAGGTGCTCAACACCAGCCTCATCTACCAGAAAGAAGGTTTCGGAGGAAGAGGCGTGGTTTACGACACCTATGAATGGACAGTATAAAGAGAAATCCCGAAATTCACACGATAGTGAGTTTCGGGATTTCTGCCTTTTACAAGAGTATAACTGTCACACCACGAGCAGCTTGCGCACCCATAACCAGAGCCTGCTCGATATCGGCAGTCTTGGAAGGACCACTGATGAAAGTACCGAAATTGTACTTCGGATCCATCTCAATACGGGCATAAGCCTCATGCATATTGTTCACAATCTTCTCTTTTTCGAGGAATATCACAAGGTATTCCGAGATGAAAAGCACCGCTTTCTCCTTCATGGTCTGAGGAATCCAGACGCAGCCATTCTCGGCAACCCCCACTTCACCACGAACAATACCCACATCAGTACCATTCAGGTCATTAGCCTCAGTCACCGTATCAGGATTCTTCTGGGCAATCGTGATTTCTGGCAGATGAGAGGCAAAGACCTTGGCTTCCGGATAAGCCTTCTTCACCAGCTCATCCAGACTCTCACCCTCCTTCGCTTCTATCACATGGCCACCTACCGATTCCGTCATCTCAATAAACTGTTTCAGCGTATCCTCATACTGGATACCCTTCACATCTACGGCAGGCATATCGAATTGAACATGCGTATTCTTGCGCAACTTGTTCAGGAAATCTTCTTTCTTCATTTTACTTTTCCCTCCTTCCATAATTGATGAAAACTCTTCTTGGCAAACTCAGGCATGGCGTGACCGATGCCCCAGGCATTCCAATTGCTGAAGTGCGTACAGCATTCAGGAACCAGATTGACAAGCGGAGCAAACTTCAGGGCTGTGGTGTAGAGCGCAGGACGGTCGAAGAGATACTTCATACCATTCGACATCGCCTTCTTCACAGGATCTGCCTTGCCCAACTTCTCCAGACTCTGGCGCCATACGTAAATCTGCGAACCTGGTCCTACCTTGGAAGGACAGACATTGTCGCAAGACAAGCACAAGGTGCAGGCAGAAACATTGTCGCTGTACTTCTGAGGATTCTTCAGCATACCCAGGTTCACACCAATAGGACCCGGTATAAAATAGGTGTAACTGTAACCGCCTGAACGACGATAAACCGGACAGGTATTCATGCAGGCTCCGCAACGCATACATTTCAAAGTCTGCCAATGGTCCTTATCGGCGAGAATATCGCTTCTGCCATTATCCACCAGCACCACATGCATCTCGGCACCCGGACGAGCCTGGCGGAAATGAGAAGTGAAGGCGGTGGTAGGCTGACCGGTTCCGCAGCGGCAAAGCAGACGCTGGAATACAGCCAATGACTTATAATCAGGAACCAGTTTCTCAATACCCATCGCTACGATATGGAGCTTAGGCATGGAAGTAGTCATATCCGCATTACCCTCGTTGGTGCAAACCACGCAATCGCCGGTAGCAGCCACACCGAAGTTACATCCGGTCATACCTGCTCCAGCTTCCATAAACTGGTCGCGGAGATGATGACGGGCACAGCGGGTCAGGTAAGTAGGATCGTAGTTGCCGATTTCCTTGGAGATACCCTTCTCCTCGAACATCTTACCTACCTCCTCACGCTTCAGGTGGATGGCAGGCATCACGATATGGCTAGGCTTCTGACCCAGAAGCTGGATGATGCGCTCACCCAGGTCGGTCTCTACCACGTCAATGCCGTGCTGCTCCAGATAAGGATTCATCTCGCACTCCTCGGTGAGCATCGACTTCGACTTCACCATCTTCTTCACGTTATGGTCTTTCAGAATACCGAGCACAATCTCATTGAATTCCTGCGCATCCTTTGCCCAGTGAACCTTTACCCCGCGGCTCTCCAGATTCTTGGAAAACATATCGAGATAATCGGCAAGATGGGTAATCGTGTGCATCTTGATTTCAGACGCATGCTCGCGGAGATCTTCCCACTCAGGAAGTCCCTGCGCCATTCTATCTCTTTTCTGACGAACAGACCAGAAGGTAGCATCGTGCCAGGTGGTCTTCTCTACATTCTGCGTAAACTTCGCAGCTCTCTTGGAATGTTCTGTACTCATAGTCCTGCAGCTAATATTTGAACAACATGAATAAACTTGATCGGCATCTTCTCCTTCTTGGCGATTCCCGCCATGTGCATCAGGCAGGAAGAATCCGGACCCGTTACATACTCAGCACCTGTAGCCATGTGGCGCTTGATCTTGTCCTCGCCCATACGGGTAGAAACGGCAGGTTCCTCAATAGAGAACATACCGCCGAATCCGCAGCACTCATCCTTACGCTCCGGTTCGTGGATGGTAATACCTTCCACCATATTTAATAAGTCAATGATTTTGTTGAAAGGCTTGATGTGGCGCTCAGAAGGAGATGACAATCCCAGTTCACGCACACCGTGGCAACTGTTGTGTACACTCACCACATGCGGGAACTTGCCCGGAACATGATCCACCTTCAGCACATCGTGAAGGAACTCCACAACATCCATGATTTTCTTTGAGGAAATACACTCGTGCTTACCCTCAAGGATTTTAGGATAATACACCTTTACGTAAGCAGCACATGAGGCTGAAGGAGCTACGATATAATCGTAATCCTTGAACAGCTCATCAAATGTCTCTATGACCTTCTCCGACTTGTCCTGAAAACCGGCATTAGCCATTGGCTGGCCGCAGCAAGTCTGTTTTTCGGGATAACCCACGTCTAGTCCGTAATGCTTAAGCAACTTGTATGTAGCCACACCCGCTTCAGGGTAAAGGGCATCCACATAACAAGGGACGAATAATCCGACTTTCATTGTTGTTATACTTATCTTGTTTGCTATTTGTTTATTCTTTTTCTACATGACTAAAAGCCGCTGCAAAAGTAACAAAAAAATAGTAATAATAAAAGATTTTAGGGAAGAAATTATGAGATTTGATGTTATTTAACTGTAAAGAATTGCAGAAAATTTGGAATAATCAAATAAATAGCGTAACTTTGCATCTAGAAATAGTGTGTCTACCATTTGTGAACTAACGCAAATGCAGTTTAGTTGCTAAAAACATAAATACCAAGACATATAAAGAACAAACTTATAGTTATATTTAATGATGAAGAAACAGCTTAAGAAAGTCCTCGTTCTGGGTTCCGGTGCTTTGAAGATCGGCCAGGCAGGTGAGTTTGACTATTCCGGTTCGCAGGCTCTCAAGGCTTTGCGCGAGGAGGGTATTAGTTCCGTCCTCATTAATCCAAACGTTGCTACAATTCAGACAAGTAAAGGTATTGCTGACAAGGTTTATTTCTTGCCGGTGACACCTTTTTTTGTAACTGAAATTATCAAGAAGGAGCGCCCAGACGGCATCATGCTGGCTTGGGGTGGCCAGACGGGTTTGAACGTTGGTACAGAACTTTACCTCAACGGTGTGCTCAAGGAGTACGGTGTGGATGTGTTGGGTACTTCGGTAGAGGCTATCATGAACACGGAAGACCGCGACCTCTTCGTAAAGGAGCTTAACAAGGTTGACCTCAAGGTTCCTGTAAGCCACGCTTGCGAGAACATGGAGGAGGCTGTGGCTGCGGCACGCAACATCGGCTACCCTATCATGATCCGTTCTGCCTACGCGCTGGGTGGTCTCGGTTCTGGTGTCTGCAAGACCGAAGAGGAGTTTAAGGAGATTGCTGAATCTGCCTTCACTTTCGCACCTCAGGTGCTTGTTGAGGAGAGCCTGAAGGGATGGAAGGAGATTGAGTTCGAGTGCATCCGTGATGCTAACGACCGTTGCTTCACCGTTGCCTCTATGGAAAACTTCGACCCACTGGGTATTCACACAGGTGAATCTATCGTTGTGGCCCCAACCTGTTCTCTTACCGACGAGCAGGTGAAGATGTTGCAGGACATCGCCGTGAAGTGCGTCCGTCACCTCAACATCGTGGGTGAGTGCAACATCCAGTATGCTTTCAACGCTGAGACCAACGACTACCGTATCATCGAGATCAATGCTCGCTTGAGCCGTTCTTCTGCCCTCGCATCTAAGGCTACCGGTTATCCGCTCGCCTTCGTTGCTGCCAAGATTGCCCTCGGTTATACGCTCGACCAGATTGGTGAGATGGGTACTCCTAACTCAGCTTATGTGGCTCCATCACTCGACTATATGATCTGTAAGATTCCTCGTTGGGACCTTACCAAATTTGCCGGTGTAAGCCGCAAGATTGGTTCTTCCATGAAGTCTGTAGGCGAAATCATGTCTATCGGCCGTTCATTCGAGGAGATGCTCCAGAAGGGTCTCCGTATGATTGGTCAGGGAATGCACGGTTTCGTAGGCAACGACCACACCAAGTTTAATAACTTGGATGAGGAACTTTCTAACCCTACCGACCTCCGTATCTTCGCCATCGCCCAGGCTTTGGAGGAAGGTTACACCATCGAGCGCATCGAGGAGTTGACCAAGATTGATCCTTGGTTCATCGAGCGCATGAAGAATATCGTAGATTACAAGCACAAGCTTTCTGAATATAATACTCTGGAGGAGATTCCTGCCGAGGTATTGCGCGAGGCTAAGGTATTGGGCTTCTCTGACTTCCAGATTGGCCGCTTCGTATTGAAGACCAAAGATACCAACATGGAGAAGGAGGTGCTGGCTGTTCGTGCCCTGCGCAAGAAGCTGAACATTCTTCCTGCCGTAAAGCGCATCCCTACTGTGGCAAGCGAGCATCCTGACCTCACCAACTATCTCTACATGACATACGCTGTAGAGGGTTACGACATCAACTACTACAAGAACGAGAAGTCTGTCATCGTTCTCGGTTCGGGTGCTTACCGCATCGGTTCTTCCGTAGAGTTCGACTGGTGTTCAGTAAACGCCATCAATACAGCCCGCAAGTTGGGTTACAAGTCAATCATGATCAACTACAACCCGGAGACCGTATCTACCGACTACGACATGTGCGACCGTCTCTACTTCGATGAGCTTTCATTCGAGCGTGTACTCGATGTCATCGACCTGGAGTCACCACGTGGTGTGATTGTTTCTGTGGGTGGTCAGATTCCAAACAACCTGGCTATGAAGCTTCATCGCCAGTCTGTGCCAATTCTGGGTACATCTCCTGTCAACATCGACCGTGCCGAGAACCGCGGTAAGTTCTCTGCCATGCTCGATAAGTTGGGTATCGACCAGCCTAAGTGGAGCGCCCTCACATCAATGGAGGATGTTCAGAAGTTCATCGACGAGGTAGGCTATCCTGTTCTCGTTCGTCCTTCCTACGTTCTTTCCGGTGCAGCCATGAACGTTTGCCACGATGATGATGAGTTGCGTCGCTTCCTGGAGGCAGCTTCTGAGGTTTCTAAGGAATACCCAGTAGTTATCTCTCAGTTTATGACAGAGACCAACGAGATTGAGTTCGATGGTGTTGCCCAGAACGGTGAGATTGTAGAGTATGGTATTTCAGAGCACGTAGAGTATGCTGGTGTTCACTCTGGTGACGCAACCATGACCTTCCCTGCCCAGCAGATTTCCTTCGCTACAGCCCGTCAGATCAAGAAGATTTCACGTGCCATCGCCAAGGAGCTCAACATCTCTGGTCCTTTCAATATCCAGTACCTGGCTAAGGGTCGTGATGTAAAGGTAATCGAGTGTAACCTCCGTGCATCCCGTTCGTTCCCATTCGTAAGCAAGGTATTGAAGCGCAACTTCATCGAAACGGCTACCCGCATCATGCTCGATGCTCCATATCAGAAACCGGATAAGTCTGCTTTTGATATCGACCGTATGGGTGTGAAGGCATCCCAGTTCTCATTCGCCCGCTTGCAGAACGCCGACCCAGTTTTGGGTGTGGATATGAGCTCTACCGGTGAGGTAGGCTGTATGGGTGATACTTTCGAAGAGGCATTGCTCAACTCATTGATTGCTACCGGCTACAAGATTCCTTCTAAGGACAAGGGCATCATGCTTTCAAGCGGTGGTGCCAAGGAGAAGGCTTCTCTGCTCGATGCTGCACAGGCGCTGGTGAAGAACGGTTACACCATCTATGCTACAGCCGGTACAGCGAAGTTCCTCAACGAGAACAACGTGAAGGCTACAGCCGTAGGATGGCCTGATGAGGACCAAAAGGATCTTCCTAACGTGATGCAGATGATTGCCGACCACAAGTTCGACCTCATCGTCAACATCCCTAAGAATCACACCAAGCGTGAGTTGACCAATGGTTACAGAATCCGTCGTGGCGCCATCGACCACAACATTCCTCTGTTCACCAATGCCCGTCTGGCTTCAGCCTTCATCGAGGCATTCTGCACAATGAGCCAGGATCAGCTTCAGATTAAGAGCTGGCAGGAGTACGAGTAATCGCACGCAGATTTATATAAAATACGCCCTGTAAGGCCCAAGCCTTACGGGGCTTTTTTATTCTCTGCCATGAGAAAAAGGAGCTGAAATGATGGCTTTCTCATTATTTTATTGTACCTTTGCAAACAGAAATAAGAATAAAACATGATAGTTTGTATAGCAGAGAAACCGAGTGTGGCTAAGGATATCGCCCGAATCATCGGGGCTACCACGGCACGCGACGGTTATATGGAAGGTAATGGTTACCAAGTAACATGGACCTTCGGCCACCTTTGTGAGCTGAAGGAACCGGATGATTATACTCCGATGTGGAAACATTGGAGTCTTTCGGCGTTGCCGATGATTCCACAGCGATTCGGTATCAAGCTCATCAACGATGAAGGCATCAAGAAGCAGTTTGCTACCATCGAGAAACTGATGCAGGCTGCCGACACCATCATCAACTGCGGTGACGCCGGACAGGAAGGAGAGCTTATCCAGAGATGGGTGATGCAGAAAGCGCAGGCGAAATGCCCCGTCAAGAGATTGTGGATTTCTTCCATGACCGATGAAGCCATCAAGCAGGGCTTCCAGGAACTGAAAGACCAGGGGGAATATCAGTCACTCTATCTTGCCGGACTTTCCCGTGCCATCGGCGACTGGATTCTCGGCATGAACGCTACCCGACTTTACACATTGAAATATGGACAGAATCGACAGGTGCTCAGCATCGGCCGGGTGCAGACCCCTACCCTTGCCCTCATCGTAAACCGCCAGAAGGAAATCGACAACTTCGTTTCCGAACCTTACTGGGTACTCGCCACCATCTATCGCGACACCCAGTTTACGGCAACCAGCGGCAAGTTTACCAGCAAAGAGGAAGGCGAGAAGGCTTTCAGCACCATCGCCGGCAAACCCTTCACCGTTACGGATGTAAGCAAGAAAAAGGGAAACGAGGCGCCACCTCATCTCTACGACCTCACCTCACTGCAGGTGGATTGCAACAAGAAGTTTGCCTACTCTGCCGATATTACGCTGAAGCTCATCCAGAGTCTCTACGAGAAGAAGTACACCACTTATCCTCGTGTAGATACCCAGTTCCTGACCGACGATATCTATCCGAAATGTCCGCAGATTCTGAACGGTGTGAGCCAGGCAAAGATAGCCAGTCAGCAGAAATACCTCCCACTCATCCAGCAACTCGCAGCCACCGGCAAGAAGTTGCCGAAGAGCAAGAAGGTATTCGATAACAGCAAGGTAACCGATCACCACGCCATCATCCCAACCGGAGTTCCGCCAACCGGACTCACCGATATGGAGGCGAATGTCTATGATCTCATCGCCAAGCGATTCATCAGCGTGTTCTATCCGGACTGTAAATTCTCTACCACCACCGTATTGGGCGAAGTCATCAACGAAGACGGACCAAAACCGGAGAAGATAGAGTTCAAGGTAAGCGGTAAGGAGATTCTCGAACCGGGCTGGCGAGTAGTCTATGCCAAGGATACGAAGAATGCCGATGACGACGATGCAGATAACGCCAACGGAAACGCAGACTCAGGAAACGGCGCCAAGAAGGAAGTGGTAGAAGAAAGAACCCTCCCATCCTTCACAAAAGGCGAATCGGGAGAGCATCAGCCTACCCTGACGGAGAAATGGACCACGCCACCTAAGTATTATACCGAGGCAACCCTGCTGCGTGCGATGGAGACAGCCGGCAAATTCGTAGAAGACGAAGAACTTCGTGCTGCATTGAAGGAGAACGGAATCGGCCGACCATCCTCCCGTGCCGGCATCATCGAGACCCTCTTCAAGCGCCACTACATCCGTCGCCAGCGCAAGAATCTGATGGCAACCCCGACAGGCATCGAACTCATTGACACCATCCATGAGGAACTGCTGAAGAGTTGCGAACTGACCGGTATCTGGGAGAAGAAGCTCCGCGACATCGAGCACAAGACCTACGATCCTGCCGACTTCATCAACGGACTGAAAGAACAGATCAACAAGATTGTCATCGATGTGTTGTCAGACAACAGCAACCGGAGAGTGACCATCATGACAGAGGAAGACCTCAAGAAGAAACCGGCTGCCAAGAAACCGGCTGCCCGAAAGGCTCCTGCCAAGAAAGCCGATAAGGCAGCAGCACAGAATGCAGATTCTCAGAATGCCCCTGCTCAGCCGGCTCCAGCTGCCGACCCAATGGTTGGCAAACCATGTCCGCTCTGCGGCAAGGGCGTCATCATCAAGGGCAAGACCGCCTATGGCTGCAGCAACTGGAAGGCAGGCTGCCAATATCGTCAGCCATTCTCGCAGATGTAAATCAATATGAAACAAATAAGATTTTATCAAATCATAACAGCAATCAGCTGCCTCTTTCTGATAAGTTGCGGCATTGAACAGAACCTGAAGAAAGCAGACAAGCATCTTTCTTTAGGCGAATACTACGATGCGGCAACCCAATATAAAAAGGTGTACACCAAGACACCTACCAAAGAGCGGGCTGTCCGGGGCAAGGTGGCTCTGAAGATGGCACGCTGCTATGATAAAATCAACAGTACGCCGAAGGCACTGGCAGCCTACAGCAATGCCATCCGATACAAGCAGGCAGACCTCCACGACCGCCTGGCTTACGCCCGGCTTCTCCTGAAGAACGGAAGTTACAGACAGGCTGCCAAGGAATTCGAATTCCTGCTCGATTCCATGCCCGACAACGTGCTGGTAAAGAACGGACTCGAATCGGCACAGAAAGCCCCAGTCTGGAAGAAGGAAGGAAGCCGGTACAAGGTAAAGCGGATGGATGTTTTCAACTCCCGAAGAGACGACTATTCGCCGATGTTCCTCAGCGATGACTACAGCCAGCTCTATTTCACCTCAACCCGCAACGAAGCCCAGGGCAGCGACCTGAACGGAGTGACGGGAACGAAATCTGCCGACATTTTCTTCTCTGAAAAGAACGACAAAGGCAAATGGAGCAAGCCGGAAGCCATCGGAACCGGTCTCAACACCGACTACGAAGAGGGCGCATGCTGCTTTACCCCAGACGGCAAGCAGATGTACCTCACCCAGTGTGCCACCGATCCCACTTCGCCCCGCTTAGCCCAGATAGTAACCTCCAACCGCTCGGATGCAGCCTGGAGCAAGCCTACGAATCTGGAAATCAGCAAAGATACACTCAGCTGTTTTGCCCATCCAGCCATCTCCCCTGATGGCGAATGGCTCTATTTCGTATCAGACATGCCGGGCGGAAAGGGCGGTCTCGACATCTGGCGAGTGCGCATCACTCCTGCCGGACTGGGCGGCGTAGAGAACCTGGGCGAACCTATCAACACACCAGGCGATGAGATGTTCCCTACCTTCCGTCCTAACGGCGACTTTTACTTCAGCAGCAACGGTCATGTGGGAATGGGCGGACTCGACATCTATATCGCCAAAGTAAATTCCATCACCCGGAAATATGAACTCAACCACCCCGGCTATCCGCTGAATACAGAAGCCGATGACTTCGGAATGACTTTCGAAGGTCTCCACAACCAGGGTTTCTTCTGCTCTAACAGAAAAGACGGAAGAGGCTACGATCATATCTACTCCTTCGAGAATCCGGAGATTGTTACCACAATGAAGGGATGGGTTTACGAGAAAGACGGTTATGAACTGCCTGCCGCAGAGGTGAGAATCGTAGGCAACGACGGAACGAACAGGAAACTATCCGTCAAGGGCGACGGTTCGTTTGTCCTCCCTATCAATCCGCATGTCGACTACCTGGTGATGGCATCCTGTAAAGGCTACCTCAACCACAAGGAAGAACTTCGGGTTGATTCAGCTAAAGAGAGTAAGGAATACGTGCTCCAGTTCCCGCTGGCTTCCATCACAGCCCCTGTACTCATCGACAACATCTTCTACGATTTCGACAAGGCAACCCTTACCGAAGCCAGTACAACAGCCCTCGACCAGCTGGTAACGCTGCTGAAAGAGAACCCGCACGTTACCATCGAACTCAGCGCCCATTGCGACTACAAGGGAAACAGCGAATATAACAAGCATCTGTCTCTGCGCCGCGCCCAATCGGTAGTAGACTATCTGATAAAACACGGCATAGAGAAAGAGCGCCTCACCCCTGTGGGCTACGGCAAGGAGAAGCCGAAGAATGTGCGCAAGAAACTTACCGAGAAGTATCCTTGGCTCAAGGAAGGCGATGTGCTCAACGAAGAATTTATCCTGAAGCAGAGCAAGGAGCATCAGGAAATCTGCAACCAGCTGAACCGCCGAACCGAGTTCAAAGTGCTACGCACTACCTATAAATTGTTTTAGAAACCAATATCATAAGCATAGGTGCTCTACTGAAAAAGTAGCAGCACCTATTTGTTTTTCTATATTCAGCAATATTAAATCTTCGTTCACCGACGCTGAATGTCCGTTCAGCGACGTTGAATGCCCGTTCAGCGACGTTGAATGTCCGTTCAGCGTCGATGAACGGAGATTTCAAGAGCATAAAGATGATATTTATAGTAATAAAAAACTCTTTCTATTAGCACTAAAAACTATTCTGCTAATAGAAAGAGTTGATCATTCATACAATTGATATCAGGGAAGAAGCCTACTGACGTGCATCAGCCAGTTCATTATATCCCCAAACCATGATGAGGACAACGAAGCCAGCCAGCACCATCAGGAGATTCTGAGAGTGGGCGATGGAATCTGCCACATGCGTAAGAACACGCGAACCGGAAAGGAGGAAATCTATCTTCATAGAGAAAAGCCATCCCTGAATCTGCTCCCATCCCTGACAGACTACTGCTATGATGATGCCTGCTGCCACACAGGCTGCCGTCCATAAATGTTCCAGACGCTGGCGCTTAACCAGCGACATCGCTGTACCAGTTTCGGGTAAAGCCGGCAAGGCCTGCATCACCCTGTCGGAGAATCCGTCATCAGGAATCTCTGACATCTGGCAATCGGAAAAGAACATCTGTAAGAGTTCTTCATCCTGAGGGTCCAACGGTTCCCCTTTCATGCTCTCCAACTTCTTATCATTTATCTTATCGGTCATAACCATTCTTTTTTAAGTAACTTGCAAGTTTCTGTTTTCCACGAGAGAGATGCGACTTAATGGTGCCTTGCGCCATTCCCGTCACCTCTGCAATCTTATCTATAGAGAGACCATCCATCAGCTGCAGCGTGATGCATGTACGTTCGTTCTCGCTCAATATCCGCAGGGCATTGAGTAAATCCATCTTCAGTCCGGTATTCACTCCCTGCGCATTCTGTCGGGCAACCGCCGGCGTATCGATATCCTGCGTTTCCTTATAACTGCGGGTATAATCATACCACACATTATAGGCGATACGATAAAGCCAAGTGGAAAAGCTGGCTGTACCCCTGAAACCCGACAGATGGGTATAAGCCTTCACAAAGGTATCCTGCGCCAAGTCGTCACTCAGCTGCGCATCCCCCAGCGTCTGCCGTAGGAAGAACCCACGAATGGGTGACTGATACTTCCTGACCAGCAAGTCGAACGACTTGCGGTCATGAAGCATCACCACCTTCGTGACGAGAGAAATATCGGATAACTTTTCCACTATATATTAACTAATAATTGTTGTTTGATTTTTATACCGGAGTTCCATTATAACCTGTGCCCTGATCGCCATGACGGTTCTTCCACCAGTCCTTGATGGCAGGAAGCGAACCGATAACAGTCTGACCGATGCCATAGAAGAAGACCAGGGCTCCGATGCCAGCCAGGAAATCAGCATCCCACCAAGCAAACATGGCGCACAAACCGGCTCCCAGGAAGGCATTTCTCAATCCACGCTTTACCAGATACTCATCGCTCTGCTTGTCTATCGGCCGGTCGCTTTCCGGAACATTGATGCCCTTCTCCATCGCCATCTCCGCCAGTTTCATCCGGTCGTTGTGGCGGCGAATCAGATATCTGATAACCAGAAATACGATGATCAGCGGAGCAAAGACAAACAGCAGACCGAAGATGATACAGAAGATGATCATAACAGCCAGCGCTCCGCCACCAAATACCGAACCGATGAAATCGAACGGATCATCATAGTTGTCTAAACTGTATCTAGAATGAACAGACTTATTATCATTCTCATCATAATCATCATAGTTAGCCGAATCTGTACTGGTTGTATCAGAATAAGCCTCCAACGCCTCGTCGTCTTTATCCTTCGAAGCAGATGGCTGTGCGGCAGATGCAGGAGCAGCCTTTGAATCTACCTGTTGGGTAGTTGGATGATAACGATGTTTTGGAGCAGAAGACGCCAAAGACACTTGGGTGGCTCCGATGCTCATAACGAGCGCTAATGCCAATATTGCTTTCTTCATATCATTATTTTTTATTGTTTTACCTTGTTATTTGAAAAATTTCTGCTTCTTAGACGCATCTCTTCGCGATTTAGTTGCAAAGAAACGAAAAATTTCTTATTTTTGCAAACAAATTAAAGAAAAAGAAACAGAATGAAGACATTACCTGAAGATTTCAGAACATATACGCAGGCACTGATGGGCGAAAAGCTGTATCAGCGTCTGGAGCATGCTATCATTGAAGAGGAGGCACCAACCAGTATCCGCATCAATCCTTTTAAATGCAAGGATGCTGATGGCGAACCGATTCCCTGGTGTCCGGAAACCGGACGTTATCTCTCTACGCGTCCCGGATTCACCTTCGATCCGCTGCTGCATGCCGGTTTATATTATGTACAGGAAGCCTCATCTATGTTTGTAGATATGGCTATCCGACAGTACGTAAAAGAACCGGTGATGATGCTGGATCTCTGTGCTGCCCCTGGCGGAAAGTCGACAGCCGTAAGAGCTGCCTTGCCGGAAGGGAGTCTGCTCTTCAGCAACGAACCGATGCGCACCCGCTCACAGATTCTTGCCGAAAACGTACAGAAGTTCGGTCATCCGGATATGATTGTTACCAACAACTATCCCCGCGATTACAAGAAATCTAAGTTGCAGTTTGATGTGATTCTTACCGATGTTCCCTGCTCCGGCGAAGGAATGTTCCGCAAAGATGAAGGGGCTATCGGCGAATGGAGTACCCAGAATGTGAACAACTGCTGGCAGCTGCAGCGCGAAATCGTATCGGATATCTGGAACTGTCTGAAGCCAGGCGGTATCCTGATTTACTCTACCTGCACCTTCAATGCGCACGAAGATGAGGAGAACGTGGACTGGATATGCGAAGAACTTGGCGCTGAAGTGATGGCACTGGAGGGTGTAGAAGATACATGGAACATCACCCGCAACCTCACGGGCACCGACTTCCCGGTTTACCGGTTCATTCCTGGCGTTTCGCGAGGCGAAGGTCTGTTTATGGCGATTCTGAAGAAAGCGGGCGAATGGGAAGCCGGCTCACCAGCCAAGGAGAACAGGAAGGATAAGAAGAAGAAAGACAAGAAGGTGGCTAAAGGAAAGGGACCGGAGATTCCGGACGGCTGGCTGAAGACTGATACGGAATGGATGCCTGCAGAAAGCAACGAGACGGTTTACGCCATTCCGGGCAGATGGAAAGACATCTACAACCAGGCTGAAAAGAACCTGAAGGTGCTGCATGCAGGTGTGAAACTGGGAACAGACAAGGGAAAGAGTCTCATTCCCGACCAGGCTCTCGCTCTCTCTACGATGCTCAACAAAGATCACTTCCCACAGGTGGAGTTATCCTACGATGATGCCATCCGCTACCTTCGCAAGGAGGCTGTGAATCTGCCTGCCGATACGCCTAAGGGTTATGTACTGGTAACCTACAGACAGGTTCCGATAGGCTGGGAAAAGAACATTGGCAACCGTGCCAACAACCTCTATCCGCAGGAGTGGAAGATCAAGAGTAGCCATATTCCGGAAGAACAGTTTACAGTTAACAGTTTATAGTTTATGCTCAGCATCATCGCCTGTATATCAAAAGTGCATAGAGCTATCGGGTACAAGAACCGGTTGCTCTACGCCATCCCATCGGACATGACCCGATTTCGTATGCTCACAACCGGACATACGATCATCATGGGCAGGAAGACATTTGAGTCGCTGCCTAACGGAGCCTTACCCAACCGTCGTAATATTGTTATCTCGAAGACAAGAGAACAGATAACAGGGTGCGAAGTATACACCTCTCTGGAAGAAGCGCTGGCAGCAAGGAAAGAAGAGGTTGGAAACAAAGAAGAGGTTGGAAGCAAAGAAGCTTCAGATGAATGTTTCATCATCGGAGGAGCCAGCATATATGAACAGGCTTTGCCTTTTGCAGACAAGCTTTATCTCACAATCGCAGAAAAGGAACCTGAACATGCCGATACCTTCTTTCCGGAAATCAATCCGGCAGAATGGGAAGTGACAGAAAAAGAAATGAGGAATGAAAACGGCTTACCGTTCACATTCCTCACCCTTTATAGAAGGCAGTAATCCCGCAGGGAGCTACTGCTTTTTTTCTTTTTATATCTTATTTCTCTGCTGCAGCCTCCTCATCAGTTTCCTCTTCATCATCGTTGAAACTCTTGAGATCCTGCATAGAAAGCTGACGGTTGATAGATGCATTGAAAGAGATGATGGTCTCGCTGCGAGACAATCCCAGTGGCTGCAACTTATCATGGATGATTTCCAGGAGATGGTGGTTGTTCAGCGCATAAATCTTGATAAACATATCAAAACCACCTGTAGTATAGTGACACTCTACAACCTCAGGAATCTTCTTCAACTCCTCTACAACCTGGTCAAACTTCTCAGGCTCCTTAAGATAGAGTCCCATATAAGCACAAGTTTCGTAACCTATCTTTTCTGGGTCAATGATGAATTGTGAACCCTTGATGATACCAAGATTTGTAAGTTTAGCAACACGCTGATGAATGGCAGCACCGCTCACGTTGCAAGCGCGTGCCACTTCCAAAAATGGAATACGGGCATCCTGAGAAATCAGCTTCAGAATCTGCCTATCTAATGAATCTAAAATTTGTTTTGACATAATACTAATAATTTGCTTGCAAAGATAATACAAAAAATTAATAAAAGCAATTTTTTAAGAGAAAAACATGATAAATTAATATTATTTTCCTTTTTCTGTGGCAGAATAACTGATTTTTAGTGCTTTTGCCTGGCGCAAAGCCTGCTTTACGTCGGTTATCACACCCATCTTTGTCTCTTGGTCTGCTTTGATTGATACGGTCATCAGCTTCTGGTCTTCCGGCGACATACGCTTCTTTTCTGCCGAAATGTAATCCATCACTTCGGGAGCCGAAGCAAACTTGTCATTCAACTGAATCTGGGTACCGGTACCATACTTTGCCTGCATCTCTTTGGTTGGCTTACCTATATAAATATGGCTCACCGCCGATTTCTTGGTCAGGCGGGTGAGTTCCTTGCCTTGTGGCAAACGGCAGTCTACCTTCAAGGTAACCTGGCGCATGTGGGTAACAATCATAAAGAAGAACAGTACGGAGAAAATGAGGTCTGGCAGAGAAGATGTATTCAACCCTGGCACTTCATGCGATTTCTTATGAAAATTCATCATTGTTTACCTCCTTTCTGCTGTTCAGTAGCTGTTTCTGCCGAATTTTCTTCCCCTTGCTTTTCTTCAGCATTGGCATCAACACGCTGGTCGGTTTGAGTCATTGCGTTGGCATACGACTCTGTGATGCGCTGCGGACAGATGTTGCGCACCTGTTCTTTCTGGTCATTGTTCAAGAGGGCATAATCCCTGTGATATTTCTTCTGGGCTGTTTCGTTGCGTAGCTGGCTATATGCTTCCATCAGCTGATTCTGCATCTGGAAATAGAGATTATAGTCGGCATCGCGGTCACTCTCAATAGAGATGAGATGTTTCTTGCCCAGGCGGTGTACAAAGCGGATGGTTTCTTCCTTGAGCTGGCTCACCTGCATCGGCTTACCGTTGACCAAAAGCGTATCGCCAGCCGTCAGGCGCAGCGCCATGAGGTTAGCCTTGTCTACCACCGACTGCTGCTGTTCCTTCTTCTGCGGTTCAGGTGAAGGGAGTTGGCGCAACAGTCCCTTATCCACATCCATCGACGTGGTGACAAGGAAGAATATCAACAGCATGAACGAGATGTCGGCTGTAGATGTGGTATTCAGTCCCGGGGTTTCGTGTTGCTTCCTTCTAATCAGCATATTTAATCCTTATTTATAGAATAGAGAGCCCAAAGCACTCACTTTAGTTTTTCTTCCGAATATAACGTGTGGCACCGAAACAGACGGCACCGATTCCTGCCACCAGCATCAGGAGCGATGTGATGACAAACATATCTGAAAGCTTGAGCCAGAGCCAGTCGGCATAATTCTCGCCATTGATGAGCATCGGAGCAGAACCGCCCAAAAAGAAGGTAAGCAGCAAAACTGCCAAAGTTCCGATCCATGTGATGCGGAAGATGCGACGCACGGGAATGCCATTCACTACAGCCTCCGACTTGCTGCTGCGATAATCTCTGATCATCGAAAAGACTGCCAGACCTGTACCTCCTATCAGGAAGAGCCACATCAGCAGGATGAGCACATCGGTAAAGAGAGGCGCATTAAAGTCGGGGTTCTCTTCGAAAGGCAAATCGTAGCCTACCAAAAAGAACAGACCGAAAACCAGCACCGCCAGTCCTATCATGATATAGAACACCTGCTGCGATATCTTTTCGGCCGACTTCGTCTTCTGCTTTGAAAATTGAAATTTAACCATTTCTCTCTTCGTTTATTTATTCTTGGCAATAATATCCATTAAAGTAACCGCCGACTCCTCCATCTGGCTTGTCAGGTGCTCCACCTTAGAAAGGATGTAGTTATAGAAAACCTGAAGGATGAGGGCTACGATGATACCGAAGATGGTAGTGATGAGCGCCACTTTCATACCCGAAGCCACGATAGTAGGACTGATATCGCCCGCCTGCTGAATCTGGTCGAACGACATGACCATACCAATCACGGTTCCGAGGAATCCGAGCGATGGCGCCATAGCGATAAAGAGTTTGATCCAGGAACAGCCCTTCTCCAGGTTAGCCGCCTGAACGGTACCATATCCGCTTACCGAGCGCTCGATGTCATCAAGACTCTCGCTGATATGCATCAAACCCTGATAGCAGATAGAAGCCACCGGTCCGCGGGTATTCCGGCAGAGCGTCTTAGCCCCTTCCACATCTCCCGCCGCCACCTTCTGGTCGATATCCTGCATCAACTTCTTGGCGTTGATTTCAGAGAGACTCAGATAGATGATGCGCTCGATACAGAAAGCCATACCCACGATGAGGGCGATGGCAACGAGAGACATAAATCCCGCATTACCCTCTATAAACTTTGTCTTAAGAGCTTGATGAAATCCCATGTTCTCTTCTTGAGCCATCATAGGCAGAGAACACATCCATGTGAAAACCAATATTGCAAAACGTGCAATAGCTGTATTTTTCTTCATATACTTTATTATATATATAAAAGCGGAAAGAGGGGGATTCGAACCCCCGATTCCCTTTAGGGGAATACACGCTTTCCAGGCGTGCCTCTTCAGCCACTCGAGCACCTTTCCAGTTTCGGAGTACAAAATTATCACTTTTTATTCGAAAAGCCACATATTCGTTTGCTTTTTACATTTCTTTAACGAAAATACAAGAGCGTAAACCCGCTAGGCGTCTAGCGGTAGACGCCTAGCGGTATAGTGTAAATTCTATTTTTCAGGAATGATCTCGAAGATTTCGGCTGAACCATCCAGCTGAAGCTTGGCAGCCTTCTTCACCAATTCTATCTTGCAGAATGACTGGTCGATGTTGATGGTTGCCAAAACCTTGCCCTTGGCGTTCAGCTGGCGACATACCAATGATTTGCCTGGAGCCAACTTCAACAGCAGGGTGTAACTCTTTACATCCTTCTCAATACCCATGGTAAGGGTGCCCTCGTTGGTGAATGAGGTGCAAGGGTTCTCATCGAAACCATACATCGCTGCCTGCAGATTGCCTGCCTCAACAGGGAAGCTCAAATGCTCTGGAGTAGTTGGGTTCACCTCGAAGGTACGAACTGCAGCCCAGTTGCGCTTGTCAGACTTCAACTTCTTGATGCGGATATAACGAGCCTCAACAGGAGAATCGGTCTTCCAGTTGATGATATACTGCTTCTTCAACTCACCGGTCAGCGCCTTCCACTCCTTCTTGTCAAGAGAATACTCCAAAACGGTGTTGTCGAAGTAATCCACATCATCTACAGAGTTACGACCCTGAAGGATTCTTACCTCAGAAACAGAACGAACACAACCTAAGTCTGCACCAATCCAGTCGCCAGTGTTCTGACCATTACCTGATGTATAATAGGTAGTAGAATCATTGTCAAACATCGCCTTGCTCTGGGTAGTTCTCAAGGTGGCGTAAGTACCGATACCCTTATAGAAGGCAGGCACCTTGCCAGTCAACTTCTTGAAGAAACCAGAAGCCATATCATCCATAGACTGCTCATAGAATGGCTGCAATACCATGGTTCCAGACTTATGCTTCTCGTAAGCAGCCACATCTTCCTTGCTCATACGGTTGTTGACATAGCCATCCCAGAATGCCTGGTCATTACCAGCCTTGTATTCCTTGATGAGCTGCATGGTCTTCAAGCCACGGTCGCCCAACTTGCCAAACTCTGTGAGCCATGGGCGGAGTTCCTTCATCAGCAGGGCATTCTTGCAGTTTGCCTCCATCTGAGCAGGTGCATTCTTCACTCTTACAAACTCGCTCTGCAGGGCATTGAACTCAGCATCTGTAAAGTTGTCGATGCGGAAGCTCTTGGTTTCCCAGGATTCGATACGGCGATAACCGGTTTCTGTATCGCATGAGTGCATGGCGAAGGTGCGATAAGCCTCGTGTGCCTCTGGAGTAAGATCTACCAGACCACGCTCCCAGTTGTCGAGCGGATTATAGTTGGCGATATTCCAGGTATAATCGGCTACACCATAGAGAGCCAGCTTGGAAGCCTCTCCATGCTCCATCGGGTTGCTCACGAAACCGCAGAGATCCTTGTTGGTCAGGTCGGTCTGTAAACCATAGGTAGGACCCTGCATGATGATATGGCGTGCATAATCGGTTACAGGGAAGTTCCACCAGTAGTAAGCAGGACGCTTGATACGGGAGTTCACCCAGTCGAGCGTCTCGCGGGTCAAGTCGCTACATACCACATCACCTGTCCAGAATACATTGATAGATGGATCGAGGGTATTACCGAAGATAGCCAGAGAACCGGTTGGTTTTGGATTCGCCCAGAGACGGGTATAATCGGTAGGACACATCACAAGCGGAGTCACATCACCCTTAGCCTTCACAAACTCCTTAGTCAGGCGGTTCAAGAGTTCAGACTGCTTGACTGGGTTGGCACCCTCGCCGGAAATATCATCAAAGAAGATGGCGAAAGAACGCACACCGAGGTCGTACATCAAGTCGAGCTTGTGAACCAGGTTCTGATAGTCTTCCTCGTTCCACTTGATATCCTGTCCTGGATGGATAGCCCATACGAAATCTACACGGTTGCGACGGCAAGCCTGTACGAGTTCGCTGATGTTCTTAGCCTCTTTCTCTGGATAAGGCAAGCGCCAGTTAGGGCAGCTGTGATAAGGATCATCCTTTGGACCATAGAGATAGGTGTTCATCTTGTTCTTTCCATAATAGTCGATGAGGGAAAGACGCACCTGATGAGACCAAGGCTCACCATAGAAGCCTTCTACCACACCACGGTTTGGAAGATCAGGGTAGTCGTTGCAAGTGGTATAAGGCATCTGGCCCTTTGCCATCTCGCTGTTTACAATCTGGCGCAAGGTCTGCAAGCCATAGAAAGCGCCACGCTCATCGTATCCCACAATCTGGATACCTTTGGCATCAGCCTTCAGGCTGTAAGCACCCGATACAGGCTTCACGCCAGCCTTGGCAGCAAGCTTCTCACCGAAATCGATGGTCAGGCGAATGCCCTTGGCGTTAGCGGTCAGGAACTTCACATCATCAGCAAACTTACCTTTCTTGTCAATCACCTTGACACCCTTCTGCAGGTCGAGTCGGTTAGCAGCATCCACATTCAGGAGATGTGGTGTAGGGCTCACGATGAGTCCGTGATGATCCAGTTTCTTACCCGGAATCATGTTTACGTCCTGCTTTTCAGAACGCTGGCCGCTCAGGTCTTGTGCCTGAGTGCCTTGTGCAAATGCAGCCATCAGGAGGGCTGCCATCAACATTTTTCTAGTCATAATGAATAGTTGGTTTTAATATTAAGCTTATAATTTTTATTATTTCATAGGTGAAAGACGCTTTCAACATTCTTATTCGTCTGTTCTGCGAATTCCTCCTCACTCACTCCGTAGGCTTTCGCCAGAGTCTTAAGCACTTCTATCACGAAAGCGCTCTCGTTGCGCTTGCCACGATAAGGGACGGGAGCCATATACGGGCTGTCGGTCTCCAGGATGATGCGATTCATCGGAACTGCAGCCGGAAGGTCTTCTCTGAGATGACTGCTCTTGAAAGTAGATACGCCACCGACGCCCAAAACAAACTTATTGAAGGAGAGCAGTTCTTCGGCTTCCTTCTGGTTGCCCGTAAAGCAATGGAAGACGCCACCCGGCAGTTCCTTCTCATACTTTCTGAGCAGATGCACCATCTCGTTCTGAGCCTTGCGGCAATGAATCATCAGCGGGAGCTGGGTTTCTACCGACCATTTTACCTGTTCCTCGAAAGCCTCGAGTTGCTCGTTTTCGAACTCACGGCTCCAGTAATAATCCAGTCCTACCTCGCCCACAGCGATAAAGTCAGAAATCAGTGGAGAATCAGCCGTCTGCCCAGCATTTCCCGTCATGCGATGCTCCTCCAGTATCTTCCGGAGTTCAGCCAGCTGCTCCTTCCAGTCTTCCTTCACCTCTTCAGGATGCAAGCCAATCATAGGATAGGCGTAGCCCGGATATTCCCGGCTCAGAGCCAGCACAGCGTGCGTAGTCTTCACATCGATGGCAGGCAGGAACACCTTACCTACCCCCGCTTCCTTGGCACGGGCGAAAGCCTCCGCCCTATCCTCATCAAACTCCTCCGCATCAAAATGCGTATGTGTATCTATTACTTTGAACATTGAACTTTGAAATTAGTACTGTCGCTTCATCATTTTCTGAGCATACTTTGCCAATTCCTCCTTACGCTCAGCAGGCACATTCACGGCATCCAGATACTTCTTGCTCTGCTCGAAATAATAAGCTATCTTATCCTGCGCCATTTTGTCGATACCAATCTCGTTGTAGAGACGGGTAACGGCAGCCACCTTCTCCTTGCGGTCGAACTCCTCGGCATCCACCCACTTCTGCAGTTCTGCACGCTGAGCATCGTTGGCATGGTTGAAAGCATTGATGAGCATATACGTCTTCTTGTTAGATGTGATATCGCCACCAATCTCCTTACCGAACACCTTGGTATCGCCGTAAACATCGAGGTAATCATCCTGCAACTGGAACGCCAATCCGATCTGCTCGCCAAACTTATACAGGTTCTCTGCATCCTCATCAGAAGCATCGGCAAGGATTGCACCCATCTTCAAGGCACAAGCCAGGAGTACGCTGGTCTTGAGGCGGATCATCTCGATATATTCCTCCTCCTTCACATCATTACGGTTTTCAAACTCCATATCAAACTGCTGACCTTCACCAATTTCCAGGGCAGTGGAAGTAAAGAGCTTCAACACCTTGGCAAGATGCTTTTCATCACATTGAGCCATACGCTCATAAGCCAGAACGAGCATGCTGTCGCCCGAAAGGATTGCCGTATTGGCATCCCATTTCTTATGAACCGTTTCATGACCGCGACGCAAATCAGCATTGTCCATCAGGTCATCATGCAGCAAAGTATAGTTATGATAAGTTTCCAGGGCAACGGCATTCATCAGAATCTTCTCAGGATTGTCCTTGAAAAGATTGTAGCCCAGAAGCATGAGCGTAGGACGAATACGCTTGCCACCCATAGAAAGAACGTATCTGATAGGCTCATAAAGAGACTTTGGCTTTCTTTCGTAAGGCAAATTAGCCAGAAACTCATTTACCATGCTTAAAATTTCATCTGCTGTCTTCATAATAATGTATCTGTCTCTTATACACATCTCCGAGCCCACGAGACCTCT
>ENA-UAIZ01000083-UAIZ01000083.1-human-gut-metagenome-genome-assembly--contig:-NODE-83-length-25738-cov-26.237589_pt1 | contig 25738 bp, 11 predicted proteins | sample MGYA00244426_ERZ654407 | MGnify/ENA primary metagenome ERZ654407 (study PRJEB26926, sample SAMN06165240) | human gut metagenome | biome: ENVO:00009003; feature: ENVO:2100002; material: ENVO:00002003...
AGCTGTGCGACAAGGTCTTCGACCGCCTCTTCGAGGAAGCCGAGATAGCCAAGTTTACTCCGCAGGAAATGAGGGAGTACGAGACCAGCAAGATGGCATATCGCGACATCAAGAATTCCGTAGACACTGCTAAGCGTGAAGGCAAACAAGAAGGTCTTGCGGAGGGTATAGAAATAGGCAGGGAAAAGGGCATGAAGGAAGGTATGGAAAAAGGTATGGCGAAAGGCATGGAGAAAGGTATGGAGAAAGGTAGAGCAGAAGGCAAGCATGAGGCCAACACAGAAACAGCACAACGATTGCTGGCAATGGGACTTTCTGCCGAACAGGTTTCCAAAGCTACCCAGCTACCTTTGAAAATCATTAAGAATCTGAGCAATACATAAAAAATATAATAGCGGAGATATTGATGACAAATATCACCATAATAAATCCCAGAACTGCTTGGAAGAGCGATTCTGGGATTTTTTATACCATTTGTTTAATATTTATATTATATAGATTCTACATCATCGTACACATTATTATATATAGTACGATGCGAGCATTGTAAAACGTCTCATCTATTACTTGATAACCATCTTTTTACCATTTTTGATCACAATGCCCTTGTAACCCTTACCAACCTGCTGACCAGCGAGGTTGAAGCACTTGCCATCCTGAGCAACCTTCAGATTCTCTACCTTAGAAATGCCGGTAGTTGTATCAACCAACCAGGCACCGAGCACAGAAACCTTTGCTGGATTATTTTCTGGGTCGATATACTGGATACCCACTTTCTTGATGGCTACACCTTCCTTGGTGGTGAAAGTTATCTCATCGCTGCCTCCGAATGAAGGCCACTCAGATGTATTATCCTCGTAATCTACACACATCTGAACATTTGGGGTTGGCTCAGCTAGTTTCACCTTGACTGTAACATTACTCTTGCCAGCCAAACCATTGATAGCAAGCTGCTGGTACTGTTTATCGAAAGAAACTATACCCTTATAAACAACTGTGTTATCAGTACCACCCCAACTGGTGAAGGAGGCATTAATTTTCTTTTCAGTACCGTCAGCGGCAACCAAAATCATCTTCTTAACCTTCAGGTTCACTTCCTCAGCATCGGTATGCTGTACGCTTACGCCCACGATGTAAGGATGCTCCTGCTCGAAAAGAAGTTCAAACTTCTTGGTTGCTCCATCACCCACAGCTCTTCCGTAGGCAGGAGTTGCATCGCCTTCTGCATCAGCAGAAGTCTTCCAAGTATAGTTCACCTGGAAGTTGGCAGGAAGCGGTTCTTCGAACTCGAGGATATACTTAGGATAATCTGCAGAGTTGACATTGCAGGCAAACTCTGCTGCACCATACTGCTTGTTAATAGTGAAGTCATAAACATCAGCATCGCCGGCAAAACCTGCATTCCAATCACCACCCAAAACAAGAGGAGTCTCTGTCTGAGCATTCACACTTACAGCCATGAAAGCTGCTACAATCAAAGTAAATAACTTTTTCATAAGCTTTACAATTCGTTATTAAGTTAATAAATTCAGTTATAAAATTGAGAAGTTTCTCATTTCCGCTTGCAAAAGTAACAGAAAAGGCTGAAAAAGACTTTGCGTGGTATAACAAATACTTTGTGAGAAGTACCAAATAGGTTTGATAGCCAACATTATAACGAAAATGATACACCATCAAACCTATTTGAAGAGGAAATCAGGAAAAGTCAAATAAACAAATATTCCAGATTCCCCAAATGTTTTTGCCCAAAATGTTCCAGATTCCCCAAATGTTTGGTCAAAACAGAGGAAAAATATACAGATGAGCTAATACATCACGTCCTTCTCTGGGAAGCCAAATGAAAGGTTTTGGCACGAAAACGCACTTTTTCTCGAAAAAAAAGTGAGAAAAAGTGCGTTTTCGTGCCATTTTAAGGAAAAATATCGTAATTTTGCAGTCGAACCAAAACATTAGAAGTATGAAAGCAGATTTAATAATCGGACGAGATAAAGAAAAGGTAGAGCTTCAACGTTGTATAGACTCAGATCGCTCTGAACTTGTTATCGTTTATGGTAGAAGACGTGTCGGCAAGACTTATCTAGTAGATGAATTCTTTGGTCGGAAGTACGACTTCACTTTCGTTGGAGGACACAATCTCCCCCAACGCACCCAATTGCGCAGTTTTGCCAAAGCATTAAAACAAGCCATGGGCGAGACATCAGCTCGCAAATTATCAGATTGGTTTGATGCCTTTGATGTTTTGGAAGAATATCTGTCATCCTTGCCAGAAGACCGCAAAAAGATAATCTTTGTAGACGAAATGCCTTGGATAGATTCCTTGCGTTCCGACTTCACCCCAGCATTTGAAAACTTTTGGAATGGATGGGCAGCCCGTCGTCGCGATATAGTTTTCATCGCTAGCGGTTCTGCCACATCATGGATGGTAGACAAGCTCATAGAAAACCAAGGAGGTCTGCATGCTCGCATCACTTGCCAGATATATTTACGCCCATTTACTTTGTATGAGACAGAACTATACCTAAAATCGCGGGGATGCTCTTGGGATCGCTTCCAGATAGCCCAATGCTATATGTTCTTTGGAGGCATTCCTTTTTATCTGAGTTTAATAGATCCAAGTCTTAGCCTTGTACAGAATGTTGATGCCCTGTGCTTTAACAAGGGAGGGGCACTAAGACAAGAATTTGACGAATTATATGGAGCCTTATTTACTCATGCAGACAATTACATCAAGGTGGTCAGGCTCTTGGCTAATCATAAAGGCGGCATGACAAATGCAGAAATTGCTAAAGCAGCCAAACTGGACGGAAAGAAGTTGTGCCAGATATTAAAGAATCTGGAGAGATGTGACTTCATCATGAAGTTCAGATATTATGGCAAGAAGACGCAAAACCGCCTATATAAGTTGACAGACTTTTATACCTTATTTTATTTAAAGTATATAGAGCCCAATATCGACTCCTTTGATGAGCAATGGTGGAGCAAGCATTATCTCTCTCACAGTGTTGAGGCATGGCAAGGTTTAACTTTCGAATTACTCTGTTTGTTCCATATCAGCCAAATACGCAAGGCATTGAATATTGGTGGCGTGGCTAGCGAGGCTTACATTTGGTTTGACAAGGCAGACAAAACCAAGAATCAGAGAGGAGCACAAATAGATCTCATCATAGAGCGTGCCGACAGAGTCATCAACCTCTGCGAGATGAAATTTAGTCAAGCCCAATACAAAATTTCAGCAGATTATGAGATAAAGCTGCGCAATAGGATGGAATTATTCAGAGACCGAACCCATTGCACAAAATCATTGGTAAATACCTTTGTCACAACATTTGGTGTTGCCAATGGCATCCATTCAAGTATAGTAAACAGCGAAGTCACACTAGACAATCTCTTTCAAGAATGACACATAGGAGAAAGAGAATATTTTCATCATAAAAAAAATGCAAAAAGGTTGACCGTGTCATCACAACACAGCCAACCTTAACGACTAACATCTTTTTTCGGTTAATCTTTGTATGATAAACCTAAAACTAATGTCTTTTAGAGTAATTACTTGGCTTCCTTCCAATATTCTGGAGCACCAAGACCTACAGCGAAACCTGCATAGGTATGCTTGCGATAATAATCCAAATCCCAGAGGCCTACTGGCAAACCAGGACGCCAACCACTATTGGCAGGACTGTCAGTAGCACACCACTGGCAGATACCCCACTGCTGCTCCTTAGGAACAATCTCAAGATATTTCTTGACGATAAACTCGTAGTAAGCACGCATTGCCTTGTGCTGTTCCTCGGTCATATCAGTAGTCTTTACTTGGATATATGGGTCTTTGCTGTTCTTATCCACGTTCGGAACCTCCAAGCCCATATCCAACTCAGAAATACGAACCAACCTACCTGTACTAACCATCAGGTTGAGCATGTTCACATAAGCATCCTCTCTTTTTTTCTGCTCAACAGGATCCATGCAGCATGAAACGTGCATCTGACTGCCGATACCATCAATCTTGGTAACGCCGTCCTTCTCCCACTCCTCAATCCAATGAATCAGACTCTTGAGCTTCTTGTTATCGTCGTAAGCAGTTTCGAGGTTATAATCATTGATGAAGAGCTTCAACTCCTCAGGTTTTCCACCAGCATCAGCAAAGCCCTTGCGAGCTGCAGCTACAGCAGTGCGAACATAATCAAGGTCACCCAGGTAATCCTGCCAGTAGAATTTGTTCTTGGCATCATCTGGAGAAACTGTACCACGTGTGGCAGACTGGAGATCGTAGTAACCATCGCCATCAATATCTTTACCAGAGATAGACTCGTTTACAACATCCCAAGCCTTCACCTTACCCTCGGTAGCTGCCATCATGCCGTAAATCCAATTCTGCAAAACAGGAGTAAGTATTTCCTTCTTTTCCTCAGGAGTCAAAGGTTTAGTATTGGATTTTTTGACCTGACAAACCTTAACAGAATGTACATCCAAAGTAGCATCTGCTGTCTGTGGTTTCAAGATAATATCATAATTACCTCCAGCAATATTAGGCATCTGAAGTTTTACGTTATGACGACCAGCAGAAACAGGTACACTTACAGTAATAGCCTGATCACTGGCACCCCAACCATTCTGCATAGTCAATTCTACTCCACTAGCATCCTTGGAAGAAGTCATATCCAAATAAACCACATAATTACCCTCAGAAAGCAGATTATCGCCACCTGTCATAACAAAGAACTGAGACCAAGTTCCTGTTGGAACAAAATGGATAGCACCATTCACAACAGGTGGTTCACATCCCATAGCAAAGAATGGGAAAGGTCCATCAGTATAGGTTTGCTTATGAACTTCATTTTCTATATCTATAGCACCCGCACCAGCTACATTACCAATCTTATAGTTGACCTCTACCCAAGAAACTTTGGTCCAGTGAGAAATATCATTTTCATCAAAGGTAGAGTTTACTACAAGATTATGGTCAGAGCCCTTTTCCTTCAATACAAAATTATCAAAATAGAGAGTACCGCCAATCTTTCCGAAACAGAAACGCATACGGTCAATATCCGCATTCGGCGTAAAAGAGAAGCTATTATCAATAGCACTTTCAGCTACAGTAAATGAACCTGCTCCATACTGTGTATCAGAACCATCTTTCTTACCAGGCCAGAAATCAATCGTTCCAGGATTAGTTCCCCTTACATTAAGTGAAATCTCGTAAGTTGTACCAGCTTTAAGAGGCTCATCCAAATCATAGTAGATTTCATAATCCCAGGTATTGGCCTTAGGATCGCCACTTGTAATGATAAGACCAGGATTATTCTCAGCAGGAGGTAACTCCTTATCTGCAATCAGTCGCTTCAGATACTTGTTAGGCTGCTGTTCATGCCAAGCCAAGGTATGACCATAAACCGAAAGACCTGCATCTGTGGCATTCTTAACATATTCACTTACATTATCAAAATTCATGCGACCATCATCAGCAACACAAGAAGCCATCTTCATGGCGTTGCCGGCTACAGTCTCATTGAAATTGCTACCAGCAAGACAATATACAAGTCCCTGCTTGTTGAATTCGGCTGCTTCGAGCGCAATGCCCAACTTAAAGTTGGGATTGCACTTGCCGGCAGCTTTCATATCTTCCACGTATTTCTTCAAAGGCTCGTAGTTATTCAGATACTGATAATCCTTCAAATTCTTGGTCATATCAGTTCTGTACTCCGAGAACTTGTCATCAGCACAAGAAGACAAAGTCAAGAGAGCCATCAAGCCTAAACCTAAATTAATATTTTTCAATTTCATAATAATCAAATTATTAGAATGACACTTATCTATCAAGAATATTACTTCCTGATATACTGAGGACTGAATTGAACAATACCATTGGTGTTACCACGAGTCTGGGCAACAAACTGATCGGATGTTTCCAAAACAATGCCTGAACCGAAATCAACCTTGTAATTGAGAGTCAGGATGTCACGATCCTTGTTACCCCAAGCCAACTTTGCTCCCTTTTCTACAAACTTACCTGTACCAGAAGCAGTCATGCCCTCTGTATCAGAAGTAACGGTACAATTACCATTATCATCGAACGTAAGTTTCAAGTTGCAAGTGACCTTAGAGCCGTCAGCTTTATTTACAGAGACTTCGAAATTACATTCCTTCAAACTCTTGGTTGTAATGTGACTCACTTCATCCTTTTCAATAGTTGCACCTTCACGCTTTACCTCATGAGTTTGTCCATTCACTGTAATCTTGTCAGTTCCTCTACGGAAATAATAGCCATCCCATGGATTCATAAACTTAACGCAATAAAGGATATAATCCTTAGGAGCAATTAACCAAGCTGAAGCATCAGTACGAACAGGAGTTGTACCTGCAACGGCAGGAGAACCCGAAAGAATAGAATCGGCTCCCACCATTTCCTTGATGCGAACTGGGATTACATATGTATTCTTTGCACAATCTGGGTCAGCAAAAAAAGCATCCTCCAACTTGACCTGAAGACGTCCCTGCAATTTCCCATTATACGCAACCGTCTTGGTAGGAATTGTATAATAATTGCTAGGCATTGGCTTTACAGGAGTGACTCCATCCTCAAAATACAGATTGTCACACAATGAATTATCAACATCTACATTCAATGTGATGTTTCTTCCATTATATGCTCCACCCATTGTAGATACGATATACAATACATGATTGTTATCATCCGTATTATCGCGATTCTCATCATTGCCTAAAACTACAGAACGTTCGATATACTGATAAGGATAATATACAGTAGTACCGCCCTCATAATCAGGAAATTCTTGGTTGCCATTCTCACAAGAGTTAAAGCCAAAAGCCAAGATTCCCAATGCAGCCATGGACAAATATTTGCTTATCTTCATTGTTTTCATCATTTTAAATATTAGTCGTTATTTTTTACTTCCCAGCCCTTATTCTGCTGCAAGTTGCTCCACTTCAACATTTCGCTCTGTGGTATAGGACCGTAATACATGTAATCTTTATAGTTGCGATCCTCAACCTTCATGACTTTGTATAATGGGGCACCAGCCTCTAAAGTGATTTCTATACCACGCACAGCCTCATTTAGAGGAGCTTTCCAACGGCGAAGGTCGCTAAAGCGCTTATTTTCAAAACAAAGTTCCAAACGACGCTCGTTGCGAATCAACTCACGCATTTTAATTTTGTCACCAGCGCACTCATCCAAGTATGGATCCTCGCCAAACTCGCCAATTCCGGCACGCTCACGGATTGCCTTGATTACATCGTAAGCTGAGTAGTTGTGAGATCCCCTACCCTTTGGTCCCCAAGCCTCGTTGGCAGCCTCAGCGTAATCGAGGAATATCTCAGTATAGCGAATATACACAGGATAATGATACTGAGGATTCTTTGCATTAGGGTCAGGATTACAATCCTCACGCAACAGCTTTTTCATGTAATAGCCTGTACGAGTAGAATTGGAAATCTTATTCAAACCATCATTGTTATTAGCCGTCGTAATGTCTGTATGAATGGTCTTTCCCTTATAAGTACTACCATCATGAATGATATAAAGGTCAAGACGAGGATCTCGATTGCTGTAAGGATTCAACTTATCATACTCAGAACGATCATCGGTGATAGGATAACCATTTACAGCAGGGAATGCATCGACCAGATTCTGAGTTGGGTTGATTCTACCCTTACCATAAAGAGACGGAGGGAAATTATCAGACTCTTGGTTCAGACCAAGATCCCAGTCATCAGCACCATTGGTACGACTGCCACGCCAAAGAATTTCAGCAGGACAAGCACCTGAGCCAAGCGCATCGATTTCCCTGGTTTGCATAAACCAATTATTACCTGTAGCAGACAATCCATTCACACCATTGATACGGTCAAGAACGGTAGCTGCATCGTCAGCAGCCTTAGCATAATCCACGTTTGTACCTTCAGAGAAAGCAGGACTAGCTGCAAGCAAAGATACCTGTGAGCGAATAGCCTCAGCGATACGACCGCTGATACGACCACGCATAATGGAACCAAACACACGGTTGTAGTCTCCTGCGGTCTTTACTCCGATTTCCTTATACTTGGCAGGAACATCGTTATCATTAGTCAAATCATTGTAATCAAGAGGGAGAAGCTTGGCAGCCTCGTCCAAATCGCTATAGATTTGATCCAAGCACTCTTGGAATGTATTACGTGGCTTGTTGAAATCATCAGTAGAAGTCTCTGGTTCTGTCAAATTAGGAACGCCAAGCAATTTGCCATCGGCTGTCCATCCACCATGATTCATCAAAAGATAATACAAGTTGAGAGCTCTCAAAGCATAAGCTTCACCTTTACGGCTATCACAATACATCTTACGGGCATTCTCGTCCTTTGCCCAGTTTACCTTATCTACCTCCTGAAGGAAGATATTGAGATATTGGATACAAGCACGACCATTTGTCCATCTAGACATAGGATCGCTATTAGCAGTCCAAGAACCTGTAGCCATCTTGAGAAAGCTATTTGTCAAGTCATTGCTTACAGCGTCATCTGTAGCAATATCAGTAACACTCTTGGTATTGTAAGGAAGCATCGCATAACCATATCCCAATAGTCCCTGAGCGTATGTTGGCTCATTGTAAATCTCATCCAAGCCACGGTTGTTTTCATCTGCAGGCTCGAAGAGATCTGAGCAAGAAGCCAAAGTAAGCGACATTGCTGCTAATATAAATATATTTTTTACTTTCATTTCTTTCTACATTTTAAAATGATTAGAATGTTGCCTTCACACCTATATTATAATAGCGTGTCTGAGGCGCAGACCCAACGTTCATCTCTAAGACTTCGCGCTCTCCTGAAATGGTAAGCAAGTTAGCTCCGCTTACGTATGCCGACAACGCCTTAAGCCATGTCTTTTGGAACAAAGTACTAGGCAAGTCGTAAGTTATCTGGACCTTAGCCAAGCGGAAAGCATCCGTCTTGTACATCCAGAAGTCTGATGTCTGGAAGTTGTTGTTACCATCAAGAGATGTCAAACGAGGATAGGTTGCAGTCTCTTTGGTTTCCTCTGTCCATCGGTTACGAACTACAGCAGAATATTTGCTATCGCCCTTTACCCACCAATAAGAATTATTCTTGACTCCCCAAGCACCGAAGTTACCGGTACCAAGAGCGAAGAAGGTAAAGTTCTTCCACTTAGCTGTAAGATTGACACCAAGCGTGAATGGTGCTCCATACCAACCACCCTTACCCAAGAAGACTTGGTCGTATTGGTCAATTTTATTATCACCATTTACATCCACATACTTGATGTCACCAGGTTTAACTGTTCCACCAAAATAGCTTTGGTCTGGAGAAGTTTTGATTTCCTCCTCGCTTTGGAAGAGACCTGCGCTCTTGTAACCCCAAATGCCATCAACTGCCTTTCCTTGTCTGTTCTGATACTGCTCTACGTTGTTCTCATCTCGTTTGGTAGCCTTGGTTGTATAGTAAGTACCTGTCACACCAAGTGAGAGATCCACATCACCTACCTTCTTATTGAAGTTGGCTGCGAAATCAAATCCTACTCTACGATTATTGTTGTAATTCAGTACAGGCATAAACGAAGCCGCTGGATAACCAGTATTCAAATGAGATGGATAGAATGTTGGCGAAGAGATGAGATAACCCTCCATCGAATTGATGAAGAAACTTGCATCCAATGTCACCAATTTCTGCCACAGGGATGTCTTGAAATTCAGAGACAACTCTTTGCGCTTGATAAAATCAAGGTCTTTGTTCTCACCTCTTTTTGAATAGGTGTATTTATCGCTAGATCCATCATACCATCCATAGCCGTAATCAGAAGTCCAAATACTCTGATAGAGATAGTAGCGATTGTCACCATTTGCTATATCAATATCCTCATTGATAATACTACCTGATACACTAATCATCATGTCATCTACCACCTTGGAATTCTTCAAGAAAGACTCATTCTTGAGTCTCCAACCCAAAGAAAGTGATGGTGAGAGAGCCTCACGATGACCTGGAGCCAACTGGGCAGAGTGAATGGCAGCTAATCCAAAATCTGCGTAATACTTCTGGGCATAATTGTAAGAAGCATCGAATGCAAGATTGGCACTAGAGTTCTTATGATACTGTCCAGACTTCGACTGCTGGAAGCCAGAAGCTATCAACATTGCCGACAGATTGTGAACCTTGTTGAAAGTATTGTTGTAGTTGAACTGACCAGAGAAAAACATGGTCTGGTTATCTGTACTTCCGCTGATGTTCTGGTTGCCAGACTTTTTATCCTCACCTTCCTTCTTCAATGCGACAATCATATCCTTGCCATCAATGTTAGCCCATGTTGGGATATAAACAGCATAGCTATTATCGAAAGAAGTATTATAAGAGGTAGCATAGTCGACTGCGAAATGAGTCTCGAAAGACAAGCCCTTCAACACCTTGTGCAAGTTGATATTGATACCCGTATCAAACTGGAATTGACGACTAGTAAATTTACTACTTCCTGCAGAATAGATATCAGCAAAAACATTGGAGGAGTTTGCCTGAGTACCAGCAAGGAAGTATTTGCCATCTACCAACTTCGCAACGCTCATCAAGTCCCAAGCAGCCTTAGCATTAGGGGCTATCATATCTGTGGAGATAAGAGGAGCTGCATTCTGTGGAAAATTAGGACGCCAAGTAGCAGCAGCTTCCCAGTAATTACCCTTTGCAGAATGAGAATCATAGAAGGTTGCACTGGAGTTGACCCAAGCCTTAATATCATCAGTAATGTCTATATCCACATTACCACGAACGCTGAAGCGCTGGGTATTATTATTCTTAGCCTCACCAAACTTGAAATAATCGCCCTGGCGATAATAGTTGATATTGCTATAGAAATGAGCTCGCTTACCACCACCGCTGATTTCTGCAGTAGCCTCATAACGGCTGTTCATCTTTCTGAGATAATCAGAAGAATAGAAATCGAGATTAGGATAACGATAAGGGTTCAAACCTGCTCCATGATTATAGATGTCCTCAGCAGAATAAAGCTCAGACAGACCATCATTACGACGAGCCTCGTTATAGAGAGTCATATACTCTGCACTGCTAAGATACTCAGGATAAGACTTTGCTACATTCAAACCTGCATTAGCCTGCACCTCGACCTTCAAGCCGTCATTATGACCACGCTTGGTGGTTATGACTACAGCACCCTTGGCAGCCTTGCTACCATAGAGCACCACAGCCTGAGCACCCTTGAGGAAAGAAATCTGTGCAATCTCACTTGGTTGAACGTTATTAGCTTCACGAGGCACACCATCTACCAAGACGAGATAACCAGCGTTGTCGGCATCCATACCCCAGAGAGAATTGCCATTCCAACCACCTACATAACCTTGCATATTGTCGAGACTATAAGTATGGTAATTCTTCTTCATCAAGTTCTCTACATCGACTACAGACACACCGCCCAAGATGTCATCCTTGGCTACCTTTCGGTAAGCCACCTGAACCATCTCCTTGTCGGCACTGGCTGTATCGGATTCGCTTGTCTGTGCAGTCTTGGCATTGGCACCAAGAGGAGCCAAAGCCACGAGACTTGCTACAAAAAGCTTATAATTATATGATTTGAATCTTGAATTCATACTATCATTATTCATTTAGTATTACTAATTTATAATTTTAAACCTTACCAGCCAGGATTTTGATTAAACTCTGGATAGAGCTGAGTCTCCTTGATTGGCAATGGGAACCAATAGTGCTTGGTACCAAAATTACGAGTCAATATCAACTCTCTGCGATAATTGGCAACCTCAGCGTCCTTAGGATCATGATTCTTATAGAAGTCTGCACTTTCCACACGGTCAAACTCCTGTGAGAATTTTTGATTATATGGTGCCTCTGTCAGAAGCAACCAACGCTGCAAGTCACAAAAACGGAATCCTTCGAAAGAAAGTTCTACCTCACGCTCACGACGGACCTCGTCCATGAACTTATGGTTGTCAGCAACAAATTCTGGAGCAACATGACCAGCACCACAACGGTCGCGAAGTGTATTAATTGCATCTTCTGCGGTCTTACCAAAGTTTGAAGACTTGCCAGTAGCACCACCGAATGCAGCACAAGCCTCTGCATACATCAAGTATATGTCTGCAAGACGCATATATGGCAAATAGCAGTGGAAAGCTGCACCCCAGTCGTAATCTTTATCCACTTCATTACAAGTATGAGGCACCAACTTCTGAATGAAATAACCCGTACGGCTTGCATTTTCTATAGGGCGCATATTACCACCCGTATATAATTGGCAATACTGTAAATCTGCATACTGACCAGGTGTTCCGTTCAAATACTTAAAACCATCGAAGACGATATCGTGGTAGAAACGGGGATCACGATTTTTGAAAGGATGCTCAGGGTCGAAACCAGACTTTGGATTGGGTACATACTGACCATTCTCAACCAAATAGATTGGTTCTCCGTTAGCCATTCCATAAGCCTCTACAAGGTTGGCCGTAGGTTGGTGAATGACATTATCATGAGCAACTACTTTCTGTACCTTAGGGCCAAAGACCTTAGAGGTATTCCAGTTAGAGCCATTAAAATCAGGAGATGGACCACGGAAGATAGCTTCAACCGTTCCAGGCATTTTCCAGTTCTGCTTCTTGGTATAGAATATATCAGAAAAACAGCTATTGGCATCAGCAGATTTCTCATGATTGTAGATGTCTGAGTACTTAAACTCTGCCAATGCATATTGTGTCTGACCAGCTTCCACAAGAGAGAGCAGTTCACCAAAAGCCTCAGCTGCCTTCTTAGCATATTCCTGATCATAATCATAAGTCTTGCCATTCTTGCTGGCACCAATCTGCGCACCATTCTTCATCAAAGGACTAGCAGCCCAAAGATAGGTTTTACCAAGATAACCAAGAGCCATGATCTTATTGATGCGAAGATCATTCTTACCTTGTGTGGCAGCACCTGCAGAAGTCTTATCCCAATTAATAGGCAACAAATCGGCAGCCTTGCGGAAATCAGCTGCCGCTCTATCAGCGCATTCCTGATAAGAAAGACGTGGCAATCTCTGCTCGGCATTGGCATCGAGATAAGTATCCACATAAGGCATACCACCAAAATACTCCATCATTTCCTCATGCCACCATGCACGGAAGAAATAGAGCTGACCCTCTATCAGTTTTTTCTCTTCAGCACTTCCAGTCACAAACTTGTCGATATTCTGTAAGCCGAGATTACATTTTCTGATGCAATACCACGCATGGTTCCAAATACCGTGTGCAAACTTATCTGTGGAAGTAGAAGAACCATCACGCTTTAACCAGTTACCAGTAGATTCCCATGCACGGAAGTTACCTAAATCAACCTGATGGGTCATTCTATTATCAGCCTCAGGATTGAAGATTTCATCATCGCCCCAGTTCCATGAAGGACAATAGTTACATTTCTCTTTATCAGGGATACAGTTGTATATTTCCTCAACGAAGCCTTGGAAATTACGGAAATTGGCAAAGGCATCGTCTGCAGAAACTGTTGAGTCTGGCTCCTTGTCCAAGTAGTCTTGACAAGAACTCAGCGAAGTACCGAGAGCCAGCGAGACGCATCCCGTCAACAATAATGTCTTTATCTTATTTTTCATCTGAATATTTTTTTAATAATTACAATGAGAATTTAACACCTAAGTTGAAGCGGCGAACCGTAGGGTATGCTCCCAACCAGCCACCACCACCGAGGTTTGCCTCACGGTCATCAGGCATACGAGTCCAGAGCCAGAGGTTGTTACCATTCAAGTAAATCTTGAGGTAGTTTACGCCTAATGCCTTAATCCAACCCTTGGTCCAGGTATAAGCAATCTCGACATTCTTCAAACGAATGTAAGAGCCATCATACATATATTGTGTACCATCGGAGTAACTTGAAGCAGTGGCACCCCAACGAGGGAGGACACATTCTGCATTGGTTTGATTCTTATTCCACCAAGTACCAATATCATAAACATTATCAAGCTTATTACCAAAACTTCCCAATCCTACGTCACGGGTCACATTAGTTACTCCATAGAACTGAGCGAAAGCAGAGAACCCCTTCCATTCGAAACCAATAGTAGCATTATAGGTGTTCTGCGGACTACTGCTATAACCTACAGGAGCCGAGTCCTTGCTATCAACAACACCATCACCATTGAAATCAACAATGTAATAGTCACCAACCAAACGATGATTGTCATTGGAGTCGTGCGCCGGAGAACCTATCAAATCATCAATATTATTGATAAAGCCCTTATCTATATAAGAGTGATACTGATTCATGGCAAATCCTGCCTCCTTTTGATAATTTGGAGTAAGGATGGCATCATCCTTCAAAATTACCTTATTCTTGGCATGGGTCATATTGAAATTACCCCAGAGTCGCAAGCCATTAGCAAACACCTTATTAAGTTTCAATTCCCACTCGTAACCACTGGTACGAACCTTACCTTTATTAATAGTAGGTGGTGTCGTTCCGAAATAAGAAGGAACAGAACGGTTGGAGCCGAAAATCAAGATGTCATTACGACGATCACAGAAGAAATCCAAAGAACCAGTAATCAAGCCTCCCAAGAAACCATAATCAATACCGAAGTTGGTTTTCTTAACTGTTTCCCATTTCACATTATCATTTCCAAGAGTGTTCTGTCGATACCATGTATAGATGCTCTCTGTATGGTCGAGATCCATCGTAGTCTTGCCGCCATATGCCCACTGGCTCATATACAACCAGCGACGAGAAGAATCAAATGGGTCACCAATGTTGTCATCACCAATCTCACCATAGGAAGCACGGAACTTCAACATATCGATGATGTGATTGTCACGAAGAGACTTCATGAAGTTTTCCTCAGTGATGGTCCATCCGATAGCACCTGAATTGAAGAAGGCAAAACGATTGTCCTTGCTGAACTTTTCTGATCCGTTATAGGCACCATTATACTCGATGTTATAACGACCTGCATAGCTATAGGTAGCACGGAACGCCCAGTCCTCACGGTAAGTTGGCATCACGCTACCACGTGCATTCTCCTGACGTGAGAACAATCCCATGGCTGATACATCATGCTGTCCAAACTTGCGAGCCCAGTTGAGCTGCAACTGATAGTAGAGATTGCGAACAGTCTGGTTATTATCTACAGAACCACCTTCCGTTGACCAGTTCACACCTTGCTGCCAATCAAACTTATTATTTCCTTCAAGTTCTTTACCATAAGTAACCTGACCTGTTTCAGGATCAATATACTTAGTCTGGGCTTCATTATTCAAGTCATTGATACCTCGTCCTGTCTCAACAAAAACATTATCCCAAGAGATAGTACCACGGAAATTTAAGCCTTTGGTTATGAAATCCAATTTCTGCTCAAGGGTAAAGTCTGTATTGATACGAGTGGTTGTAGCCTGTGCTGTACCACCGATAGCAAGATTCTGTGCAGAGTTACTTACATTGGAAGCGGCTGGATAGAATCCCCATGTGCCGTCAGAATATTGTGGCAAGAACACATCTGGGGCGATGTTATAAGCACCAGCCCACTGCTGACCAATCTGCCACTCACTATTGCTCATGTTACTCCAAGGAGCTTTTCTTACGCCATTGCTACCAGCCACATTTACCTTCAAAGTAGTGCTACTTGTGATGGCAAAGTCCAAGTTACTACGAACATTGATACGATTGTATCCATAGCCAGAGTTGTAGTTACGACCATTGTCATACTCACGGAAGAGGTCACCCTCATGCACGAAATCAGCAGAAGCGAAGTACTTAACGAATTTTGTACCACCACTCACGTTCACGTTGGCATTATAGGACACAGCAGACTTTTTGAAAAGTGCATCCTGCCAATCCACATTGGCATAACGTTCACGCTGCTCCTGCGTAGTCTGGTTTCGATAGTTGTCTATAAAAGACTGAGGACGAAGATATGAAACACCTTCAGGATAAATGCCCAGTTCACGCTCTATCACTTGGTTGCGAAGCATCAACGCATCATAAGAATCGTACTTGTTAGGCAACTTAGAAGGAGCTTTCAACGTAGCATTGAAACCAACATCAATCTTAGCCTTGCCTTCCTGACCACGCTTGGTGGTAACCAAGATGACACCATTGGCACCCTTCACACCATAGACTGCAGTAGCAGAAGCATCCTTCAGTACAGAGATGCTCTCCACAGAAGAGATGTCCACGCTGCTCAGAGGACGTTCAATACCATCAACGAGAACGAGAGGGTCGGAATTGTTCCATGAACTAGAACCACGGATGATAATCTGAGGTTCCTCCTCACCAGGCATACCATTGCCTTGGATTGTAACAACTCCAGGGAGGTTACCTGTCAAGGCTGAACCAACGTCACTGACACCAGCTGCACGTTCCAAAACCTCACCAGTAGTCTGGGTGATGGAACCTACGACAGAAGCCTTCTTCTGCTGACCATAACCAACGACTACAACTTCGCCAATGGCATTGTCGTCTTCAAGAGTAAGTTTGAACTCTCTCTTCTTACCGATCTTTACTTCCTTGGTCTTCATACCTACGTATGTAAATACGAGGATAGAATTCTCTGAAGGAACACTGATACTGAAATTACCATCAAAGTCGGTGACCGCACCGACGCTGGCATTACCTTTTAGTTTTACAGTGGCACCTATCAGAGGCTCACCTGTACCGTCAACAAGATTACCCTTGACCTGGATATTCTGTGCCTGAGCATTCAGGCTGCAGAAAGCTCCCATCAAGCATAAGGCTGCTGTCCGTTTCATTGTTAACACTTGTTCAATCATGTTCTATTCATTTTTGATTTATGCTTTAAAAATTTAGGCGTGCACAAAACTGTTTATTCACGGCGGCAAAGGTATGGATTTCTTTCGAAACAAACTTTGCGTGGTGTAACAGAAAGTTTATCATTTCAGAAAAACCTTGCGAAAACGTATTTTTCCATTACTTAACAGTTGTTTTATTATATAAACACCTGCAGTTGGCTTTTCAACTTCTTTTCCTTCTATATTATAATATAAGGTGGAAACCACGTCTGCCTGGGTTTCTAATTGTTTAATTCCTGTTGTATTTTGTTTCAAATACCACTCTTTATACCAGTTCATACAGGCATAGCCGCAACACTCTTCGAACAATCCGTGTTTCTTGGCATTTTGGAAACCCGGAATCACCTTGCCCGTTTTAAGATATACATCAATATCGTAATATTCCTGTGGATGGGTAATCGTCATTCCGATATTGCCAAAGTGGTCGTGAACTGCCTTCCATGCCAATCCCCATTTCGAGGTAGATGCTGTTGCCCAGCTTCCCAAGTTAGGTTGTGTCCACTCTCCCCACTCATTGTAGTGACCTTCGCTCGCCTTGTCCGGATCTTCCGGACTCCAGTCAATCTCCGTTACCATGATAGGCTTCGTCTCTACCATCGGCACCTGACTTTTGAAGTTGCGGATGAAAGTATCGTGATCGTAATTCTTATCGGTCATATTTCCATACCACCCGGAATAAACATGTACTGCATAAGAGAAGTTGTCCTCGCTATCGGTGATAGGATACTTGACGTAATCCTGGTACTGACTCTGATAACCTGCGCCCGGAACCCAGATGATTCCCTTGAAGCCCTGCTCGCGAATCACATCCACCACCGGCTGGAAGTAATCATGCAGTGCTTTATCCGAATTAGAGCCATCACCCATATGAACCCTCACCGGCTCGTTGGCTAGTTCGATAGAGATAATACCCGAATTCTGCCGGATATACTCATCGGCAGCAAAAGTTTTCCAGATACCCTTCAGATAGCAGTTGTACTTATCGCCCACGCTAATGTCCTGAGGACAGACTCCCGGTGGACGAACGATGACATAAAGCCCATGTGCTATAGCATCCTTGATGAGAGGAATGTAGAGTTTCTGGAGATAGAGACGATAGCGCGCCATGTTGAATGCCGAGATATCAGCCTCGTTTTCTACTTTCTTTGCCGGATCGTTGGTCCAGCATGGATCCATGTGCAATCGGAACACGGTACAATAAGCACCCTGCTTCTTGTCGGTGATGGCAGAAAACTGCTTAGAGAAATATTCCAAGCAAGGTTTGATGTCGGCTTCAGAATAATCAGGCTTCCACTGTTGCCATCTCCAACCGTTGAAGTAGCGGTTTGGCGTATCCATTACGCCATGCAAGACAACAATCTTACCATTGGCATCCACCAGGTTCCTACCCTCCACACGGAGTGCCGGCAGATTATCTGCAGCCAGTCCCGCCATTGACAGCATAGCCATAGCGAGTGATATTAACAATTTCTTTCTGTTCATTGTTACAATTATTTTTAGATTTATAATTTATTATCAGTCACCTTATTATATTATGAAGAATTGCCAGGTTCTAGTTTACAGAAAAGGATGCTGGTCTTTTAAAATAGAATGGCGCGTAATCACTACGCACCAATCCCGAAAACCAATTAATCATGATTCTATATAAAAACCATAATATCAAAATCTTTTAGAAATTCTAAACCTATTCTACAAACTATTATGTATAAACCTAACTAACCTAAATATTCTAAATATATACAACTTAAAAACCGATGCAAAGATACTCCTAATCTATCATATATACTTTATAATAAGTAACCAATAGTTTTCCTCTCGTATCACATGTAACATTATCTTTACCCTACGTAACATTTTAACATCTTTTTTAATATATTCTCGTAAAAAACATACCTTACCATGCATTATTCTCCCATTAATTTTGTATTTTTGCAAACGAATATAAAAAAGCCAAAAAGACAATGAAACCAAGAATCATGATGATTTCCATGAAATCAAACCTCAGAACAATGAGATACATCGGTCTTTTACTGATGTTTATCTTCTGTCTCACTGCGCAGAACATGATGGCGCAGCGAGGAAAACTTTTCAATTCAGACAACCAGCTTTCGAGCAACCTTGCCACTCAGGTGTTCCAGGATTCAAATGGTTTCATTTGGATTGCCACCCGTAACGGCTTGAATATCTATGATGGCTATAACTTTATGGTCATCAGAAAAGCCTACAACAACAGTAACGGGCTCAACAGCAACTATATCAACTGTATAACACAGGATGAAAAGGGGCGTATTGTGCTGGGAACAAACAAGTCGCTACTTATACTTAATGGTAAAAGGTTCTGCAACGTACCTATGCTCGATTCAAGAAATAAGCCTATAAACACTTACGTTAACCAGGTAAGCCGTTTGCACAATGGCGATATTGCTGTCGTTACCTCCGGTTACGGCATCATGACCAAGAAAACAGATGCAAACGCCTGTTACACCATGAAAGGAGAAGTGGAGAACCTGAAATACATACATAAGATTCTGGAAGACAAACAAGAAAGGCTCTGGATTATCCTGGAAAACGGAAAGCTGTATCGGAAAGAAAAGAACGGCAAGCTTGTTTCACGCATCATGGGAACAGAGCAACTTAACACACAAGATATCAGGCAAGACGACAAGGGCAACATTTATCTTGCTACCAAGAATGAAGGTGTTTACCTTCTCAAGGCTGGTTCAACCGCCTTCACCAAGATAGCCGGCATAGGCAATCTTCCTATTGACAACATCTATATCAGCCGCGACCAGCGCTTGTTTATCGGTTGCGATGGTATGGGTATCTTCGTGTATAATCCTGTAACAGGATTCTTGCAAAATAATCCTCTGTTCAGCCGTGAAGTAAATCTTGCCAAGTGCAAGATTACCAGCATTATAGAAGATCTTACAGGAAACATCTGGGTGAGCATGCTCCAGAAGGGTGTATTCATGCAGTCGCAGGCTCAATGCGATTTCAACTATATGGGCTACCGTTTGGGCAACCGCAACGTGATAGGCGAAAACAGCATCACAAGTCTGTGTGTCAACCAGGGCAATCAAGTCTGGGTGGGCACCGACAAGGATGGTCTTTACCTCTTTGACATAAAAACCGGTAGCATCAAGAGCCATTTATTAAGCAACATCACGGTACTGGCACTCTGCAAAGACCTGAAGGGCAGAACATGGGTAGGAACCTATACTAACGGCATCGGATTTATAGATGCGGGGGGGTCTTTCCATCCATTCAGCCTAGGCATTGGCAACCAGACGGGCATCTTCGATATCCAGAAAGACCCGCAGGGCAATGTATGGTTTGCTACCATGGGCAAAGGACTTTTCCGCCTTTCTCCTGATGGAAGCATCAAGCAATGGAAAACACAAGATGGTGCCGACAACAACCTGAAAAAGAACAGTATTCCTAATGATTATCTCGTGAAACTTAGCATCTCAAAAGATGGTAAGCGGGTTTTCGTTGCCACTTCTGTGGGTCTGGCTTGCTATGACCAACAAAAAAACAGCTGGACTTCCACTTTCGGTGGCGTCAACTGTCTGAACAAGGGCAGTTTCTCACATTGCGTTTATTCTGACAGCAAGAACCGCGTATGGTTTGGCACTGAAGACGGCGCAATCTGCTATGATCCGAAGAAGGGATATGCTCATCCGAAGATTTATAACACAGAACTTGGACTTTCAGACAACAGCGTAGCCAGCATCATAGAAGATTACAAGGGCAGAATCTGGATAGGAACTACCTGTGGCTTAAACCAGGTAGATACAGAAAAAGGAACTATCAACAAGTACTTCTCGGACAATGGCTTACAGAGCAATGAGTTCAGCGATGCAGCTGCCTGCACGCTCTGGGGAGGAAAGATGCTGGTGATGGGCGGAACCGGCGGTATCAACTGGTTTGATACGGACAAGGTGAAACAGCATCCTTGGCAGGCAAAAGTTACCATATCAGGACTTCTTGTTGGCAACAACCCTGTATACCCGGATATGGAATCGGGCATCTATACTATCACTGACAAAGGCGCCTACAACAGCGACAAGTTCTCCTTATCTCATGAAGACAACACCTTCACCATCCAATTGTCTACTCTTACATATAATAATGTAGAGCAGATCAGTTACGCCTACAGCATCAATGGTGAGGATTGGCGAACCATACAGTCTGGCATGAACGAACTGTCATTCTCACATATGCCAGCAGGTACCTATAAGTTCCGTGTCAAGGCCATCTGCAACGGATACGAAACCCCTGTCAAGGAGTTCTCCATCATCGTTCACCCAGCCTGGTACGCCAGCATCTGGGCAAGACTCTGCTATCTGCTTGCCTTCCTGGGGCTCTGTCTGCTCTATATCAAGCACCGCAAACGCAAGATGGAAGACCAGCTCATATTGCAGCAGCATATCCATGCCGAAGAGATGGGCGAAGCAAAACTGAAGTTCTTCATGAACATCAGCCACGAAATCCGTACCCCATTGACCCTTATCCTCACTCCGCTGTTCACGCTGATAAAGGAAGACAAAGACGCTCACCGACAGGGCATCTACGACATGATGCGTAAGAACTCGGAACGAATCCTGCACCTGATTAACCAGATGATGGACCTGAGAAAGATTGACAAGGGACAAATGGTGATGCACATGAGCGAAACCGATATGGTTGCCTTTATTGGCGATGAATACAAACTCTTCTGCCAGCAGGCGATAGCCAAGAGCATCCACTTCTCCTTTGAGCACGAAGACGAGGCCCTCCCGGTATGGATAGACCGCGACAACTTTGACAAGGTATTGATGAATGTCCTGTCAAACGCCTTCAAGTTTACTCCTGCAGGCGGCAGAATCCGTATCACCCTCTCCCACTCGCCTCATCATGTCCGCATCGCCATCAAGGACAGCGGCAAGGGCATTCAGGAGGAAAAGCTCGAAACGATTTTCCAGCGCTTCTATCAGAGTACCACCACTTCTTATGACCGGAATGTAGGTACGGGAATCGGTCTCGACCTGACGCGCTCACTCGTGGAACTGCACTACGGAACCATTACAGCCGCCAACAACAAGACACTTGATGAAGCCGACTGGAAGGAAGGAAGCCAGTTCCTCATCACGCTGCCTCTGGGCAACGAGCATCTGAAACCGGAAGAAATGATAGATGCACCGGAGCCACAGACTGCTGAAGACATCAAGGAACTGGAAGAAAACATGGAGGAAGGAAACGAAGAGAATGCTGCCGATACAGCCAATGACGCCGAAGAAGATTTCAAGAGCAAGGCAAAGAGCACCATCGCTGTGGTAGAAGACGATGAGGCAATACGTAATTTCCTGAAGACCCAACTACAGGAAACCTACAATATCCTTACCTTCTGCAACGGAAAGGAGGCGCTGCCGGAGATTATCAAGCAGAAGCCAAGCCTCGTTATCTCAGACATCATGATGCCAGAGATGGACGGCAATACGCTCTGTACCAAGATCAAGAACAATGTGAACACCAACCACATTCCGGTGATTCTGCTTACAGCGATGAGCAGAGAGGAAGACCAGCTGACCGGTTTGCAGTCGGGTGCCGATGCCTATGTGGTGAAGCCGTTCAATATGGACATTCTGCGCCGCACCATCATCAACCTGCTCAACGTGCGCCGTACTTTGAAAAACAAGTTTATGGGCAACGAGAGACAGAGCGACAGGCAGATTGCGATAGAAAAAGCCCTTTCGCCAAAAGACCAGCTGATGGAACAGGTGATGAAGGTAATCAATGATAACATGGATAATGAGGACCTGAGTGTGGATATGATTGCCCGCGAAGTAGGACTGAGCCGTGTGCATCTGCACCGCCGAATGAAGGAGCTGACCAACCAGACACCACATGCCTTCATCCGCAATACCCGTCTGCAATATGCCGAAAAGTTGCTGACCCACTCTAACAAGACGATAACAGACATCATGTTTAGCTGCGGTTTCTCCAACCCAGCCAGCTTCAGCACCATGTTCAAGAACTTTTATGGCTCTTCGCCTCGCGATTATATGCAGGCACACCGGAAAATCTAGCCTTTTCACTGCAGAAAAGGCCAGATGTTTCCCAAAATAAAGTATTTGTTACATATAGAGATGTTTATGATACACCTCGCAAAGTGTTGGTAACATTCTGTGGGGGTATATTTAAAAGGAAAGCGGTAACTTTGCAGCAGAATTCTGAATACATGTTTCAGCCATGAGTTCAGATACTCATTCTGTAATTTTAAACCCAATAATAAAATGAAGAAAATTGCAATCTTATCGCTTTCCCTGACGCTTGCAGCCGCTGCACAGGCGCAGACAGCTGAGTTTGACTATTTCAAGTATGCGGGCAATGATGCTCGCTTCAATGTTGAAATCGACAAGACTCACCAGTATTACAACCCGGTACTGGCTGGTTTCTATCCAGACCCATCACTCTGTCGCGTAGGCGACACCTACTATCTGGTAAACTCTTCGTTTACCTTCTTCCCAGGTGTGCCTCTCTCAACCAGTAAAGACCTGGTCAACTGGCAGCCTGCCGGTCATGTCCTCGACCGCGCATCACAGGTTCCATTGAAGGGTCAGCAAGTATCAGCCGGTATCTTCGCACCAGCCATCAGCTATAACAAGAAGAACAAGACCTTCTATATGATTACCACCAATGTGGGAGCCGGCAACTTCTTTGTGAAATCAAAAGATCCTTCCAAAGGCTGGAGCGAGCCTATCTATCTGAAGAAGATTGACGGCATCGACCCTAGCTTCTTCTTCGATGACAACGGAAAGGGATATATCGTGCATAACGGTCCGGTAGTTGGCGGTGCCGACTATGAGGGTCAGCGTGCTATCCGCTGCTTCGAATTCGACGTGAAGGGCGACAGTATCAAGGGTGACTTCAAGGAGATTCTGCGTGGCGGAACCCATGTAGAGGCGCGTCCTATCTGGATTGAGGGTCCTCACCTCTTCAAGAAGGGCAAGTTCTATTATCTGATGTGCGCCGAAGGTGGTACAGGCGGATGGCACAGCGAGGTTATCCTGCGTGCCAAGAATCCGATGGGACCATGGGAGGAATGCCCTAACAACCCTATTCTTACCCAGCGTACCGGTCTCGACCCTAACCGCAAGGACCCAGTTTCAAGTGCTGGTCATGCCGACATCGTAGAAGATGGCAAGGGTAACTGGTGGGCTGTATTCCTGGCTTGCCGTCCTTATGAAGAGGATATGTACAACACAGGTCGCGATACTTATCTCCTGCCGGTAACCTGGAAGAATGGATGGCCAGAGATTCTTGCCAAGAATACTCCTATCTCTACCGTTGGAGAGAAGGCTGGTTTGAAGCCTGCCGCAAAGAATGAGTTCTCAGGCAACTTCTCTTATGTGGATAACTTCGATGTTGATAACAATAAGGCGGGTCTGAAAGAGTTGAATCCACGCTGGATGTTCCTCCGCGACTTCGTTGACTGTTACAAGGTAGAAAACGGCAAATTGAAGTTCAATCTCCTGCCAGGCAATATCTACAAGCGTGAGCCGATGTCTGCCATCTGGGCACGTCAGCAGCACGGCACCTTCACAGCTGAGACAGAAATCAACTTTACTCCTCGCAACGACAAGGATATCGCAGGCTTGGCACTTCTCCAGAAGGAAGACCACAACTTCGTATTGGGTAAGACCATGAAGAATGGCAAGCTGATGATTACCCTGACCCGTGCCGAGAAGAACAACGTAACTATCGCCTCTGCTCCTATCAAGGGAGGTAAGCTGAAGCTGAAGGTAGAAGGTCATGACAGATATTATGATTTCTATTATGCTGAAGAAGGCGGCAACTGGCAGCTTCTTGCCAAGGGTGTAGATGCCTCTAACCTGAGCACCCAGAAGAGCGGCGGCTTCCTCGGTGCCTGCATCGGTCTCTATGCTTCTTCCAACAAGGAATAAGGATTTGAGAAAAGATTAACGTTTTAGGAATAGATAATAAAAGAAAAGGTTGATACCTCGCGTTTTGCCTGGTATCAACCTTCTTCTTTTATTTATTCTTCACAATATCCAATGTCATTTTTCCTACCCAGATGGCGCTCTTGCCGTTCTGGTCGACTGGCACCGGTTTGCCATCCAGATTATTCAGATACTCCAACTGCTTGAAGTAGGTATGGCTATGACCGCCCAGTATCAGGTCGATATCACGGGTGGCTGGGGCTACCTCGGAATCGTCGATGCCATCTATCTTCCAGCCCAGGTGGGAGATGCAGATGATGACATCACACTTCTCTTTCTTTTTCAAAATCTCTGTCATTTCCTTTGCCTTGGCGATAGGATCGAGATACTTGATGCAGCCATAGTTGGCTTCGGTTACCAAGCCGGCAAGTTCCGGACACAAGCCGAAAACGCCAATCTTCAGTCCCTTGCGCTTGATAATGGTATAAGGCTTTACGATATTTGCCAGTTCGGTACCGGTGAAATCATAGTTGGAGCAGACGATAGGAAACTTCGCCATCTTGAAGATGCGCACCATGTTGTCTATTCCGAAATCAAACTCATGGTTTCCGATGGTAGCAGCATCATATTTCATCTCGTTCATCAGTCCTACTTCCACATCTCCCTTGAAGAGAGAGTAATAAGGTGAACCCTGCGAGAAATCGCCACTGTCAAAGAGCAGCAAGTCGGGATTCGCCTTACGCTCCTGCTTGATCATCGCCACCCTACGGAGGAAACCGCCACGATTGGCTGTTGCGGTATCTGCGAGATTCGGATTGATGGGCATCACGCATGAATGCGTATCGTTGGTATGGAGCACTACGAGCTGTTTTACCACCTTTGCCTCTTTCCCTGTTTTAGCCTGAACGGCTGCCGGCTGCATCATAAAGGATGCCAGAGCCAGACCTATATATAATAATGTATGTTTCATCAGAATTATCA
>ENA-UAIZ01000102-UAIZ01000102.1-human-gut-metagenome-genome-assembly--contig:-NODE-102-length-23629-cov-17.674514_pt1 | contig 23629 bp, 12 predicted proteins | sample MGYA00244426_ERZ654407 | MGnify/ENA primary metagenome ERZ654407 (study PRJEB26926, sample SAMN06165240) | human gut metagenome | biome: ENVO:00009003; feature: ENVO:2100002; material: ENVO:00002003...
TTATAGAAGAATAAACTATATTTATATATTGGAATTTTTACAGATATTTTATCAAATTAAACGAAACTAAAAAATCAGCAATTAAATTGGGTGTGGAAAGCTCCGGAAATATCAATTTCTATAAACTATCAATAATTAATGATTAATATCATTTTTTCTCAATTATACAAGAAATCGATGTCAGCATATTTTTGGTCCTTTACCCCGTTTAAATGCAAAAAGACAACCAAAAGACATATTTTAAAAAGAAAAGGTATGTGCGCGGGGGAAGCTTTTGCTCCTTCCGCGCCAAAATGCATAAACAAATTTCTTAATTTATTACAAATTTATTTCATATTATTTGAATATGCTTTTTCACAATGGTATAATTAGCTTAAGCAATTTCGACACCAAATAATAGGAAAGGATTTTTACACATGAAAAAGAAATTATTGCCTGCACTTATAGTAACCGGACTTATTATCCTCGTTGTAATAATAATGGGTATAACTGCTCTTATCAATAAATACACCCCTACGAAAAAGACAGAGGATCTTAAAGAGTATTTCAATATCTCTTCTGATGATGAGGCTGCTCTCATTGTAGATAATGAGCTATCCGATTACAAGGCTAAAATAATAGATAAAAAAATATACGTTGATTACAAATTTGTTCACGACTCATTAAATTCCAGATTTTACTGGGATGCAAATGAGAATGTGCTTCTTTACACAACCGCATCTGATATCATCTCAGCGGCGGCTGACAGCAATAGCTACAGTGTCACCAAGCAGACCAATGACTTTGGCTATCCGATTGTGAAAGCCACCTCTGACTCTGCGCTTATCGCTTTAGACTATGTAAAACAGTACTCCAATATCACCTTTAAGTCATATGATGACCCGGCACGCATCGTCATCACAAGCAAATGGGATGAAATAGACAGTGCCACTGTCAGCAAGTCTACCCAGGTCCGCGTGAGGGGCGGCATAAAGAGCCCTATTCTAAAAGAGGTGAAAAAGGATGACAAGATTACTATTCTTGATTCCGGTGACAAATGGGATAAGGTTGCCACTGAGGATGGTATTATTGGATATATAAAGCGCAAGGCTCTGTCCGAAAGCAAAAAAACTAAGCTTACGAATCCTGACTATGAGGAAGAGACCTTTACGCATATCAAGAAGGATAAGGATATCTGTCTTGCCTGGAATCAGGTAACAAGCCAGTCAGCAAACAGTAAAGTGCCCCAGGTAATTTCATCAACCAAGGGCATAAATGTAATGTCACCAACTTGGTTTTATTTAAATGACAACAACGGTAATCTGGCAGATATAGCAAGCAAGGATTATGTCAACTACTGCCATTCCCAGGGCATCGAGGTATGGGGACTGTTCAGCAACCTTGAAAATACTGATGTAGATGCAGCATATGTGCTCACACATACATCCACGAGAACTACCCTGATCAATCAGATTATGTCGGCTGCATTTAACTATGAGCTTGATGGTGTAAATATTGACTTTGAAAATATCACAGAAGCAGCATATGGAGACTCTTACATCGAGTTTATCAGAGAGCTCGCCATAAAGTGTCACAATAACGGTATATCACTTTCAGTTGATGTCACAGTACCTGCCAGCTTCAACAAGTTCTTCAATCGCTCTGATATGGCAAACTTTGCCGATTATATTGTGATTATGGGATACGATGAACACTATAAGGGCTCTGATGCCGGCTCAGTTTCTTCTATTCCGTGGGTAACTGAGGGTGTTGAATCCACTCTGAAGGAGGTTCCCGCTGACCAGATTATTCTCGGCATGCCTTTTTATACCAGAATATGGGAGCTCACTCCAAAGGAGGACGATGATGCCGTAACCGATACCGAGGATCAGTCAAAGTACACTGTTGCCTCACAGGTATATAGTATGGACGCAGCTGCAGCACAGCTTGCCACAAACAATGCCACTGCTGCTCTTGATGAAGAATCCGGTCAGAACTACGCTGAGTGGTCTGTATCCAACAAGCTGTACAAGGTATGGCTCGAGGACACTACATCTTTAGAGAAAAGGCTCAAGCTCGTTGACGACAATAAGCTCGCCGGTGCAGCATTCTGGAAGCTTGGCTTTGAGAATTCATCTGTCTGGGATACTGTTATCAAATATCTGAACTGATTGCTTAAGGCTTACTGAAAGAGGCCGTACCTTTACAGCTACAGTCTAACTCAGTACCTTTTATAGGTTATAAATGATATCAGCCAATCATATAATATACAAACACACCCGATGCCTTCTATGTGCATCGGGTTTTTTATAGGTATCTTATATGAAAAAATATATGTACATTATTAAGAAAAACAAATACTGTCTTATTTTAGCTCTCTTTATTCTGTCCTTCTACCTCGGAAGAGGTGTCTGCGCTCTTGCAAAAAATACCGGCAAAAACACTAATTCAACTGTTATTGTAATAGACCCGGGCCATGGTGGAAGTGATCCCGGTAAGATTTCCACCTCCGGCGTCATGGAAAAGGATGTCAATCTGAGTATTGCAATGGATCTTAAACAGCTGTTTGAAAACAGAGGCTTTACTGTTGTCATGACCAGAACCACCGACTGCGACCTCGCCCCGGATAATTCCAAGCATCCAAAGACCGATGATCTGACAAAGAGAGCAGCCCTGATGTCTAAAAGCAATGTGGCAGTCAGCATCAGTATCCATCAAAACAGCTTTGAGGACAGTTCAAGCTGCGGTCCACAGGTATTCTATTATGAAGCCTCTGATGCAGGAAAAGAGCTCGCATCCTCTGTCCTTGGAGCTTTAAACACTTCTCTTTGTGTCGCAAATCCACGAAGCATTAAGCCCAATAAAGAATACTTTATACTTAAAAAATCCACATCCCCGACCGTAATCGTAGAATGTGGATTCTTGAGTAATCCTGCTGAGACACTTCTTCTTACTGACAAAAACTATCAGGATGACCTGGCACATGCAATATATATCGGTGTTACAGACTATCTTGCGCAATCACCCTCTGGACATTTACAATAAACTGCTCTGCGATGTGATATAGTCTGGTTGTCTGGACACTTTCACTGCCATCAAGCTGCTTTTTTGTCTCATTATCTGACTCAGTATTTGATTTCATATCTGACATCTTAGACTCTTTTGCAGATATATCATGCTCCAGTGCCACATCTATGCGCACACGCTGTTCACCATCACTTATTCCTGCCTCAAACATAGTGATATTGTCTTCAAACAGCTTTTTAGTCTGCTCATCGTCTGTGACTATCATAGCAGATACTGAGTTTTCCTTTGCCTCAAAATATGCAGCTACCCTGCCGCATTTTTTATCCTCAAGGAATATGTCAACCAGTCCCTTTTTATCTTCACCTCTTACTATGCGAAGCTTCATCCCTGTGACCCCGTCAGCAGTCTCTATTGGTACAATATAGTTTTCCTGTCTCGACATATTTGAAGCTATCCTTAGCTGACTGCATAATAACTTCATCTGTCTGAGGTCTATTGAACCGGTGTGCCTATCCTCTATAATCATCGAATCCATAACATGCTCTGCTGTATCAGCCAGCGTTTCCTGCGCCTGCGCAAGCTCCTTTGGATTTTTGACCGACTCCGAAAACCGTCTGAGAGTCTCATCCAAAAGAGCCCTTGCCGTAGCACTGTCTCCACGCTTCCAGAGATTTCTTACTGCCTCTGACGGATTTTTCATTAGCCGTGACGCAGCCATGAGGTTTACCGCGGTTGTTTTTACATCATATTTCTCTAGAAAAGCATATACGTTCTCAGGCACCGAAACTGCCTGATTGAACTGTCTTAGCTGTTCTGTGGCATATTGCTCTGACAGTGCGTTATCCTCGTTGGCCTCATATACAGCCTGCCTTAACTGCTCCGGAGTCATATCAAGCCAGCTGTCATACTGCACAAACTCCATTTTCTCAGGTGAAAGTGTATCAAGCACATCCCTTAGGCAGTTTGTATGATATGCGCTTTCTATCTGTGAGTCAATTTTAATGCCCCTGCTTACACTGTCCACTCCGGCAAAGGTATCGTCCACCTTATAGTCCATGGCACTCTTTCCTCGTACCCGGACCGCTGTAAGCAGATTTTTCATTGTAATATCTGCTCCCTGATTAACAAGTGAGCCTATCACAGCACCATCTGACTGCTCCACCTGTGAAATAAGCCTGTATATGCCTATATATGAGTCTCTTTCCTTCTCTGAGATTTCATTTTTCTTTTCAAGCTTCCAGAGAAACTCGCTGAATTTCTCATCCCTTTCGTCAGGATTTTCTGATTTTATCCGTCTGGCAGTGTCACTTATGTCACTCATGCTCATATCAAGCGGTGATATGCCTCTTTTTATCATCTCAATCGTCACCGCCGGTGTCATATCACTGAATGCTCTCTGCACCTGCTCATCTACAGACTTTATCTGCTTTATATTGTCCTCTGTGATGTCGGTACTGTTGTACGCAAGTATCCGCACAGCCCTGCGATTGCTTTCAGATGTATCTATCTGAAGCTCTTTAAGTATATCATCCACATTCTGAAATGCTTTTGACATACTATCTCCCATATCTGCCCGCGGTGATGTCATAAGAGTCTCATATCCTGAGGCTGCTGCTTCTAATGACTGCTTCATTGCTTTGCCTGCTGTATACAGCTCATACACAGTGTCATCAGCGGATTCCAGGGTCAGTACATACGCCGGCTGCTGCTTCATCTGATTGAAAATATCACAGACATTATTGTACATACGTACCCTATCATCAGATGCCTCTACACTGCTCTCACCAAACAGCGCTCCGTAGTATTTATTTTCCTGCTGCTTAAGCAGCTCCACTACACGTTCAATAGGCTCTGTGTCTATTGAAACTCCTTTTTTTATGAGTGAAAGGTTGGCTTCTGCTGTCATGGAAAGTCTCGCTTCCTCAAGCTTTCTTTGAGCTGTCACAAGCCTTGCTTCCCGGCTGTCTGTAATCTGATTGTCCGCAGCTTTATTCGCTGAGGCTTGCGATGCTGCACTATCCTTGCCCCTTGCAGCTATAAGCTTTGACAGATTCTCTATCGTGACAGGTATGTTATCTGACTCTAATGTGACAATGTCATCTGCGGTCGCCTCACCTAATACATCACAGGCTTTCTTTGCCATGTCAAATGTCAGACCATCTTGTGACATAGTGGCATCTGTAGCCTTTTTTCCCATTGCCAGTGCTTCTGTCACTGCCCTTGCATAAAAATCACTGCTCACATTTTCTTCTGCTGCGTTGATGCAGTCTACCTGATTCGCAAGCAGCACATTATCAGGTGTAACGGCTATATCTTCATCTATCAGCCATCTGCACTGATTCAGATTCTCATCACTACTGTCTATATGAGCTTCCTCTAATATCTGTTTAAGCTGTGGCTTAAGCTCCTCAAACAGCTCATCTGATATCTCCGTCATTTTGGTTTTCCTGTAATCTTGTACCTGACTGCTGCTGTACGTAGCCTTGTATACATTGGAAACCGTCGGATTCATGTTATTTCTGACCAGATATGCCTTTGTCTCATTGGATATATTTGTAAGGCTCTTTGCCCGGTCTATGGCATCTGTACCTGCCTTTATATTATCATCTGTAGCAGGAATATCATATGCTTTCATCTGATTGACAAGCATGGCCGCTTCAGTCTGGCTTCCCGTGATGTCTGTGAGCTGCTCCATGCTCAGATCATCTCCATATATGGATATATCTACACCAGCCTTTGCCAGCACTGCTTTTATCTTGTCGGTCTCAGTGACAATGACATCGTAGCCGTCATCCTTTGCAGCTTTGTAATCATCACTCGTGGTGGTGCTTGCAGTGACAATCATATCATTTCGCCTGTTTTCTGAGGTCTGATTCATGTCATTTAGCAGATTTTCTGCCATATCTGTGTCATCGCTGTTCCCGGCTTCATTTTTAGCCTGTGGTCTTGCATATATCGTATCCGACATATCAACAGAGTTTGACGAACCGACAACAGCCGCCTTTTTTGACATATTGTCACTGCTGTCTGTCTTTATGTAGTCTGACACACGCATACCCGCTGTCATGTCATTTATGGTTTTTGTGTCCGTATTTTTCGTATCTGTGCTTTTATTAATCAAATTCTCTATCTGCATATTTCCTGCTCCGTGCCCTGCATATATACCATCTCTGCAGTCTTTATTTATGGATATTCATACTTCGTATTTTTTATCCAACTGTAGTTATCTTTTTACTATATATCGACATATAATACGCAAAAATAAAGACCGCGCCTTAAATTGGCGCGGTCCTTTACCCTGCTGTTTACCGGTATATTAGTATTTAAATACAGCAACTCCGTAAGGCGCAAGTGGATAAGCAAATGAAAATGGTCTGCCGTCACACTCTGATTTGACTGCCTTATAGTCCAGCTTCTTATATGACTGTTTTGCTGCCTTGCCTCTGCCCTTTGCAGCCTTCTTTACAGGCGCTTGTACCGTTTTGCCGGTAAACTTAGGATCCTCACTATCTAAAACGAGCTGATATGTCTTGTGCTTTGGCACTCCGACTCTGTAATCAGGTCTCTCTACCGGTGTGAAATTGATGACAAAGAGCATATTATTCTTGCCATCCTTACTCTTTCTGATAAAGCTGAAGATGCTTCTGTCTGCATCGTTTGCATTTATCCATTCAAAGCCTTCCCAGCTTGAATCCAGCTCATACAGACAGCGGTTTCTCCTATAGAGGTGAAGCAGCTCCTTTACCCAGTTCTGGATCTTTTTATGCTCCGGATTCTCAAGCAGATACCAGTCGAGTTCTCTTTCCTCACTCCACTCCTGCTTCTGTGCAAACTCCTGTCCCATGAAAAGAAGCTTCTTTCCACAGTGTCCCATCATAAATGCATATCCTGCCATGAGGTTCTTGAATTTATCCCCTTCTAAGCCCGGCATTTTGTTGAGCATAGAACACTTCAGATGTACCACCTCATCATGTGACAGTACCAGAATATATTTCTCACTCTCATTATAGCTCATTGCAAATGTCATCTTGTTGTGGTTATTTTTACGGAAATATGGATCCAGCTTCATATAATCAAGGAAGTCATGCATCCATCCCATGTTCCACTTGTAGCTGAAGTTCAGTCCGTCTTCCTCTACCTTGCCTGTTACCTTTGGCCATGCGGTAGACTCTTCGGCTATCATTACAGTTCCGTGATTTCTTCCAAGTATGAGTGTATTAATATGCTTGAAAAACTCTACTGCCTCGAGGTTCTTATTTCCTCCAAACTTGTTTGGCACCCACTGTCCGTCGTTCTTTCCATAGTCAAGATAAAGCATTGACGCAACTGCATCCACACGGAGTCCGTCTACGTGGTAATTTTCTATCCACATCAATGCACTTCCGATAAGGAAGTTCTTTACTTCATTCTTACCGTAGTCAAATATCTTTGTGCCCCAGTCAGGATGCTCTCCCTTTCTTGGGTCTGCATACTCATATGTGGCTGTTCCGTCGAAATTGGCAAGTCCATGCGCATCCTTTGGGAAATGTGCAGGTACCCAGTCGAGGATTACTCCGATATTATTTTTATGGCACTGATCAACAAAGTATGCAAAATCCTCAGGCTTTCCATACCTCGATGTAGGTGCATAGTAGCCTGTCACCTGATATCCCCATGAGCCATCAAACGGATACTCTGAAATACCCATAAGCTCAATATGTGTATATCCCATAGTTTTTACATATGATATGAGTGATTTTGCAAGCTCCCTGTATGTATAAAAGCCCTCATCATCCCTGCCCGGATGTCTCATCCATGAGCCCGGATGGCACTCATATATAGCCATAGGTGAAGAATATACATCAGCATCTGACTTTGCTGCTCTCTTATCCATCCACTCTTTGTCAGTCCATGTGAAGTGCTCGATATCTGTGATGATTGACGCTGTTCCCGGACGAAGCTCTGCGTAGTTTGCGTATGGATCCGCCTTGTACAGCTTATCACCCTGTTCAGTGACTATAATAAACTTATACATCTGACCCTTTTGCGCTCCCGGTACAAAAAGCTCATACACTCCCATGGTTTCCGGCTCTACACGCTTCATCTCATGACTGGTCTCATTCCAGTCGTTAAACTCACCAAACACGTATACTTCCCTCGCATGTGGCGCCCAGACGTCAAAGCACACTCCTTTTTTTCCTTTGCGCTCAGCTAAGTGAGCACCCATCTTCTTGTAGATATCGTAGTGTGTTGCCTGACCAAACAGGTAACAATCCATTGCTGTAAAATTACACATATATATACCCCCATAAGTATTTATTTTTCCCTGAAATGATCCTCTTTGAGTACAATTCGGTCATCATCTGTATATCGCCTGGCTGTCAGAATACTTATAGCCTTCTTAAGTCCGCTGTGAGCCTCCCTGTCTATGGCCTCGTCAATTATATCCTTGACCTCTGTCAGAGTGGTAGCCTGGTCTATCCTCTCAATATTGCTGATTCTGTTATGCAATGCCAGAATAGCCATCTCATCTATCTTGTACCCAAGCTCTGCAGAGTACGATTTGGCAAACAATACGAGTTCATCATTTGTAAAAATAGGGACCGATATCTTTTCCGTGAACTTGGATGCAAAGCCCTCATCCATTGAGAGAGCCTTCTTTATACCCTTTGATGTATCCTCAAGTATATAGAGTGTTCCTGTAATATCATGCTCCATCAAAAATGATAGCTGGGCAGCTATGCTGCGGTCGATATCACCGGCTCTTTCTATGATGAGACAGCCTCCTGTTATCTTTCTGACTACCTGCTGCACATCCTTTTTATTGAGTGCGGCAGCATCAATCTTACCCATCTTTCCTGTAAGCTGTTCACCATCTTTTTGTAATACCTTTATAAAGCTTGTAGCAAGCATTGTCTTTCCGCAGCCCTGCTCTCCCTGTATAATCAGGTTGCCTGTGGATGCGTTTTCTTTCCTGTTGAAATGATCAAGCACTGCATTATATGCCTTGCAGATCTGATCCTCCATACCCTTTACCGGTATGAAATATGAAAATATAGCTTTCTGTTCGCTTGTAAGCTCTTTTATATGTTTTGTTTCTTTCAATTTCGAGTCATCTTCTTCGCTGTCTAAATCCTCCGGCAATGAAATATCCGGCATTTTTCTTGTCTTAGCCATATCCAGCTTCTTCTCCAGTCCCGGATTCTTTGCTGTCATCTTGGCTATTTCCTGCTCGATAAATGATGTCACATGATCAAAATCTCTCTTCTCAGAAACGTTTTCTTTCTCCTGTGAAGCCTCATCATCTGATGTATCATCATCGACATTTAACATATCATCTGTTATTTCAGGCATCATGGTAGTCGGCTGCATGAGTATCTCGTCTTTCTCAGACTCCTCTGCCATAATTATATCCTCCGGCTCTCCAACCGGTTCCTTGACTTCATCTGCAGCATCTTCAGGTGCTTCCTGCGACTCCTGTGCTTCGTCTATAGCCTCTTCCGGTGCTTCCTGCGACTCCTGTGCTTCGTCTATAGCCTCTTTGGGTGCTTCCTGCGGCTCCTGTGCTTCGTCTATAGTATCTTCCGGTGCTTCCTGCGGCTCCTGTACTTCATCCACAGTCTCATCTGCATAAAGCTCCTGCATATCCGGTTTCTGCTCTTCTTCAGGCTCCTTCACGGCAGCTTTCTGCTCTATAATATCAACCGGGACCTTCAAATACTCCTCCTCAAGAAGTTCCTTCGGAGTGACACCTGCATCCAGCTTTGGAATGACATCATTTAGTCTCTCCATGATGTCTCCTGCCTCCTGAAGTGCTCTTGCCTTAGCTGACTCAAGTTTCTGCTGCTCAGCCTCTTTAAGTGCAATTTCAGCCGCATGTCTGGTCTTTTCCCATTCTTCAAGCACATCCTGTATAGACATCTGTCCTGTAATCTGATGCTCAAGCTGAGTCTTTTCACTCATGACCATAGACATCTGTCCGTCAGCGTCTTCACCCAAAAGCTCCTTGAAATTCAACTTAAGTGAACCATCTATCTCTTCATCTGTAGCGATATGCTCTGTCTCTTCCGGCTGCTGTACATACTCTTCCTGCTCCTTTTCGAGCTTGAGATAAGGAATATCCTCAACTATCTTTTTGATGGTATCCATCGTATCAGCAACTTCATTCTTGCCCTTGGCCTCCATGATCTGCTGCATACCCTTGGCAATCTCCTGCTGTAAATTTACAGTATTGAACTTCTCCTGATTTACAGTAATCTGCGGAATAGTTACGTCATCATGCACTATCTCTCCGCCCTTTACCATCTCCATGGCACCTATCTCAGTGACCTCAGCCTCATCCTTTATCTTAGCCGGCTTTTCCTTCTCTGCCTTGAATCGTCTGTACTTTTCCTCCTGAGCCTTGGTAAGTGGCTGATAAAGCATCTTAAGCTCCAGCGCACGCTCCACATATGGTCCGTCTCCGAACCACAGAATGAGCTCATCGCAGGCATCTATACACTTATCGGCTTTTCCGGCCTTGTGGTATAGATATGCAAGCTCGTATGCCCACTCCTCAGTGTATTCTTCATCCTTGTACTCTTCAAGAATAGTGATAAGCTCATCAAATGAAGCTCCCTGCCCTTTTTTGATGGCATATCTTAATACATACTTCATATCATCATGAGGCGCTATCTCAACAAACTCATCATAATACTCTGTAGCAGCATCATAATCACCCATCTTGATGGCGACCTCAGCCAGTCTGTATATAATCATCCTGCCGATTGGTGAACGGTCATAGGCCATTAAAAGTATGTCCCTTGCATCCTGGTATCTTTCGGCCTTCTCGTAGATTTCGCCGATTTTAACGAGTGTATTTACATTTTTAATTTTGTTCCAATTTATGCTATCCGCAATCTCTGCTGCGCTCATATAGCCCTCCTCGGCGCTTAGGGCTTTTATCTGATCCAGCTTGAGATTGTATTCGTATTTATCCACTTATTTCACCTACTCGTATTTAAGCTTATTATTTTTGGTATCTACGCCTGTTGTCTTTGTATAATCCCTTGTGTCCTCAGGAAGCTTCTTTTTCCTGAGAGCATAATTAACAACTCTTTTCACAATATAGTATATCACAGCAAAGGTTGGAACACCAAGTAACATTCCAAGAAAACCAAACATTCCTCCGCCGATTAGTATGGCAAACATAACCCAGAAGGTCGAAAGACCGGTAGATGAGCCAAGTATCTTAGGCCCTATTATATTGCCATCCACCTGCTGCAGCACGACAATAAATATCAGAAGATAAAGCGCATGCCACGGACTCTGAATTACTACTATGAGTAACGATGGAATTGCACCGATAAACGGTCCGAATACCGGAATCACATTTGTGACGCCGATAATCACTGCAACGAGCACCGATGATGGAATCCTTAAAATCAGACATCCGAAATATGCAATCACACCTATAATCAGTGAATCTATAATCTTACCGCTTATGAAGCCTCCAAAAATCTCATTTGTCTTTCTGATCGTCTCAATGATGATATTGCCTGTCTTTGGCTTGCAGACAGCATATATTATCTTTTTGCTCTGTCCTGCGAGAGTCTCCTGAATACTCATCACATAGACCATCACGATTATTCCGATAATAAAATTAAATAAGCCTCTGACTACCGAAATCACACCGGTTGTAATCTGTGCAACATACTTCTGTGCCTCAGGAATCAGCTTTTCTGTGGCATAATCCTCAATGTAGTCGGTTGCATTCTGTAAACCTGTGCTCGCGAGCTCAGCAATTTTGCTGTCCCCGAAATTGCCGTTCTTTATCATGTTAATGAATGCCGCAACATCATTTGGCAGTGTCTTCATAAGTCCTGATATACTTGCTATGACAGAAGGCACAATAGCCGCAATGAGGAGCGAAATAATCGCTACCAGAATAATAACCGAGCCTGTGATTGCAAGAGCTCTTGAAACCTTTCGCAGCTTGCTTTCGCTTTTCATCTTTTTGGAAAGAAGCTTTTTAAAGCATCTTTCCAGCCACAGCATGACAGGATTCATCAGGTATGCAAGCACAAGTCCCATTATAATAGGCATTGCTGCCGCAAGCAGCTTGCTCCATATGCCTGCAAAGCCCTCAAATCTGTACAGTGCAAAGAAAAACAGTATACTGACTGCAAACGTGACAAATACCATGACACCTATTCTGATCAGATGTGGCCATTCCTCACGCCCCGGGTGCGAATTCTGCTTCGCACCCTTATCTGCATTTATCTCAATGTTTGATTTTTTACCAGCTTTTCCGGTTTCTTCCATCGGATTAAACTCTCCTTATTTACGGTTATAGTTGATGAGACATCCCTTTAATATTATCTCTCTTTCATCATCTGTGAGCTCACCCATCTTCAGTGTAAATGGCTTTAATTCACCATCCTTGACAACATATGCCTCAAACTCCGTCTTTGCATCCTCGATTTCCTTCTTGATTCCCGGAAGGAAGATATAGTCGAGGTTGTGGAACGGAAGCTCTCCCTCATCGATGATGAATGGAAGCATTCCCCAGTTGATAAGGTTTGAACGGTATCTCTTTGTGGCATACTCGTTTGCGATATTTGCCCAGCCTCCGAGTACCTTCTGGCAGCTAGCAGCCTGCTCTCTTGCTGAGCCGTCACCCGGCTTAACAGCAAAAATTGTGCTTCCGAAGCCCATATTCTCATGGCTTGCCTCAGGGAATTTTTTCTTTACTACTCCCATGATTTCAGCAACCTCAGGAACAGCCTTTCCTGCGCACTCACCACTCTCTATAGCCTTCTGGGCCTTCTGGATTTCCTTTGCTCTGCCTACATACTCAGGATCCTTTCTTGAAAGTGCGAACTCTGCAAGTCCAAGAGGGTTTGAACGATATGAAGATGTCTCTCCTGAAGGAATGAGCTCATCTGTTGTAGTAACAGGATCATGAATCTCTGAAACCACCTTAAGGAGCATATTCTCAGGAAGCGCGCTCATTGCCGGCCAGTCCTTGATGTTTGGTCCGAACTGGATTTCAACTGAAGGATCTGCCACTCCATGGCTGTCAAATACACGGTTCTCATATATAGTCTTGTCAAAGAAATATTTTGGCTTTGTAAAGTTGACATCAATATCCGCTGCTGATGTAAGGAAGCCCTTGTTTGCTGCTGTTGCAGCGATTGAACGTGCATCCATGAGTGCCACTGAGCTGATCTGTCCGTTCTGTACCTTAGAACCCTCTCTGTTAGGGAAGTTTCTTGTTGAATGACGGATAGAGAATGCGTTGTTGGCAGGTGTATCTCCTGCACCAAAGCAAGGTCCGCAGAAAGCAGTCTTTACGATTGCACCTGTCTCAAGAAGCTTTGCTACAGCTCCGTTTTTCACAAGCTCCATGTATATTGGAGTAGATGCCGGGTAAACACTCAGTGTAAACTCGTCTGCTCCGATTGAATGTCCGTTTAATATGTCAGCCGCATCGCAGATATTCTCAAATCCACCGCCTGCACAGCCTGCGATGATTCCCTGGTCTACATACAGTTTTCCGTCTCTTACCTTACTCTTTAAATCAAGCTTCACCTTACCGTCAAAGCTTACCTCCGCTCTCTTCTCACAGTCATCGAGAATATCCATGAGGTTTGCATTGAGCTCATCGATAGTATAGGTATTGCTTGGGTGGAATGGCATAGCTATCATTGGGCGGATCTGGCTTAAATCAATCTCAATAAATCTGTCGTAGTAAGCCACCTCACCCGGATTAAGCTCCTTGTGGTCCTCAGCCCTACCGTGAATCTCAAAGAATTCCTTAACCTGATCATCTGTTCTCCAGATAGAAGAAAGACATGTAGTCTCTGTTGTCATAACATCGACACCTATACGGAAGTCAACGCTCAGATTAGACACACCCGGTCCTACAAACTCCATAACTTTGTTCTTTACGAAGCCGTTTCCGAATACCTCTCCGATAATTGCAAGTGCGACATCCTGTGGTCCAACGCCCTTGATTGGCTCTCCTGTCAGGTAAATGCCTACAACCTCAGGCATATCAATATCATATGTCTGTTCGAGAAGCTGCTTAACAAGCTCAGGTCCACCCTCGCCGACTGCCATAGTACCAAGTGCACCATAGCGTGTATGTGAATCAGAACCAAGTATCATTTTTCCGCCACCGGCAAGCATCTCTCGTGCAAACTGATGGATAACTGCCTGATGAGGTGGTACATAGATTCCGCCGTACTTCTTTGCACATGTGAGACCAAACATGTGGTCATCCTCATTGATTGTTCCACCAACTGCACAAAGGCTGTTGTGACAGTTTGTAAGTACATACGGGATAGGGAATTTTTCAAGTCCTGAAGCTCGTGCTGTCTGGATGATACCTACAAATGTGATATCATGCGATGTAAGCTTATCAAACTTAATCTGAAGCTTGTCCATATTGCCGGATGTATTGTGCTCCTTTAAAATACCGTAAGCAATTGTCTCCTGCTTAGCTGTCTGTTTATCGATGTCCATGCCGGTCTTGCTTTTGACAGCTGCCTGAGCCTCTGGTCCATCAATTATTACTTCCTTACCGTTTAAAAGGTAAGCACCATTTTCATATAATTTCACTTATTCTACCTCCGTATGTGTATTTCAAAATTCTTTTATTTACTATTATATAATATTATAGGTAATTGTGGCAATAAATAAATCACCATCTACCTTAATTTCGAATTTTCCTCCCATCAAATGGGTCAGATTCTTTGCAATCGAAAGTCCAAGTCCACTTCCTTCAGTGGTTCTCGACCTCTCTCCCCTCACAAAACGCTCTGTCAGGTCTACATTTCCGTTGCTTACTATGTCAAGCTCGTTCTTAGACACATTCTTTATTGTAAAAACTGCCTTTTTATCTGCCTTTTCAAGTTCTACATACACTCTGGTATTTTCCAGTGCATATTTTGCGGCATTAGTATACAGATTTTCAATAGAGCGGTAAAGCTGACGCCCATCCGCATATATAAATATCTGTTCTGATGGAATTTTTGTAACTATTGTCAGATTTCTCGACTCAAAGCGCTCATTGAATTCACCTCCGGTCTGGTATAAAAGCTCAACCAGATCAAGCTTTTGCATATTGAGCTTCACATTTCCCGAGGTAATCTTTGATGTCTCTACCAAATCCTCTGTAAGCTGCTTTAAGCGCTGTGACTTTTCCTCCAGCACATGTATATAGTATTTAGCATTTTCATTTTCCAGATTTTCCCTCTTAAGCAGGTCAACATAGTTGACTATTGATGTCAGAGGTGTCTTTATATCGTGTGATACGTTTGTTATTAAGTCTGCCTTTAATTTTTCATTCTTAAGACTCTCATTCACCGAGCTCATAAGACCTTGGCGTATATGGTTGACAGCCTCCGCCACCTTTTTCTGCTGCCCATGAAACTCATTGACATTGAGTGTAGTGTCAAGCGCTCCTTCCGAGATAGCTTCAAGAGCCTCCTGTATGCGCATTATCTCTTTGGTTTTTTGTGTATGGATATCCTTTTTCTCAATAACTCTTTTCAAAAGCTCATAGCCCTTGTACATCAGGCTGTGTGTGTAAAGTATATTGCCTTTTATCTTCCTTACAATGCTCTGGTATAAAATAATAAAAGCCAGATCAAACAAAAAAGTAAATGTGCCGGCCGTCATAATGAGTGATGCATAGTCAAAATGCTGGTTTTTTACGCCTGAAATCACTTTTCCCATAAATACCATGAGCAGTGTAAATATCACCAGCATCACATCAGAGTATACCTTGTCAATCGGTAAATAGTATATTGTGTAATCATCCTCTGATTTTCTGCCTGCCACGTTTGCCATATATGCCAGGCTCACAAAGCTGCCTACCAGGCCCGCAAGCGATATTAGTGTATAGATATCAATATTTCCATGCGCATCGTGCCTGAATGCATAGCCTGTGGCAAACACTCCTGTCACCATAAGTATCATGCATAGCTGATGTAGAACTATGACCGCTGCTTTTTTTCCTATCGTATACTGCTTCATTTGTTGTCCTCTATCTTATAGCCTACTCCCCAGACCACCTTCAGATAGCGTGGCTCCTTAGGATTTATCTCTATTTTTTCCCTGATATGTCTGATGTGCACAGCAACTGTATTGTCGGCTCCTATCGCCTCCTCGTTCCATATGCTCTCATATATTTCGTTTATTGAGTAGACCTTTCCCTTGTTTTTAAGAAGTAAAAGCAGGATATTGTACTCAATCGGTGTGAGCTTTACCTCCTCACCATCCACAGTCACCTTTTTTAAATCATCATTTACCAAAAGGCCTCCGGCTTCATAAACCTTGTCTCCGGCTGCATCATTGCTTGACAGAGTGGTATATCTGCGAAGCTGTGACTTTACCCTTGCCACAAGCTCAAGCGGATTAAAAGGCTTTGTGACATAATCATCAGCCCCCACATTGAGGCCTAAAATCTTGTCAGCATCCTCTGTCTTTGCCGAGAGAATAATTATCGGCACCCTGCTTTCCTTTCGTATCTGCAGAGTAGCTCTTATTCCGTCGAGCTTTGGCATCATGACATCTATTATCATGAGGTCTATTTTTTTATTCTTCATAATTTCAACCGCCTGTATGCCGTCGTAAGCCTTCTCCACGTCGTAGCCCTCCTGCATCAGGTAAATCTCAATTGCCTCAACTATTTCCTTGTCGTCATCACAAACTAATATTGTCATATTATCCTCCTTCTATGAATTTTGAACAGAAACCTTCTCCTGCCGTTAGTCAGCTATATTTTATCAGATTATCCACTTTGTTTTTCTTAAAATCTGCTTAATATTACCCACTTTTAAATATAAGCCAAAAAGCAGCCGTTCTGTTTTGAACTGCTGCTTTATATTACATAGGTGTGTTTCATTTCCCTTTATTTCCGGTGATGCTCTGCCACATTCTGTGGATACCGTCTGTGAGCTCCTTCCCTTCCTTTGTGTTGATAACAGGTGGATTGCCGGCTTTTCTGCTTATTGCCTTATAATCCTCATCAACAGACGATTTTGAGCCGGCAGCCTTGGCTTCATCCTTATCATTGCTATGATTTAATCCGGCATCAGGTGTATCGTCTGCAAGCTTCACTTCACCCACTACACCATCTCCCAGGTCCTCGCCCTCAGCAAGTCCCAGTTTTCTGATATAATCCATATTTACCTTGATTTCAGTCTGTCTGTTTGCATAGATGGACTTCTCTTCATTGTCAATAGTACGCTCCTCTACAGGCTTACCTGCATTTTTCTGACGTTCTATCTCCTTATTTCTGTCATCGATAATCTTAAGATACTTCTCCGTATCGGACAAATCCTGAAGCTGTCCCTTGAGCTCATACTGGTTAGTTTTAACTATCTTCTCCTGCTCTGCAATCTTATCCTTCATATTCTTGCACAGCTTTTCAAGTGACTCGTTGGTATCATTGATGATATCACGCACTCTTGAAAGCGCCTCATCCGTATAGATAACCGATGCTGCATACACATCCTCAGCCTTTCTGCTTGCATCCCAGACTATCTGATCCCCCTTCTTTCTGAACTCTCTCTCTGCGTGATTGCGACTCTGCTCAGTAAGCTCATACTCATCCTGTATTGCATATATACACTTATTCAGCTCAGCAAGTAAATCTATCATTTGCTGCTTGTTTATGATCACCCTGCTCGGCTCCGGCTTATACGGCTCCGCCTTTGAGAGCATGATATGAATTTCTCTTAGTACCTTTTCTGTTTTATCGTTCGCATTCATTTTCTATTTCCTCGGATTTAAATTAACATTATAACTATTCAGGGTGGTTATAAATACTCACCACTTACCCATATTTTATATGAAAATCCGCTTCTCGTAAATAGCCAAATGAATAATAGTAGTTACTATAATTAAATCAATCCCGCTGCCGCATTTCTCAGTTCATCTGCCGCATGCTTTATCTCGGCAGCCTGCTCTTCGCTCACATTTCCGGGCTTTGTCCTTGAAATAAGCTTCTTCACATATGAAAGTGACGATTTCACACTCTTTTTCTGTGCGCTGTCCATAGCCTTTCTTTTTTCCTTGTCAGCCATGACATTTTCCACCTGTCGCACAAGCGTATCAGCCTCACTTCTTGCATCAATATAAGCCTTTCTCTGTCCGTCTGTTGCCTCATACTCCTGTGCCTCGCGGATTGCCTGCTCAATCTCAGAATCAGACAAATTTGAGCTTGCGGTAATCGTAATCTCCTGATGCTTTCCTGTGCCCAGGTCCTTTGCAGAAACCTGCACAATGCCGTTTGCATCTATATCAAACGTCACCTCTATCTGCGGCACACCTGCCGGAGCCGGCTTGATGCCCTTTAGCCTGAAGTTTCCAATCAGCTTATTGTCCCTTGCAAACTGCCTCTCACCCTGCAGTACCTTTATATCCACAGAGGTCTGGAAGCTTCCTGCAGTTGTAAAAATCTGGCTGTATCTCGTAGGAATAGTCGTATTTCTGTCAATTATTTTGGTTGAGACACCACCAACTGTCTCAATTCCGAGTGAAAGCGGTGTGACATCCATCAGTATAATCTCTGCCGCACTGCTGCCTGCGACAATTGCTCCACCGAGCTTGCCACCCTGTACTGCTGCACCGAGTGCCACGCACTCGTCAGGATTTAGGTTGTGTGAAGGCTCTTTTCCTGTAATTCTTCTGACCTCCTCAACAACAGCCGGCACACGTGTAGAGCCTCCTACCAACAGCACCATTCCAAGCTCTGCTGCACAAATCCCCGCATCTGAAAGTGCCTGATTGACAGGAATAGCAGTTCTCTCCACCAGATCCTTTGTTATCTCATTAAACTCAGCCCTTGTGAGGTTCATCTCCATGTGGACCGGCTGTCCCTTTACAGTGGTGATAAATGGCAGGTTGATAGTGGTTGAGGATGATGATGAAAGCACCTTTTTTGCCTTCTCAGCCTCCTCCCTGACACGCTGCATAGCAGTATTATCCTTTCTCAGATCCACATTCTGCTGTCTGTAAAACTCTGTGACAAGATAATTCGTGATTCTCTCATCAAAATCATCTCCACCCAGATGATTATCACCAGCTGTGGCAAGCACCTCTATCAAATTGTCCCCTATTTCGATAACAGACACATCGAAGGTTCCTCCTCCGAGATCGTAGACAAGAATTTTCTGCTGCTGTCCATTGTCCAGTCCGTATGCGAGTGCCGCAGAGGTTGGCTCATTTATGATTCGAAGCACATTAAGCCCAGCAATCTTTCCTGCATCCTTAGTTGCCTGCCTTTGCGCATCCGAAAAATATGCAGGAACTGTGATTACGGCGTCTGTCACTGCCTCACCAATATAGTCCTCTGCATCCTTTTTCAGCTTTCTGAGAATCATAGAAGAAATCTCAGGAGCTGAATACAGCTTTCCGTCCACTTTTGCCCTGAAATCGCTTCCCATCTGTCTCTTTATTGAGAAAAATGTCCTGTCCACATTGACTGCTGCCTGCCTCTTTGCAGCCTCGCCAACCAGTCGCTCTCCATTCTTTGTAAAAGCCACTACAGACGGAGTTGTTCTCTGACCCTCGCTGTTAGTTATGACTACCGGCTGATTGTTCTCCAATACTGCCACACAGCTGTTTGTTGTTCCTAAATCTATACCTATAACCTTGCCCATTTTATGCCTCACTGTTTTTTATTTAAGTCTCATAAATAATTGATTTTTTGACTTACTATTTCATCCTAATACTACTTTAAGCTTGGAAAATTCACTCGTCAAGGCATGAGGCTGTTATTTCAGAGAATGTTTATACTTTTAATTTTTATATCACAACATAACAACAAAGGCACCGCCGAAGCAGTGCCTTTGTTGATTAGTTTATAGGTTGGATTAAATGATAATTGAGGATTGCTTATTCACTTACTTTCTTTTTGAGTAATCCGAGTAATCCACATGCAATGAAAGATCCGATTACTAATGCAACAAGATACATTAACGGATTTCCGATTGTAGGAACTACGAAGATTCCTCCGTGAGGTGCCATGAGTGTACATCCAAATGCCATTGAAAGTCCACCTGCCACTGCTGAACCGACTGCACATGCCGGAAGGACATGAAGCGGATCAGATGCTGCGAATGGGATTGCACCCTCTGTGATAAATGATAATCCCATGATAAAGTTCGTAGGTCCTGCCTTTCTCTCCTCTGCTGTGAACTTGTTCTTGAAGAAGATTGTTGCAAGAGCGATTGCGATTGGTGGAACCATACCACCAATCATAACTGCTGCCATGATATTGTAGTTTCCGGCAGCTATTGAAGCTGTACCAAATACATAAGCGGCTTTGTTTACAGGGCCACCCATATCTATTGCCATCATTCCTCCGAGAAGTACTCCGAGAACTACTGCGCTTGCACCGTTAAGTCCATTAAGACCATTGTTGATAGCTATATTTAAAGCTCCGATTGGAGGCTCAACTACAAACTGCATTATAATGCCTACCAGGAATATACCAAGCAGCGGATAAAGAAGAACCGGCTTCACACCATCAAGACTCTCAGGAAGCTTAGAGAATATCTTCTTTAAGAGATTTACAATATATCCTGCAACGAAACCTGCAACCAGTGCTCCAAGGAAGCCTGATGTACCGTTTGCTGCGATTGAACCGCCTACGAAACCAACTGCAAGACCCGGACGGTCAGCAATACTCATAGCGATAAAGCCTGCAAGGATAGGAAGCATAAATCCAAATGCTGTTCCACCGATTCCCTTAAACAATGCTGCGCCCTGTGTAATAGTACCGAAATTTGCTCTCTGGTCAGCCGGCAGTGAATTAAGGTCAACACTGAATCCATCGATAAGGAACGCGATTGCGATAAGGATACCACCACCAACTACGAACGGAAGCATATGTGAAACACCGTTCATCAGATGCTTGTAAATCTGATGTCCAATGCTCTCCTTTCCACCAACAGATGAATGTGAAGCCTCTTTTTTACCTGATGCCTTAAATACAGGAGCATCACCGGCAGCAATTCTCTTTACGAGCTCCTCTGTCTTATTTATTCCGTCAGAAACCTGACACTCAATAACCTTCTTTCCGTCAAAACGGTCTGTAGGCACATTTGTATCACATGCAACGATAACACCGGTAGCCTTTGCAATCTCATCATCTGTGAGTACATTTTTAGCTCCGGCTGAGCCTCTTGTCTCAACCTTTACCTGATATCCCAGCTCCTTGGCCTTTTTCTCAATAGCCTCAGCAGCCATATAAGTATGGGCAATTCCTGTAGGACAGGCTGTAACTGCAACGATAAATACATCGTCCTTCTTCATCTCAACAGGTTCCTTTGCCTCCTTTGCAGCCTCCTTCTCATCCTTTGCCTTTTCAGCACTGTCGATGATATTTAAAAACTCATCTACTGAGCCGGCATTGATAAGAGAATTTGTAAACTGCTCGTCCATCAGCATAACAGAGAGCTTGCTGAGCACCTGAAGATGCACATTGTCCTCTGTGTTTGGTGCAGCGATAAGGAAAATAATCTTTGCAGGTGTACCGTCGAGTGATTCAAAGTCAACCCCGTCCTTTACAACCATTGCCGCAAGACCTGCTTTAGTAACAGCATCAGACTTACAATGAGGAATTGCTATACCCATTCCAATTCCTGTTGTGCCTTCCTCCTCTCTTGCAAAAACACCCTTGCGATACTTCTCCACATCGGCTATTTTGCCACTTTTTGCCATCAAATCAATACACTGATTCAATGCTTCGGTTTTTCCGGCAGGCGTACCATTTAAATTGATACTCTCAGCTGCCAACAAATCCCTGATTGTCATACATCATTCCTCCTAATAGAATATATTAATTATTTATATCAACCTTTTTGATACCGTTTGTTTAATTGGAAGCACTGTCCCATTTATCAATAAGTGCTTCAACCTCAGGCTTTGTAGCCAGCTCCTCAGAAAATGCACTTGCACTTCCTGTACATACTCCATAAATAAATGCCTGCTTATAATCATTTGATTTGAGGTATCCGTAAACAAATCCGGCTACCATCGAATCACCTGCGCCTACAGAGTTTTTGAGCTTTCCTTTAGGAGCCTGTGCCTTAAATTCCTGTCCATCCTCGGTCACAAGCACTGCTCCGTCACCTGCCATAGAAACAAGCACGTTTCTTGCGCCCTGCTCCTGAAGCTTCTTTGCATACTTTATCACATCGTCCTTGTCTGTAACCTCAACCCCGAATATCTCACCGAGCTCATGATTGTTTGGCTTGATAAGGAATGGCTTATACGCAAGCACATTTGTGAGCAGATTTCTCGTCGCATCAACCACGATATTTATTCCGCGGCCCTCAAGATGCTTCATGATATCCATATACATTGATGAAGGCATCACATCAGGAATACTTCCTGCGAGCACAAGCACATCAGACTCCTTTAAGCAGTCAAGCTTCTCATAAAGCTTTTTAATGTTGTCCTCAGTGATTACCGGTCCCTGACCATTAATCTCGGATTCCTCATTTGAGCGAAGCTTCACGTTAATACGTGAAATACCATCCTCCACCTCTATAAAATCAGTATTAACGCCTTTTTTTCCTAGAAGTCTTTTAATCTCATTACCTGTAAAGCCTGCTGTAAAACCAAGTGAAGTATTGCTCATTCCAAGATTCTTAAGAACCATGGAAACATTGATGCCCTTACCACCTGCAAAAATCTTCTCTCCGGTTGTTCTATTGACTACTCCTGTCTTAAAATCTGTTACATCAACAATATAATCTAATGATGGATTAAAGGTAACTGTGTAAATCATGTTAGACCTCCTTAATATTTTTGTATTTCTTATAGTTGTCATTGTTTAGTGCATTTGTAACAATTACAGCATCCTCAAAATCAGCAAACTTGATACTTGATACCTGTGAAAACTTACTGTCATCCGCAAGAATGTATTTCTCCTTGCTATTCTCCATGGATTTCTTTTTAACCATGGCCTCCTTTATCTCCGGAGTTGTAAATCCATTCTTCACAGTAATTCCGTTGGTCCCCCAGAAGCCCTTCGTAAAATTATATTTATCGAGCGTCACAACGGCCTCATCTCCGACAATAGCCTCAGTAGTAGACTTGAACTCGCCACCCAGAATATATACTGTATATCCCCTATCGGAAATTCTCTTGGCATTAGTCAAAGAGTTTGTAACAAAAACCACATTCTTTGCAGTAATATAATCAATCATGACTGCTGTTGTAGTACCGGCATCTATATAAACAAAATCATTATCCACAATAAGTGATGCCGCATATCTGGCAATCTGTTCCTTTTCGCTGCGATTCTGCTTAAGCCTGTTGATAACCTTCTCATCCTGAGTATGGATATTCGTATTATTGGCAATCGCACCACCATGTACCTTGGTGAGATACCCCTTCTTGTCCATTGCAACCAGATCACGTCTGATTGTTGACTCGGATGTATCAAGCTCATCCATAAGCTGCTGAACAGTCACACTTCCCATCGAATCTAATATATCAAGTATTTTTTTACATCTATCTTCCGCCAGCATCTAATCACCCCTGTTTTCAAATTGCTCAAAGACTATCATTTAATCTTTTATATCTGTCTCTTATACACATCTCCGAGCCCCACGAGACCTCTCTACATCTCGTATGC
>ENA-UAIZ01000132-UAIZ01000132.1-human-gut-metagenome-genome-assembly--contig:-NODE-132-length-19664-cov-25.912183_pt1 | contig 19664 bp, 12 predicted proteins | sample MGYA00244426_ERZ654407 | MGnify/ENA primary metagenome ERZ654407 (study PRJEB26926, sample SAMN06165240) | human gut metagenome | biome: ENVO:00009003; feature: ENVO:2100002; material: ENVO:00002003...
TCGCTTTGCAAGCAAAATCCCACTAAACCCTATAGGTTGCGGATTTGAGGATAAATAGACAAACTATGGTTGAATGGTTTAAGGAACAGTGGAATAATATAAGGTTAAAAACACAGCGTCGTTTCAAACTTTAATATACTTTTTGCAAGAACAAAGAAGGCAGCTTACTTTTTTTGGGTAAACCGCCTCTTTGTTGTTGCTTTTACAATTGATATGTTAGAGATAGCATAACATTTCCAGAATGTTGTTTGTATCTAACATAGGATGTGTAAGTTGGTGTAACATTTTGTTTTAACCAATTGATTCCGTTAAGGTGAAAGATATTCGTGCCAGAAAGTTTGCATGTGAATTTCTTGATTTTATAGGAAATGGAAAAATCAATATCTCGCAATATCTTACTTCCGCTTGTATTCTCTATCTTGTTCCACTTGCCGGTAACAAAACTGGCGAACTTGTTCTTCGCAAATATGAGCTTTGCAGTTCCACCAAATTCCTTGTCACTAGAATCAATGTTTAAGTCGGTGACTTTGTTTGTCAACTTGTTGTACAAGCCATCAACCTCAACATTGAAAGGAATCTTAAAGCGTGAGACGAAACCTAAGTCTGTCTTTAAGTTCCCTATCAACATTTTACACGGAATGGAATTGTATGCAATTTCGTTTCGATTCCATAAAAATGTTGTGGTCAGTTTGGCATCAATAGGCAAGTTGCCCAATCCTTTGTTGGCATATAAAGTTGCATTTACGGTTTCCTTTTTTCCTCCATCCATATAATTTTGGCTGTGTAATAAACCGTCATTCTGATAGTTCAGCATTTCGGTGTTATCAGCCTTCTCATAAGTCAAATACATAAATATAATTGTTCTGCTATACAAACTATACAACTTATAAGCAATATTCATGTTCAGGGCGTTGTTGCCCAACCTTGAATATGAGGAAGCATCTGTGACCTCATCGTAGCTATTGATGACAGACAGTCTCGATAGTGCTTCAATATCGGTTGGAACATATTTGTAACTCAGTCCAAATGCAACAGAGTGTTGCTGACTGAAACGTAATTCTGTTGCAAAGGATGGCTCCCACTTGGTTACAGACTTTGTCACTAGTCCATTGATGTTTGTGCTATTCCCATAATCAGAAAATCTAACACCAGCATCAAACCTAAAGAGACCTTTGTTCTTCATAAGTCCTCCATAAATCCCGAAATTGTGACTGTTCAAGTGTTCGCTATCTACATTTTGGTCTATCCATGAATCGGAGTTCTGACCAGACAATTCCCATTTCAAGTTGATTTTATGGAAAATAGGAAATACATAGCCTACAGCACCTGCCACATTTAGCTTCTTCAAATCTTTATCTATATAGTAAGAATCATCTGCCTGTTTGTATTCGTTAGGCAGTTCATAAGAGGAAAGAACATCCAAGTTTCTTTCTGATTTAGAAAAAGCGAAATCTACACTTCCATAAAGCAGACCTTTGCCTATCAATGAATTTAAGTTTACCTGTTGTAATACATTAAATCCTTTGTTCTTGTCATTGTCTGCATTTCTATCGGAATTATTGTTATAATAATCCATGATAGACATATTGTTTCTCATGTCGCTATATGCCAACTTCGTTTGGAAACGCAAACTTGCATATGGATTGACATCCCATTTTTGACTGAGGTTAAATGAACTAAAGTTACCTCTTTTCTTGCCATTCTCTTCTGTTGACTTACGTATAACTTCCTGCGCCACCTTTACATGTTGTTCCGTTGACAATGCAGACTTTGCATCCATTTCATTGTGGATGACACCTATCGTGGCATTGTAGTGCGAAGTCGGTTTCAATGTTAAGTTGACATTACCGATACCAGAAGTCCTTTTGTATTCGTCATTGCTTGGCATCAAGACATTTCTTTCTGCACTTGAAAGGCTCAGTTGCGCAAATCCATTGGTTGTTTTTACTCCTGTAAGACCGCCATTGGCATTGAGATAGTCCATTATAGAGAAAACTGTCTCATTGGTGTTGTTAGCATTTGCAATGATGGATGCAGACACTTTTTTGTCCATCTTCAAAGCTGAGTTCTTGCTGTCAAACTTGTTCTTAACACCACCCCCTTCTGTAAAGTTTCCTGCCCATTTGTTGTGTAAGTCTTTATTAATAAGGTTCAGTGCAGTTATCTCTTTTGAATTGAAAGAGTTTCCGACATTTCCGTCATTGTAATTGTTCAGTAGCTCCACACCAGAAGCAAAGTCTGCAGACAAAGTTTTTAGTGCATGTCCTCCTGTAGAAAGCACATCTTCGCCATTGACCAAGAACTTATCTATTTTTTTCCCTTGGTAGGAAACATTTCCCGACTCATCAACAGTCATTCCTGGCAACTTTTTAATGACATCGCTCATGTTCTGTTCACTTCCGTTTTTAAACACATCTGGACTAAATTCAATTGTGTCATTCTTGATTTTCGCCCCTAAGTTTCTTCCTTTTACCGTTATTTCTGACAAAGTATAGCTATCCTCTTCTATCACTAAGCGTAATGGGGCTGTCGGCACTTCTTTATAATGTATTCTCAGTGTTGCATATCCGACACATCTTGCTGTCAACCAAAATGAGGACAACGATTTGTGGGATTGGATAGTAAATGACCCATCGTCTTTTGTTATTGCATACGAGATTATGGAATGTGCCACACTATCTTGTGAACATGTAACAGTACAATAGGGTATGGCTGTGTTTTGTGCGTCAACAACCATACCCGATATATTTTGTGCTATAGAAAATTTACATACGCACATCAGCATACATAAAACGAAACTTCTTAAATGTCCCATACTTTCTTTGGTTTTATCCTACACTACAAAACAATGACATTACCTTTGCCGCTGTCATTACTTTGCAGTTCTTCAATCTTCTTTTTTTGCAACTTTTCAAAAGCTTGCTTCTGCATAATCTTTCCTTTAGGTAACTCTATCTTGACTTTTTCTTTTGTTGGCAAGATATTTGTTGCCTCATATATCGCAGTTGATGTTGTCAAGCGGAGAATCGCTCCTGGAAGGCCAATATATCCACAAGGACCTACAGAAGATGGCACTTCTGGACAGAACCAAGCAACTACAGAATGATACTTTTTATTTACAGCCTTCGAACATTTCTTGCCCAACACATCTGTTGTCTCATCGAGATACAAGTCCCATTCGTTTTTTAGGGTATCAGAAGACACAATGAAAGGCTTATCAACTATCTTCTTTATGCTTATCTCTTTATTATCTTTCATATTAGTATAGCATGAGCCATTACCTTCAATCTTGATGACATTGTTATCAATGCCCATTGCTGAAAATGCACATTCATTGCCATTCGTAAACAATGTATAAGTCTGGTGTTGGTTTAACAATTTGTTTATAACCAATTGTCTTTTACTTAAATCAGGCATCTCATAGACTTTCTTCGGAATTTGCATAGCCATATTATATTGTATGACCAATCCTACTTTCTGCGCAGAAACTAACAAGCAAAAACAGAAGCACAAAAATGAGAGTAATATTTTTTTCATAACATTTTTTCTTAATTTGAATAGAGAGTAAGCGTTCTAATATGTTAAAAACGCTTACTCTCATCTATGATTTAAAAGTCACAGCTTGATAAAAACAGTAGTGAACATTATAAGGTCGTTAGACCACCACCATCATCAGGTTGCTCTATAATTATGATGATGACGACATCATCATCTTCTGTTGAAGCTAAGCTGACTGGAGCCGCAGCTTTTACAGGGTTAACTACTGGCGAAGCTATTTCAGCCGCATTTGCTTGACTTGGCATGCATATAGCACCTAATGCCAAAGCCATAGAAAACAAAAACTTTTTCATGTTTTCTCCTTTTTTAAAATGTTATACATGTTGCGGAGGTATAAGCCTCTTTGTTTTCGATTGCAAAAGTACAAAAAAAAATGATTGATAGAACTTTTTGATGGTTATTTTAAACTGGATTAAACTTATTGACGGTAAAATTAAATCTGATTAAACATTATGCTGCTATTTTGTAAGGAAACTGGTACTTTTTGTAACATGTCTTTCGGTTTGATGTTTTTTTGGAATTAAAAATCTTAGATTCATTATTTTTTTGTATTTTTGCAGCCGAAAAGAGTTGTTAGGCAGCAAACGTATGCAGATAGCAGAATTTAGGACTGTTGCCAAATCATTACCTCTATTGAGGTGAAAGACTCATAAATAGCTCATTTTAAGCTATTCGGCAGTTTTTAGCGTAATTTTTATAGAAAAAAGTTAGTTTTTCTTGATTTTCATCAACATTTAGAAATATTGTCTACACTTTTAACAGAAAAAAGTCAGAAACAATAGATTTAAGCAAAGTTTACAAAAAGAAAACAAAAATGTTCTAAAACACAAAAAAGGCAAGATTTCTGTAAAACCCCATTCAGAAGTTTCTCAGAAGTCTTGCCTTTCTTTATACTTAAGTACCTTTATCAGCCACTTGATTATTGATATTTGCCGCTTAGATATTTTATTCAAAAAACATTTTTATTTCTTAAGCGTAAATTCAAACTTCAAGCCACCTTCCAGCTGATTGCTCACACGGATGGTTCCGCCATGCAGGAGAACGGCATTCTTGACGATGGCAAGACCCAAACCGGTGCCACCCATCTTGCGGCTGCGTCCCTTATCTACCCGATAGAAACGCTCAAAAAGACGGGAGAGATGCTCGGCAGGAACTCCCTGACCATTATCACAGAAGATGAAATGCCACTTATTGCCCTGCTCCTTGGCACTCAACGTTATCTTACGCCCTTCACCGGCATAGGCTATGGCATTGTCGGTAAGATTGCGGAACACACTATAGAGCAGACTGCGGTTACCCTTCACGATAATATGCTGGTCGGGAAGAAGATTCTCGAAAGTCATCTTGTGCGACTCTCTTTCCAGCGCCGTCTCACGGGCTATTTCACTCACCATCTGCGTAATGTCTACCGCCTCGAAATCTATCATATCCGAACCGTCATCCAACCGGCTCAGGGTAGAGATGTCGCGGAGCAGAGAGGTGAGACGCTCGCTCTGGGCATAACAGCGCTGCAGAAACTGCGACTTCATCTCTTCGTTGATATGCGGATTGTCGAGTATCGTTTCCAGATAACCCTGGATACTTGCCACAGGAGTCTTCAGCTCGTGAGCTATATTCTGGGTAAGCTGCCGCTTCAGTACATCCTGTTCACATCGGGTGGTCTGTATGCGCTTATACATCTTGATGATACGCTCGGCTATCTCGCCCAACTCATCGTTAGGGAACTTGGCGAGATCTTCCACCTCAAGACTCTCGTTGTGATCTGCCTTATAAGCAAAGATGCTCAGTTTGGAGACATTCTTACCCAGACGGTCCGTAAAACGGTAGAGCACGATGGTAAGCAGAATGACGGCTACGATGGCAAACCAGATGAAATGCTGGTCAGCCTGCAGCGATTTTGCCAAATCATTATTGTAAGGTAGTGCCGTACGGATGATGAGCTTGCTTTCCGGAAAATAAGAAGCCACATAGAAATAATCATGATTCAGGGTTTTAGACTGTCGCTCCACGCTTGAGCCTACCCTGTTTTTCAAGGCCTCTGCTATTTCCTCACGTTTAGCATGGTTGGCAAACTGATCATAGTCGGAACTCATGTTATCATAAATCACCTTACCGTTCGGGCGCACCAGCGTAACACGAAGGTCCTTGCTTTCATGTTCGCGTACAAAAGCCTTCAACTTCTCATGAGCCACAGTCACATCCCTATTGTGAATGCTATCCTGCAGAATAATTCCTTCACCAGGAGAGAGCGCCAGATCTTCTGCCAACAGTTCATTATAATTTTCCAACTTGATAGTAAGCGTACCTATTTTATACTGCTTCTCTCGTGCCTGCTGGAACACGATAAAACTGACGGCGAACACAAGGAACACCGCCAGTACACTGAAGTACAACTTCCTACCTACACTATTTAACTTAAACATTTTAATTATGCATCAAAATAATAACCGAATCCCAGACGGGTAACGATGCACTTGGCAAATTTACCAATCTTCTTTCTCATACGGGTGATGTTGACATCCACCGTGCGGTCGAGTACCATCACATCCTTAGGCCATACCCGGTCGATAAGTTCCTGACGTGAGAAGACCTTGCCGCGCTCTTCGAGGAAAAGACGCAGGAGTTCGAACTCGGTCTTGGTGAAAGGGATTGCCTCACCATCGATGCTCACCGTCTTCTTGTCCAGATTCAACTGCAGTCCCTGATAGTTGATGATCTTCGATTCATCAGCATCACCAGCCTGTTCAGCCGTACGGCGCAAGACGGCACGCACTCTGACCATCACCTCTCGGATAGAGAAAGGTTTCGAGATATAATCATCGGCACCGATATTGAATCCTGTCACCGTATCGTTTTCCGTATCTCGGGCTGTAAGGAAGATAATCGGAACATTGGCTGTCATCGGATTGCCCTTCAACTGCTTAGCCAGCTGGAAACCGCTCATTCCTCCCATCATGACGTCCAGTAGCAGCAGATCGAACGAAGCGATGTCCATCTCCAAAGCCTCTTCTGCCGAATTGGCTGTTTCTACCTCATATCCTTCTGTTTCGAGATTGAATTTCAGAATCTCACACAAGTCTTGCTCATCATCAACAACAAGTATTCTTTTCATATTCTCTTCCATATTTCATGTTATTTAAAATACCGCTGCAAAATTACGACTTTTCTTTCGTAATAAGCGTTACATTCAGTTACAATTTCGTGACATTTAGTTCTTTAGAGAAAAAAATATAAAAAAAACGAGTATTTTGTTACACATTTTAACTTAGTGTTCCAAATTCGCTACATGTTTCTTTGCTAGTTAGAAACAGAAATACTACTTTTGCACCCGATATAACTATAAGTGAGCATATAACACAACTGAAAGAGTATGAAAGATAAAGTAAATGCAATTCCCTTAATCGGTGAAATCATCAAAGAGGAATTAAACAAGCAAGGCAAGACCACAGTATAGCTTGCTGAGCAATTAGGCTGCCATCGTACTAATATATATAAGGTATACGGCAGAGCCACTATAGATACGGGTATGCTTTACCATATCTGTCAGTTGCTGAACATTGATTTGTTTAAGGTTTATTCAGACGCTTTGCGTAAACGCAAGAAAAAGAATCAAGATTTAAACTAAAAATAACTAAAACAATAAGACCTGAGGTTAATCACCCCAGGTCTTATTGTTTTTATGCCAATCGCTTTTCCAGACGCTTGCGGATGGCAGCGATAAAGCCGGCAGAGTTTACAGCCTTAGCCTCAACACCTTCCATCAGGTTTACGAGATCCTTGGTAGCGATACCATCATTCAAAGTATCGAAACATGCAGCCTCCAACTGGTCGCCAAAGTTCTGAAGTTCCTTGATGCCATCCAGTTCGCCACGCTTTCTCAACGCACCGCTCCATGCAAAGATTGTAGCCATCGGGTTGGTAGATGTATCTTCACCCTTCAGGTAGCGATAGTAGTGACGGGTCACGGTACCGTGTGCTGCCTCATACTCATACTTCCCGTCAGGAGAAACCAATACAGAAGTCATCATCGCCAGAGAACCGAAGGCTGTACTGAGCATATCGCTCATCACATCACCGTCATAGTTCTTGCAAGCCCAGATAAAGCCGCCCTTGCTGCGGATAACACGAGCCACTGCATCATCAATCAATGTATAGAAATACTCGATACCGAGTTCTGCAAACTTCTCTTTATAGTCGCTCTCATATACTTCCTCAAAGATTTTACGGAACTGGGCATCATAAGTCTTAGAGATGGTATCCTTGGTAGCAAACCAGAGATCCTGCTTGGTATCAATGGCAAACTTGAAGCAGCTGTGAGCAAAGCTGCGGATACTCTTATCAGTATTGTGCATGCCCTGGATAACGCCAGCACCATCGAAAGAATGAATCTCTATCTCCTGCTTCTTGCCGCTCTTACCCTCGAACACGAGTTTGGCTGTACCTGGCTCATCAGCACGAAGTTCCACGCTCTTGTATACATCGCCGTAAGCATGACGGGCGATGGTAATAGGCTTCTCCCAGTTCTTTACACAAGGGTGGATGCTTGGGATGGTGATAGGAGCACGAAATACGGTACCGTCCATGATGCTACGGATAGTTCCATTAGGGCTCTTCCACATTTTGTGGAGTTTATACTCGTCCATACGCTGTGCATTAGGAGTGATAGTAGCACACTTCACAGCCACGCCATATTTCTTAGCCGCCTCAGCAGAGTCGATGGTTACCTGGTCATTGGTCTGGTCGCGATAAGGCAGACCGAGATCATAATACTCAGACTTCAAATCAACGAAAGGAAGAATGAGTTCATCCTTAATCATCTTCCAGAGAATTCTTGTCATCTCATCACCGTCCATCTCTACCAATGGAGTTGTCATCTTAATCTTTTCCATAACACAATATAATGTATAATTAATAATTTACAATGTACAATAATCAGGGCAGCCAAGTGTGCCCTTGATATTTTGCCTGCAAAATTAATAAAAATAATCAAGAAAAGAAAGGAAATTAAGAATAATTCTAGCAAAATGATAACAAAAAGTATTTTTTACGTACTCAAAACATAAAATCTGTATATTTATACCTAAAAAGGCATCAATAAGTCTTTAACAACTCATTGATGCCTCATCTATTTACTTATTTACCCTTTTACCTTTTTACCTTTAAATAGCCTTTTTACTTCTCCTCTGGAGCCTTGTCAATCAAGTCCATGAACTGGTCGAGCTTAGGAGTGATGATAATCTGAGTGCGGCGGTTGCGCTGCTTGCCTACCTCTGTATCGTTAGTTGTTACAGGGTTGTACTCACCACGGCCACCAGCAGTAAGGCGCTTAGGATTTACACCGAAGTGATCCTGCAAGTACTGAACAACAGAAGCTGCACGGAGAGCAGAGAGGTCCCAGTTGTTGCGGATATTCTTCATCTTGGCACTTGTAGTGCTTACTGGTACGTTATCGGTATTACCCTCTACGAGCACATCGTAATCCTTGTAGTCTGTGATAATCTTAGCAATCTTGCTCAATGTTTCCTGAGCACGGCTGTTCACCTCATAGCTACCACTCTGATAGAGCATATTGTCAGCCAGAGAAATGTAAACTACACCCTTCAGAACCTGAACATCAACCTCCTTCATCTCTTCCTTGCTCAAAGAGCGGGTCAGGTTGTTGGTAAGAACCATGTTGAGCGAATCGCTCTTGCTCTTTACCTCAACCAGGTGGCGGATATACTGGTTACTCTCGTTGATCTGGTCAACGAGTTTCTCAATGCTCACGTTGTTCTGGCTTGTATTGTTCAAACTCTTGTCAAGCGAGTTCTGCAACTTAGCGTAATCGCTCTTTGCAGTAGCGAGCTGCTCCTGGGCTGCTGCCAGACTAGCCTCTGTAGCTGCCAGTTTTTCCTTGGTAGCCTGATAGTTGCTTGACAATTCCTTATTCTCATTCTGGCAATTCTGAAGATCCTTCTTACTAGCACAGCTTGTAGCCATCAGAGCTACAGCCATCATTGCCATTACCATTAACTTTGTCTGTTTCATATTCTTTCTAATTTAAATTTTCTTGTTATTATTAATTGATTATAGTATATCTTAACGTCGCTTTCTACCTCCTATTATATTAGAGTTCTCCCGGCTTTTATCCGTTATCCGGAAGCTTCTACATTTTAGGGCATTATAGAAACTGATTCACTTCTTTCACTTGCAAAGTTACAGATAAGACTCGAATAAACAATATTTGTCAAATGCATTTAGACATTTTTAACCTCTAAATCTTTATTTATCACCTTTTTAACCAAAAAAGGCAACAGAAAGCACTTTTCTTATAACTAAACCGTCAAATGTAGCCTTTCAAGGTAAGAATAGCTCAAATCTCAACAAAAAAAACATAAAAAACAGTGTTTTATTTTGTAGTGTCTTGAAATTGCACTATCTTTGCACTCGAAAAGAAATAAATACATTAATAATATAAAAGAAAGCAAGTATGATTCTTTTTTTTAGAACTCCATCTAAGAGTGTGATTGCGACCGAGATTGACCACAAACCATCTCAGGACGAAATCAATGAACTTTGTTGGCTTTATGGTGACGCGACTTTAGAGGACGCCCAGCAGTTGCAGGGCTTCTATGTCGGCCCACGCCGTGAAATGATTACTCCTTGGAGTACGAATGCCGTTGAGATTACTCAGAACATGAGTCTTAACGGCATTTCGCGTATCGAGGAGTACTTCCCTGTAGATAGCGAAAACGCTGAGCACGACCCTATGCTCCAGCGTATGTACAACGGTATCGGACAGGATGTGTTCACCGTGAACCACCAGCCAGAACCTATCAAGTACGTCGATGACCTCGAGAAGTATAACGAGGAAGAGGGGCTTGCCCTCAGCGAGGACGAAATGGCTTATCTCCACAAGCTGGAGAAAGAGAACGGACGCCCTCTCACCGACAGCGAAATCTTCGGTTTCGCACAGATCAACTCAGAGCACTGCCGCCACAAGATCTTCGGCGGCCAGTTTATCATCGACGGTAAGGAGATGGAGTCATCTCTCTTCAACATGATCAAGAAGACCACCAACGAGAATCCTAACAAGATTCTCTCTGCTTACAAGGACAACGTGGCTTTCTCTCAGGGTCCTGTCATCGAGCAGTTTGCTCCAGCCGATCAGACTACCAGCGATTTCTTCCAGGTGAAGGATATCGAGAGTGTTATCTCTCTGAAGGCTGAGACCCACAACTTCCCTACTACCGTAGAGCCTTTCAATGGTGCTGCTACCGGTACGGGTGGTGAAATCCGCGACCGTATGGGTGGTGGTGTAGGTTCATGGCCTATCGCAGGTACCGCCTGCTACATGACTGCTTATCCTCGCTTGAAGGATGACAACGGCAAGAGCGATGTTGAGCGCGACTGGGAAGACATCATGCCAGTACGTAAGTGGCTCTATCAGACTCCTGAGCAGATTCTGATCAAGGCTTCCAACGGTGCATCAGACTTCGGTAACAAGTTCGGCCAGCCTCTCATCACCGGTTCTGTGCTTACATTCGAGCACGAGGAGAATGGTGAGAAGTATGCATACGATAAGGTAATCATGCTTGCTGGTGGTGTAGGCTACGGCAAGAAGCGTGACTATAAGAAGGGTGAGCCACAGAAGGGCAACAAGGTAGTAGTAGTAGGTGGTGATAACTATCGCATCGGTCTTGGTGGTGGTTCTGTTTCTTCTGTAGATACAGGCCGTTACAGCAATGGTATCGAGTTGAACGCTGTTCAGCGTGCCAACCCTGAGATGCAGAAGCGTGCCTACAACCTGGTTCGTGCTCTCGTTGAGAACGATGAGAACCCAGTAGTCAGCATCCACGACCACGGTTCAGCCGGTCACTTGAACTGTCTCTCTGAGTTGGTAGAAGAGTGCGGTGGCGAAATCGACATGTCTAAGTTGCCTATCGGCGACAAGACTTTGAGCGCCAAGGAAATCATCGCCAACGAGAGCCAGGAGCGCATGGGCTTGCTCATCGACGAGAAGTATATCAGCGAGGTTCAGAAGATTGCCGACCGTGAGCGTGCTCCAATGTACGTGGTTGGTGAGACTACAGGCGATGCTCACTTCAGCTTCAAGCAGGCTGACGGCGTGAAGCCATTCGACCTCGATGTAGCTCAGATGTTCGGTCATACTCCTAAGACTGTGATGGTAGATGAGACCGTAGAGCGTAAATATGAAGATGTAACTTATTCTGCAGATAACCTCGACGAGTACTTGCAGCGTGTTCTCCAGATGGAGGCTGTGGCTTGTAAGGACTGGTTGACCAACAAGGTTGACCGTTCCGTAACAGGTAAGATTGCCCGTCAGCAGGGTCAGGGTCAGATTCAGTTGCCACTCTCAGACTGTGGTGTCGTAGCACTCGACTACCGTGGCGAGAAGGGTATCGTAACAGCAATGGGTCATGCACCTCAGGCTGGTCTTGCCGATCCTAAGGCAGGTTCAGTACTCTCTGTAGCTGAGTCATTGACCAATATCGTATGGGCTCCATTGGCAGATGGCATGGACAGCATCAGCCTCTCAGCCAACTGGATGTGGCCTTGCCGCAGTCAGAAGGGCGAGGATGCCCGTCTGTACGAGGGTGTGAAGGCATTGTCAGACTTCTGCTGCGCCATCCACGTAAACGTACCAACAGGTAAGGACTCTCTCTCTTTGACCCAGCAGTATCCTAACGGCGAGAAAATCATCGCTCCGGGTACCGTTATCGTAAGTGCTGGTGGTGAGGTTTCAGATGTCAAGAAGGTGGTTAGCCCAGTTCTCGTTAACGACAAGAACTCTAGCCTCTACCATATCGACTTCAGTTTCGACGAGCAGCGTCTCGGTGGTTCAGCTTTCGCTCAGAGCCTGGGCAAGGTGGGCAGCGATGTTCCTACCGTCAAGAACCCAGAGTACTTCGTTGACTGCTTCAACGCTGTACAGGAACTCATCAACCGTGGTTGGGTAATGGCTGGTCACGATATCAGCGCCGGTGGTTTGATTACAACTCTCCTCGAAATGACATTCGCCAACGTAGAGGGCGGTATGAAGATCAACCTCCACGACATCGCAGATGCCGACATCATCAAGACTCTCTTCGCAGAGAACCCAGGTGTTGTCATCCAGGTAAGCGATGCTCACAAGGACGAGTTGAAAGCATTCTTCGATGAGAACGGTATCGGTTATGCCAAGATTGGTTATCCAGCTCCTGAGCTCCGCAAGATTATCATCAAGAAGAAAGGCTTCGAGCACGAGTTCGATATCGATGCATTGCGTGACGACTGGTATAAGACATCTTACCTCCTCGACCGCAAGCAGAGCATGAACGGTATGGCCAAGAAGCGTTACACCAACTATAAGAAGCAGCCTATCGAGATGAACTTCGGTTATGGCTTCAAAGGAACCCTCGCTAGCTACAGCCTTGACGCCAACCGTCGCAAGCCATCTGGCATCAAGGCAGCTATCATCCGTGAGAAGGGTACCAATGGTGAGCGTGAGATGGCATACTCTATGTATCTCGCCGGCTTCGATGTAAAGGATGTGATGATGACCGACTTGATTTCTGGTCGTGAGACTCTGGAGGATGTGAACTTCATCGTATTCTGCGGTGGTTTCTCTAACTCCGATGTTCTCGGTTCTGCCAAGGGTTGGGCTGGTGCATTCCTCTACAATCCTAAGGCTAAAGAGGCACTCGATAAGTTCTATGCCCGTGAGGATACCCTTTCACTCGGTATCTGCAACGGTTGCCAGCTGATGGTTGAGTTGAACCTCATCAATCCTGAGCACAAGCATCGTTCACACCTCTGCCACAACACATCCAAGAAGTTCGAGAGTACATTCCTCGGTCTGACTATTCCTCAGAACGACAGTGTGATGTTCGGTAGCCTGAGCGGTGATAAGCTCGGTATCTGGGTAGCTCACGGCGAGGGCCGTTTCTACTTGCCAGAGCCAGAGGATCACTACAACATCATTGCGAAGTACAACTACGCTGAGTATCCAGGTAATCCTAACGGCAGTGACTACAATGTAGCAGGTATCTGCTCTGCAGATGGTCGCCACTTGGCTATGATGCCACACTTGGAGCGTGCCATCTTCCCATGGCAGAACGCCTGGTATCCAGCCGATCGCCGCAACGACGAGGTAACTCCTTGGATTGAGGCATTTGTCAATGCACGTCAGTGGATTGAAGAAAGAGCTTTGAAAAAGTAAAAAAATAAAAAGGTAAAAAATGAATAATAGCGTAAGTTATCTTACATTATTCAAAACATTTTTGAAGATTGGCATAGTCACCTTTGGTGGTGGCTATGCCATGATTCCTATTATAGAATCCGAAGTCGTCGACAAGCATCATTGGATGACGAAGGAGGAATTCTTGGATGCCATTGCTACTACCCAGGTTTGTCCGGGCGCCTTGGCCATCAACATGAGTTCCATGCTCGGATATAAGTTGGCAAAGACACCGGGAGCCATCGTCTGCACCCTCGGCGCTTCGTTGCCATCGTTCCTTATTATCTTAGCGATAGCCATGTTTTTCCATCAGTTTGAAGACAACAAGGTTGTTGCTGCCATGTTTGCAGGCATCCGTCCTGCCGTCGTGGCATTGATAGCCGTACCTACATTCTCGCTTGCCAAGAGTGCCGGTATTTCGCTTGTCAACTGCTGGATTCCTATTCTATCCGCCCTTCTGATCTGGCTTTTGGGCGTCAACCCAATCTGGGTGATTATCGCAGCTGCCGTAGGTGGCTACATCTATGGACAGTTTATCCAGCCAACGGAATAAAGGTAAAAGGGTAAAAAGGTAAAAAAGTAAATAGCTTAAAACATAATGATGATATTTTTTCAGCTTTTCATCGTATTCATTCAGATAGGCATCTTCGGATTCGGAGGTGGCTATTCCATGATATCCCTGATTCAGGGACAGGTTGTTACGCAGTATCATTGGATGACGATGCAAGAGTTTACCGATGTGGTTGCTATTTCTCAGATGACACCGGGACCTATCGGTATCAACACCGCCACCTATTGTGGCTATACAGCTGTCCATAATGCCGGCATGAGTGGCATGATGGCTGTACTCGGAAGTGCCATGGCGACCTTTGCGCTGGTACTCCCATCCTTGGTTTTGATGATTCTTATCAGCAAGATACTGTACAAGTATATGAACACCTCAGCCGTCCAGAGCATCTTCATCGGTCTTCGCCCAGCCATTGTCGGTCTGGTAGGAGCCGCAGCCCTGCTCCTGATGAATGGCGAGAACTTCTCTACGCCAGCCAATCCCTGGCATTTCTACATCTCCATCGCCCTCTTCTTTGCCACCTTTATCGGCGTGAAGGTGATGAAGATCAATCCTATCCGCATGATACTCTACTCGGCTTTTGCCGGATTGGTACTACTATATTAAACAAAATCTTTCTATTTTATTTGGCAGTAATAAATAAAAGTCGTACATTTGCAACAAAAAGGAGATAGACCATGACATATTCACAAGCAGATATTACCGTTCCATACGCTGTGGCGAACTTTGCTGAGATTCGCCACAAGGGATATTATTATGTGGACAAGACCAACTATATTCCACTGCTTGAGCGTTACAAAGCACCAGTTTTTCTCCGTCCTCGCAGATTCGGAAAGAGTCTGCTCGTTTCCATGTTGGCTCACTATTACGACCGTAACATGGCAACACAATTCAAAGAATTGTTTGGTGGAACTTGGATTGGCGAACACCCAACAAACGAGCACAACCAATATCTCGTTGTAAGATATGACTTTTCCACAACTTCCGTTGCCAGCAAGAAGGAAGATATCGAAAAGAACTTCAACGCCGTGAATTGCAGTCCACTCCGTACATTGGTGGAACGCAACAGAGACCTTTTTGGAGATTTCAGGTTCAGAGAGGATGGCAATGCCTCCAACATGTTGGTTGAAGTATGCGAGTTTATCTCTTCCCATAATCTTCCACCTCTTTATATATTAATAGATGAATACGACAACTTTACCAACCAGCTATTAGTTGTCTATAAGGACTCGCTGTACCAGGACCTGACCACAGGGGAAAGTTTCCTACGAACATTCTTCAAGGTTATCAAGGCAGGCATTGGCGAAGGTACCATCCGCACCTGCTTCTGCACAGGAGTACTGCCTGTCACCATGGATGACTTAACCAGTGGCTATAACATCGCAGAGATGTTGACTCTGAAGCCGGAATTTACCAATCTATTAGGCTTTACCCATGAGGAAGCAGCCCAATATCTGAAGTATGTCATCAATAAATATGGCCCTCAAGCCTCTTTCGAGGAATTATGGACCCTGATACTCAACAATTATGATGGTTACCACTTTTTACCAAATGCAGAACCATTATTTAACTCTACCATTCTGACTTACTTCCTCAAGAACTTTGCAGAACTGAAAGGCGGCATCCCTACGGAAATGGTAGATGAGAACCTACGTACTGACACTAGTTGGATAAGAAGATTGACCATCACGCTTGACAATGCCAAAGAAATGCTCGACAGCCTGTTGATGGATGGAGAATTGTACTATTCACAAGCCGATTTACGCAGCAAGTTCAACAAGCAAAAGTTCTTCTCCCCAGAGTTCTACCCTATCAGCCTCTACTACTTGGGTATGACCACCCTGAAGGACAATTACAAAATGGCTTTGCCAAACTTGACGACCAAGAGTGTATATATGAGTTACTACAACGAATTGAATAGTATCAGCGACAATGCCCGTAAGTTTGTTCCTGCATACGAGGCATTTGCCAGAGACAGAGAACTGGAGCCATTATTCCATAACTATGTTAAGGAATACTTAGGTCAGCTTCCAGCCCAAGCCTTTGACAAGATGAACGAGAATTTCATTCGCTGTTCATTTTTCGAGTTACTGAGCCGCTACTTGAGCAATTGCTATACTTTCGCCATAGAACAGAACTTGCCATCGGGGCGTGCCGACTTAGTCTTGACCGGCATTCCTGGCACATCATTCCACAACGACTGTCGCATCATTGAGTTTAAGTATTTCAAGTCAAAAGACGCAGGCATTGTTGATCATCTGGAAGAGGCACACCTAGAAGATGCCCAACAGGTGAAGGCTTATGCAGCAGATATGCAGAAAGCCTATCCTCACTATCAAATAAAAGCATACGTAGCTTATATCGCAGGAAACAAGGCTTGCAAGATTTTTAAAGAGAATAGTAATGATTGATTATAACAACCAATAAGAACGCTCTTTTCTTCCCCACCTTTATCGGCGTGAAGGTAATAGAGACAAATCCTCCCGAATTTATTTACTGGCAATAAATAAATTCGGGAGGATTTTGTTTTATATTTAGAAAAGGATGATTATCGGATAACCATCTTTATCTTTTTGCCATCAGCTACTATGATGAACACACCAGTAGTAGGAGCCATTATGGTTGCGTTTTGACTGGCAGCCAGTTTTTTTCCATCAAGAGAATAGAGAGCAAGCTGCTTGCAGCCCTCGGCTGTAATCATTTTACCTGATACCGAAATATGGATAGCAGATACAGGAGCTGCTACCACAGGATTGATACCAGTTGCCTCATCACCATATTTCATTACATACTTTTCTACATGATCGGTTGTGATGGTTACAGAGGCCAATCTTCCTTTCTTATCGTATTCGAAATCCTTGATTAAAGAAGTATTTGCAGCTGCTCTTGTTGCAGTAGAGCTGTTCTCTGTATACTGTATCAGTCGGTTGTCGTTATCACGGGTATAGGATATGATGCTTTCTATATAATTGTTCTTAACAGTATAAGTAAGTGTATTACCCTCTACGTTACATGTCGATTCATTTACATAATCGGCTTTCCAGGAATCCGAGGATGCATCCCATGTATAGTTGGCATGAGAAGATAAATCAGATTTATCTGCAAAGAATGTAGAATCAATATCGCAGATATAAGCAGAACTGTTATATGCCTTTACCGGAGAACTTGGCATTATCAATGCAAACTGAGGCTTAGCAACATAGCTGCTTTCTTCCTTACTGCTTGGCTGCCACTCGTCGCCTACCTTATCATAAGTAATGGTTGTACTTCCATTCTCATTATTTGTCTCCTCACGTTTACTGGTTTCTACAATCTTACCATCTTGCAGATCACGATAGATAGTGGTACTGACGCCATTATTTTCGACTGTGATAGGAAAAACACTCGTACGTGGCTCTGGGTCAAAGTCATTATTTTCATAAGACCAATAATAAGTAAATTCTATACCATCAGAGGTTAAAGAGCGCTTATGTCCATAATCCTTTTCGCCATCCTCATATTCCAACTCAACTTCATGATAAGTTCCTTTATCATCAATATAACATTCTTTCATGTCGTAAGAATCAGGCCCATTATAGCTATCTTTCCTCTTTCTTGTATACCCATTCTCTGTATAAGTATAAGTCAAGAGATAACCGCCATCACTATCATATTTTTGATTTTTTGTCACATATCCGTCCTTATTGAATTCATAGTAAGGACAGAGTTCATAGTCTCCCAATTCCAGTTTAAAGGTCTCATCAGGAATCGCAAACTTCTCCCATTTACCATTCTTGAAAATTTCGAGAGGTTTGGTTGGTCTATTAGAAGCATCCACATCACATAATCTATATCTTGCTTCTTCTTTTCCATCGGTAGCATAGTAAACCCAGGTGATTTCATCCAATTCTTGAGAACTGCTACCTATATGTTTATATATTTCAGAACAATATCTTCCATTCTTAAAAGGATATACACCATAGTTAACGAGATTTCCTGCATCATCATACTCCAAGAATTCACGAGTCATATCTCCACCATCAAACTTATAAGTCCATTGCAAGATGTTCGGATTTTGACGTATCCAGTCATAAGCATCATAATGATTCTGTATGAATTCCTTCTTTTCACGATCATAGGTATAGGTGATACATTCACGATGTTTACCATCGTAAATCCATGGATCATTATAATTGGCAGTCTTAACTGTTTTATTTTTTGGAATCCATGAACCTCCATTGTCTGAAGAATAGACATAAGAGATGGTAGTGGTATAACCATTTTCGGATGTCACCTCATTTTTATATCCTTTTATTATAGATTTCACTTCACCCGTAGAAGGATTATATTCTTTGTAAATGGTAGAATTTTCTGCTGCATTCCACACCTGTCCTAAGCATTTCCTCCAATTTCCCCATCCGTCTTTGAGTTCTTCTCCTTTCCAGGCTGTTGCCTCACAAACGTCACCATTGATTTCAACAGTTACCTTAATATTTTTCTTTTGACCGGAAAGAACGAAGCAGTTTCCAGCCTCATACCAGTTGTATTCTTTGATTTCAGAAATATAATGAATCTGAGAAAAATAATCTACACCATAAGTTATCTCTTTCATCAGATAAGCCTTACCATCGGTATCATCGCCTACAAGATGGTCGTAGCCATAAGTCTTGCTGCAAAGAAGTGTTTCCTTGCCAGCCTCATCTGAAGCTTTATGCTCATACTTATCCTCGCTAACTGTTCTGCCTTGCTGATCCTCAGTATAAACATAGCGTTCATAACTTCCATCAGGTGATTTCACATAAGCCAATCGTCCCTTCTCATCGAATGTTCGGGTTGGTAAAACATTCAACGAATCTGAGTTATAAATAACATCACATCCAAGCAATTGGTCTTCCTTCTTACTGCCAAAAGAAACTACTGGCATATCAGCAGGCTTGACAACTGAGATGATATTAGGCACAATAGGCACAATAATTTCTGTATGCGTAGAGTCAATTGAAGTCGCAAGACTAATTGCGACATCAGTATTAACCACCTTCGCTACTTGCTTTTTAGTAAATTGGCTTCTAGCATTTACTGGTTGTAAGGCTAGCGAAGCAGCTCCTAGAACTAATAAGTAAAGTTTTTTGTTCATGTTGATTATTTTTTATTAATTAAACTGTCATTCATATTTTATAATAGAGATTAGAATCTCATTTATGGATGCAAAGTTACACAATTTAATTATAAACCAACTTGTTCAAATTGGTTCAAGTTTTAGATTTTGGTTAATTTAATAGGGTGTCCAGTTCCATGTTCTCGTTTTTGATTATGTTTTAGCAACTTAGCACACTGTAAATC
>ENA-UAIZ01000186-UAIZ01000186.1-human-gut-metagenome-genome-assembly--contig:-NODE-186-length-16663-cov-27.373073_pt1 | contig 16663 bp, 9 predicted proteins | sample MGYA00244426_ERZ654407 | MGnify/ENA primary metagenome ERZ654407 (study PRJEB26926, sample SAMN06165240) | human gut metagenome | biome: ENVO:00009003; feature: ENVO:2100002; material: ENVO:00002003...
TCTGAATGACATGGCAAAAGTACAAATAAAATCTGAGAAACTCACTCCTTTTGGGGGAATTTTTTCGATTATGAAGCAATTTGATGCTCTTTTAGCTCAAACCATATCGTCTTTTATGACAACTTGTACTTTACCATCAGCATTGGGCATATTATAAAGAAGAAATTGTATCTCGTTACTCATAATTTATTACTTTAGATGCAAAGTAAGTGATTTATTTTTATAACAATGTGCCTATAGTGTAATCTTTAACAAGATATAACAAAAAACGCTTGTGTTATAGCATGTAATAGTGTGAAAGAATGTAAAATGAGCCCTTGCTTTTGGCTGTTACTATAGATTAGCATTGAAATATGTTGTCAAAATGTTGGCAATTTCTAGAAACAAAAAATCCTAACCGCTTATTATCAGGCAGTTAGGATTTTCTTCGGTGCGCCTGATAGGACTCGAACCTACACGGCCTGAACCACTAGATCCTAAGTCTAGCGCGTCTACCAATTTCGCCACAAGCGCATTCTTGGGTGCAAAGATACAATAATAATTTGAATAAAAAGAATAAAAATGAAAAAAATGATGGTTTTACTTGCTTTTTACGAGAAATAATGGTAATTTTGCAAACAGATACTGTTCTATTTTTATTTTGCAAAAAACGAAGGCAGGACAGTAAGGACAGATAAAAACTATAATAACAGGAATATGAAAAAAGTATGGGTTATGATGCTGGCTACATTGATGGTTTCTTCCACGATGATGGCTGGAAATGTGAAGAAATCAACTACTCTTCCTATTGAGGGAGAGATCGTCAAGGCTTCTCATCCGATGATTCAGTATGTTGGGCGTGTGAGCTTTGCTAAGAATCCTGATGTAGCCAGTTTCAATTATCCGGGAACTACGATTGAGGCTAGTTTTCAAGGGTCTTCTCTGAAAATGCTGTGCCGCCCGAAGACTGGATATTTCATGGCGCAGATTGATGGTTGCGAACCTTTCAAAGTGGGCTTTAATGCCGAACGCGATTCGGTTGTTACCCTGGCTGCGGCTTTACCAAAGGGGGTGCATCATGCTAAGGTGATGTATGTGATAGAAGGCTTATTCCGCAAACCGGAATTCAGGGGATTCGTTCTTGATAAGGGATGTCAGCTCATTGAGGTTCCGGCTCTCCCGGAACGGAAGATTGAATTTATCGGAAACTCCATCACCTGCGGTTATGGTGTAGAAAGTATCAACATGTCTGATCCTTTTGAGGATGAAACGGAGAACCATTGGCTTACTTATGCCAATATCGTAAGTGACAGTCTGAAGGCTCAGCATACTTCTATCTCCCGCAGTGGTATCGGTGTATATCGTAATTATAATGGTCCGAAGACAGGTGATGCCGATAACATGCCTTGGCAATATGAATATACCTTATTTGACCAGCATGATGAAAAATGGGATTTTGCCAAGTATCAGCCTCAGTTAGTCTGTATCAATCTGGGTACGAACGATCTTTCTACCAAGAATTATGATATTCAACTCTACGAGAAGAATTATCGCATGTTTCTTAAAACGGTACGTAGCAAGTATCCTCATGCAAAGATTGTGATGTTAACAGGTCCGATGCTCGGCGAGAAGGAGAGTAGCAAGCAGCGAACTGTGCTTGATAGAATCTGTGCTGATGCCAATAAAACTGATAAGAATATTTACCGTTTCGATTTCAGTTTCCAGAAAGGAGATTTAGGTTATGGCGCCAGCTGGCATCCTAGTATGTTGCAGCATCGGAAGATGGCAGCAGAATTGCTTCCGTTCCTGAGAAAACTGATGAATTGGAATTAAATGAAATTGCATGTTTCCAAAACAAAATTATATGATAACAATGAACACAAAAAATCTATTATTGTTGGCATCTCTTACATTGGCGATGCCTCTGACAGCACAGACTCCGCAAGAGGATTTCAAGCGGGATATTACGCTTTCGGGTAGTAACTATGTAGCTTATCGTGGTCCGCAGAAGCAGTTGACTGCGGCTCCTAAAGGTTATAAGCCTTTCTATCTGAGCCATTATGGCCGGCATGGTTCCCGCTATATGATTGGCAAGAAGGCTTATGATGTGCCCTATTTCTCTCTGCTCAAAGCGAAGCAGGAGGGCAAACTGACAGCTAAGGGCGAGGAAACGCTGGCTAAGGTGAAGATGATTCGTGAGGAGGCGAAGGGGCGTGATGGCGAACTGACTCCGCTCGGAGCTCTCCAGCATCAGGGTATCACCAGAAGAATGATGGAGCGCTTCCCTGAGATTTTTGCCGGTAATACGAATATTGAGGCCCGAAGTACTTTGGTAATCCGATGTATCCTCTCTATGGAGAACGGTTTGCAGCAGATGCTGCGCATGAATCCGAAACTTCATATCTTCCAGGATGCCAGCGAGCATGATATGTATTATATGAACCAAGACGACAGATACCTGGATAGCTTGAAGAACAGCGTGGGTATCAAGGTGGCACTGCAGGAATTTGCACAGAAGCACGTTAGCTATAGCCGTGTGATGCAGGAACTGTTCAACGACCCTGCCTGGGTGAAACAGAATATCAACCAGAGTGACCTGAACAGAAAACTTTATAAGATGGCAAGCTCAATCCAAGGCACGGAACTGAGGGGCAAGGTTTCGCTCTATGACCTCTTTACGGAGGAGGAACTGTATCAGAACTGGCTGAATGCCAACATCTGGTGGCAGATGGCTTACGGCAACTCGCCTTATACGGGCAATGTGCAGCCGTTCTCCCAGCGTAATCTCTTGAGAAACATTATCCAGAAGGCGGATAGCTGCATCGCCTTGCCGCATCCGGGAGCTACATTGAGATATGGACACGATACGATGGTTACTCCGCTTACCTGTTTGCTGGATTTGAATGGATATGGCGAAGAGATTAAGGATCTGGAGAAGATTGCTTCTCAATGGTGGGATTATAAGATTACTCCGATGGCTACGAATTTGCAGTTTGTTTTTTATAGAAACAAGGCGAATGATGTGCTGGTGAAGGTGCTTTTGAATGAAGACGAGGCTACTTTGCCTATCAAGAGCGATGTGGCACCTTATTACCACTGGAATGACTTCAGGGAGTATTGCCTGAAAAAGCTGGCGGGGTATAAGGGGTATAAAAGGTAAAAATGAAGGCTACTGACTGCTGGGGGACAGGCGATGTAATCGCCTGGAACGGGGGCAGGCGGGGGACTGGCTTCTTTTTTGCTGAACGCAAAACGCTAAAGCGCGAAATGCAAATGGCTAGATAATAAAAAAAAGGGCTTAAGCTTTTTGGGCTTAAGCTCCTTTTTTATGATGGGCGCTTTCCTTGCGCTTTCTTTTTCGCTTTCTTAGCGCTTTTTATTGCTTCGATAACCAGTCTTTATCCTTCTGGTCTTCTTCGAAATCTTTTTCTGAGAAGAGGTTGGTCTGACCAGTCAGTTCGTCAATCACCTGTTGCTCGCTTTTGCCAGCATCTGGATCAAGGTTTTCACCTTCATTCTCTGAGTCAGAACCATCCGGTTCCTCATCATTATCCTCAGAAGGAGGTTCTGGGAATCGGGTTGGTTCCAGTTCCTCGATACTTTCAATCTTCCATGTCGTGAGGCGCTTACCCTTTGCCTTGAAACTCTTCTGCGCAATGAACTGCTCGGCATCGATTTCTTCGGCAGGACGGATGGTATCCACACCGCCATAAGTAACCTTGATGCGTGGATAAACCGTATCGGTAAGCAAGATGAGCTTGCAGTTAGGGTTCTCTCCCATGAAATTCTGATGGCGCTTGGTGGCATCCATCGTGAATCGCTTGATGTATGGATATCCCTGATTGTCGGCATCGTAGAGAATTGCTGTCCATATCTTATGTTCATCCCATTTCTCTAAGCGGATGATGTTGTCCTCGTAGTGGTTGTTGACATCGAAATTGGTGATGTAGAATTCACCGTTGTCGAGTACTACCAAGATAGAATCATCATCATTGAATTCGCCCAGGAAGCGGCCGTTCTCATCGTAGTTGATGCGGTTTACGTCTGGGTCGAACCAAACCTTTCTGCCTCCTAACGTACTGTGGCCGTGACTCTTCAGACCGATGCGGCGAATGGTGCGCTTGGTAAGGAGATTACCTTTGGCAGCACGCCCCTTGATCAGAATGTCTGAGAAATCCTTCTCCAGGAAGATGCTCTGGCGCTTCTTCGTCAGGTCTGGCTCCATCGTACACTTGATGATTTCAGCTTCTCCATTCGGGTTGGCGGTGAAATAGATAACGCGGCTGCCAGCTGTGCCCTGGGTGATGTCATACAACTTGTCGCGGGTCATGGCGGTTACATTGAATCGCTTGATGAAGTAATCGCCTTGTTTGCCGTCGCGGTAAACACAGTTGTAGATGGTGCGCTTGTCGTTCTTCTTGAATACCTGTACATGGAGGATATTCTTGCCAACGAATATTTTGTCGGCTACCTTGGTGACTTTAAACTTACCATCCTTATAAAAGATGATGATGTCATCGAGGTCGGAGCAGTTGCATACGAATTCATCCTTCTTCAAACCTGTACCAACGAATCCTTCCTGACGGTTGATATAGAGTTTCTGGTTAGCCTCTACCACCTTAGTCACCTCAATGGTATCAAAGTTTCTGATTTCTGTTTTGCGAGGATGGTTCTTTCCATACTTGCCCTTGAGATATTCAAACCAGTTGATGGTTACATCGGTCATGTGAGCCAGGTCGTTCTCAATCTCAGCAAGTTCAGCCTTAATCTTCATCAGCAGTTCGTCTGCCTTATCCTTATTATATTTAAGGATCCGCTGCATCTTGATTTCCAGAAGTTTGAGGATGTCCTCGCGGGTAATTTCCCGATGGAAGGCATATTCTACTATACCCTTACCGTCTACTTCGGCAGTAAAGAGTTTGTCTTTGAATGGTTCGAGTTTTGAGTCGATGAAGGCAACAACCTCATCCTGACTCTTACTCTGCTCAAACTTTCGCTCCTTGTAGATGCGTTCTTCGATGAAAATCCGTTCGAGAGAAGAGAAGAAGAGCTGTTCCTCCAATTCACCCTTTCTGATCATCAGTTCCTTGCGCAGCAATCCCATAGTGCGGTCTACGCTGTGGCGCAACACATCGCTGATGGTGAGGAATACAGGCTTGTTGTCTTCGATGACACAGCAGTTGGGCGAGATGTTGATTTCGCAATCGCTGAAAGCGTAGAGTGCATCCATCGTTTTATCTGATGAGGTTCCTGGTGCCAGATGCACAAGAATCTCAACATTTGCCGAAGTAACATCATCTACCTTGCGTGCCTTAATCTTACCCTTTTCTACCGCTTTGGTGATAGAATCGATGAGGCTGCCTGTAGTCTTGCTGAATGGTATCTCGCTGATAACGAGTGTCTTGTTGTCGAGCTTGTCTATCTTGGCTCTTACCTTCAATGCACCACCTCGCTGTCCATCATTGTATTTACTTATATCGATGGCACCGCCTGTAGGGAAGTCGGGATAGAGTTGGAATGGCTCGCCCTTGAGATAGTGGACGGCAGCATCGCAAATCTCATTGAAATTATGTGGCAAAACCTTACTGCTCAATCCCACGGCAATACCCTCGGCACCTTGTGCCAGGAGCAGCGGGAATTTGGCAGGGAGCGTGATAGGCTCCTTGTTTCTGCCATCATAAGAGAGTTGCCAGTCGGTGGTTTTAGGATTGAAAACCACATCGAGAGCAAACTTAGAGAGGCGTGCCTCGATATATCGGGGAGCAGCGGCACGGTCGCCCGTAAGAATGTTTCCCCAGTTACCCTGCGTATCGATGAGCAGGTCTTTCTGTCCCATCTGTACCAAAGCATCTCCGATAGACGCATCACCGTGAGGGTGAAACTGCATGGTATGTCCCACGATATTGGCAACCTTGTTGTATCTTCCGTCGTCCATGCGCTTCATAGAGTGGAGGATGCGTCGCTGTACCGGTTTCAAACCATCCTCAATATGAGGAACGGCACGTTCGAGGATAACATACGATGCATAGTCGAGGAACCAGTTCTGATACATTCCGCTGAGGTGATGTACAGCAGAAGCATCGAATCGGTTCACCGGCTTATAATCGGAATGTTCTTCGGTCGAAATCTCCTCGTTGGCATCTTCTGCAGCATCCTGTTCAGATTCTGCAGAAGAATTTTCCAAATTTGGCGATTTTTCCTCTTCAAGACCGTTTTTATCTTTAATTTCGTCGCTCATATATAGCTTTTAATACTTATTTTATTAATTTATGGCAAAAATACAACAATTTTTCGAGAAAAAAGAGTATCTTTGCCGAAAATTTGAAAAAAATAAGATTTAATCATGGCACAGGAAGATGTTTTTAAGAAAATTGTAAGCCATTGCAAGGAATATGGCTTCGTGTTCCCAAGTAGTGAAATTTATGATGGCTTGGCTGCCGTTTATGACTATGGTCAGAATGGTGTTGAGCTCAAAAACAATATCAAGCAGTACTGGTGGCAGAGTATGGTGTTGTTGCACGAGAACATTGTTGGTCTCGATGCAGCTATCTTCATGCACCCTACAGTATGGAAGGCATCTGGACACGTAGATGCTTTCAATGACCCATTGATTGATAACCGCGATTCAAAGAAGCGTTATCGTGCCGATGTGCTCATCGAGGATCACATGGCTAAGTATGAGGAGAAGATTGCCAAGGAGATTGCCAAGGCTAAGAAGCGTTTCGGCGATAGCTTTGATGAGGCTCAGTTCCGTGCAACTAATCCTCGCGTTCTGGAGAACCAGAAGAAGTTTGATGATCTCCATGCCCGCTATACTGAGGCTATGCAGGGTCCTAACCTGGAGATGCTGAAGCAGATTATCGAGGATGAGGGTATCGTCTGCCCTATCAGCGGTACCAAGAACTGGACTGATGTCCGTCAGTTCAACCTGATGTTCTCTACCCAGATGGGTGCTGCCAGCGATGCTACAAGCAAGGTATATCTCCGTCCTGAGACAGCTCAGGGTATCTTCGTAGATTATCTGAGCGTTCAGAAGACCGGCCGTATGAAGTTGCCATTCGGTATCTGTCAGATTGGTAAGGCTTTCCGTAACGAGGTTGTAGCCCGTCAGTTCGTATTCCGTATGCGTGAGTTCGAGCAGATGGAGATGCAGTTCTTCTGCCAGCCTGGTACTGAGATGAAGTGGTTTGAATATTGGAAGAAGGTTCGTCTGGCTTGGCACGAGGCTCTCGGTATGGGTAATGAGAACTACCGTTATCACGATCACGAGAAACTGGCTCACTATGCCAATGCTGCTACCGACATCGAGTTTAAGATGCCATTCGGCTTCAAGGAGGTAGAGGGTATCCACAGCCGTACCAATTTTGACCTTTCTCAGCACGAGAAGTACAGCGGCCGTTCTATCAAGTACTTCGATCCAGAGAAGAACGAGAGCTATGTACCTTACGATGTAGAGACATCTATCGGTGTAGACCGTATGTTCCTCAGCGTAATGTGCCACTCTTACTGCGAGGAGAAGCTGGAGAATGGCGAGACACGTGTTGTTTTGCGTTTGCCAGAGGCTTTGGCACCTGTTAAGTGTGCTGTGTTCCCATTGGATAAGAAGTATGGTTTGCCAGAGTTGGCACACGAAATTGTTGACGAACTGAAGTTCCACTTCAATACTCACTATGGCGATCCTAAGGATTCTATCGGTAAGCGTTATCGCCGTCAGGATGCTATCGGTACTCCATTCTGTATCACCGTAGACCACGAGACTCCAAACGATCATAAGGTAACTCTGCGTTATCGTGATACCATGGAGCAGGAGCGCGTAGCTATCTCTGATCTTCGCAGCATCATCGAGGAGCGCGTAAGCATCACTAGCGTATTGAAGAAGCTTGGCAAGGAAATCAAGAACTTCTAATTAATCAAATATATCTAGATGAATCTTAAGAGTTTGAAATATTTCTTCTTCCTCATGATGGCAGTGATCACACTGTCATCATGTAGCGAAGATGATGATAATGTCTCGGAATATGCCAACTGGCAGGAGCGTAATGAGCAGGCTTTTGCCGATACATTGGCTTATGCCAGAAAGATGGGTGAAGCTAACGGCTGGTACGTTTATAAGAACTGGACGTTCGAAAACCAAACTCCGACGAACAAAGATCAGAATGGTAATTTAGTGACCCTTCCTTATAAGGATTGCGATAATATCATCGTTCATGTTCTGAAGAAGGGAGAGGGTACAACTTCTCCTATCCTTACCGATTCGGTACAGGTGAGCTATCGTGGCCGTTTCATTCCTACTGATAATTATAAGGAAGGTTACGTCTTCGACCAGAGTTTTACGGGTACTTTTGATGCTGCTACAGCTAATCCTATCCGTAGTGTGGCCGGTGGATTTATCGATGGCTTTACCACCGCATTGCTCAAGATGCATCCGGGCGACCATTGGCAGGTGTTTATTCCATACCAGCTGGCTTATGGCGAGAGCGGTAATTCTTCAATCCAAGGCTATTCAATGCTCCGTTTTGAGATGGTGCTCAAGAGTTATAAGAGAGCTTCTGGCAAGAAGTGGATTACTAAATAATAAGAATAAATATTTAGAGAAAAGTATGTGCATATGTTTGAAATGATATATGCACATATTTTTTTGTATGAGCGATATACGAGAAATTAATTTATGCTTTATAGCAAGAAGACAGATTATTTGATGGAGTCGATTCGCCTGGGTAGGGAGATGGATCGGCGCGAGAAACTCAATCTTATTGTAGGGTTGAGTATACCTTCTATGCTGGCTCAGATTTCTACGGTGATGATGTTCTTCATTGATGCTTCTATGGTGGGGCATCTGGGAGCAGAGGCTTCTGCCAGTATCGGATTGATTGAGTCAACTACCTGGCTTATAGGTAGCTTGCTCAGTGCAGCTGCTACTGGCTTTTCTGTACAGGTAGCTCATTTTATCGGAGCTAATGATTTTGCAAATGCCCGTCAGGTGTTTCGTCATGCGCTGATTTGCGGTGTGGCGTTCAGCATTTTTGTTTCTCTTCTCTGTGTCGGCATTCATGCTTATCTGCCTTATTGGCTGGGTGGAGGTGCTGATATAGCCATCAATTCCTCTCGCTATTTTCTGATATACGGTCTGGTACTTCCATTCGTTTTCCTTTATCATATATCCGAGATGATGCTGAAATCTGCGGGCAATATGCATACGCCTAGTGTGATGGCTGTATTGATCTGCATCTGCGATGTGATATTCAATTACCTGTTTATCTATATCCTGAAGTTGGGTGTTGTGGGGGCTGCCTTAGGAACGGCGATGGCTTATGTCTGCATCTCTCTGCCTAATCTTTATCTTGCTGGTTTCAAGAATAAGATACTGAATCTCCGTCAGGACCATGTCCGTTTCCGTTGGGTCAGGTCGTATGTTCATAATGCCTGTAAAATAAGCATTCCGATAGCCATACAGAACATATTGATGAGCGGGGCGCAGATAGTGAGTACCATGATTGTGGCACCTCTTGGCAATATAGCCATTGCTTCCCATTCTTTTGCTATTACGGCAGAGAGTCTTTGCTATATGCCGGGCTATGGTATTGGTGATGCGGCTACTACTCTGGTGGGACAGACGCATGGAGCAGGTCGAGTAGGTTTGTGCAAGAATTTTGCCTATATGACAGTAGGACTTGGAATGGCTGTGATGGCTGTGATGGGAGTGGTGATGTATGTCTTTGCTCCTGAGATGATTGGCGTTCTTTCTCCGGTAGAAAGTATCCGTGAGATGGGTACCATCTGTTTGCGCATCGAGGCTTTTGCTGAACCATTCTTTGCAGCTAGCATCGTGACCTATTGTGTTTGTGTAGGAGCGGGCGATACCAGAAAACCGGCGATGATCAATCTCGGTACCATGTGGCTGGTGCGCCTCACTCTGGCTTATGCGCTTTCCAAGAGCTATGGCTTGGAGGGAGTATGGATAGCGATGGCTACCGAACTCACATTCAGGGGAATCCTCTTCCTTATCCGCCTCTTCAGAGGTTCATGGATGAAGAGTTTTCATGTAGGTTAGGATTGGTTTTCTGCCTCCAATGTTAGTTTTAGGTTAAGATTTGCATACATCGGGAAGATATTCTCTAAAATGTTTGCAAATCTTTTTTATTTTTCTTAATTTTGCATCGCAGACAGTAACCATGTCACAGGTTTTGCCGTTATATATAGGTGAACTTGTTAAGTAGCATGATATATATAATAAGGTATATAGAAAGAATGATATAGAAAACAATAAATATATAAATAATTAAAATCAGATGAAACTAAGAAAGATTTTTGCAGCAGTTGTGCTGTTCCTTTCTGCAGGTACAGCGATGGCACAGCAGATGCCAGCTATTCCGGTAGACAAGAATGTGAAGATAGGTCGTCTTGATAATGGATTGACTTACTACATTCGTCACAACAGTTATCCTGAGCATGTAGCCAGTTTCTACATCGCACAGAAAGTGGGTTCTATCAATGAGAATGATGACCAGCGCGGTTTGGCTCACCTCCTCGAGCACCTCGCCTTCAACGGTACCGATCACTTCAAAGGTAATTCCCTCCAGGATTACCTGCAGAGCATCGGAGTGGAGTATGGTAGAAATCTCAATGCTTATACCAGCGTAGAGAAAACCGTATATTACTTCACCGATGTACCTACTACCCGCCCTACAGCCGTAGATTCATGCATGCTCATCCTCAAGGATTGGAGCAACGGTATCTCTCTTACCAAGGAAGCCATCAATGACGAGCGCGATGTGGTACACAATGAGTACCGTATGCGCATTGTAGGTCAGCAGCGCATGATAGAGCGTTCACTTCCTAAGCTCTATCAGGGCGAAAAGTATGGCTACCGTTTCCCTATCGGTTTGATGAGCGTTATCGATGGTTGTAAGCCAGAAACTCTCCGTGCTTACTACCGCAAATGGTATCGTCCAGACAATCAGGCTATTATCATCGTGGGTGATGTAGATGTAAATCATATCGAAGCTAAGATTAAGGAACTCTTCTCAGGTATCAAGGTACCTAAGAATGCCGCTAAGATAGAGAAGGTAGAAGTATCTGATAATGATTCAGCCATCTATGTTATCGACAAGGATAAGGAGCAGCAGGTTGATCTCTTCCAGATTTATATGAAGCACAATGCTGTGCCAGATTCTCTGAAGGGCAATATGAGCTATCTCCTGAAGGGATACATGGATAACGTGATTTCTTCAATGATGGCTGCCCGTTATGCTGAGAAGGCATTGGAGCCAGACTGTCCATATCTCCAGGCAAGTGCCGGTGATGGTTCATACCTGATTTCAAGCACTAAGGATGCTTTCACCCTTACCGGTGTGGCTAAGCCAGGAAAGATTAAGGAGGCTTATGCTGCTGTTCTCCGCGAGGCACAGCGTATGCATGAGTTCGGTTTCACAGCTACTGAGTATCAGCGTGCCAAGGATGAATTCATGAGCCAGGTTGACAAGGCGCTTGCCAACAAGGATAAGATGAAGAACGAGCAGTTTACCACCCAGTATGTGGATAACTTCACTTCTAACGAGCCTATTCCGTCAGTAGAAGAGGAGAGCCAGATCTGGAAGATGGTAGTTCCAAACTTGTCTCTTGAGGTTATCAACAGCTATGCCAAGCAGTTGGTTTGCCAGAGCGATACCAACCTTGTATCATTGGTTATGATGCGCGAGCAGGCTGGTGCCGTTTATCCTACCGAGCAGGAACTCTCTGCAATCGTAAAGCAGGTACGTGCTGAAAAGCTCGAGGCTTATGTGGATAATGTTAAGCAGGAACCTCTCATCGCTCAGGCTCCTAAGGCTGGTAAGATTAAGAAGACTGTTGAGAACAAGAAGTTGGGCTTCAAGGAGTTGACTCTTTCTAATGGCGCTAAGGTGGTATTGAAGAAGACCGATTTCAAGGACAATGAGATTGCTTTCGCAGCGTCAGCCAATGTGGGCTATTCTACTTTCGGCAAGGAAGACTTCCTGAATGCTGCATTTGCAGCAGATGTGCTCGATGCTAGTGGTCTTGGCGATTTCTCAAGCAATGAGCTTGATAAGGCTTTGGCAGGTAAGCAGGCTGGCGTTTCGTTCAGCTTGAGTCCTTTCAATCATGGTTTGAAGGGTAATTCTACTCCTAAGGACATCGAAACCCTGATGCAGCTCATCTATCTCAAGATGACCGCAGTAAGTAAGGACCAGAAGAGCTTCGACAATATGAAGAGTATGATGGCTACTGTTCTTGCCAACAAGAGCAACAATCCAAGCCTCGTATATCAGGATTCTGTTCAGAGCACCCTCTATTTGGGTAGCAAACTTGCCCGTGTGCCAGAGGCAAGCGATATAAAGGATATCAACTACGACCGTATCCTGGAGATTGGTAAGCAGTTCTACGGCAATGCCAAGGACTTCACCTTCTATTTCGTAGGTAACTATGATGAGAAGACTCTCCTCCCACTCATCGAGCAGTATATCGCCAGTCTGCCAAACAATGGCTTCAAACTTAAGAACAAGCAGATTCCTTATGCTAATGGTAAGGTAAGCAATGTTTTTACCAAGGCAATGGAGAACCCACAGAACCAGGCAACAGAGATCTGGTATACCAAGGCTCCATTCACCTTGAAGAATTTTGTTCTTGCTGATGTTTCAGCCCGCCTTTTGGAGATGAAGTATTTGTATACTATCCGTGAGGAACTCAGCGCTGCTTATCATGCAGGAGCAAACTATGGTTTGCTTCGCGATTATGATAACAAGGCTGCCATCTCTATTTCAGCCGTGGCTCAGTTGAACCCAGAGAAGTCGGATATCGCTATTCCTTACTTTTTCAAGGGTATGGAAGAGACCGTAGCCCAGCCAAATGCAGAAGACCTTCAGAAGGTAAAGGAGATTCTCCTGAAGCAGGCTGCTGTTAGCGAGAAGTCTAACGGTTATTGGCTTGGTGCGTTGAGCACATACGAGCGTATGGGTGTTGATACTCATAGCGATTACAAGGAGATGGTGAAGAATCTGAAGGCATCTGAGATTTCAGACTTCCTGAAGAATGTCATCTTGAAGAGTGGTAATCACTTCGAGATCATCATGAAGGCAGTGAAGAACGAGAAGTAAAATCTCGGACTTGATATAATAAACGAAAAAATCCCGTTGTACAAGCCAGATGGCTGACAACGGGATTTTTACGTTTTTTTCTTTTCCCAAAATTTTTGAAACCCATCATTTAAGAGTCGTTTCGAAAAATCTCTCTTTAAAAAGGAAGGATGCGTCTTTATATTGTATAAGAGCATCATCTTTCCTCCTTTACGTCATGTTTCTGAAGAGTATTAACCTCTTCTCTTTGCCTTAGAGGCAAGAGCCTTGCGGCGATCCTGAAGAATCTGTTGGCATCTATCGATAGCCTGATTCAGATTTTCTGAATTTACATTAATTAAATCATTCATAACCTATTGATATTTGTTAACCGCTTGCAAAGGTAGGGGTTTTCTACCTATTTCTAGGTACAAAATGCATGAAAATACGTGTTTTATTCGTTATTTTTTGATATATGTCAAAAAAAAGTGCAAACGATTGAACAGTTTCCCCTCCTTTAGACCGATAATTATCATTTCCTGAACGATTTTTTCATAGTCTTTTAAACGAATTGTCATAGTATTCGTCTATAATAACGTAGAAAGAGCAGAAATGCTGAGTTTTTAGGGAGATTCATACCGCGAAATAGGGATTTCTCTTATCGTATTTCCGATTTTTTTGCGAACTTTGCACCCGAAAGAACAATAGGAAGTATTGGGTATATATAAATAAGAGTGATAAAAATAAATATATAGAAAGCAATGAAAAAGGTATTTCTTTTGGCTGCCCTCGTGCTCGCATGCACAGCTGGCAGCAACGCAAGCGCTATGAACGAGGCAGCGCTCAATGCCTCAATGTCTGAGATGATGCCGGTTAAGAAAACGGCTAAGAAGACAACAAAGAAGACTTCTACAAAGAAAACAACTTCTGCAGCATCTAGCACTACAGCAGCAACAACTACAACTTCTGCAACAACAACTGCTGCAACAACCAGCAATGCAGGCTCAGCCGTTGCAGGTATCTTGGGCGCTGTACTGGGCGGAAACTCTAACAGCAGCAGTTCTGCAGGTAGCAGCATTATCAATGGCATCCTGAATAATGTAATCGGTTCAGGTACCTTCAGCAAGCAGGATCTCTGTGCCCATACCTGGAAGTATAGCAAGCCGGGATGCGCCTTTATCTCTGAGAATCTCCTGGCAAAGGCTGGCGGTGAGATTGCTGCCAACAAGGTAGAGGAGAAGTTGGGTGAGTATTACAGCAAGTTTGGTTTCAGCGGCTCAAATACCTATTTCACCTTCAAAACTGATGGAACTTTCGCAGCCAAGATAGATGGCAAGTCATGGCAGGGCAATTATACTTTTGATGAGAAGACTCATGCCATTCAGATGAAGGGCTTGCTCTTGAGTATGTCGGGCTATGCTACGAAGACTACCAACGGCATCAGCCTGCTCTTCGACCAGACAAAGTTGCTCAACCTCATCAAGACCATGGGTGCCCTCAAGGGCAGTTCTACCCTCAGCGCTATCGGTACTATCGCCAATAATTACGATGGTATGCGTGTAGGTTTCGAGATGACTAAGTAATCCTGAAGGATAGAATCCATTACTGAGCCTTCTGTTGGAGTGGGCTCAGTAGATGATAATCGCCCTGTAAGAAGTAAAGCATCTTTCAAGCTATGCTTTGCTCTTTACAGGGCGATTTTTCTTGTTTATTTCACGTTCAGTTTCAATGTCTTTACATCCTTGCTGTTGGTTCCTATCATAATCTGGAAGTCGCCTGGTTCTATCACGTGCTTCAGATCTGCGTTGTAGAACTTGAGCATATCTGGGGTGATATCAAAGCTTACCTCCTTGCTTTCACCTACTGCCAGATGGATGCGCTGGAAACCTTTCAGTTCCTTTACAGGACGGGAGATGCTGGCTACCATGTCACGGATGTAGAGCTGCACAATCTCGTCGGCATCGCGGGAGCCGTTGTTCTTAACGGTGACGCTAGCTGTAATCTTCTTGCCATCCTGCCATTCGGTAGCCTCCTCATTGCTGATGCTGGCCTCCTGGCTACTCAGGCGGAAGTTGCTGTATGAAAAGTAGGTATAGCTCAAACCGTAACCGAAAGGATAGAGCGGACCATTGCTAACATCCAGACAGTTGCTGGCAAACTTGGCAAACTTCTCATTATCGTCTGCTACAGGGCGGCCGGTGTTCTGATGGTTGTAGTAGAGAGGCTCCTGACCGGTAGTCTTAGGCATCGAAGTGGTGAGCTTACCCGATGGCGATTTGTCGCCAAAGATGACATCGCAGAGTGCATCGCCCATCTCTGAGCCTCCAAACCATACATTCATGATGGCTGGTACATGGGCTTTCTCCCAAGTAAGAACCGTAGGACGGCCTGCAAAGTTGAGGAGCACTACAGGCTTGCCCGTCTTCAGGAGTTCGGCAAGCAGTTCGCGCTGTACGTCCGGCATCTCCAGGTTGGTACGGCTACCGCATTCGCCGCTCATCTCGGCACTTTCGCCCATAGCACATACTGTCACGTCGGCCTCTTTGGCTATCTTCAGCGCTTCAGCCTTCATCTCAGTCTCGTTGCCCCAGTTGATTGGCTTGCCGAATTCGCCGTTTTTCTGCAGTTCCTGATTGCGCCAGATATTGCTTCCCTGGGCATATAATAAGGTGGCTTTTCCGGCAAGTGCATGCTCCATTGCCTCCTTGATGGTGGTATATTTAGATGGTTCCTGAGCCACGCTCCATGTGCCGGCTATATTGTTTCGGGTGTCGGCAAGCGGACCTATCAGGGCTATCTTTCCTTCCTTCTTCAGTGGCAGGATATTTCCTTCGTTCTTCAGGAGCACGAAGGTCTCTGCTGCTACATCGCGGGCTGCCTGACGGTTCTCTGCGGTATAAATCTCGCTCTTGCTGCGCTTGGTGTTGCAGTAGCGGTAAGGGTCGCTGAACAGGCCCAGTTTATATTTCGCTTCCAGGATGCGGCGACAGGCGATGTTCACATCCTCCTCGCTCACCTTTCCTTCTGCTATGCTCTTAGCCAGATGCTTTACGAAGGCATTGGAACACATGTCCATATCGGTACCCGCCTTCAGCGCCTGTTCTGAAGCCTCCTGGATGTCTTTTGCCGTTCCGTGCTGCAGAATCTCGGCGATAGAAGCGTAATCGGTAACCACGAAACCGTTGAATCCCCACTGCTTTCTCAAGACATCGGTCATCATCCATTTGTTGGCTGTAGCAGGTGTGTAGTCGATGAGATTGAATGAAGACATCACGCTGCCTACGCCAGCCTTCACCACTGCCTCGTAAGGTGGAAGATACTGGTTCATCATGCGCACGCGGCTCATATCTACCGTGTTATATTCCTTACCGCTCTCAACGCCTCCGTACAGGGCAAAATGCTTCAGACAGGCCATGATGCGGTTGGCTCTCAGAATCTCTTCTGTGCGCATATCCACGCCCTGGTAGCCCTGGGTCATCGCTGCTCCCATCACGCCGCTCAGATAAGGATCCTCGCCATTTCCTTCGCTTATTCGTCCCCAGCGGGCATCGAGTGCAATGTCTACCATAGGAGAGAATGTCCAGTTGATGCCGTCGGCACTTGCTTCCTTGGCT
>ENA-UAIZ01000199-UAIZ01000199.1-human-gut-metagenome-genome-assembly--contig:-NODE-199-length-16055-cov-4.945812_pt1 | contig 16055 bp, 9 predicted proteins | sample MGYA00244426_ERZ654407 | MGnify/ENA primary metagenome ERZ654407 (study PRJEB26926, sample SAMN06165240) | human gut metagenome | biome: ENVO:00009003; feature: ENVO:2100002; material: ENVO:00002003...
GTCGGCAGCGTCAGATGTGTATAAGAGACAGCCTCCACACTGTGATCCTCCGTGGCATCTGCCAGGATCAGTTCCCAATGGGGATAGCTCTGTTGCATAACACTTGTTATCATTCTGTTCAGATATGCTTCCGGCGTTCGATATAAGGGTACCACAATACTGAACGTAATCGGCTTCTCCCATTTTCTATCACTCTGCCTTACCAGCTCTGCTTCCGAACAGGGCACAAAAAAATAGCGGTCTGTCTCTGTCAGGCGCTCCCTCACAGAGATCCAGGTTTCCCTCAGGCCGTTACGTTGCAGATAATATAGAGTTTTCTTAAGGTTTGCCTTGTTTAGCTTTGCCACAGATACCTCCAGCTTTTCATAAAAGAGCAAACCGCCCTGCTCGGGCGATTCGCTCTTTTGAAAACTAATATGATTTATGGAGCACTGCCTTACAGTACTGCCTTTACATCCTCGGTCAGCTTCTCTACCTTAGCCTTTGCATCCTCTAAGCTGGTTCCCTTGACACCCATGTAGAACTTGATCTTGGGCTCGGTTCCGGAAGGACGTGCACAGCACCATGCATTGTCAGGAAGCTCGAAGTACAGAACATTGGACTTGGGAAGTCCTGTGGTGGTCTTCTCTCCGGTCTCCATGTCGATGATAACATCGTTCTGGTAATCACGGAACTTCTCTACCTTCAGATCTCCGAATGCCTTAGGAGGATTCTTACGAAGCTTCTCCATGATCTCGGCGATCTGTCTTGCGCCATCGATACCCTTCATGGTGATGGTATACTGGGTCTCCTTGAAGTAACCGTACTTCTCATACATGGATACCATCATATCCCACAGAGTCATGTTGTGCTTCTTGCAGTAAGCCGCCACTTCACACAGACACATAACTGCTACAACTGCATCCTTATCTCTTGCATGAGTACCTGCCAGACAGCCGTAGCTCTCTTCCAGACCGAATACATAATTGTTGCTGCCGGTCTGCTCGAAGAACTTGATCTGCTCACCGATGAACTTGAAGCCGGTCAGTACTTCGATCAGCTTTACACCATAAGCTTCGGTGATGGGCTTGGTCATATTGGTGGTAACGATGGTGGTTACCAGTGCGGGATTCTCGGGCATAGTGCCGGTAGCAGTCTTCTCTCTCAGGATATATTCTGCGATCAGCATACCGGACATGTTACCGGTAAATGCCACATACTCGCCGGTCTTGGTATCCTTGGCATACACACCCAGACGGTCTGCATCGGGATCGGTTGCCAGAACGATGTCCGCATCCTTCTCCTTGGCCAGACGCAGTGCGTATGTAAATGCCTTGGGATCCTCAGGGTTTGGGTAATCCAGTGTGGTGAAGTTTGGATCCGGATTCTCCTGTTCGGGAACTACATAGACGTGCTTAAATCCCAGCTCGGACAGGATACGTCTTACCGGCTTGTTACCGGTACCGCATAACGGAGTATATACGATCTTGATGTCATCAGCCATTTCCTGAATAACATCGGGATGAATGATCTGCTTCTTCAGCTCAGCCATGTACTTGTCATCGATCTCTTTACCGATCACCTGATAGAGGCCTGCTTTTTCCGCATCTTCTCTGCTCATGGTCTTCACGGTATGATAATCCTTGATGGCCTGTACTTCGGTGATGATGTCCTTATCGATAGGAGCGGTTACCTGTGCGCCGTCCTCCCAGTATACTTTGTAGCCGTTGTACTCAGGAGGGTTGTGGCTTGCAGTCACTACGATACCTGCGGTACATCCCAGCGTACGAAGGGCAAAGGACAGTTCCGGGGTAGGTCTTAAAGATTCAAAAATGTATGCCTTGATGCCATTGGCTGCCAGACATCTTGCTGCCTCATCGGAAAACTCGGGAGACATGCGGCGGGAGTCAAATGCGATAGCCACACCCTTGCTCTGGGTGCCGCGCTTAATGATATAATTAGCAAGACCCTGAGTTGCCTTACGAACGGTATATACGTTCATGCGGTTGGTTCCTGCACCGATCACGCCACGTAAACCGCCGGTACCGAATTCCAGTTCCTTGTAAAAACGATCTTCCACTTCTACCTCGTTGTTGCGGATTGCCAGAAGTTCATCCTTGGTCTTCTGGTCAAAATAATCATCATTCAACCAGAAATTCAGTTCGTCCATATAACTCATTTTCCTATCCTCCTGTTTTATCGCTATCTTTATCTTTCTTCAGTAAACGCTCTCCGCCATTATTCTACCATAGATTACCTTTACTGAAAAGAGCAATTTAACGTCCGCTAACCGGATCTCTCAGCGCGTAGTCACTGCGATCCAGAGAGAAATTCGGGTTGTAATAGGGGTCTCCTGCTTCCAGCTCTGCCTTCCATTTTTCACGGAAATGCTCGGATTCTTTGTTGTAACGCTCCGCCTTCTCTCCCTGATCATCCAGACCTCTGGAAATAGATTCATAATGATACAGTTCCGCAAAAGGGGTCCATACATTCAGCAGTCCCAGTTTGCGCAGTTTCAGGCAGAAATCCACGTCATTCAGAGAGATCACAAAGCTCTCGTCCAGTCCTCCCACCTGCTCATACAGACTCTTTTTCACCAACAGACATGCTCCGGTCACTGCCGTGGCATTCTGGGTATAACACAGGCGTCCCATGTAACCGAGGTTCTGTACCGGAATACGATAATGGGTATGTCCTGCGGTGCGATGTGCCCCCAGTCCGATGACTACACCGGCATGCTGGATCGTCTTGTCCGCATAATACAGCTTTGCACCTACGGCACCCACATCTTCCCGCTGTGCATACATCAGCATCTCTTCCATCCAGTTGGCAGTGATCACTTCCGTATCATTGTTCAGCAAAAGGATATAATCTCCGGTGGCATAGGATACTCCCAGATTATTTACAGCAGAATAATTAAAATCACCATGATAGGTCACCACAGAGATCCGGCCGTCCTCGCTGTGCAGAATCCCGCCGTCATGACCGCAGACGGTATGCAGCTTGCATCTCTCTGCGTAGGAATCATTGCCGGACAATCCCAGCAGCTGGGAATAGTAATCCCGGATTTCCGGTGTGGTGCTGTTGTTCTCCACCACGATGATCTCGTAGTTGCTCCAGGTGCTGTTCTTCTGAATAGAAGTAATACATCTCTTCAGATCTTCCACGTGATCCTTGTTGGCGATCACGATGGAGATCTTCGGATCTCCCAGAATCTGATAGCGGATCCGGAAAATTGTGGCACAGGCTCTGGTACTGGTGATCTGAAAATGTTTGAATCCATGCTTTTTCAGATGATCCGCCACGGCACCCTTTGCCGCCTCGATGGCATAGGGCTTTGCGTCAATACTGGCGGCGGTACTGCCCGCATGGCTTCTCCAGTAATACATCAGTCTGGGCACATGTACGATCTTTTGTGCTCTGTCCGTCAGACGCAGGATCATATCGTGGTCCTGCGCACCGTCAAAAGCCGTACGGAACAGTTCCTCGCCTTCCAGAAGTTTTCTGGAAAAGACGCTGAAATGACAGATATAATTGTTGGCCCGCAGATTATCCGGTGCATAATCCGGCTTAAAATGCATGGTCAGCATTTTATTAATATTGTCCTCCTGGAAGGTGGTCTCATCACAGTACAGATAATCCGCACCCTGTTCATTGATTTCCTTGACATAGGCATACAATACGGAAGGATGCAGAATGTCATCCTGATCGAACAGTCCGATATAGTCTCCGGTGGCCAGCTTGTAACACTCATTGGTGTTGTAGGAAATACCTCCGTTATGGTCCAGGTGCTTATATACAATACGGCCATCTGATTTCGCCGCGTACTCCTTGCAGAGTTCTTCGATGTAAGCATGTTCCGCATCGGAACCGTCCGCCAGACACAGTTCCCAGTTCTGATAGGTCTGGTTCATGACGCAGTCCAGCATCTGTATCTGGAACTCTCTCTTGTTATTCCACAACGGCACGAGAATACTGATCTTCGGCATATAGGGGAATACCGTTTCTTCCTCTTTCTTCCTCTGCTCCGCATCGGGAAAGCTTCCGGTACCGTAGGATTCCATCAGGCTCTTCTGGTGACTCTTGTTACGGATCTTCCGCAGAATATCTTTGGGACCACCGCAATGAGACAGCCGTTCCTTCTGTCTCTGAGCAAAATGGATCACACTTCTGGCAGGTCCTGTAGCCTTCCAGAATTTATTTTTCTTGATTCGGTTCAGTTTGAACTGCAGATCTTCCTTCTCCGATTCCAGTACTACGATCTTGTCCGCCAGATCCGCACATTTTTCATGCTCTCTCTCGTAGGCTTCCTTATAATTGATCTCGGTGTTGCTCTCTGACATATGTCTCCTCCGTGATGCTTTCACCGCATTTTAGCGGATCATGCATCTGTTTTATTCTTTTGCTGCCGGAAGCTCTACGGTCAGATATTTTCCCGTAGTATTCCAAAGTTTCAGCTTGCTGACACGATTCACCACAAGAACAGCGATCGTATAGTTTCCCGCCGGCAGTTGTTCTCCTTCTCTGAGGACACAAAAGCCGCCCAATGCCACATTTTTCTGATCCGGAAGATTTTCCTCCAGTTCCTGTCGGTAGGCAGGCATCAACTGCATGGACCACACATCCTGTCCTTCTGTTTCCCCACAGGGAATCAGCAACAGATGTTTTTCATAGCAGGCATTATCGTCTCCCAGAATTACACTGTATCCCTGGATCCGTTCCGGTCCCGCTGTCTCTACTCTGGCCATCAGACAGTTATCCCTGCGGATCTTCTGTAATTCCTCTCCGCCAGGAAGTCCCCTTTTCCAGAAAGGCTCCTGTAAAACATTCCGATCTGTCAGATATGCCGGAACCACACGGCTGTCCAGTCCCTCCCGGTTCAGCCCCTTCGGGTAAAAAGGATCCTCTCCCCGGAACTGTGGATGCATCTGGTAGAGCAGTTCTCTCTCCTGTACCAGACGCTGCATTTTCTCAGGACTTTCATCGCTTCCCCGGCTGAGAGATTCATGGTGATATGCAAAGCGGTCGTTCCACACCACATTGTAGTATCCCATTTCCAGAAGCCGGAAGCCCAGTTCCACATCATTATAGGCTACCCGCAACACTTCCCGGAATCCTCCGGCCTCCCGGAACACCTCTGTCCGGATCAGGAGACAGGCTCCCGTCACGGCCACACAATCCTGTGTAAAACGGTTCCGTCCAAAATAGTAGCTTCTGTCATCCTCCATAAATTGTAGCTTATGCACCGGTCCCACCGGCAGATTGACAATGCCGTCATGCTGGATCTTCACGGAATCCGGATAATAAAGTTTCAGTCCCACACTGCCCACATAAGGCTGCAAGGCTCTGGACACCATTTTATCCAGCCAGTCATTCTCACATAATTCAATATCATCATTTAAGAACAGCAACAGCTTGCCATCTGCCAGTTCTGCGCCACGATTACACATGGTGGAAAAATTGAACTCCGCAGGCTCATATACATACCGGATCGGTGTTCCGGCTGTCCGGATTTCTTCCACCAGCTGTTCTGTTTTTTTCCTGTTTTCCTCGTTACTTCCATTATCTATCAGCAGGATTTCCACCGGAACACTGCCCTCCGGGCGTTGCGTCAGCGACCGCAGACATTTTCCCAGTACGGAAGGATTATCTTTGGAAGGAATGATCACAGAGACCCTAAGCTCTCTGGCGAACAGTTCTCTGGCTTCCTCTGCCGCTTTGGCCGCCAGTTCCACGGACAGTTTTGCGGATTCCGCTGCCGTCCGGTACTCTTCCCAGGGGTTCTGCTCATCTTCCGCTTTCTCCCGGCTGGTTTCTGCCGGTCCCTGCAGTCCGATTCCCGCAGTACCAAAAGTGCCGTGAAACAGCACTTCTTCCAGATGTCCAATGGTATGACAGCCTCTCTCAAATCCACCGGCCGCCAGAAACAGCCGATCCATCAGGGGACGGATCTCTTCCGCTTTCGAAAATACTATTTCCCTGCCGGTGCTCTCTCCTTCTGTCACAACCCCGGGCTCCCCCAGTTTCTGCAGCAGTCTGCTCCGCACTGCCACGACGCTTCCCACATAGAAGAAAGCCCGGTAGGTATCCGGAGCCCAGCAAGGCTTGAACCAGGGGATCACACGCTCTCCGTTCTCTGACAGCAGATCTTCATCTCCATAGACGATCTCTGCCTCCGGATGCTTCACAAAATACGCATTGATCCGCTCCACAGCATTTTCCGCCAGCTGTCCTTTCTGCTGCCTGTAGATCACGAATTCCGCAAGACCGGCTCTTTCCCCGATCTCTGTGACCACTGTTTCCGCAATCTTTTTTTCCTGCTCCGCAGCCCATTGCGCGTAGGTCACCCGCAGCTTTGCCAGTTCTGCTTCATACTTTTTATCCTGTTGTCTGACAAGCATCTGCTTTACTGACGTCCGAATGCTCAAGTTTCCTGTCTCCTTAGAAAAATTTTTTCACCGCTCCCGCCATGTCACTTGCCACAGCAAGGGGAATCTGCACGATCTCCATTTTCACAGTCAGGATGTTCTCTGCCTTTCTGTCCAATGCATCCACCCGGATCGTCAGATTCGGATCCTCCGTGGGAAATACCACGCTGGGATGCTCCGCACCGTCTGCGGACTTTAAGATTTTTCCATTAGTGGTAACGATCTTTTTGTGCTGCACAGGAACCGGCTGTCCGTTCATGGTAAGCTCCCGGATTTTACACACGCAGGCGCACATGGCCGGATCCAGCCGTAAATAATGGACATTTCCATCGAAATTCACAGTAAATTCCGCCTGTTTTTCCTCTGCATAGACGTTCTCCGGGAAATAGGAATTTTCTTCGGAAAATCCCTGTCCCTTGTCCTCATAGATCTGTGCCCTGAGTTCTCCCTCCGTCTGACGGAACCGTCCGATCCATTCCGTGGGCTTATAAATTTCGCCGCCTAAGAGATTGCGGATCTCACCCATGGACAATTTCTGTCCGGTCACATATTTCTGAAATTCCATCTCCTGCTCTCTGTACTGTCTGGCTTCGTTTTCCGTGATGCCCAGACGATCCAGAATACGATCCAGTTCCAGTGCATTACGTCTTTCATCTTCCAGTACATAACAGTATACAGCCCGGAAGGCCAGAGCTCTGGTCTCTATGGGACGGTCAAAAGTCCATTCATAATCAATCAGTGTCCAGTGGTCACCATCCACCAGAATATTGGCAAAGATCAGATCAAAGTCCGCCACCGGCACATCCTCCCCGTAGCCCACTCTCTCCAGATATTCTGCAAACAGGTTGTGAAATCCCTCCACATCCTGTCTGTCCAGGCATTCGTCCATCAGTTCCGACAGCGGTCTGCCCGGTACGAACTCAAATTCCGCATAAGGTATGCCGTTCTCTTCTCCCAGATGGCAGACATTGACATCCAGACTGCTTCCCGCATACCGTTCCTTCAATTTTTCATAAGCCTCCGGCATATGACGCACATGGGCTTCCGCTTCTTTTGTCAGCGGATATTTTCGGACCGTCTTACAGCCTTCCTTGTCCCGCAGGATCTCGGTGCGGATCCGGAAGCTTTCCGCACGGTCATTGGAATATCTGGCATATTTCAGATCCAGAGGTGCTCCGATCACCGCCATATAGGAATTGGAAAAAACGGAAAACAATCCTTCCTCCACAATTCCGTCAAAAGCACTCTTCTCATCGAACAACAGCATTCTGTCCCGGTCAAAATTCCGCAGATTGTTGGACAGCTCTCCACGTCCTGGAAGATAAGCATCGGAATAGACTGTGGTCATAAATTTATAATCGGGATACGGATAATAAAAACTGCGTTCTCCCACACCGCAGGCATCGAAAATGCGCTCCAGCTTTTTCCGGGAAAACGTGCGTACCACACCGCCCTCCGGATAATTTTCAATGCCGGAAAACCAGCTGCCCAGATGATCTTCCTTGCATCCGGCAAAATATTTCAATCCGTATTTGTTCTCAATGGCAATCACGATCCTGCCGTCCGGTGCCAGATGCTTCTGCAGGATCTTAAGGAAATCCTCGTAAGGCGTCTTGCCGCCTATGTAAGCCTGTCCGTACTCAAAAACACCGATCAGACAGATATAGTCATAGTCTGCGGGAAGTTCCGGTTCCACATCCGTGAAATTGCCCACATGGATCGTCACATTTTCACATTCGCTGTGGCGGTAGGCGTTGATCAGGCTGCGCTTCTTCGAGAGATCCACACAGGTCACTTCCCCGGCTTTTCTTGCCAGTGCACCCGTGATGGCTCCGCATCCACTGCCCACTTCCAGCACTTTCTCTGTTTTCTGTATGGGAAGGAAATCCACGATATTTTCCCGGAGAGCAGACAAATGATACAGGATCGGCCAGCTCTTTCGCTCCGCAATGATCCTGTCATATTCCACCGTACTGTATTTTTTTACAATGTCTAAGATCTCGTCCTCCACACTGCCGTCGCAATAATAATCCTCGCCGGGATATTTATCCAGATTCAGTGTGATCTTCCCGATGGTCTCTGTCATTCCTTACTTCTCCTCCGTATCCCATACTTTTGTTTCGGAATCCATATCATAATATCCTACGGTGTTCTTGTCCGATACCACCGTAATATTCAAGGCATCATACAGTCTGTGATATACCTCGAAGGTATCCTGATTGTAGCCGGTCACTCCCAGAGACAGCAGATACTCACCACCCTGTAAGTTCATCTTCTGGGTAAAAGTCACATTTTTCACCTCTCCCGGCTCCACGCTGTCCAGAAAAGCCTTTTCAATCATGGTATTTGTACCGGTGATCTCCACACCGATGACGTTTTTTACAGAAAATGCAAAAATGGGGGCCGGAATATGATCCATAAAACGAACCCGCATATGGATGGTAAACATACTGCCCTTCAGGATTGCATTGGTGGGAACCCCTCTGTCATCCGTAATGTAAAATTCCTCAATCTGTGCCTGCTTCGTACCGTATTCCAGGGCATTGGGATTCTGCCCCTTGGCCTCCATGGAAGCCTGGGAAGCATCGGTCCCCTTCTCATCTGCTTTTTGGGCAGCTGCTCTCTGCAGGTCTTCATCATCCAGCAGACTGGCAGTCTCTTCTCCCACACTCTCCGGGCCGTCATACTGTCCCACCAATACCCTCTTGTAGGTGTCGATCATAGCCTTGGGACTGCCTTCGCCCAGGATATTTCCCTGATTCAGCAGATATACACGGTCACAATATTTGCTGATACTGCTCAGATCATGACTGACGAACACAATGGTCTTGCCCATCTTCTTGAATTCTTCGAATTTATGATAACATTTTGCCTGGAAAAATACGTCACCGACACTCAGAGCCTCATCCACGATCAGGATCTCCGGCTCGATATTGATGGCCACCGCAAAGGCCAGCCGGACGAACATACCGCTGGAATAAGTCTTCACCGGCTGATAGACGTAATCTCCGATATCCGCAAAACTTAAGATCTCCGGAAGCTTTGCCTCGATCTCCTTCTCGGAAAATCCCATCATCGTCCCGTTCAGATACACATTTTCAATGCCGTTATATTCCATATTGAATCCGGCACCTAGCTCCAGCAGAGCGGAAATACGGCCATTTACCAACACTCTTCCCGAAGTGGGATTCAATACACCGGTGATGATCTTCAGGATCGTGGATTTACCGGAACCGTTGGTACCGATAATACCCACCGTTTCTCCCTGATAGATCTTCATGTCCACACCCTTCAGGGCATAGTGAAGCTTATGCTTCGTCTTTTTTCCGAAGCCGAAAGCCTCCTTCATCCGATCTGAGGGCTTATCATATAGTTTATAGATCTTCTGGACATTATCGACTTCAATGGCCAGCTTTTTCTTTTCCTGCATCAATTTTAATCCTCGCTTATCAGCGTTACACTGTCTTTGTCATACCATATGGCCAGAGAACGGTTGGCCTCGTTATTTTCATCCTCCGAGAGGTCTCCCATGCACAAAAACCAGGGCTTGTAGTGATAAGGTTGCAGCTGTACATCATCCTCATCTCCCAATAGCTTCTCCACCCGTTCCAGATATTCCTGATGGAAATTATACGCTTCTCCGGTATGCACATAGTAATAGGCCCCATAAGCCGAATAATGTCCTGCCTGATTGGGTGACACCTGAAAGATCATGATAAATTCCAGACCCATAATCGCATAAAACCACCACACTGCGGCTCCGTTCCAGTTCGCCAGCCATCTTGCCGTGCTGCCTGATGCCTTCTTCTGCAGTCTTTGCTGCAGCCAGCCACACCAGTATATTTCGTTCAGGAACAACAGCAATAAATATGTGATCTTCACCGCATTCAGAGTTCTGGACAATCCGGCATGTCCGAGGGAATACAGGCTCGGGGTGTAACCGGTGGCATACAGGCAGAAGGACCACAGAAGTACGACTCCCGGATACCGGAAACGATACTCCGTCTCCTTAAGTGCCTGCCAGATCAGGGGTAACAGCATCACCATTACCATCAGAACAATAGATCCCGTAAACTCTGGAAGATGTTTTACTCCTTCCAGAAAAGATCTGCCGATGGACTCCAGGGGACTGTATCCCCAGCCGACATAGCTGCGGGCCCGCACGGAATTGCCCGGTGCCGCTACATTCAGCCCAAATCCTATAATGTATACCAGCGTAGCAGGCAACAGCCACAGTCCCTTTTTCCGGTGTTCCACTACCACACTTATAAACAGAATCGTCAACAGCGATAAAAGTCCCTGCAATGCCGTGACAAAATTGCTTCCGGCCGTGATCATGGAAAGCAGCACCGAGGCCGTAAATAGCAGCCCGGTAGCAGTTCTTCCTTCTGCTCTCTCCAGGCAGATTGCCACAGACAACATCAACAATCCAAAGCCGTGCATTCCCACGTAATGAACTCCGCCGTTATACCAGTAGAAGCCACTCTGTGCGGAATAAATAAACATAAAGACTGCCACTGTAATCACTGCCTGTGCTGCCAGGCCGGTCCACTTTTCCATGCCCAGTACTTTCCGCAGGATCACATGGGTAAATATCATGGTACCCGCCAGCAATAGCAGCAGGATGAACACTGGACCGAGGAAATAATACTGTTCTCCCCAGATTGCCGGCATCAATGCCATAAAGAAAATAGAAGAATAGGTTCCCTGCCACGCATACCACTGCGTTCTGGAGCAATCCAGTGCACCGGAGATGGCAGCCCATTTTGACTGTTCCTGCTCCATGGCAGCTCTGGCAAATCTTCCGAAATTGTAATCATCATAATACGGAACCGCATAGACTGTCAGACGAAACAATGGAATCAGCGTCAACAGCAGCAGTCCGCAGCATCCCACGGCCAGCAGGATCTTTCCCGGCTTCCATAACCAAAATTTTCTAAATTTTTCACGAGCACCCTTCAATTACTTTCACCCTTTCTGTTTTCCCCACAACAGTTTTGTAATGCAGCTCCTCCCCACAAGGTTCTTCATCTATAAAAGTTTTGCTATGCTCTGTTTTTTATAATACGATTTCTCCGTTCTTCGAACTCTCGAAATCGTAACAATCATTCGTATTATAGCACGTCTGCGAAATGTACCTTCAATCGTTTGAAAATAACGGCTCCCAACCCGAACAGTACTACCGTTACGATCCAGAAATACATGGTGGAAAAGAAATCCTGGAAAAACCATTCCTTCTCATAAATAGCACTTCGATAACCGTTTACAATATACACCAGCGGATTCAGCTTCAGAATCGTGATCCAATTGCCGGACAGGGAATCCAGATTCCACAAAATAGGAGTGGCCCACATGCCGATCTGCAATCCGATACTGATGATCTGAGACAGATCCCGGAAAAATACTACTACTGCACAAGTCGTATAGCTGAGTGCCAGTACAAAAATGAACAGGCAGAAGCTATAGTATACGATCTGTATCGTATATATGGTAGGATAATACCCGTAAATTGCTGCCACGATCAACAGCAGACACACAAAAAATACATGAATAAAGGTGGCTGCAATAATCTTGATGATAGGCAGGATACTGATCTTAAATACTACTTTTTTCACCAGATAGTTATATTCCAGCAGCGCATTGGTTCCATTGTTTAATGCCTCACTAAAATAGAACCAGGGTACAAGCCCAGCCGTCAGGAACAATACAAAGGGTACTTCCACACCCTCCCGCAGGGGAGTACTCGTATTACCCATGATCTTATCAAAAACAATGTAATACATAGCCACCGTGACCACCGGCTGTGCCATAGCCCATACCGCACCCAGATAAGATCCCGCATATCTTTTTTTGAAATCATTTTTGGCCAGTTTCCAGATCAGATGCCGGTTCTGGAACAGCTCCACCGGCAGTCCGGTGAATTTATCATACCAGTGAATAAAAGCAAAGCATGCCGCCGCGATCACCACACAGGAAATGATCTTCTTGGCCAGTTCCTGACCCGGATCCGCCGCAGGTCCCAGATTCTTATGGAATACAATAAGTACTGCCATGATCACTGCCGTTGTCACAAACAGGGCAATGCCCGCTTTTTTACTTACCTTCATTCTCTTTTTCCTTCACGTACTGTTCCAATGTGCCCCACTTGGTATCCTTCTCGGAAAGCGTCAGTTCCATACCTTCGGGAATCGGCCATTTTACACCGATATCCGGTGTATTGTAAGCAATACCGCCCTCATCATCGGGATGATAAAAATCCGTACATTTATAGCAGAATTCCGCATAATCCGACAGTACCAGAAAACCATGTGCAAAATTCTTCGGGATAAAGAACTGCTTCTTGTTCTCTTCAGACAAAAGCACTCCGTACCACTGGCCGAAAGTCCTGGAACCTTCCCGCAGATCCACTGCCACGTCATAGACTTCTCCGCGGATCACGCGCACCAGCTTGTCCTGAGGAAAATGTTTCTGGAAATGCAGTCCACGCAATACACCCTTCTTGGAAGCGGACTGATTGTCCTGTACGAACACCTCAGGAATTCCCGCAGCCTTGAAATCGTTATAATTGTAAGTCTCCATAAAATATCCTCTGGCATCTCCGAATACCGTAGGAGTAATGATCTTTAATCCTTCAATTTCACAGGTTTCTACTGTTATTTTACCCATTTATTTCGTCCTCACTCTTTATTTTTATTGACTATTCGTAGGTGATATTCATGTCCACACGACCTTCGATGCCGTCCACTTTTCCCTTGGAGGTATACTGCCAGGTCTTATAATATCCCTGATATAACGGAACACTGCGATACTCTGCCAGCCAGATATGATAGTTTTCCAGTCTTGCTGTCTGCAGATTATTGTTGTACCAGTTACGGCTGGCATAGACACCCGCCGTGTATCCGGCATTTTCTATGGTCCTGCAGAACGCTTCACATACCAGTGTTCTGGTCTCCGCATCCAGACTGTCCGCACGGCCGTTACCGCCCGCACCTTCGGTATCGATAAATACCGGATAGTTCAGCCGGTAATCCCGGATCAGTTCGATCACCGCGGAAGCCTCTTCCACAGCTTCCTTCTCATCCACAGCCTGGGTGAAAAAGTATACGCCCACCGGAATTCCTGCGGCCTGTGCACCCTTCATGTTCGTCACGAACATGGGATCTTCCACCAGGCTTCCGGTTACCGAACCGCGGTATCCGGCACGGATAATGGCAAACTGCACTCCTGCATTTTCCACCTTATCCCAGTCGATCTCCTTGTTCCATTTGGAGACATCGATACCGACCTTTGCATTACCGGACGTGGTCTGCAGCTTCTTGATCTCTGTCTTGTCCGCATCTGCCAGAGCACCTGCCACGGCGCTGTCCTCGGCTTCTGCATCCACTTCATCCTCCATCTTGATCAACAGGGAAATATCGTCAATGGCCAGATACTCCACTTTATCCTTGACGTGAACTCTTGTCTCACTGATTGGAACCTTATATCCCTCAATGGGAAGGAGCTCAATATAATAGTCTCCGGAATCCAGATCTCCAATGTAAATGATACCGTCCTGATCCAGATCCTTGTAATCTCCCAATCCGTCCAGTCGTACGTAGAAGCTCTCCCCGGTCACCGGACTTCCTTCGTTGTCCACGATCTGGATCCGCAGATCCTTTTCTATGGAGGTGGCTACCAGAGATAGACGGTTGCTGTTATCCTTTGCAGCTTCCAGAATTGGATTTACTTCCTGATCAAAAAACGTATTATCTTTTAAAAATGCCTTCAGATCATTGCCGATCTGACCATCCGGTGAGACCGTCTCTTCTGCCTGATCGCCATTTTCCGCCGGAGATGCACTGTCACCCGCTCCGGCATTCTGAGTGCCGGATGCCGACGGTCCGGAAGCTGCCGTAAACTGTTCCCTGTTGACATACATGACCAGCAGTGCCACCAGCAGGATCACCGCCATGGAGGCCAGAATCGCCATTTTCCGCAGCTTAGAGTCCATTTGCTACCTCTACCAGATATTTTCCGTAGTTCGTCTTAAGCAGCGGCTCTGCCAGAGCAAGCAGCTGCTCTTTGTCAATGAATCCTCGCTTGAAAGCGATCTCTTCAATACAGGAAATGTACAGACCCTGTCTCTTCTGGAAAGCCGCCACAAAATCTGCCGCATCCAGAAGGGCATCATGATTGCCGGTATCCAGCCATGCAAAGCCTCTTCCCAGTGTCTCTACCTGTAAACTGCCTCTGTTCAGGTACTCGTTGTTGATGCTGGTGATCTCAATCTCTCCTCTTGCAGAGGGCTTTACATTCTTTGCGATCTCCACTACAGCATTGTCATAGAAATACAGTCCGGGAACCGCATAATTGCTCTTGGGATGCTCCGGCTTCTCCTCGATGGAAAGTGCCTTGCCGTTCTCATCAAATTCCACTACACCGTATTCTCTGGGATCACGCACATAATAGCCGAAAATAGTTGCGCCCTTTTCTCTGGCAGCTACTCTGCGCAATACTGCGGAAAAGCTCTGTCCGTAGAAAATATTATCTCCCAGTACCAGTGCCACTCTGTCATTACCGATGAAATCCGCACCGATGATAAAGGCATCTGCCAGCCCGCGGGGCTGATCCTGCACCGCATATTCCAGGCGCATGCCCAGCTGGCTGCCGTCTCCCAGCAATTCCTGAAATACCGGAAGGTCTCTTGGGGTGGAGATGATCAATACCTCTCTGATATCTGCCAGCATCAGTGTTGACAGGGGATAATAGATCATGGGTTTATCATACACCGGCATGATCTGCTTGGAAATCGCTTTTGTCAGGGGATACAGTCTGGTTCCGGAACCTCCCGCCAGTATAATTCCTTTCATTTCGTCCTCCGATCCGCCCTTTTCGGGCTTCTTTTTACTTGTTTTTTAACACACCGAATGGGAACGACGTTCATCGTTCCCATTTAACAGGTATTCTTTACTTTTCTTCGTACATCTCATTGTAGTACTTCTGGTAATCACCACTGGTCACATTATTCATCCAGTCTTCATGCTCGAAGTACCAGGCGATGGTCTTGCGGATGCCTTCCTTGAACATGGTCTCGGGATACCAGCCGATCTCTGCCTTGATCTTGTCCGGTGCAATGGCATATCTTCTGTCATGTCCCTTACGATCCTCCACGTAAGTGATCAGGTCGTTGTTAATATGCGCCTTGCGGGGATCGGAATCCGGAAGCATCTCCTGCAGAGTCTCAATGATAATGTGGATGATCTCGATATTCTGCTTCTCATTATGTCCGCCCACATTGTAGGTTTCGAACAGTCTTCCCTGTTCCTGTACCATATCGATAGCCTTAGCATGGTCTTCCACATACAGCCAGTCACGGACGTTCTTACCGTCACCGTAGACCGGAAGCTTTTTGCCATGCAATGCATTATTGATGATCAGAGGGATCAGCTTCTCAGGGAACTGGAAAGGACCGTAATTGTTGGAGCAGTTGGTAATGTTGGCAGGGAAATGATAGGTATCCATATATGCCTTCACCAGCATGTCCGAGCTTGCCTTACTTGCGGAGTAAGGGCTGTGGGGATCATACGGAGTGGTCTCATAGAAGAATGCACTGTCATCATCGGGAAGAGATCCGTAGACCTCATCCTGTCTCTTATACACATCTCCGAG
>ENA-UAIZ01000242-UAIZ01000242.1-human-gut-metagenome-genome-assembly--contig:-NODE-242-length-14272-cov-24.402124_pt1 | contig 14272 bp, 10 predicted proteins | sample MGYA00244426_ERZ654407 | MGnify/ENA primary metagenome ERZ654407 (study PRJEB26926, sample SAMN06165240) | human gut metagenome | biome: ENVO:00009003; feature: ENVO:2100002; material: ENVO:00002003...
TTTGTGTCTGCGACATTTCTGTTGTGCAAGAAATATGTACAATAAAATGAATTTTTTCGCTTTGCAAGCAAAATCCCACTAAACCCTATAGGTTGCGGATTTGAGGCTGATTATTTCTGATTAAAATGTTTCTATGTTTTAGGGGACAAAGATAATAAATTCTGATGAAACGGCAAGACTTATTCCATAAAAAAAAAGAAAAACTTTAAAATAACTCCCTTATGGGATACCTAAAAATAATCTTTTTGTAACTTTTTCAACAAAATATTTGGTAGTTACATAATTTTATTGTAGATTTGCAGCAGATTTTTTTTAAGAAGGAGTGCTTATGCAGAAGAAAAAGGATAAAAACCTGATGAAAACGGATGTAAAACCGATGAAACAAGGACTGCTGTCCCGAATTTTCCATCTCTATTACGATGGTTTCAGGACGATGACCCTGGGCAAGACGCTCTGGGCTGTCATCCTCATCAAGCTTGCCATCATCTTCCTGGTGCTCAAGCTCTTTTTCTTTCCAGATTTTATCAATATGAATGCCAAGAACGGAGACAAGGCTGGCTTCGTTTCCAAGGAAATTCTGAACAGATAAGACTCTGAATCCCCGCAACCTTCACATCGAAAGAAATACAAAAACATTATATAATAACAATTCTAAAACCATTCAACTATGATGACAAATCTATTGTTAGACATTACATCAGCGACCATCGACTGGTCGAGGGCGCAATTCGCACTCACGGCCATCTACCATTGGCTGTTCGTGCCGCTCACCCTGGGACTGGCAGTAATCATGGGCATCGCCGAAACATGCTACTACCGCACCAACAAGCCGTTCTGGAAGCACGTAACCCGTTTCTGGCAAAAACTCTTTGGCGTCAACTTCGCCATGGGCGTTGCCACAGGCATCATCCTGGAATTTGAATTCGGCACCAACTGGAGCAACTACTCCTGGTTCGTGGGCGACGTGTTCGGCGCTCCCCTAGCCATCGAAGGCATTCTGGCATTCTTCATGGAGAGCACCTTCGTAGCCGTAATGTTCTTCGGCTGGGATAAGGTGAGCCGGGGCTTCCACCTTGCCTCTACCTGGCTCACGGGACTTGGCGCCACCATTTCTGCCTGGTGGATTCTCGTAGCCAACGCCTGGATGCAGTATCCGGTGGGACAGGAATTTAATCCCGATACCATGCGCTTCGAGATGACTTCGTTTATGGATGTGGCACTCTCGCCATTCGCCATCAACAAGTTCACCCATACCGTTACTTCCTCCTGGATCATCGGCGCCACCTTCGTAGTAGCCGTAAGCTGCTGGTATCTCCTGAAGAAGAGAGAAACCCAACTGGCGAAGGCGAGCATCAAGATGGGTGCCGGAGTAGGACTCATCGCCACCCTGCTGGCTGCGATGACCGGCGACAACTCTGCCTACCAGGTGGCACAGGTGCAGCCGATGAAACTGGCTGCGATGGAAGCATTATATAATGGTGGAAACGGCGAAAGCCTCACGGCGATAGCAGCCGTTCATCCCTTCCGGCAGCCCGATTACGAAAACGAGCAGGAGCCAGCCATGCGCATCGCCATCCCCAACATGCTCTCGTTCTTAGCCACCCGCACAGCCGATGGCTACGTGCCTGGCGTAAACGATATTATCAAGGGTTACACTAAAGAGGATGGCACCCGGGAACCATCCGTGCAGGAAAAGATAGCCCGGGGCAAGAAGGCGATAGTTGCCCTGAAAACCTATCGCGAAACGAAGGCGAAAGACCAGCTCCCTATCCTCAGGGAGAATATGAAATACTTCGGATATGGTTACATCAAGGACGCCAAAGAACTGGTACCGAGCATCCCGATCTGCTTCTACGCCTTCCGCCTGATGGTGGGAGTAGGCTGCCTGCTCATTCTCTTCTTCGCCCTCAGCCTATTCCTGGTCTATAAGAAGGAAATCGCCCAATACCGATGGTTCCTCATTTCCGCCATCATCATGATTCCGCTGGCTTACATCGCCTCAGAATCGGGCTGGATAGTAGCAGAAATCGGTCGCCAGCCTTGGACCATCCAAGACCTGCTGCCAGTAAGTGCCGCCATCTCCGACATCGAAGCAGGCAGCGTGGCCACCACCTTCTTCATCTTCCTGGCACTCTTCACCACCATGCTTGCCGTAGAAATCAGCATCCTGGTGAAGCAGATTAAGAAAGGACCGGAATATGAATAAAAACTTAAGATGATAAACTTAAGATTATGAATTAACTTTATGACATTAGTATTATGACATACGAATTTTTGCAATCATACTGGTGGTTCCTCGTATCATTATTAGGAGCCCTACTGGTGTTTCTCATGTTTGTACAGGGAGCCAACACCTTGATATTCTGTTTGGGAAAAACGGAAGAGGAGCGTCGCCTCATCATCAACTCTACGGGACGAAAATGGGAGTTCACCTTCACCACGCTCGTCACCTTCGGCGGAGCCTTCTTCGCCTCGTTCCCGCTGTTCTACAGCACCAGTTTCGGCGGAGCCTACTGGCTGTGGATGATTATCCTGTTCTCGTTTGTGATTCAAGCCGTGAGCTATGAATTCCAGAACAAGATAGGTAATTTTCTTGGACCGAAGCCCTTTCAGATCTGCCTCATTATCAACGGCATCGTGGGTCCGCTGCTTCTTGGCGGAGCAGTAGCCACCTTCTTCAACGGCAGCAATTTCCTGATAGACAAGGGCAATATTACCAACAGTCTGCAACCCGTCATCAGCCGCTGGGCAAATGCCAGCCATGGTCTTGATGCCCTACTCGACCCATGGAACGTAGTGCTGGGACTTGCCGTACTGATGCTAGCCCGTATTCTGGGCATGCTCTACATCAAGAACAACATCGAGCACCAGCAGATTCAGGAGCGCTGCACCCGCCAGTTGCCATGGAATGCCCTCCTCTTCCTATTGTTCTTCCTGCCATTCCTCATCAGATTGCTGGTAAAAGATGGATTCAGCACTTCTTCTTCCGGCATTACGATTGAGAGTATGAAGTATCTTCACAATCTCCTGGAGATGCCAATTTTGCTTGTAATATTATTAATAGGTGTAGTACTCGTTCTTTTCGGCATTTTCAAGTCATCGAGGAGCGTGCAGTATAGAAAGGGAATCTGGTTTACGGGCATCGGAACCGTGCTTACCGTGCTGGTTCTGCTGCTGATAGCCGGCTGGAACAATACCGCCTACTATCCATCCAACATCGACCTTCAGAGTTCGCTCACTCTCGCCAACAGCTGTAGCAGCGAGTTCACGCTCCGCACCATGGCGATAGTCTCCCTCCTCATCCCGTTCGTGCTCGCCTACATCGTTTTTGCCTGGCGCGCCATCGACCGCAAGCGCATTACGCAGGAAGAAATAGAGCAGGGAGAAGCGTATTAAAAAAGGCAGGGAAAGCCTATTAAATATGCTCCACACGCCCTTTCAGGGCGTGTGGAGAAGACGTCCCATCAAACAAAAATCTGTAACCAATCTTTTGTCTTTCTAAATAAAAGCAGTATCTTTGCAGACATGAAACAGAAAATCATAGATAAAATCAACCGATTGGCAAGCCAGAAAGAGCCTTTTCTCTTTGTCATCAACTACCAGGCAGACGAGGCCTTCATCCGCAAGCTATCAGATATAAATCCCGAAGAATGCCTCTTCGATTTCGAAGGAAGAGGTAACTGGAGAGGAAACCATTCGAAAGAAATGGGGGATTCTAAAAGAATTTACGAGGAGATTTCAAGGGAGATTCCAAAGGAGATTTCGGAGAAAAAGTTTTTCAAAGGAACTCCTTTGGACTCTCCTATTTCTTGGCAGATAACCCCGCCCCTTTATAACGATTATGAGCGAAGCTTCAACATCGTGAAGAGCAACATTATGGCGGGCAACAGCTATCTTACGAATCTCACCAACCGGGTTCCCGTGAGCTGCAATCTTTCATTAGAAGAAATTTTCCATCGTGCAAAAGGGAAGTATAAACTGCTGCTCAGAAGAAAGAGAACTCAAGCAGAAGATAAAGCTCATCTGAAAGAAGAGAACATAGAAGAGAATCTCACCCCCTTCGTCTGCTTTTCGCCCGAAACCTTCGTCAGAATCAAGGGCGGAAGAATCTACTCCTATCCCATGAAGGGAACCCTGGATGCATCCCTCCCCAATGCCGAAAAGCTGCTGATGGAAGACCGGAAAGAGGCGGCAGAACACGCCACCATCGTAGATCTGATAAGAAACGACCTGAGCCGGGTGGCAGAAGATGTAAGGGTAGATAAATACCGTTACGTCGACGTGCTGCACACCAACAAGGGCGACATCCTGCAAACCAGTTCAGAAATCAGCGGTCGCCTGCCCGAAGATTACCCGCACCATCTGGGCGAAATCCTCGATGCCCAGCTCCCAGCCGGTTCCATCACGGGTGCCCCGAAAGATAAAACCATGCAGATTATCCAAGAGGCAGAAGGCTACGACCGCGGCTTCTACACGGGCATCATGGGAATCTACGACCAGGGCGAACTCAACTCTGCCGTCATGATAAGATTCATAGAAGAAGAAACTTCGCCGGTTGATTTTGAAGCCGACGGAGAAAAGAATTTCAAGGCAAACGAAGGAAAGAAGCCGAAGAAAAGCCGAAAATTGTATTTCAAGGCAGGCGGCGGCATCACTTCGAAGAGCGATTGCCGGAGGGAATACGAGGAAGTGATTCAGAAAATCTATCTTCCGTTTTAAATCCACCTTTCATCTTAGAAAAAATAAAAGAGATTATGAAACAGCAATTTATAGAAACAATAAAGATCAAAAACGGCAAGGCTCTAGCCCTACCCTATCATCAGGCAAGAATGGAGAGAACCATCCGCAGGTTCTTTCCAACCCTCGCATCTGAAGAAATAAAACTCTCATCCCTCATTTCCCCAAAAGAGGAAATGAACCTTTACAAGGCACGAGTGGTTTATGGCACCCAGGGCGTGGAAGCCATCGAGTACGCCCCCTACAAGATGAAGGAGATTCATTCCCTCAAGGTGGTAGAGGATAATAATATCGACTACACCTATAAGAGCACAGACCGAAGTGCGCTCAACGCCCTGGTAGCCCAGAAGGACGATTGCGATGAAATCATCATTGTAAAGAACGGGCTCATTACCGATACCTCCTTCACCAATCTCGCCCTTTTTGATGGCAACAGATGGCTCACCCCCAAGCATCCCCTGCTCCAGGGAACCAAACGTGCCCAGCTCCTGGAAGCCGGCATCATCCTGGAAGCCGACCTCACACTAGAAAACCTCAGAAAGGCGGAAAAAGTGAGTCTCTTCAACGCCATGATAGATTTCGGAGAGTGGGAAGTAACCAAGATTTTCCTACCGGATCAAAACTGATTAAGCCCACAATTATAAAGAAAGAAATTCTACAGCTCTATCACCTCCAAATCATCCGGAACGAAGATTCTACCCTTGAAGTTCTCGGCAGCTTCACGAGTATAATTTTCTTTACGATTAGCGAGTGTTTTCTCCTCCGTATGATACAGGATAAGATTCGTCACGCCCAGTTCCTCCGCCAGTTTTCCGGCATCAAGCGCCGTACTGTGGCATTTCTCATAAGGCTTGAACGTATCGCGGTCGGCATAGAGACAAAACGCCTCACACATCATCCAGTCAGCCCCCACTATGTAGCGTCGGTTCTGCTCGTTATAAGGTTCATCACCCAGGCACGCCAAGACCAAAGGCTTATCCGATTCATCAGAAGAAGGCAACTCTGCTCGGAATCCGAACTGTTTTTCCTTAGTAGACTGAATATCAAAGCATTCCAACTTCATATCCCCCACTTCGAAGCAATCGCCATCTTCCAACTGATGGAACACCACCCTTTCAGCCACCTTAGCCAGTTGCTTCTTGGCAAGAATCATGTCGATGATGGTCTTGATCACCTTTATCACCTTATCGTTTCCATACACATGCAGCAATCCCTCATATCCCTTACATTGTGCCACCATTCGGATTACCCAGATTCCCCCCAGCACATGGTCGGTATGCGCATGGGTAACGAAGAGGTGATGAATGTCAGAAATCTGAACATTTATCTTCTTCAGCTGCGCCAGTATTCCGTTTCCTCCGCCCGCATCCACCAGCATCAGGGTGCTGGGAGTTTGGAGCACAAAACAGGTATTATAAATCTGGGAAACCGTAGCATTTCCCGTTCCGAGCATCGTAATTTGAGTCGTTGTCTTATCCATTGTCTTATTCGTTATCTATTTGATTCACGCCCACAAAACTACTCATTTTCTGATAAACCACCAAGAAAAAGCCCCAAAAACTTTGCTTATTCCAAATAATAATCTTAACTTTGCGGCATAAAAGTATAAAGTATCAGCGATTATGGCAGAAATAAACAATAGAATATTACCAGTAGGCATCCAGTCATTTGAAGAAATCAGAGAGAAAGGATACCTTTATGTTGACAAGACAGATACTATCTGGCAACTTGCCAACAGGGGAAAAAAGTATAATTACCTGAGCCGCCCACGCCGCTTTGGCAAATCCGTTCTCGTAGATACACTCCAGGCATATTTCGAGGGAAGAAAAGAACTCTTCGAGGGATTGAAAATCATGGATTTGGAGACGAGATGGCTCCAGCATCCCGTCATCCGACTCGACATGAGCCGTGCAGGATCCACAGCCTACGAGCTCAATGCCTACCTTAACCAAGCCTTCAAAGAATATGAACAGAAGTATGGCATAGAAGCCACACCATCCGACTCATTATCCAATCGTTTTGACGCCATTATCCAGTCAGCCTTCAAGCAGACCGGACAGCAGGTGGCCATCCTTGTGGATGAATACGATTCGCCCCTGCAGCATTCCTGGAAAACGCCTCATCACGAAGAATGCACCACAATCTACCGGAACGTCTTCGCCATCTTGAAGGCAGATGACAAATATGAGCAGTTTGTGTTCATCACGGGCATTACCAAGTTTACCCAGATATCCCTCTTCTCCGTGCTCAACAATCTGAGCAACATCAGTTTTGAGCCAGAGTACGCAGCCATTTGCGGCATTACGAAAGAAGAGCTTCAGAACAACTTCAAACCCGAAATAGAAAAGCTGGCGGATTACGAAGATTGGACATTTGAAGAAGCAGTAGCCCAACTCCAGGCCTATTATGACGGTTATCATTTCAGCCGGAAGAACATGGTGGATGTATTCAATCCGTTCAGTCTCATCAACGCCCTGTCAGATTCCGATTTGAAGAACTATTGGGCATCATCAGGCGCCACCTCTCTGCTGCCAAAATTTGTGAACGACATGGAAATCAAGCTGGGCGATTTTAACCCATGCACCATGCTTAGACAGACAATAGAAACCTCGGATGTTACGGGTGGAGGTGCCGAGCTGTTCCTCTATCAGTCGGGCTATCTTACCATCAAGGACTACCAGATGGGCATTTACATTCTCGGATTCCCGAATTATGAGGTACAGCAGGCGTTATACGAGATGGTATTACCTTCCCTCACATTAAGGAAAAACGGAGACATTCAATCTACCCAATCCAGCCTGATGCTAGCTTTGCAATTAGGAAATCTTTCTGATGCCAGAAAATATCTGAAGGCGCTGATAGCCGATGTGCCTTACAGCAACAAGAAGTTAGCCTCGATGGATATGGAGGAGCGTTACCGCCTGATTCTGAGCACGATTTTCAACGCCATCGGTTGCCGCGTGGAAGTGGAAAAGATGATTTCTACGGGCAGAATCGACATGGTGGTAGAGGTAACCCGCTACATCTATGTTATGGAGTTAAAACTTTCCAACAACGGCGGTATTTCAGCAGCCGAAGCTCAGATTAAGGCGAAGCAATACGCCGAACCATTCCAGGCCGACAAGCGCAAAGTGATAGCCCTGGCCGTGGAACTGGACGAACAGGGCAAGGGACTGATAGATTGGAAGGAAGTGGAATAAAAGAAAGTGGAATAAAAGACATACAGAAAGAAAGGGCAAAAGCATCATATCATATATTGACAAGGTAATGCTCTTGCCCTTTTATCTTTAACGGATAATGTATTTCAAGATGCCGATGGTAGCAATCTTGGCTTCATTAACTTCCGGGATTTCTATGGTCTGGAAGCCATCTTTATTGAGTGGCTGCAGTTCTATTTTTGAATGAACTTCCACCCCTTCTTCGTTCACAGTTTTCTCGCTATGAAACTTTTTGATGGTATATTTTCCGCCATATTCCTCGTAATATTCATTTACCTGCGAGAGTACGATTTCTCCCTCCCTTGAACCTCCATGATAACGTTCAAACACGCATAAGTCTCCATCCTTAATTTTCGGCAGCATCGAGTTGCCCTTGGCATGAACCACGAACATTTCCCTGTTCGGAGTGAAAGGTAATGAAGATACATCCACCCATCCTTCCGCCTCCGGCTCCTCATATTCATCGAAGTAACCACAGGCAGCCTGAATGGAATACAGAGGGAGAAAACGGGTGAAGCGGTCGGAAGGAGAGATGCTATGAAGAATTTCTGCATTCAAGCTGTCCCCATCCATAAGCACATCAAACATATCCTGCATCATTTTCCAACCATCTGTACTACCTGGCTGATAGACATATTCCTCATTATCATTATAATACCATATACCATTAGCAGCTATTACAATACCGCCAACGTAATTTATTCTGCCTTCAGCCAAGTTGTTCAACATGGAAAGACGCTTCTGCAAAGCCTCAGCCTTGTTTTTCGTGTCTTTAGATGCAGCCGTCTGACCTCCTTTGGTGTCAAAGATGCCGATAGTACCATCCTTCTTTTTGAAAATCCAGTCGGGATAGAAAAGTGCTTCTTCGTTGCGTTCTTCGCTGAAATAACGAATGGCAAGCCAATCCTTACCGCTATCTCCATTCTTAAACCACCATTCTATACCATCCTGACCCTCAAGAAACTTGTAAAAGCTCTCTTCCGTTTTTCTGCCAGTATAGTTTTGACCCAAGAAGAAAGGATGCAACAGGCATTTCTGCTCCGTCAACTCATCATGTTCTTCTGTATAAGAATACATCTTCTTCAATACAAAAGGAACACTCTGCCGCTTTCGGTTTTCCTCTCTGCGCTTACGTAATTGTTCTTCGAGCAAAGGATGGTATGCCTTAAGCGTTTCTGTGATAAGACGTCTGAATATACTTGAAGCAGAACCGTTTAATGCATCATGCAAGAAAATACGATACCATTTATCTTCGTCTTCATTCTTCAGAGCATAATACTTGAACCACAAGCGTATGGCACTTTTCAAAGTTGGTACAGAACGCACGATGTTTCCTACCTTGCAATCATTATCTGATTGCGAACGCAGGATTTCCACCAAAGTGAAAGTAAAGAGTTTCTGCACATCACTCCTACTCCACTCGCGCTCTACCCCTTTAGCTTCCTTAAGGTTGATTCCAATATTTTCGTAATCATAGAATTGAGCATCTGAAACAATCTCATGCGCCAAATTTCCCTTCAAGTTGAGTCCTTTAGTTTCTAGTTTCCTTTTTACAACATCATCAAACACATCCTCATCAGTAATGCCGAAATAGCGATTGAATGTATCAAACAGACATTGTTGGAATTCACCCGATTTACCCAAATCTCCATAATCTACACGCGACAGCATATCTGTCATCAGATTCGGGTCGATGATGTAGTCTTCCCCCTTTTTGTTGTAAGAGATAAGCGTTTTTGGCTTGTTGCCCATTCCACCATAATCAGCCTCTGTTACAGCTTTGCGCGAGAAGTTGGTATAAAGATAACCATTACGGAAAACCTTAGACACTTCTTCGTGCATGATTGGAACACGGAGAATTCTACCGATGGTCTGAGTACTGAAAATTTCAGATTTAATATCACGAAACATGACCAGAACCTGAGCACGGGGACAATCCCAACCTGTACCGGCTGCGGTTTTAAACAGAAGGTATTCGTATTCGCTATCATTCCGTTCCAGCCCCTCAGGCTTAGCCTTACCAGTAAACCAAGATGCAATTCTGTTTGCCTTTACCCCCTGCGAGATAAGATATTCTTTCGTAATCTCTTCCTTGGTAGGCTGCCCCTGTTCTATCAAGGTTTCATCATCATTTGGCAACTGGATAATAACTAGCGGATTGACGTTTTTGCCGAAGGCCTCAATCTCCGCTTTAAGTTCCCTGCGCTTTTCGATAGCAAGTTTCAGCAGGACATGATCTTCATCTTCGCCTTGATATTTATCCAAATCCTCTTTCGTCTGGGTAACGATGCTCTCCTTAATCAGCCCTTGTGCTACCACATCTTCATGCTTTATTACCATATTCGAGTCATAATCTGCAGCTTTTACCATCACTTCAGGAGGCGGAGTAGCAGAGACATGAATGCAGATTTTCGGGTCGAGTTTGCTAATCACGTCACGATTAGCAGCTTCGGTTACATTCAGATGGCACTCGTCGATTATAAATACTATTTTCACGCCGTTGGCATGGGTATTCTCTACAAAATCCTCGAAGTATACTCTACTCTCATGTCGCTCATCTGGATTTTCCGGTCGTCTGTATATACGGTTTCCGGCTTTCTCGCTCACCAGTTTTTGCCAGTTGATGAAAAGCACATCGTTTTTCTGCAGAGCCCCAAGGCTAAAATCTTCTATCGTCAACAATCGACCATGCTTACTCGTAGGGAAGTAGACATCAAACTTATGCTTGCTCTGCATGGCGAGGTCGTCGGAGAATGTAATCCATACATAAGCCACCTCTCTATCCCAATCTGGCTGTTCTGCCATCTCGCAAATCATCTTCTGAGTCATATAAGTCTTACCGCTTCCTGTAGGAGCTTTCAGAACAACAGGAATCTGGCGATCTCCATGTCCCCATAATCGCTTTATATTAGCCACCAGTTTATCAACGGCTTCTATCTGAAAAGGTATCTGTTCCATACTTTCTTAAGCATTTAAAGATTTGTAAATATCGAGGATAGGCTGAGGAATGCTCTTCAGATTTACCCCAGAAAGATATTCGAAATAGGAATCGAAAGAACCGACGTCGCCCCAACTGAAAATATATACATTCTTCACGCCCTGAAGCTGCTCTACTTCATGAACAAATTCGTTGAAATATTTCGGGCGATAATCTTCTTTAAAATAGATTGCCGTCCATACATCATGATTTTTGTCCTTGAATATTTGATAGCTATCAGTTTTCTTCATTTCGTAAAGCGTATTCTCAGCCAAGGCCAGCAGGCATCCAGCCTTTTGGGCAAGGATTGTCTTGTCATAGTCTGTAGCCTGATTAGCCGTACTTGTTCCTACGAAAGAAGTGCGATAGTACTTGAGAGAATTGCCGAGAGGCGGACAAGTTTTCTTTTTCGAGATCTCTCCTTGCAGCATAAGCACCCCATCTTTAACATGCACATCAAACGAATGATACAACTTTTCATTTTCCTGCTTTATTTCGTTTATCCTTGCAAGATAATCAGGAACTTTCTTTAATGATGTAGGAGTCAGTTCTTCCTCAAATAATACTTTCGAAATCTTTTTGTCAGTCACATATCCGCCAATAGCATTTTCGATACGTTTTCTTGTTATCTGTGTAATAGTTTCGAATCCAGCATTAAAAACGCCCTTACAATTGTTCTTGGCTAACTTCTTGCCTTTTTTGATTTCATAAGTCTTTTCTGGCGCTTGAACTAAGATTACCTGACCTGTATAGCCTCCATCCAAAAATGCATGCCCTGTAGACCCACTACCGGCAAAAAAATCTAGAACAACAAGATTTTTATTATTACCTTTAGCTATTTTCAACAAATACTGTATAAATGCAATCGGCTTCTTTCCGCCATCAAAAGGAACGCCACCTTCTGTTCCAACCAGATTGAACTCTTGTTCAAAATCCAAGAAATTAGGATATGGAATTTCTTTTGTGTCATTTCTCTGTAAAGGTGCTCCCTGGAAGTAAAATCCGTTTGCGTGAGAACTATCGCTTCTAGAGAGGAAATATCTACCATCCCTGCCATCATCCCCCATATTAGGGACCTTATAAATTACCCCAAAATCATTATTTCTTTCTTCGAGGTAGCTCATGTGAAATCTTCCGGAACTATTACCCGTCTTTATGGAACCACGAATATTTATTTTCTTAAGATGTTCAAAACTTGGTTCATATTCTACAATCCGATATTCTCCAGGATGAAAGACTTTTACTTTCTTACCTCCCATCATAATTATTTCCGGATTATCTATCAACTCCTCAATTTCATAAATATAATCTTTAGGATCAGAATTGTCAACTATACGTTTACTTATGTTAAACTTGTCTGACTTCCTATACATCAAAAGCAATTCTGTCGTTTCGTGCATAGGTTTATCACCCTTGAGAATTCTATTCTCATGACGCACTTTTATTGTGATAGTGGTAATATAATTAGAATAACCAAAAACACTATCACACAGCAACTTTAAATTTGCATATTCTTCTTCATTAATGCTGATATAGATAACTCCATCTTCTTTCAACAAAGAAGATGCGAGTTTCATTCGTTTGTCCATAAACGACAACCAAGAACTATGACGTAACGGATGATTCTTTGGCAACTGGGTACCATCAGGATATTTATCTAGGAATCTCTTATCCTTATACGTAAACCCATCACTACCCGTATTATAAGGAGGATCAATATAAATTACATCCACCTTACCTTGATGCGTATAATTAAGGCAAGTAAGAGCATGATAATTATCACCTTCTATGAGTATATGAGTAGGTTTTCCATCATCTGTCGTGATGGAAAGATCTGGTACTTCTTCAAGAATCGGAATAGCATTTTCTCCTCCAGCTTCAAAAGCTTCAGGCACATCTATCCAATGAAGTCCAAAACGGTTATCTTGCTTCAACTGAGCATTAAGATAAGCCACTTCACCCTCCAAATCTTTTATTTTTCGATGTAGTTCATCAATATTGTCTGCCATATTCTGATAGTTATTAATAGCTGCATCCAACTATCATCAGGCTACTCACAAAGAGACACAAAAGAAGGGTGTGAACGATTCTTAAGGTCTTCCGTGGCAAGCGTAGGAAAGTCTGAACCACCGTCAAATATAAGAATGCTCACACCCTATATAGGGCATGAACATCGACTCTACATATTTGACGAGAGGCTCACCTATGCTTACCACAGATGAAGCCAACCATTATTGGTGCGGTCGTATATTCAGAAAGAAAGTTTCCTACGCTTTTTCCGGAAGACCACAATAATAGTCAATGCTTTGTTTTTACTAAAATGTCTGGAAGCGGCTCCTGCCGAATCCATCCGCAAAGGTACGAAGAAACTGGCAAAAAACAAAATGAAAGGGGATTTATTTTCATTTTTTACCCAAATACAAACGAATAAATATTAATTTCTCACACTTTACAATAGGATTTTGCCTATTAAGATACTTAAAATGCTTTTAACTCTGCAAGGCATAGGTTACTTGAAAACTCAAGAAGAGGAATATTGGTACTACTATACTACTATTAAGAGATGACAGAGAACCGCAAACGAACTTTCGATGATTGCGAAGGTGAAAAGAGATAAAACGGAGTCGAGGTCTTCTAGAGGAAATGGGGACTTCGGGGAGGCTGGTAACAGGATCAAAACAGAAGTGATTTTCGGGCAAGCGTTCCAGTTGTTCCAATTGTTTCAAATAGGTTTTCATAGGACAATATCCCTTTATAGAGACTCTATAACTACTTAATATATAGATAGTTATATATAAGAAGGTGGAATGGAACGCTCAAAAAAATAATTGGAACAACTGGAACGCTCCGCCCAACCCCACTTCTCTCTAAAAGGCTCATAATCAATAAATTATGTAGAAATAGAGACTAAGAATTTGAAGTACAATATCCCCATTTCAACCGCTCCGACGATGAAAAAGCTGGGAAAAGGCATCGAATAGGTGCAACTTTTGCTCTCTCAGGCATCAAAAGACATGCAGGAACCCTTATTTCCGATGCTCTTCCCGATACTCGAAGTGGAGATAAATGGGGCTATTTTTCAGTATTCCGCCCTCAATTAGGGGAAATCATGCCGTATGAAGACCTATCTTGTTGCCGATTCGGGCTATAATAAGGAACAACTGTCCAACATCGCTGAAACTATCTGTCCCAACTTCCGTGAACACGAAGAAAAGAGATTGGAGAAAAATGTTCCGCTATCGCACGGCATCGCACGCTATCGCACAACTAACAAAACGGGATTTTGTATCTTTGCATCGTGATTCAGAAAGCGCGCAAAATCACTTGCCCAGTTGGAGAA
>ENA-UAIZ01000266-UAIZ01000266.1-human-gut-metagenome-genome-assembly--contig:-NODE-266-length-13562-cov-14.668912_pt1 | contig 13562 bp, 9 predicted proteins | sample MGYA00244426_ERZ654407 | MGnify/ENA primary metagenome ERZ654407 (study PRJEB26926, sample SAMN06165240) | human gut metagenome | biome: ENVO:00009003; feature: ENVO:2100002; material: ENVO:00002003...
AATCATAATTGTATAATCATAAATGCTCAAAAGAGAAATATTGATTATATATATAAGAAAAGGACGTGTTTCAAATGAGTGAAAAGACAATGTTTCCAAGAGAAGACCATACAGAAATGCTGTTTCAGAAGATACTAAACGATCCATGGGCGTGTGACAGGCTTATGGAAACCTTCAATGAAAATTTGGTTTACAACGATGAATTTGATGTATCACTTCCGGCAGAAAAATTTGCTAAAGCTCTCTTCAATGCATATACCAACCGCGATCTTTCCGCACTGCTTATGTGTCTGTGCAACAACACCGTATTTGATTTGCTGCGCAATTCATATATCATACCGTACAGGTTCAATGCCGACGGACATCAAAATCCGATAATCATGACCGATGAACACGGAAATCCGCTGCCCGAGTATAAACACATATCTCACGACAAGAACTATATACATTTTCATGAGATATACAATGATATGCCAGATAAAAAGGATATCTACTACGCACAGGCTTACCGCTACAGTCACACATATGATTCCGAGCATATGACTCCCACGCAGCAGGTCATTGTAAAGCATGACGGAATACTCTTGATACGAGAGCTTCCCGATACCGTAAAACTCAAGGAGACTGAGGCTGAGGCTTACTCTGCCGTATGGGATCTGATGATACAGATTGAAAAGGAGCTTCCTATGGCATATGTTTTTTACGGTCAGGACTCGCTTGTGGAAAATGATAAGCGGTATGATGAAATTGGTATTTTCCTTCGAAGCTCTCATTTCCTAAAAAATCTTGAAAAACATGTACAAAAGGCCGAGGCGATAATTTATGGCAGATAACAGCTACACAGATATCATGGAAAAAAATCATATGGAAATCCCCTGGCATGATTATGCCAGACAGGATGGAAATATACTCATAGATAAGGCCGGACTTATTGAAAAAGCCTCTGTAATCGGACGTGTCGGACTCATCATGCTCTCCTGCGGCACAGGAGCCTGGCGTGTGAGAACCTCCATGAACCGGCTCTCAAAGGTGCTTGGTGTCACATGTACAGTGGATGTCGGACTTATGTCAATCGAGTTTAACTGCTTTGACGGAAATGACTGTATATCACAGTCACTCAGCATAGCAAACACAGGTGTAAACACATCAAAGCTCTATCGCATGGAGCAGTTTGTCGACAATTTTCCAACGGAGGAAGCCCACCTGACTGGCGAAGAAATTCACCGGCGACTTGATGAGATTGAACAGATTCATGCCATTTACTCCCCTGCAAGGCTTGGACTTGCAGCAGCTATAGCATGCTGTGCCTTCACATTTTTGCTCGGAGGGGGTCCTATTGAAATGATACTGGCATTTGTAGCAGCCGGCATCGGAAATCTCATACGTACAAAGCTTATAAAACATCATTTTACTTTGTTCCTAAATATAGCGGTATCAATTTCTGCTTCATGCTTCATATATGCGGCATTTTTAAAAATTGCAGAGATGGCTTTCAATGTACCATCAATTCACGAAGCCGGATACATCTGTTCTATGCTCTTTATCATACCCGGATTTCCGTTTATCACAAGCGGAATCGACCTGGCAAAGCTGGATCTTCGCTCCGGTCTTGAACGCCTTGCCTATGCAATAATAATAGTCATGGTAGCCACGATGTTTGCATGGATTATGGCACTGCTTCTGCGACTGCAGCCTATGGACTTTGAAGACTTGAATCTGACCCCCGTACTACATCTAATCCTGAGGCTTATAATGAGCTTCTTCGGTGTGTTTGGATTCTCAATCATGTTCAACAGTCCAGCTCCCATGGCTGCAACAGCCGCTCTTATCGGTGCCATAGCAAATTCACTGCGGCTTGAGCTGGTAGACCTGACAGGTATGCCTGCTCCTGCTGCCGCATTTGCCGGAGCTCTCACAGCAGGGCTTCTCGCATCATTTATCAAGGAAAACAACGGATATCCGAGAATATCCCTTACTGTTCCATCCATAGTCATAATGGTTCCGGGACTTTATCTGTATCGGGCTATATACAATTTCGGCATAATGGCACTTTCGGATGCTGTTTCATGGTTTGCATCAGCAATCATGATTATCATTGCACTGCCGCTCGGACTCATCTTTGCAAGAATACTAACTGATAAGACGTTTAGGTATTGCACGTAACAGAATCATACACATTATAAGCAGACTTGTTTTATACCATTCAAAATCCGGACAGTACAAGCTCTGCACCAACATACAAATATTAAACTCAAAAAACAAGGAGGCATTCATCATGCTTACAGCAGTTACAGGAATAAACTGGGGAGACGAAGGAAAGGGTCGTGTCATCGACCTTCTCGCAGAACATGCGGATATCGTAGTCCGCTATCAGGGTGGTAACAATGCCGGACACACAGTAGTTAATAAACAGGGAAAATTTGTCTTAAATCTGCTTCCATCCGGAATACTTCACCCAGATGTAGTATGTGTGCTCGGTGACGGAATGGTTATTGACCTAAACCATCTGTCCAATGAAATTGCACAGATCAGAACACAAGATGTATCTGTTTCACCAAAAAACCTGAAATTATCAACAAGAGCCACAATTTCAATGCCATGGCATAAAATACAGGATGAGCTTGAGGAAGAGCGCCTTTCAAAGTCAGGAGCAGCCTTCGGCTCTACCAAACGCGGTATTGCCTATGCATACAGCGATAAATACCGTAAAAAAACAATCCGTCTCGGTGATTTACTCCACTTAGACGAAGAGAATGTACAGGCCAGACTTAAGACCATGCTTGAAGCTAAAAACCTTGAGCTTGCAGGCTGCTATCATCAGGAGCCTATGTCTCTGTCAGCTCTTTTGTCATGGTGCAGGCAGAAGGCTGCAAAATATGCACCTTATATCACAGATACCGGTGCATTCCTTGAGGATGCACTATCAAAGGGAAAGCGTGTTGTACTTGAAGCACAGCTTGGTGCAATGAGGGATATAGACTATGGTATTTTCCCATATACTTCAAGCTCTTCCACCATCTCAGCTTACGGTCCTATAGGTGCCGGTATCCCCGGTGCCTCATTAGATCATGTGGTCGGTGTACTAAAGGCATACTCTACCTGTGTTGGAGCCGGACCATTTGTCGCAGAAAAAGCTATGAACGGTGAATGGACTGAAATGGTCCGCAAGTATGGGGGCGAATATGGTGCTGCCACTGGAAGACCACGTCGTGTGGGTCCATTTGATGCCGTTGCAAGCCGCTATGGTCTAAAATGCCAGCATGCCGACAAAATCGCACTGACCAAGCTAGATGTCCTAAGCATCATGGATCAGATTCCTGTTATCACAGGATATCAGTATAAAAATGCCGTAACAAACGTCTTTGACCCTACCGAAAATCTCGAAAAATATACCCCGGTAGTCAAAATGCTGCCGGGGTGGAAAACCGATATATCAAATTGCAGGTCATATGATGAGCTGCCTGTAAATGCCAAGCGCTACATAAGCTTCCTTGAGGACATGCTAAGACACGAAATACAATTTGTCTCAGTCGGAGCTGAGAGAAATCAATATCTTCTCAATGGTAAGTGGCTGTAATTGCCTTTAACATGCTTTAACCGACCTCTATGCCATCGCCATATTATTTTTCTGATTTACTAAGATATTGTATACACGAATGTGCTGCCACATTTCCTTCTCCGACAGCCTTCGTATACTGGTATGGCCTGCCTGTGCAGTCTCCTGCTGCAAAACAGCCTGCCACATTTGTCTGCTGGGCTCTATCCACCAATATATGTCCGTTTTCTATTTCAAGCTGCGGCATAAGCTTTGATGGTGCGATGGCGTTCCTGAGGCAGAATACTCCGTCTACGCTCTCAGTCTTTCCGCTTCGAAGCGTAATTCCTTCCACAAATGAGTCTCCGATTAATGCTATAGGTACATCCTTTGATATCTTTACATTCGTAAGCTCTATTTCGCTGTCATTATAGGCTGGGAAATACAATACCTCTGCTGCAAGATCCGCAAGATATTTAACCTCATGCTCATACTTTTTGTCATTGCATATGACAGCTATCCTCTTATCCTTGTAAAACATGCCATCACAGGTGGCACAATAGCTGAGCCTTTTTCCAAGCAGCTCATCCTCCCTGTCCAGCTGCTTTGCAGACATCACACCCATGCAAAGTATGAGAGTCCTTGCCTCATACATCTCATTGTCTGCAAGCACCATAAAGCCGTTTCCTGCAGGCATGATATTGGTCACAGTCTTTTCTGTTATATCAATTCCCGCAGCTCTCCTATGAGCGTCAAAGCGTTCAAACAGCTCCTGTCCGCTTATCTGTGGAAATCCGGGATAGTTTGTGATTTTCTCTGCCTTTTGCACCTTTTCGCTTAGGTTCTTCGAACCAAACCAGATAAAATCCTTTTTATATGTTTTTAAATTCAGGGCTGCCGACAGTCCGGCAGGACCTGTTCCTATTATTATACTATCGTACATGCTATGCTCCTTGTACCAAATGTTTGTATATATTTAGACCTTATATATAGTGTGGGCACTAAGGTATACATCGAATTGCATGCAAGTATGCATCGATGATACGACCCTTTAATCATATTATATTATTGTAACGTCACATACAGTGAGCCTTCAATGCTTCGATATACTCCCTTGCATATCGCGAGAGTACCACACCCTTTCTGCTGATAATGCCTATCCTCATATACTCCTCCACATCAAGTGGCTTTGATATAATATTCCTTCCATTCAGCTCTGCGGAAATCACTCCTGAGCACACTGTGTAGCCATTTAAGCCAATTATCAGATTAAAAAGTGTAGCTCTGTCTCTTACTCTGATATTCTTTCTGCTGTCAAGAGTGCTGACAAACTCCTCCGAAAAATACTGTGAATTGTACTCTCCCTGCTCATACGTCAGGTACGGATAGTCCTGCAGATCATCCATCGTGATGCTCTTTTTTGAAGCAAGCGGGTGACTGTCACATATGAATACATGCGGTGTGGCTGTAAAAAGCTCTGTGAACTCGAGTTCATTACGCTTTAGCATCTTTGAAAGCACCTCCGTATTCTTGGAGCTTAGATATATGACTCCCAGCTCACTCTTTAAATTCGTGACATCCTCAATAATTTCGTGAGTCTGCTCCTCCCTGATGGTAAAATCATACTGATATGCATCAAACACTCTGATTACATCCACAAATGCATTCACCGCAAAGGAATAATGCTGACACGATACCGCAAAGTGCGGCTTACTCACCACATCATCCTTGTAGATTCCCTCTATGAGATCTACCTGCTCGAGCACCTGTCTGGCATGACCGAGAAATCTCTCACCATCTTCTGATAGTATCACTCCCTTGTTTGTCCTGATGAAAATAACTATCTGCATCTCTTTTTCCAGATCATGTATAGCGCTGGTCACAGTGGGCTGCGAGACAAAAAGCTGCTTTGCAGCCTCTGTTATATTGCCACATTCTGCCACTGTCACCACGTATTTTAATTGTTGCAGAGTCATGTTCATTCTCCTTTTGTTACATATCGAAATATTATTTTACATATTAATTGTCTTACATCGCTTAGGTCATCTCGAAACTATTACTGTATACCGATAATCTTTCTCAGAATCTCACCCAACAGCTTTCCGAGCATAAGCGGAATGACAACAAGCACCACATACCACAGCAGCTTGTCATACCACACCCTGCCATCATTTATCACACAGATAAAGTGTATGGCAACAACTGCCGCCGCAAATACAGATGCAAGAAGCTGCAAAAAGCTCGCCACATGAAGCTTATTTGTAACCTTTCCAAGCGTAAATAAAAGCATCGCACCAAATAACATCGCTATATCTGCCTCCCACGGTATCATTTTACTATACAAAAACAGCTTAAACATATCACGATACTCCATATGCAGCTCAAGAAACAAATCCACTGATGCTATCATGAGCAATACTGCTCCTATTGTCGAAAATACCGCTGCCAGATATACATAATTGTTTCCAATCCTGTGCTGTCTGAGCTTATATTTAAGCATACCCTTTTTCTGCACATACTGTGTACGCAGATAAGAATCTGTCGCAGAGGCAATAGCCCTGTCGCAGTACTCGGTTGCTGTCCTGTATACTTTAGCTCCGGCATCGTTATTTTTAAGAGCAAACTCCACTAGGCTCTCTCCTGCTCTGTTGTTGCCACACTCTGTTGCAGTAACCAGATACCCTGCTCCAAGCTTCTGCTCCTTGCCATCAAAAAAAGTGGTGACCAGATAATGACCATAATCGGCAAGTGCATCCACATTTCCAAGCTCCACTGCTTTCTTCCACCAAAACACTGCGCGCCCGGGATCCCGGTATGTGCCCTGACCTCTTTCAAACATATTTGCAGCCATATTCATGGCATCTGCATCGCCAGTCTCTGCCAGTGGCAGAAATTGACGGAATGCTCCCTCCATATCATTTTGTCTGTATGCCATCATAGCCATATCAAACGCTGTACTTTTCATATTGTTCTGCCACTCAAAATGTGTTTAAATATTCTCAAACACATCGAGAAATTAAAGTCCTTGCGGATACTTCTTACTGCTTCATTGTGTATGCTTTGGCGATTGTAAACAATACGCTACTCACAAGTTCTTGTACACTCCACAGTCGTAAATTCCTGCGATAGCCCGCAGTACATACTTACGTTTGCGTTGATTATGCAACCTCGTAAGTTAAAGCATCTTTTAGATTAAGAGCAGCGTTAAAATCCCTATCCTCGACATAGCCACAATCACAATGGTATATTCTGTCTGAAAGTTTCAAATCTTTCTTGATAGCACCACAGCAGTGACATATTTTAGATGACGGATACCATCTGTCTACGACTCTTAATTCAATACCATTTTCATCACATTTTGCTTTAAGCTTGGTTCTAAATTCATAGAACTTCTGTGACGCAACAGCTTTTGAAAGATGTCTGTTCTTCATCATTCCTGATACATTCAAATTTTCAATAGTTATATAAGATGGCTTGGTTTTCACTATCTCAGCTATTGATTTATTGATATAATCAGTACGGATATTATCTATTTTATGATGAAGTCTTTGTACTTTGAGCTTTTGCTTTTGTATATTCTTTTGAGTGGACTCTCCTTTCTTTAAATTCTCATATTTTCGTGAAAGACATCTTTGTTCTCTACGCAGTTTCTTTTCCAATTTTTTAATTCTTGTTGACTTATTGATATTTTTATAAGTTTTACCATTGGAAACAATCGCCAAGTCTTTTAAACACAAGTCAATTCCTATACCACCATTGCTATTATTAGCAATCTTAACGTCGGGAATTTCTACAAGAACTGACACATAGTATCTGTCTGCTTTGACGGATACTGTACCGCTTTTGATTTTCCATCCGTCTTTAGTTGTTGGTATATAACCTTTTTCTTTAATGCGTACCCAACCTAAAGTGGGTATGTTCAACCTATGTCTCTCACATCTACAGTCTTTAGTATTGTTCTTTACGAAATACATTTTTACATCAGATTTACCTTTCTTTTTGAAATTAGGAAAAGCGCTTTGATGTTTAAAAAATCTTGTAAATGCAGTACATCCATCCTCAATAGACTTTTTTACAGCTTTTGAATATGCTTCTTTAATCCATATTTTATCAGGATTATTAGGAATATACTCATTATTAAGCCATACGCTGAAACTCTTGCCAGTCATAAACTTTTCACCGTTATCATATAAAGTTTTGTTATGATCGAGATAGAAGTTATAGACATACCTACAAGTGCCAATAGTCTTGTTAATCTTGATTTTTTGCTCAATCGTCGGACTTATTTCCGTCTTGAAGCTCTTTAGCAATTTCCTCATCCCTTTCTATTTGTTTTTTATACTTACGAAGTCCATACAACCTGCAAGAGAACACATGAAGTATAGAAACAATATCCTGTACGAGTTCTTCCTGTGGTGATAGTTCTTCGTTGTTCACTACCACAATGCTTGTATTAAACTTCATACAGAATTTTTCAAACCAATCGTAACCAAATCTGATAAATCTATCTTTATGAGTTACTATTATGGTTTTTATTTTCTGTTCCATTACTTCATTTAATAATTCATTCCACTTTTTACGATTGTAATTAAGACCACTTCCATAATCCTCAATACACTGGTCTATAATAATACCTTTAGCATTACAAAACTGTCGCAAAAATGCAACTTGATTCTGTAAATCATCTTTTTGATTTCTTGTAGACACTCTGGCATAAATAACTACCTGACGTTTATCATTTTCAATATTTATGCCTTTGAATTGAAGGTACTGGTCATAGGTATAATAACGCCTATCAGTTGGAGTTCGATTTGCCTTTAAAGTTCCTTCTCTGTCCCAGCGTTGCAATGTCTTAACAGACACACCTAACAGTTCAGCAAAATCTTTTGGCTTATAATTTGTGATATTTGATGTATTCATAATAATTTACTCCTTTGAGTATATTTAAACACATTTAATCACATTTGACAATATATTCAATTACTTATTTTTTCCTCCTTGACAGCCTTAGCTGTTTTCTTCTTATTATAATGTATTTAACATGATGATAGCAATACGACTTCTTACCCAATTTATAGCAAAATGCCGCACCCGAAGGTGCGGCATCTAAGAGGTTTATAAAATGTTTAGTTTAAAAGCTGTTTTATTTGCAAGCTTTTTTCTTGCGATATGTAGCTGCTGTGATTGCAACCATTGCGAGTCCAAGTAAGCATACATATGTAGCTGCTTCATTGTCATCGCCACTCTTTGGAGCTGCTTTTTTGGTTTCAATAGCTGCCTTATCTGTTACGGAAATAACTCCATCTTTCTTTACTGGTGTTGGTGTTGGATCTTTCTTGCCCGGGTCTGCCGGTGTTGGATCTACTGTTTTCTTCACCTCGGTAAGAATGACTGTTCCACCATCCTTTGCTGCCGGAATGGTAACTGTTACAGTCTTATCACTTCCTACAGTATAGGTAGCACCGCTGTATAAATCCTTTACCTCTGTTCCTGCTGCTAAGCTAACCGGAACTTTTACTTCTTTTACGGTATCCTTGATATTCATACCAACATATAAGGTTGTTCCTCCATAGGATCTTGAAACTACATCATAGCATTCCTCATCAGAACCTGCCACAACTGTTCTGCTTCCTCTTGCAAATACATCTGTGTATGCATTACGGATTCTCAGCAAATTCTTATAATGCTGATATGTGACATTGTCATCTGTTGCCAGATTGAAATCCATGTCATATCTATTAGTCTGATATGGATAATTATTTAATCCGCTTAAACCAACTTCTTCACCATAATAGATAACCGGAATACCCTTTGCAGTAAGCTGTAATGTAGCTGCTACTAATGCTGCTGATGTTGCCTCATCCTTGGTATATCCTTTTCCTTTCATTAAGGCAGCTTTAAATCCATCTTCATCATGACTGCTTAAGAACTGACCTGTCATGTATGTGTTATTAAGTGCTGAATTTCTTGCAGAAAGGAATTTCTCTACAGAAGAAATATTGCCACTTACAAAGCTTGTTGCCTGGTCATTAAAATCGAAATCAAGGTCTGCATCCATCTGACCAGTACCTAAGGAACTACCATTTGATGCATATCCTGCACCAAAGTATTCACCAATCATCTTGAATGATGAATTTACTTTTGTTGTAGAATTTTTAAGTGCTGCCCATGTTGTGCTGTCAACATGCTTTACAGTATCTACACGGAAATAATCAACTCCATAATCCTTCATCCATGCAGTCTGCCATTCTACTAATTTTGCTCTGACATCTGCATTCTCTGTTGCAAAATCCGGTAAACCAGACTGCCATGATTTAATATCTCCTTCACTGACACTCTTATCCCTTAGCATATCAGCAAATGTTGATTCTGTACCATATCCGGCATGATTTACAACAATATCAACCATAATACGCATACCACGCTTGTGCGCTTCACTAATCATAGTCTTAAATTCTTCTGTTGTACCAAGTGTTGGATTCAATTTTGTAAAATCACTTGCCCAGTATCCATGGTATGCTGCATTATAAGGAACATCTTCTGAACCTTCATCTGTTACAGCTACACCTTTTATATTCTCTACTATTGGTGTAATCCAAATCGTATTTACACCTAAATCCTGTAAGTACTTTAACTTGGCTGTTACACCTGCAAAATCTCCACCATGATACAGTCCCGGATTCTCTCCATATGTATTTGCACCACTTGCTGTATTGTTAGATTTATTACCATCAAAGAAACGATCTGTCATCATAAAGTAAACAACAGCTTCATCCCAGTCGAAATCTTTTTTGTTTTCCTTCACACGGTCTGTAATTTCAACATCCACTGTAGTACTGAATTTATTACCATACTGGTCTGTTACAGTAATTGGTAATGTCTTAATTCCTAATGTTGTATCTGTTGTTGCAGAAATGGTAACTGCCTGCAGTTCCGGTTCGATCGGCATTGCATTACTTCCGCCAAGGGAAGAAACATCGATACTTGCACTAGCTACTTCTAATGTTTTAGCATCTGAACTATCCTGTTCAACCTTAAACTTAACAACATTATTCTCATTGTAGTTAAATGACTTATTCATAACTTCTGCTGTAACTGTTGCATTTAATTTATAGTATTCAAAATATGAATAATCTGCATTATTGTGCTTTTCGCTGTTTGAATTGAATGCATCTACAACATAAGCTCTATTTGCTTTATAACGATAATATGTTTTGCCATCTGTTAAACCGCTCTTTACATACTCAAAACGCTTTGTTGCATCATTGTATGTCATTGGATACTCTGTTCCGTTTACGTCAACAGCTACAGTCATATTCTTTAAGGTGCCATCTACAAATGCTGTATCATCACGATAGTAATATGATACCTGTTGTTTCTCTGCATCTACTTCATAGCCAACATTATATGGCATAGCAATTTCCGGCTCACTGCCGGCTTTCATGCTGGCATAGATAACCTTCTGGTCAGAAGGGAATGTAACTGAATGGTCTCCACCATCTTTAATCCATGGGTCACCTGTTGAATCTAATGCAATACAAAAATCAACCTTTGTACAAGATGGTTTTGCTGGAATTGTTACTGTCCATTTATCTCCACCTGCATATGTAAAATTGGTTAATACTGAAGCATATCCTGATGTCCATGTATAGAACTGTGGTGTAATACCTTTTTCTTTTAATCCCGGATTCTCATAATCCAATACAAGGTATCTCTTTTCCGTTTGTTTAATTACCGGTTTCTCATGAACCGGATCTGAACCATCCACATAATATAATACTTCATTCTCATCACCGCTTATTGTAAAAGAACGATCTGCGGTATCAGAGCCGCCATCCCATCCCTGTGTTATGTCATAACGTGCCTTTAATCCTACTGTTTTTTCCACATTACTGCCGGCAACTGTAATGGTCTTTTTAAACCATGTCACATCATTTTCAGCATCATAATATGTTCCGTCAAAAACATAGGAACCGTTTAATCCGGCATTCCACATCCACAAATCAACTTTTCCCATGTCTGTGTCTGTTGATAAATCTTCATTGTAATAATAAATTGTAAATGTGTGATCTGGAACCGGTGTCTCCCAGCTGTCCGGTGCTGTTTTATATACGGTTGTATCACCACCAGCTTTGGTTCCGGTAACCCAGAGTTCAGTACTTGTTGATGTTACAGAAACATCAATATTATCCGTCTGTGTCCCACTGTTATTATTAAAAATACAGCTGAAATTCTGTTTTACATCCTGTGTATATACTACATCATACCATCCGGAATGGTCAGCATTTTCTGAAATCTGTCCGCCTGGCCATTCTTTTCCAACACCTGCTCCTGTTGCAGAGGCATCTACATTCCACACATGATTGTAAATAGTACTTCCCATTCCTGATGCAAGATAATGAATGGTTGTTACATATTTCCAATCAGCAGGTTTTGTCTCTGACAATGAACCATCAAACCAGTACTCTGCTTCTGCCTTTCCTTTTGTAGAAAGTGTTACGTCTTTTAACTTGTTTCCATGTCCATCATCATTTAAGATAAGAGAATAATCTGTACTGTTATCTAATGTCAGATGCATTGTATACCAGCCTTTATGACCTTCTGCTGCAGTCATGGTTTTTCCCGGCCATTCACCTGCTGGCTTATTGGTCTCCTTATATACATATGCCGCAACATCATTGCCTAATGTGCTCTTATAATTAATAGTCAGATCACATTCTGTTGGTACAGACTCTGGAATCAATGTTTCCTTCTTTGAAGCATCCTTATACCACTGATATTTTCCATTGTCATCCAATAAACAATAGATGCTAGTATCAGAAGTAAAAGTCTTAATCTGCTCAATTGCAGCTCCTTCTGTCTTTATCTCCGGTGCAGCCTTCTCATCAGAACCTGCATCAACAAACTGAAAACCTGTCCACTCGCTGCTCTGTACATCTACATAATAGAGTCTTGTGCTTTCCTCATATGCAAGCTTTGGTTTTTCCTGATCCCCCCATTGTGAAATGGTGGCATTTCCTGCGTCATGGTTATTTACCGTAGCACCGGAAGCCCAGACATTGACAACCGGTGTATTCCAGGTACTTGGTTTGTCCAAATACAACCGGATTGTCGGGCTCGCAGCATATGCAGTGGTTGCACCACCGATTGCCGGAACCATGGTCACAATCATAGCAAGTGCAAGTACCATACTAAAGATACAGCTTACAATGCCATGTTTCCTGTGAAAGCGTTCTTTTAACTTTCTCATATTTCCTCTCCTTTTCTTATTATGTTTGTACGAAAATTTCCTTTCGCACGTTTTCGTACTTATATTATAATATTTTCGTTGGTTTTCGACTATTGGGATAAACAGAGATTTTATTTACGAAATTTTGGTAAAATTTACTATTTATTCATTTTTATGTAACATATGCGAAATCTTTTTAGTACTAAAGGTCCTAGATATAATAGATAATTTTTCATTTGAAATTTTGTGAATTATTTTTTAAGTCTATATGACATGATTTAAGGGTCAAAACCACCTTATAAAAAATGGTTGGTACCTTGAAAATGTGAAGTTTTCAAGGTACCAATTTATGGTTTACAAGGGATTGATAGCATAGTAGGCAGACCTTGGGGAGCTGTAATCACTAAATCTTTTAAAACAGCTCCCAAAATTCAGCTCAAAAGCCGGAAAAATTGCGAGAAAAGTAGCTGTAACTGCAAAAATCCACAAAACAGCTCCAAAAACTCAGCCCATAAGCCGGATAAAAGCCGAGAAAAAGTAGCTGTAACTACAAAAATCCACAAAACAGCTCCAAAAACCAGCCCATAAGCCGGAAAAATTGCGAGAAAAAGTAGCTGAAACTGCAAAAATCCCTAAAACAGCTCCAAAAACCAGCCCATAAGCTGGAAAATATGAGGCTTATGGCATAATGGTGGAAGCCTTTAGTTATTTCACAAAAAAGAGCCTGCACATTTCTGTGCAAGCTTCTTTTGAAAACTAAAAACCAAAAACTAAAAATCTAAAATCAAAAACTAAAAA
>ENA-UAIZ01000279-UAIZ01000279.1-human-gut-metagenome-genome-assembly--contig:-NODE-279-length-13220-cov-25.544702_pt1 | contig 13220 bp, 10 predicted proteins | sample MGYA00244426_ERZ654407 | MGnify/ENA primary metagenome ERZ654407 (study PRJEB26926, sample SAMN06165240) | human gut metagenome | biome: ENVO:00009003; feature: ENVO:2100002; material: ENVO:00002003...
CAGCGATGATATGATAGAGCGAATCTGCAATGCCATGCAATGCCACTCCTGGTACGTGCAGCAATTCTGCTTTCTCATCTGGACTCGTACAGCAACAGAAGTAACAGAGGAAATCTATCAGTCACAACTCGCCAAACTTCTGGATACCAATGCCGATATGTTCATTACCGATATTGATGGTATGCCTGCCTCTCAGATAGCATTCCTGCGTGCCGTCTGCATGGGAGAGACTCATTTCAATGCCCAACAGGTAGTAGCAGAATATGGACTCGGTGCTCCACGGACCATCACCAAGAACAAAAAGACTCTTGTAGAAAGAGACTTCATAGAGAAATCGGGCGATGGTTTCAAGATGGTTGACCCCGTCTTCGAACTGTGGTTCAAACGAGAATACTGCAACATCTTACCTCAATAAAATATAGAAAAACTATATAAACAGTAATCCCCCACCACGCTTTGGCTGCGTGATGGGGGATTTACTGTTTCAGGAGATTCAAGATGCATTATGCCGAGAGGGTAAGCTTCTGCCAGATCTCGGTGTCGCCACCTTTCAGCTTCTTGCAGAGACCACGCTTGGTCCAACGGCTTATCATCTTACGGATGGTTTCACGACTGGCTCCGTCGCCACGCTCACGGCTGGCATCGAAGAGGGTGAACTGCTCAGGGAGCTGGGCAAAGAGCAGGGTGTTTCGAGACTTATAGACTGGGATTGCCTCGTTGTCCTGCTGCTGCTTGTCGAGACGCAAGCCAAACATCTCCATCTGCATGGCGAGCACGTAGTCGGCCACAGCCTTGGCAAAACGGATGCAGGCATCTGTTTCCTCTCCGGTCTGTTCCAGGATGTGGAAGATGACGCCACAACGGAAGCCGATGACGGCGGAACGGCGACGATATACATCCATCACACGGTCGGCATTCGCCAGGGCAAGCTGTCTTTTCGCTTCGAGCCACAGGCAGAACTCCTCGCACATACGGGGCAGCTCCATTACGCCGTGACTACGTTCAAGGAGAGTTACTGCCTTGAGGATGTTTGCCTGCTCCTCCTCGGTATAGCCATGGTGCTGGCTGAGGGGTGCGAAGGAGGTATCGGGCATCTTGGCGAGCATCATTCTTGAAGAAGATCCGTCCTCGATGTTATCATCGGTGAAGAACTTCTGGAAGATGTTCTGGGTGCAGCAGCCGGAGAAGTTGAGCTGGGCGTGGGTTACGCCGCTGGTGGCTGTGATGTAGTCCTGACCCACCTCGCTCTGGTCGAACGCCTTACGGAAGTAGTCGCCGAACACCTTCCATACGCTCTTCATCGAACCGAGCTCCTCGCTGAACATATACATGGTATGGCCATCGGCACAGAGCTGACGACGCATCAATGCCGACTTCGAGATAGTATCGCCAATGTGACGGATGCAAGGCTTTGGATCCACTACACCCTTCTTGCCCTTGTGCTGCTGGTACCAGGCTTCATCCTCACGAGGTTTCTCATCGTCCTTATCCATCTTCTTCGCCCAGATGTTCTCGATGCGGCGGCATACGCCCTTACCTGATGCCTGCTCGCCGATGATGATAGACATGAGTGCCATCGGAGTATCGCTGCCGTCGCAATACTTCGCCTTCAGACGGTCAGCATAGGTTGCGGCAATAGGGAGGGCTGAGAAGAGGGCAGGCACGCGTGCCTCTGCGGCTACGCCAGAGAGCGAGTCGCGGAGTCCGAGTGGAAGCTGGTCTACTGGGAATTCGTAAAGAGGCTGTGTACTTGCCTTAGCGGCTAAAAGGTTCTCTATGTTTCTTAAATTTTCATTCTCCATAATTATTTAATGTTTAAAAGTTAGCTTGTCGGAATATCCGGTAAACGGGGGCAAAAATACGACTATCTTCTGTAACCGCCAAATTTGAGTGTGTGGTAAGGTCCGAAATTCAGCAGCCATTTGGAGCAAATTGTGTTAAAAAATCTAAGTCATAGTTTTGTGGGTCGGAAAACATAGGTTCTTATGTGCTAAATCATAGTTTCTCGGGTGCCAGGTTATAGCTTCTCGGATAACAGGTTCTCGTCTCAATCCGTAACCCCCTTTTTCTTCTTCTTCCTTTCTCATAAAAAAATAATACGGACAAATTGAATTTGTCCGGACAAATTGTCCGGAGTGCCATAACGTATTGTTTTCCTGGTACTTATAAGCCTGCCGGACAACCATCCGGACAAATTCAATTTGTCCGTGTTTTAAAAATATTCCCGTTAAATTCTTTGGTGTCTTACCCGTAATCCATTGACTATTAGTTAATTCGTAATAAAAATGCTAGTTTTAAACAACTTTGTTTAAAACAACCTTGTTTAATTTGTTTTTTTTTGCTATCTTTGCAAAAGAAAAGCTGCACTCGGCAATTTGAAAGCAAGCTTACTTGCGAAATTCTGTATTATAAAATAAGGTAGTGATTATGAGAAAAAGTAAAGAAGCTCCGTTTGTATTCGGTGTTCGTGTGGAGGGAGATTCCTTCACCGACCGTAGAGAGGAAACAGAACGCCTGAAGGCGAACTTTACGTATGGAGTGAATACGATATTGATTTCACCTCGTCGTATGGGTAAGACTTCATTGGTGGATAAGGTGTGTTCGCTTGTAGAGAGCGAGGACATCAGGATAGCTCGTATAGATGCCTTTGGTTGTCGTTCGGAGAATGATTTTATCAATGCTTTTGCTACGGCTGTAGTTCGGGCTACTTCGACTGATTCCTCTTTGGAGTATAATGCAGGTAACAATACAACAGAAGAAGTATTGAGACTTCCGGAAATGATAGCTCGATCTAAAGGTTGTCATATCGTAGTCTGCATCGATGAATTTCAGCAGATAGGCGATTTCCCTGATTCCTTGACCTTCCAGAAGAAGCTCCGCAGCGTATGGCAATTACAGAGCCATGTATCTTACTGTCTTTATGGAAGCAAGAAGCACATGATGGAACAGATGTTCCAGAATGCCAGTTATCCATTCTATCGCTTTGGTGATTTCTTCTATCTGAATAAGATAAGCGAGAAAGACTGGGTGGAGTATATCTGTCAGCGATTCGAATCTACCGGCAAGCATATTTCTGAAGAGTTGGCTCGTGAAATCTGTCTGGTAACAGACAGATATTCCTCTTATGTACAGCAGTTGGCATGGTTTGTATGGCTGCGAGTGCAGGATGATTCTGCAGCTACAGAAGAAGACTTGAAATATGGAATAGACCGGTTGCTGGATGCTTGCGAGCCTTTGTTTATCCAGCAGACCGAAGACCTTTCTGCCTATCAGATGAATTTCCTGCATGCCATCATCAATGGAGTACATACAGGCTTCACGCAGACAGCGATATTGGAAACCTATCGTCTGGGTACTGCCGCCAATGTAACCCGCCTCAAGAGATCCTTGATGGTGAAAGATCTGATTACGATTCCTGCTCCTAAGCATCTGGAAATGAGTGACCCCATCTTGGCGTTGTGGCTCAAGAGAAGAGTTTGGAAATGATGTTCCCTGGAGTTCCAAAGCATCCTAGGCAAAAATATAAAAATATAGTAAACAAATGAAGATAAAGATAAACCCAAAATACGAAGAGATGAGAAGTTTCATCGAACGCATCCCGGATGTGTTCGAGAAGGAAGGACGTGTGATTTACACGGGTCGCAATCTTATTAAGGTGATGGAAGCTCCTGATGGAACTGTTATTAATGTGAAGCGCTATCACGTGCCAAAGGGACCCAACAGTCTGATTTATTCCCTAGGCATCAGAAAGCCTAAGGGAGAGCGTGCCTTCGAATATCCGATGATATTGGAGAAGAAAGGCATCGGAACCCCTACACCTATTGCCCTTATCGAAGAGCGTAATGCCATCGGGCTTTTGGGATATACCTATCTCATCACCCTGCAGTGTGACAACCTGCATACGCTTTACGAAGTGGGCGATGCAGTCCCTGGCACCTACGAGAAACTGGCTAAGGCGCTGGCGCATTTTGCTGCTGATATGCATAATAAGAAAATCCTGCATAAGGATTTTACGCCAGGCAACGTGTTGTGGAAACAGGATGATGAAGGCTTCCATTTCATCATCGTGGATATCAACCGCATGAAGTTTGGAGAAATCAGCGTCAAGGAAGGACTCTATAATCTCCGAAAGTTCTGGGGACCTAAGGAATTCATCCGAATCCTGGTCTCTGAATATGCCAAGGTAAGAGATTACAGCGTGGATGAGGCCGTAGATTATGTGATGAAGGAACGCGCCAAGTTCTGGACCCGCTATGGCAAGAAGCATCCTATTAAGTTTAAGCTGGAATTATGAAATCTTCAAATCAATAATAGAAAACAAAGATAAAAGCCTTATCTTCTTTACTTATGGGTAAGAAGGTAAGGCTTTCATCTTATTATATATATGGTAAAAATATAATCAGCAAGGATGGGGTTATTTCAACAAAGCGATGGAGCCTTCCGGATGCTTTTTCGTTTGTTGGGTGAGATTTATTGAATTATTCCTCTGTTCTCTGAAATTTTTATATTTCAAGTTTCCAGGGCCAACATCCTTCTTGTAATGTTTCATGAGATATATGTTCTCATTATTTATATTATAGCTAGATGTGGTAAAAACCTCCTGTTTGCCATAATATAAGGCAATGGCCTGGTTTACCCAATATCCCGGATCCGGCAATGCATCATAATGCGTATCGGAAGGAAGTTTGGTAATCAGAGGTTTCAATTCCACAACGGCATTGCTGTATGAGCTCAGAATCTCCTCTCTTTCTTTCATCTCCCTATCACTTGCCTGTATCTTGCCTTTTACCAGGAGGCTGAGGGTGCGATTAGAGGTAGATGGTTTAACAACGACAACCAGCGCATAAATGATGATGGCATAGATATATGAATATTGGAGTGTCTTGTTGTATTTATTTCTGGCAGCATCAATAAACTGATATATGGCAGAACTTAGAGGAGCCTGGACCTCCGCCTTTCGTGCCATGGCACCTGAGAGGTAGAACATATTGGTGAGTATGAACCAGAACAAGGCATAGGCATAGATATTCTTCACTCTGTTTGGCCCCTCGTATCCCATGGCATAGCAATGTGGAAAGAAGAAGGAACAGTATATGCCCAATGTAATGATGAGGCAGAGCCACGGATGTGAAAACTTGAACTGTGACTTGCGAGCCAATCTGTTTACGATAGGAATCAGAGTAACAAAGGTCAATGACATCAGGCTGATGAATCTGTCGTCGATAAAGCCAATGCTTTTCCTAAGGGTAATTCCGATGGCAGCTATAATGTTAGGGTGCGATTCTTTCACGGCCAACTCGCGGAATGCGTTTCCTGGTGCCAGAATACAGAAAGAGAAGGCAGCCAGATAAACCAACAGAATGCAGGTGAGAAACTTTGGCAACTTCTTCTGCTCCAGGTAAGTGATGGCAATGGCGATGAAAAGTATGGCAGCAGTTCCAAAGCCTGATACAAAATTACCTCCGGCAATGAAAATAGTGAGGAGCACAGCCAGGATGCCAACAAAACACTTTCGGATTTTTCCGGATAAATGGTAGGCTATCAGCAAGGATGCCAGGCATAGCGACATGCTGAAGTATAGGGTGTAGTACATGGCCCCGTTATACCAATAGAAAGCATCGTATGCAGAATAAACAAACTGCAAGTTGATGAGAGAAAAAACAGAGGATACTAGCAGGAACTCTATTCGGGTGGTATGCAGCAACTTCCTCATAATCAAGTATAGCAACGCATAGGTTGACATGATGAGACTTGATGCAAGAAGGATAGGGACAATCCAGTAGGCGCCAAATGCTCCCGGCTGTAAAGCCATGAGGAAGCAGGCGGAATAGGTGCCCTGCCATATATGATACATGTTGACAGCCACATTCCACGCTCCCTGGATGCAGGCGCTTATAGAATGCGTGGCATTCCATATCTTGTAAGTCTCTGCTCCAAAGACATAGTCATCTGAAAATGGGTGTAAATATTGTCCAATCCAGAATACTGGAATGATGGATACGATTAGAACTGCAATAGCTACTCCTGTTACAATTTTCAATTGCTTCTTATTCATAACTGCTTTTATCCTTTTATATTATTTTCTTTTTACTTCTTGTTCTTTCTTTACTTCTTACTTTCTATATATTATAACATCCTTATTGCCATAATCTTGCATGCAAGATAAACAATAAATGTTAAAGCTTATATTGTGTATAGGTGCAAAGGTACTAAACATAATTGGGATCACCTGCATCCACACGCTTTTGCAGGTGACCCCTTATAACTTTTCGTATGTGTTCATTAAGTCGCAGGCTAGTTTCTCGTCTGTAAAGTTGAGGGCATAAGTCTTGCCGGCTTTTATCATGTCTTGGCGCAGTTGCTCATCGGTACAAGTGCGCACGATGGCTTCTGCCATACTTTGGGCATCATCGGGATTCACATAGATTCCGCCAGGTCCTCCTGCCTCTTCCAGGCAAGACCCTGTGCATCCGATGGTAGGTATGCCACTTGTGATGGCTTCGAGCAAGGGGATGCCGAAATCCCTCGATGCGAGAAGGATAGGTAAAACTGCGTGCCAGCTTATAGAAGGATGGCAGGTCTTTGTAAGGTACCTGATGATGGAAGTGGAAAAGATGCTCAATGCTTTGCTCCTTGAGGTAGGCTTGTATCTCGTCTACATAAGGGGTTCTTCTGCCTACAGCCACCACATGGATTTTGGCTATATTGCACTTTTCCTCATTGGCTTTTGCCATTTGGTTGATTTCTGCCATAGCCTTTGCCACCAGCATCAGGTTCTTGCGTTCCTCGATGCTTCCTACGTAGAGTACATATTGGTCGGGCAGTTGGTATTTTTGCTTTACCTCTTCCTGTTTGCTGGACTCAATGTCTTGGGCAAAGACAGGGTCGCAGCCTTGGTACACCACGTCTATCTTTTCCCTGCTTTCATCCGCAAGAACTACGTGCAGCCTTACGCCTTGAAGGCATTGCCTTGCGTGCTGATATGGTTTAAGCTCGTTTACGAGATGATGACAAAGGATTATTCAACTCCTCAAAATGTATCAGAAGAAAAATAAGAGAAAAATCTTTTCGTTCCTTTGGACGTTGTAGTCAATATGGTTTTCTCTATAATACTAAAGTAGCTCAGGAGAGGTTATCCATCTATGGGCAACCTCTCCTGAGCCAATATATTCCGAATGTAGAAGGGGCTTTACAGAATAGCTTTATTTGAACATAGCCAATGCTTTCTCTATGATAGGAGCCATGTCATAATACTTGTATTCGGCAAGGCGGCCGCCAAAAATTACATCTTCTTCCTGGTCTGCCAGGTTCTTGTATTGTGCATACAGTTCAGAATTCTCCTTGTCGTTTACCGGATAGTATGGTTCCATGCCATCTTTCCATTCGGTGGAATATTCCTTGGAGATAACCGTCTTCGGGGTCTCATAGACTTCTGCTCCGAACATTTCGAAATGCTTGTGCTCAATCACTCGGGTATATGGCACTTCGCGCTCAGTATAGTTTACCACGGCATTACCTTGATAGTTAGGGCAGTCGATGGTTTCCTGCTCAAAACGGACAGTGCGATAGTTGAGCTTACCAAACTGATAGTTGTAGAACTCATCTATCTTGCCTGTGAAAACCAGCTTAGAGGCAAGTTCTTTCCAATGAACTTTCAGCACCCCCTTGTTGCCGTTTGGGAGTTCTATCTCGTCTTTAAAGAAGTCAACTGATACCTTTGTATCTGCCCCCTCAAGTAAACCATCGATGAGTTTGTTGTATCCCCCCATAGGGATTCCCTGATATTTGTCATTGAAGTAATTGTTGTCGAAGATGAGGCGTACCGGCAGTCGCTTGATGATGAAGGCTGGCAAGTCTGTACACTTTCGTCCCCATTGCTTCTCGGTATATCCCTTGATGAGACGCTCGTAGATATCTTTACCGATGAGCACCTGAGCCTGTTCCTCCAGATTGCGAGGCTCACTTACACCATCGGCCTTCATTTTAGCCACGGCTTCTGCCTTCTGCTCATCAATTTTAGCCTGTGCTTCTGCTGGTGTGGTTACGCCCCACATCTGATAGAAGGTATTCATATTGAAAGGCAGATTATAGAGTTTGCCTTTGTAGTTTGCCACAGGCGAGTTGGTGTAGCGGTTGAACTCAACGATAGAGTTGACGAAGTTCCACACCTCTTTGTTGGAGGTATGGAAGATGTGGGCACCATACTTATGTACGTTGATGCCCTCTATGTTTTCGCAATAGATATTGCCACCGAGATGTGGTCGCTTATCTATCACCAGACAAGTTTTTCCTTGTTTATGAGCCAAATGGGCGAATGTGGCTCCGAAGAGTCCGGAGCCAACTATGAGATAATCATATTTCTTCATACTTGCTAATTGATATGTTTATAAATATTAGCCAACTCCAACGCAGATTTTTTCCATGAAAAATGTTTTAGTCTTTCATTCTGCTTTTCTATGAGTTTCTTTTTCTCTATCCCGTCTAGATAGTAGAAAGTTTCAAACTGTTCTTCGAAATCAGTTCTCTTTTCATCCATGTGGAAGTAAACTGCTGCGTCTTCTGCGATTTCCGGAAAACAACTGGCATGATTGAGTAAAACAGGGCATTCTGCTTTGTAAGCCTCAAGAATCGGGAGTCCGAACCCTTCGTATGATGATGGGTAAACGAATGCCAGGGCATAGTGGTATAAGTCTAGCATTTCTTGATCTGTTTTGATAAACTCATGTATGAATCTATCTTCCATTTCCCATGATTTAAACATACTTTTTTCAGTCTCATTGAAAGGCTTTCCTGTGCATACTACCTTCAGTTCCTTGTGTCTTTTTAAAATAGGTACACATTGCTTGGCAAAGAAATCAAAGTTTTTATAAAAGTGACGTTCGCCAACGAAAAGTATATATTCAAATGGATGTCTGTTGTTTTCGTTTGGCGTATAAGGAGTTTCGTCTGCTCCATGATAAACTACGCTCACCTGCTCTTCCTTGATATTCATGATACGGCATAAATCCCTTTTTGTCTGTTGGCTGACTGCAATGATGTGATTTGCTTTTGGTATGACAAGATGTTTTTGCAGAATCTGATAGTCATTATGGTCATAATACTGATTGTACTGTTCGGGTATCATATCATGTACCGTGACAACATAAGGCTTACTGCCTATGTACTTGAGGAAGTAAGGGTCAAAGAAAGTTGGATGAAACAAATCGAAATCTTTAGACTTGATGTCGCAGACAGACTTGTATCTATTGATTCTTGGAGTACGATCTAATCGTGAATATTCTCCGAATTTTGCATTATAATAGAACTTATATAGCATTTTCTTTATTGCAGTATCTTTCTTCCAGAGAAAGTTATGATATAATTCTCCATCTGGTTTACTTCCTAATGTTTTGAGGTAAACATTGGCAGATTCCATGACGCTGAGGCTTGCTTCAATGTCTTGAGGCAAGTGGGAATATAATTCGGCAAAACAACGTGATACGCCTCCATGCGTTTGCATATCGAAGGCTTGACTGTCATATAATACTTTCATCTTACTTTGATTTAATAGACAAATCTTTCCATAAAAATTTAAAGCCTGTACGTAGGATTTTCCAGTCGCGTGATACTGGTTTCATCTTCAGAGCTTTTTTCAGTTTGAATGCAAAATCATCATTGATGCGTTCTTTCTTTTCTTCTGCAGTCTCTTTTATGTGAGGCAACTTGCTGGTGCTTCCAAATAACTCGGAGAACACCTCTTTTCTTTCCTTTTTCAACAAGTCACCATTTGTAAAAGAGATGCCATCAGTATAATATACAGCAACAATAGAGTTAATAGCTTGGTATGAACATTTTTTGAAATACCAGTTTTCCAGAAAGTGTGCCCAATCTGATACGATTTTCAGATTTTCATTGTAGGGGTGCTCCTTTAGCAACTGAGTCCTTGTAAATGTAGATTGATGCTGCAGAACTTTATCTCTGATAAATCGGAACGACATGTTCTGTGGTGGAAGGCAGAGTGAAGCCAGTTTGCAGTCTATGATAATGGTTTCTCCCACGTAGTAGTCTGAGCCATTGAGCATCTTGGCAGCATTCTCCAAAGATTGTGAAGAAAAGAAATGATCGCCCGAATTCATGAAGATACAATATTCGCCTTGTGCCATTCTTATGGCTTTATTCATGGCATTATATACCCCATGATCTTTTTCACTAACCCATTGATTGATATATTCTTGCTTAGATTCTATATATTCCTTGCTGCCATCTGATGACCCACCATCAACGATGATGTATTCAAAATCGCTGAATGATTGCAAAAGCACTGAAGAGATTGTTCTTTCCAAACCCTTCAGATTATTATAGTTGACTGTTATGACTGAGACTTTCTTTTTCATTATTCGTATAAATCTAAATTAGAATGTTTGTAGAACATCAGTTTGTCCATCATTCGTTGATACAATATGAATTTATTAGGGTGTTTTAACAAGAGATAAAGCAAAACGCGTTCCTTGAAACTCTTTTTCTCTATACCGATTAGAGAAAAGGCCTTGAGGTCCTTGGATATTCTGCTTACCATGGCCTTGATTTCTTTCTGCTTCGATAGAGAAGTTTGGTTTCTTGATACGTATTTAGCCGCTTTGATACCTCGCTTTACTACCATTCTTTTGGCAATCTTGCGGAAAGGAGAGCGCTTGTAATAATTATATCTTGATATTTCAGCCTTAAAGAATTCATAATATCTGTTGAGAGATAAATCGTGGACGATGCTGCTTTTTCGAAGCCGGTAATGATACAGCGGCTGGTAAGTATAGACCACCTGTTTGGCATTTTCGAACCAATGTGGCAGAATGCTATAGTCTTCGTAATTCTTAGAAGTTGGCATCGGCTTGTTGAGCAATTCTCGTTTGAAGAGCATTTGCCAGATATAGCTCTTGATTTTATCCTTAATGACAAACTCCTGTATTTCTTGGTTCTTTAAGATATATCTCTTGTCTGAAACATTTTTGCAAAGAGTCTTGTTCTTACTTTCGTCGTAATGATTACAGATAGCAATGTCTGAATTGGTAGTCTTTAAGTCATTCATCAAGACTTCATACATAGATTCTTCAATCCAGTCATCGCTGTCAACAAAGCCAATATAGGCTCCCTGACAGATTTCAAGAGCTTGGTTTCTGCTATCTGCCTGTCCGGAATTAACTTTGTGGATGACTTTGATTCTAGCATCCTTTTGAGCCCATTCTTCACATATTTCAGCCGAGCCGTCTGTTGAGCCGTCATCTATAAGAATTAGTTCCCAGTTCTTGAATGATTGTTTTAGAATAGACTCTATGCATTGAGGCAAATATTGTGCTGTATTATAAACGGGAACGATGATGCTTAATTCACAATTCATAATGCTTGAATATTTTTAGAATCGTATTTTTGAACTTTTAAGTGCATTGCATATAATATACTATCGATAAGTGTCTTGAGCTTCCACGACCATGGCGTCTGAAGTCGGATACCCTTCCATCTTGTCATGTCCAGGTATTTGAAGAATAGCTTTTGATACGGACTTTGGCATATATGGAGCCATGGTTTTCTGTGGCCTGTGAAATGTATGATGACAGGATGTTTTAATTCCTCTATCAGTTTCGGTATGGCTTGCTGGCGAAGATGTCTTCTTTTTCTTAGAAAGCCATCTTGTATGTTCCATCTGAAGGGTATCAGGAGTTTTCTGTCATGCAGAAGTCCGTTGAGTATGTCCTGATCGTTGAAGATTAGCTTTTCTGCATATTTTTCTGCAAATTCCAAACTGGCTTTACTCAGATGGGCATTTCTCCAGTAATCCAAATTGATGATGAGTACTCCCGAGTTGAAATAGGTATCTTCCTGAGGGTATTCGAGCCGGGTGTAGTTGTTTGCTTTTCCGCTCCACATGTCTTCTACTGCAGCTACGGCGTATGATGTAACATCTGTCTCCCACAAATCTTTTATAGAATCGTTTATGATGAGATCGCAGTCCAGATATAGAATTTTATGTATCTCTACAGGTAGAATATCTGCCACGAAAAGACGCAGGTAGGCTGCAAGCGATATGTGGGCGCTTTTGAACGATGAAAGATTCATGTTTAGATTGTAAGCATAAAAGTGTATTTGCTGATTGTATTTTTCTACTTCTTCTGTAAGCATACTTTTGGCCTCATTGCTGAGAAACTCAGCAATGATATGGAATGTTATCTGTTCATTTCTGTTATTGTACATGACAGAAACTAAAGTAGTACAACATTGCATGATGTAATTATCATCTATGTTACAAGCTATATGAATCATATCTTTGTCTTTTTAGAAGAAATGTACTGAGTGTACAGAACTTGCTTGTGAAGTGTCAGTTTAATATATTTTTAAGATTGTAGCTCCTCTATCTTGCTGAAAACTAAGTTTATATCTGCAATATTATAGCGAGCGAAAAGAGTCTTGAAGGAATCTGCCTTTGTTCAGCTTCTGAGCCAAATTTACCGCTTGCTTTTTCATCTCCTTTTTCTGTTCCGGGGTAAGATTGGCAAGTTTGTCATCAAGCTCTTTCAGCGACCAGATGGTTATACCTGCTCCAGCTTCTTCGATGATAGGAGCTACGGCAGCTTCTTTCCAGATGATGAGCGGCAAACCGGCACGGAGGTAGAAGGATACCTTATGAGGAGAATTCCATTTCAGGTATTGCCCGTATTCTCCCGAGCATCCGTCAAGAGAATCGCCGTCCCATACCAGTCCGAAGTCGGCATCTATGTGCTTGATAAATTCCTCTGACGGTACAAACCCTTGGTAAGTAATCTGAGGATTGTTTTGCAAACCTTGCAGACCTTCTTTGTTTCCACAAACCAGTAATTGCCAATGGCTCAATGTCTTGGAAAGTTCTATCAGAAATGAATTCTTCTTCATACTCAAGGCTCCGGCATAGACAACCTTTACCTGTTCTCTTTCTGTTGCTTCTTCCGAGCATTTTGATTCAGAACGATAGTCGAATAAGCCCAGGGCACCAACTGGCTTCTGTAACCCATGCTCTTTGAGCCATCCTTTCATCTTCTCGTTTGATGCAATGATGTAGTCACTATTCGAAAGACGGTTTATCTCTTTCTGGATGGTAAGCTTCTTTCTGCGGAAAGAACCGAGGTCGTGAATCAGAGAAACCGTTCTGGCTCCTTTCAGATGGGCTATATGGCAGAGAAACGAAAAGTACTTTTTTACAGGATATTGCAAGAACA
>ENA-UAIZ01000282-UAIZ01000282.1-human-gut-metagenome-genome-assembly--contig:-NODE-282-length-13160-cov-4.636704_pt1 | contig 13160 bp, 9 predicted proteins | sample MGYA00244426_ERZ654407 | MGnify/ENA primary metagenome ERZ654407 (study PRJEB26926, sample SAMN06165240) | human gut metagenome | biome: ENVO:00009003; feature: ENVO:2100002; material: ENVO:00002003...
ATGCTCATATCGGGGCGGGTCCTAAGGTCTTTCACCCACCTATGAGCAAGCTCATGTGGGCTTAGACCTTTTGACCCTGGCATCATAGCATGCAAGTATGTTATTCAGGAAAGCTCTGGAAGAGCGATTTTGCGAATGGGGTTCTGAATAGTTAATGTTATTTTTAAGAGCGAATCGCCCGGGAAGGGCGATTTGCTCTTTTATAAAAGTGGAGGTATCCGTGGCAAAGCTGAACATAGCAAACCTTAAGAAAACTCTATATTATTTGCAACGCAACGGCCTGAGGGAAACCTGGATCTCTGTAAGGGAACGCCTGACAGAGACAGACCGCTATTTTTATGTGCCCTGTCCGGAAGAGGAACTGGAAAGGCAAAGTTGCAGAAAATGGGATAATCCGGTTACACTCAGCATTGTGGTGCCGTTGTACCGTACCCCGGAAATCTATCTGAACAGAATGATAACAAGCGTTATGCAACAGAGCTATCCTCACTGGGAACTGATTCTGGCGGATGCCACAGAGGATCACAGTGTGGAGGAGACGTTGACAAATCAGGGATTCCTGACAGAACGGCTCCCGGAAAATGCGGAAACTATTGCAGCGGATGCAAGGATCCACTATATACACCTTACGGAAAATGCCGGAATTGCGGCGAATACCAATCAGGCATTACCCTATGCAAGGGGAGAATATATCGGCCTGCTGGATCATGATGATGTATTGACACCGGATGCTCTGTATGAGATGGCAGATGCTATTACCAAAGCAAATGACAGAGGTGTCAGAGTTGCATTCGCTTATTCGGATGAAGACAAATGCAACGGGGATGAGACAAAATATTACGATCCCAACCATAAAGAAGACTTTAATTACGATTTAATCCTGAGTAATAACTATATCTGCCATTTTCTGGTGATGGATGCAGATCTGATGAAGAAACTGGCATTCCGGCCAGAATGCGACGGTGCCCAGGACTATGATCTGGTGCTGCGGGCAGTGTCAGAGGTGCTGGCTGAAGATGGCCGCTCCGGTGAGGAGAGAATTCTTCATATTCCCAGAGTGCTGTATCACTGGAGATGCCATGAAGCATCTACAGCAGCCAATCCCCACAGCAAGAAATATGCTTACGAAGCGGGGCTGCGTGCACTGCAGGATCATGCTGCAGAACGTGGGATCCCGGCAAAGGCAGAGGAGACCAGACATGTAGGATTTTATCGGTTACAATATACAGAGGTATTACAGGAGAGACCGGATGTGGCTGCCGTAGGTGGCAGAGTGCTGTCCGGGAAAAACCGCGGCAGGATCGCCGGCGGCAGAATGACTGCGGACGGAAAGGTGTTCTATGAGGGACTGCCGAAGGACTATGGTGGTTATCTTCATCGGGCGGAGCTGTCCCAGGATGCAGAAGCGTTAGACCTTCGCTGCATCAGGATCCGGTCAGCTGACAGGGAATTGTTTGAAAAAATCGTGGGAGTGCCTTATACGGAAGTAGTAAGAGGTCCGGAACAACAGCCGGTATTTGACAGCTCCACACTGCCTGCCGGGGCAGATATCCGGCTTTTAAGTCTGCAATTATCGGAAGCATTACGAAAACGGGGAAGACTGCTGTATCTGCCGGAGTATCCGGAGAAATGGGAGAGACTATGAAGGAAGTAACCGTCGTTATACCCAATTACAACGGAATGAAATATTTACCGGAATGCATGGCTTCCCTGTGTCAGGGACAGGAAAATGCACCGGAATATGAAGTGCTGATCATAGACAATGGTTCTGCTGACGGGAGCGTGGAATATCTGGACAGCGAATGGTGTCGCAAAAAAGAGGCACCGGCAGAAGAGGGGGGAAAACCGCAGGTGCGTCTGATCGCCCTGCCGGAGAACACCGGCTTCTGTCATGCGGTGAATCTGGGAATCCGGGAGGCACGAAGCCCCTATGTGATCCTGTTGAACAACGATACCAGAGTAGAAGCTGGATTTGTGAAAGGACTGTATGATGCCATTCGGAAGGATGAAAAGATCTTTTCCGTCAGCGCCAAAATGCTTATGTGGGATAAGCCAGAGCTGCTGGATGATGCGGGAGACCGCTACTGCGTTCTGGGATGGGCATATTCCCGGGGAAAAGGCCGGCCTGCTGTGGATTATGACAAGAATGTCAGCATATTCTCAGCCTGTGGCGGAGCGGCAATTTACAGACGTCAGGTATTTGAGGAGATCGGCTATTTTGACGAAGCGCATTTTGCTTATCTGGAAGATCTGGATATCGGTTACCGTGCCCGGATCTACGGCTATGAGAACCGGTACGAGCCGACGGCATCCGTTCTGCATTACGGCAGTGCTTCTACGGGATCCCGCTACAATTCCCGGAAAACGGAACTTTCTTCTTCCAATAATATCTATGTCATCGGCAAAAATATGCCGCTACTACAGTGGATCCTGAATCTGCCGTTCTTTTTGCTTGGATTTGGCATAAAATTTCTGTTTTTTTGTAAGAAGAGAATGGGAAAACTATATTTAAAGGGATTGGCCGAAGGGTGGAAACGTACCGTGGGTCCTGTGGGAAAGCAGGCAAAGGTGCACTTTCAATGGAGCCATCTATGGAATTATGTGAAGATTCAGTGGCAATTATACCTGAATGTTTTTCGAATTCTTATGAAATCTTAAGAAATTGCTTCATAAATTCTTAAGTTGAGAAAAAACCACCGTTATTGTAGAATGAAATCGTTGAAAAGAAGCTTTTCGGACTTAAAGATTGGGTGACCCGTATGATAAAAGACAACCAGAAAGTCTTTAACAGGCTTCTTGTGATAATAGATGCGCTGATCACGGCAGCATCTTTTGTCCTTGCCTATTATATCAAATTTTATATCTTAAATGACGGTCCGGGGATCGGTGTCCTGCCGGTGCAGGATTATTATATGCTGCTTCCCTTTATTGTACCCGGTTATATGTTCCTGTATTACCGGTGCAGTGTGTATTCCCCGAAGCGTACGGTTCGCCGTAGACATGAGATCTACAGTATCCTGCAGGCGAATACCATTGGCCTGGCGGCTTTGATCATTATTTTGTATATGATCATCCGTGAGATCAATTTTTCACGATCCGTCATGGCAATTTTTTATGTCCTGAATGTTTTTCTGACTTCCGTATTCCGTATCATCATGCGCAAGGCATTGCGTTCCATACGGAAAAAAGGATACAATCTGAAGCATATTTTGCTGGTAGGTTATTCCCGGGCGGCGGAGGAATATATTGACAGAATCCTCAGCAATCCCCAATGGGGATATGTAGTGTGTGGTATTCTGGATGAGCACATCCCGGGCGGCACGACCTATAAGGGAGTGAAAGTACTGGGAACGCTTGGTAATCTGGAATACATCCTTCCGGAGAACAAGCTGGATGAAATCGCAATCACACTTTCCCTGAAGGATTATGATTATCTGGAAGGTGTGGTGGATATCTGTGAGAAATCCGGGGTGCACACCAAATTCATTCCGGATTACAGCAGTCTGATCCCCAGCAGACCCTATACGGAGGATCTGATGGGGTTACCGGTGATCAATATCCGGTATGTACCGTTGACGAATACAGGCAATATGGTGATCAAGCGGGCAATGGATATCGTTGGTTCCATTTTCGGTATCATTATTACCTCACCGATCATGCTCATATCAGCAATTCTGGTAAAGCTGTCCAGCCCGGGACCGGTGATCTTTAAGCAGGAACGGGTAGGACTTCATAATAAGCCGTTTTATATGTACAAATTCCGCAGCATGGCAATGCAGACGGCGGCGGAAGAGAAAAAGGGCTGGACGGTACGCAATGACCCCAGAGTCACCGGTATCGGTAAGATTCTCAGACGTACCAGTATCGATGAACTTCCCCAGCTGTTCAATATCTTAAAAGGAGATATGAGTCTGGTCGGTCCCAGACCGGAAAGACCGCAGTTTGTGGAAAAGTTCAAGGAAGAGATTCCCCGTTACATGGTAAAACATCAGGTACGGCCGGGACTGACCGGATGGGCACAGGTGAATGGCTTGCGCGGTGATTCCTCCATCAAGAAGAGAATCGAATATGATATTTACTATATTGAGAACTGGACCATTGGATTTGATATCAAGATCATTCTTATGACGTTCTTTACAGGATTTATCAATAAAAATGCTTATTAGTACAAGGAGAAGACAAGATGGCAACAAATTCTAACAACAATGGCGGCAATGGTCAGAGACCTGCCGGAAGCGGAAGAAAACCTTCCGGAAGCGCACAGAGACCTACAGGACAGAGACCCGCCGGAAGCGGTCAGAGACCTGCCGGCAGTGGACAGAGAACCGGAGCTGCGAACGGACAGAAGAGAATGTCTGCCAAACAGCGTGCAGCCAAGAAGAGAAAAAAGGTTATCATCTTTGGCATAGAGATCGTAGTGATCCTGTTCATGGTAGCATTATTGTATCTGGTAATGACTCATACCAACAATGAGGGCCCCAAGGTAACCGTTCTGGAGACAGAAGAACTTCAGATTCCCGAAGAGGTGCAGCAGGATGAAACTATGAAGGGCTATATGAACATTGCCCTGTTCGGTGTGGACGCCACCAAGGAAAGCCTGTTGTACAAGGGCAGCCGAAGCGATAGTATCATGATCGCCAGCATCAACATGGATACCGGTGATATCAAACTGGTCAGCGTATATCGTGATACGTACCTGAATACCGGTACGGATTCCTACCAGAAATGCAATGCCGCTTATTCCTATGGCGGAGCAGAGCAGGCGGTTAAGATGCTGAACATGAATCTGGATATGGATATTACGAACTTTGTGACCGTAGGCTATAAAGGACTGAGCGAAGTGATCGACGGTCTGGGCGGTATCTATATTGATGTGGACTCTGAGGAGATCAAGCATATCAACAACTATCAGATCGGTATTGCAGAAGTTTTGAAATGCGATTATACACCGGTAACTGAGACCGGTATGCAGCTGTTGAATGGTCTGCAGGCTACTGCTTACTGCCGTATCCGTTATACCGCTGGTAACGACTTTAAGCGTGCTGCCCGTCAGCGTGAAGTCATTCAGGCAATCGAAGATCAGGCAAAGAAAGCAGATTATGCAACATTGTCCAAGGTATTCAACAGTGCCATCGACGACATTTACACCAGTCTGGATTCCAAGGACATCCTGGATCTGCTGGGCAATATTTCAAATTATCGCATAGTGGACGAAGGAGGTTTCCCCGAAGAGACCATGCGTGACACCGGCAATATCGGTGCAAAGGGAAGCTGTGTTATTCCGGTAAATCTCGAAAGCAATGTAGTATGGCTACATCAGTTCCTGTTTGATGATGCCAACTATTCCGTAACCAGCAACGTGAAGGAATACAGCAATAAGATTGAATCTGACACATCACCTTATATGAATAAGTAAGAAACAGTGTATAGAGTAAAGCAACAGGAATACAAGGGAGTCTTCCGGAATCTGCCGGGGCTCCCTTGTGCATTACCCAGAAGGTTATAAGCCTTTTGGACAGTAGGAAAAGGCTTGTGCCGCAATAAGAGTTAAAGTATAATGAACCAGAGATTGGAAAAGTGAGGAGCGCTCTGACATGGAGATAGATGTGATCATTCCCCTGTATAAGCCGGGAAAAGAATTATTTACATTATTGGATAAACTGGGCAGTCAGAGCGTACCGGTACATCAGGTGATTCTTCTGAATACGGAAGAAAAATATTTTGAACAGCTGATCTACGGAATCAGATTTCTGGAAACCTATCAGAATATCAAGGTATACCATGTATCCAAAAAAGAGTTCGATCATGGCGGTACGAGACGGATGGGAGTAAAAAAGTCTTCCGCGGATGTCTTCGTGATGATGACACAGGATGCCATGCCGAAAGATGACAGGCTGATCGAAAAACTGGTGGAACCCCTGCAGGGGGAAGTGGCGGTGGCCTATGCGAGACAGCTGCCCAGAGAGGATTCGACACCGGTGGAGAGCTATACCAGAGAATTTAACTATCCGGCAAAGTCCCGGATCAAATCGGCAGCAGACCTGGACAGCCTGGGGATCAAGACCTTTTTCTGCTCCAATGTTTGTGCGGCCTATCGCCGGGAGATCTATGAGGAACTGGGCGGGTTCGTCAGACATACGATATTTAATGAAGATATGATCTATGCGGCAAAGGCGGTGGAAGCAGGATACTCTGTGGCTTATGCGGCGGATGCGCAGGTGGTGCATTCTCATAATTATACCAACGGGCAGCAGTTCCACAGAAACTTTGACCTGGGAGTATCGCAGGCAGAGCATCCCGAGATTTTTGCAGCATATCCTTCGGAGTCCGAGGGAAAACGAATGGTGAAAGATGTGACGGTATATTTGCGCAACAACCATATGTCTGCCGGATTGCCCCATTTTTATATGCAATGCGCCTGTAAATATGCAGGTTATTTACTGGGAAAGAACTATCGCAGGCTCCCGAAAAAATGGGTACTTGCTTTTACTTCCAACAAGGAATACTGGAAACAGAACAGAAAGGATGTATGACTATGTGTGGTATTGTAGGTTATATTGGAACAGAACAGGCAGCACCGATCATTCTGGACGGTCTGTCCAAGTTGGAATACCGTGGATATGATTCCGCAGGTATGGCGATTTTTGACGGTGAGAAGATCAACACCAGAAAAGCAGTGGGAAGACTTAAGGTTCTGGAGAACCTGACCCATGGCGGAGAGAATATGAAAGGAACCTCCGGTATCGGACATACCCGTTGGGCAACTCACGGAGCTCCCAGCGATATCAATTCCCATCCGCATATGAACAATGCCGGAACCATTGCCGTGGTACACAACGGCATTATCGAGAACTATATTCCCCTGAAGAAAAAGATGCAGGATAAGGGGTATCAGTTCGTATCCGAGACTGATACCGAGGTATTGGCACATCTGTTAGACTATTATTACAAGGGAAATCCTCTGGAAGCCATCACGAAGGTGCTTCATCGTGTGGAAGGCTCTTATGCGCTGGGAATCATGTTTGCAGATCAGCCGGATAAGATTTTTGCAGCCCGCAAGGACAGCCCGCTGATCGTAGGAAAGAGCGACAACGGCAGCTTTATCGCTTCCGATGTTCCTGCGATATTGAAATATACCAGAACCGTATATTACGTAGACAATCAGGAAGTTGTGGAATTACAGCAGGGTAGTCTGCGTTTCTTCTCCGTGGATGAGGAAGAGATCGAGAAGCAGCCGGTGACCATTGACTGGGATGCCAATGCGGCAGAAAAGGCTGGATATGAGCACTTCATGCTGAAAGAGATCTATGAGCAGCCGAAGACCATCAACGATACCATCTCTCCGAGAATCAAGGATAATGATATTGTGATCGAAGAGCTGAACATGAGTGATGAAGAGATCAAAGAGATCACGAAGATCCATATTGTGGCCTGCGGCTCCGCATATCATACCGGAGTTACCGCAAAATATGTGATCGAGGGTCTGGCAAGAATCCCGGTAGAAGTGGATGTGGCCAGTGAATTCCGTTATCGTGATCCGATTCTTCAGAAGGGTAATATGGTCATTGTCATCAGCCAGTCCGGTGAGACGGCAGATACTCTGGCAGCACTGAGAGAGTCCAGGGAAAGGGGCTTCAAGGTACTGGGCATTGTCAATGTGGTGGGAAGCTCCATTGCCAGAGAGGCAGACAGTGTTATGTATACCTGGGCAGGTCCCGAGATCGCAGTGGCTACCACCAAGGCTTACAGTGCACAGCTGACGGCACTTTACATGTTGGCTATGAAATTCGCCAGGGTACGTGGTACTATTGATCAGGAGAAGTTCGCCGGTATGCTGACAGATTTAAGATGCCTGCCGGATCAGATCGAACTGCTTCTGGGACAGAAGGAGAAGATCCAGCATTTTGCCAACCGTTACGTGGGAGCAAGAGATATCTTCTTCATCGGACGCGGTATTGATTACGCGATTTCACTGGAAGGATCCTTGAAACTGAAGGAGATCTCCTATATTCATTCCGAGGCTTATGCAGCTGGAGAACTGAAGCATGGTACGATTTCTCTGATCGAAGATGGTACGCTGGTAGTGGCTTTGGCAACCCAGCCGGATCTGTTCCAGAAGACCATCAGTAATATGGTAGAAGTAAAAGCAAGAGGAGCCTTTGTTATGGCAGTCACCATTGAAGGCAACAAGGCCATTGAGAAAGCGTCGGATTATGTAATATACATCCCCGAGACCAATCCGTACTTTACCAATTCTCTGGCAATCATTCCTTTGCAGTTGTTCTCCTACTATGTGGCAGTGGGACGCGGCTGTGACGTGGATAAACCCAGAAACCTGGCAAAATCCGTTACTGTTGAGTAGAGTGTAATAACTTACCCATAGAGAGACTGAGGACTGCTTGCAGGCAGAACAGACTCTCTGTTTTTTCAGGATTCATAATTGCTTCAGAAAGTTATCACAATTCGGACACAATTGACGGATATACTGTGTTCATAAGGTGAGAGGAAGAAATGAAACAGGTAATGGTAAAAAGAGTTCTCACTTGCAACAGGATAGGAGGAAGCAATATGTACGAGAATAATAATTTTTCCGGTTACGGAACCGGCAATGAAAATACAACCGGTACATTCAGTGGAGCAGATCTGAATGAGACAAGAACAGAAAACAGTTATGGCTATGAAAATCATAGTACTACCCAGAGTGCAGCAGGAAGCACCAATGGTTACACCACTTATCAGATGGGCGGAACCACAGGCAGCAACAATACGGAGCCTAAGAAAACCCAAAAACATGGCGGTTACTTCCGGAAGGCAATGGTAAGTGTCAGCCTGGGATTGTTCTTCGGACTGTTCGCAGGAATCGGTTTCTATGCAGTACAGCAGGGAACCGGGATGTTTACGACCAGCACAGATACCGCAGTGGTAGATGAGATCGCTTCTGAGGCAACGACAGAAAGTACCCAGAGTGCACAGCTGGCTACCAATGTTACTTATGTAGAGTCCGATGTATCCAATGTGGTAGAAAAAGTAATGCCTGCCATGGTATCCATCGTAAATAACTTTACCGAGACAGCCAATGTCTTCGGACAGCAGTACACACAGGAAGAAGCAGCCAGTGGTTCCGGTATCATTGTAGGTAAGACCGATGATGAACTGCTGATCGTATCCAATAATCATGTAGTAGAGAGTGCAGATACTCTGACCGTTACTTTTATCGATGGCAGTGAAGCACAGGCACAGGTCAAAGGACTGGATTCCGACATGGATCTGGCAGTGATCGCAGTATCTTTAAATGATCTGAGTGATGATACCAAGAATGCTATTACAGTAGCAACACTTGGCAGCAGTGATGATCTGAAGCTTGGTGAGCCGGTCATCGCTATCGGTAATGCCCTTGGCTATGGTCAGTCTGTTACCAACGGTATTGTAAGTGCCCTGAATCGTGAGATCACTCTGGAGAACGGCTCTACCGGTCTGGAGAACGGCTCTACCGGTACTTTCATCCAGACCAACGCAGCCATCAACCCCGGTAACTCCGGCGGTGCACTGCTGAACATGAATGGTGAGGTTATCGGTATCAACTCCAACAAGATCGGTGGTACTGCCGTAGAAGGTATGGGATATGCTATCCCGATTACTTCGGCAAGTCCTATCATTGCAGATCTGATGGAGCGTCAGACCAGAACCAAGGTAGCTGAGGATGAAGTCGGTTACATCGGCATCTCCCTGCAGGAAGTAACTTCCCAGATCTCCCAGATGTACAACATGCCGGAAGGTATCTATGTAGTATCTGTAGAGGAAGGCAGCGCAGCAGCCAATGCCGGTATCATGAAAGGTGATATCATTACCAAATTTGACGGCAGCAGTATCTCTTCCTACTCTGATCTGCAGAAAACGTTACAGTATTATGCGGCCGGTGATTCCGTAACCGTAACGGTACAGAGACCTCAGAACGGTGAATATGTATCCATCGAGCTGAATCTGACACTGGGCAGCAGACCTGCAAGCCAGAAATAAAGAAATAACAGGTAAATAAAAGGAAATGGAAAGAGACCCGGGCGAGACATATGGTTTTGCCCGGGTCTTGTAATATTTACCAAAATATGAATAGTTATAAATGGTTTAGAAAAACTTAACTTGTGCCCCGCTACTTCATTGAGTATAATAAGCGTAGGCAATGAGAAGTGTCAGACACGGGTATTATGCAATATGACTGCTTGCAGGCATTATTGCGTAATGGCCGGGGATGATAGGGCGAAGCCCGGATATCGAGGGAACACGAAGTGTTGCCGAGATACACTGCGAAGATGCTTTGGAGCCGGGGATGATAGGGCGAAGCCCGGATATCTAGGGAACACGAAGTGTTACCGAGATACACTGCGGAATAATGGTAGGAAACAAAGAGGAGAATAACATGACAGATAATTATAATGATGATTATAGAGAAGTGATCCCTAAGGAGGAAAAAACAGAGACCGATGTGAGTGAAACTCAGGATAACGAAAAAAATAACGGAAACACACAGGTGGCGGATACTGCAAAAGAAAATTCCACCGAAAAAAAGTCAGAGGACAAAAAGGACAGCAGCGAATACGAAGATGTCTGCTTTATCTGCCGCAGACCGGAGAGCAAAGCCGGCAGAATGTTCAAGCTGCCCAACCATATCTGCATCTGCGATGATTGCATGCACAAGACCATGGAGACTGTGAGCCAGTTCGATTATCAGGGAATGTTGAACAATCCCAATGATTTCAACCAGTTTAACGGACAGAACGGATTCCCCAACATCAGTTTTGTGAATCTGGCGGATCTTCAGGGAGACGGCGGTATTCCCAACAAGCAGAAACTCAAGAAGAAAAAGAAGGCGGAAGGTCCCAAACCTGTATTCAATATCAAGGACATTCCGGCACCTCATAAGATCAAGGCCAGTCTGGATGAATACGTGGTAGGACAGGAAAAAGCCAAGAAGGTCATCTCCGTAGCAGTATACAACCATTACAAGAGAGTGGCCACTGACACTATGGATGAGATTGAGATCGAAAAGTCCAACATCCTCATGATCGGCCCCACCGGTTCCGGTAAGACCTATCTGGTAAAGACACTGGCAAAACTTCTGGATGTGCCTCTGGCTATTGCTGATGCCACCTCTCTGACTGAGGCCGGTTATATCGGTGATGATATCGAGAGCGTGGTATCCAAATTGCTGGCAGCGGCGGGCAATGACGTAGAAAAGGCGGAAAAAGGTATCATCTTCATCGATGAGATCGACAAGATCGCCAAGAAGAAAAACACCAACTCCCGGGATGTCAGCGGAGAGAGTGTACAGCAGGGTATGTTGAAGCTTCTGGAAGGTGCGGAAGTGGAGGTGCCGGTAGGTGCCAACAGCAAAAATGCCATGGTACCTCTGGCAACGGTGAACACCCGTAACATTCTGTTTATTTGCGGTGGTGCGTTCCCGGATCTGGACGAGATCATCAAGGAGCGCCTGACCAAGACCGCATCCATCGGTTTCAACTCGGAACTGAAGGATAAATACGATAAAGATACCGATATTTTATCCAAGGTGACTGTGGAGGATATCCGCAAGTTTGGTATGATTCCGGAATTTATCGGTCGTCTGCCGATCATTTGTACTTTACAGGGATTGTCAAAGGATATGTTGGTGAAGATCCTGAAAGAGCCGAAGAATGCGATTCTTAAGCAGTACCAGAAGCTGTTGGAGCTGGATGAGGTAAAACTGGAGTTCACAGACGATGCCCTGGATGCCATTGCCGAGAAGGCAATGAACGGAGCAGGCGTAGTAATAGGCTCCGTTGTCAGTGTTGCCGGCTCTACAATATCTACTGTTGTCAACGCAGCCGTTTCGCTCGTGATCATGTTTTATGTTCTGGTTGGAAAGCAGGAACTTGGCAAACAAACAAGACGGGCGCTGTACGCTTATTGCAAAGAATCTGTCGCAGATAAGGTCTGCCATATCGCAAAGCTGTCTCACGATACCTATGCCAAATTTCTTTCAGGTCAATGTGTAGAGGTGCTGATACTTGGTACGCTGATTTTCCTTTCGTTTTCTATATTCCGGATCCCTTATGCCGGGCTGACGGCGGTTTTGACCGCAGCTTTTGCCTTTGTACCATACATTGGAGCGTTCTTGTCCTGTGCAATCGGTATGTTGCTGACTTTGCTGGCTGAGCCAAACAAGGTGATCCTATGCCTGATCGTCTATCAGGCGGCACAGTTCGTTGAAAACCAATTTATTTACCCTCATGTTGTGGGAAGCAGTGTCGGGCTATCTCCGTTTTGGACCTTGCTCGCCGTCCTTTTGGGCGGGAAGATGTTTGGCGTTTTAGGTATCATCTTCTTTATCCCGTTGATGGCGGTGATCTCACAATTACTGCATGAGAATATTGAACACCGTTTGGCTGTGCGGAAGCTAAAGAAAAACGACCTCATCCAAAAATCTGACTGAGCACTTCAACAAATGATATGGTTACGGCGCAGCCGAAAAAAGGCTGCACCGTTCTTTTATTATGCTCGTTCTCTCAGATCCAAACGGGAATACTATGATCCTGAGCAAATTCCCTTTTGTTTCGTTTCAGTTTAAATAGTGTCTACACAAGATCAGGTCAAAACAGTACACCAAATAGCAATGCAACGAATTTGCACAGCAGCCAGAAAAGATGTTGTAGTTTTTGCATATCGAGTAGCAATGCCTCGCCAACGTTTCAGGTGCAAAAAAGCATTTTCCACCAGATGACGAAGCCGATACAAGTAACGGTCATACTCCCGCTGCTGCTTGCGATTTCGTTTAGCCGGAATGACGATATTCATTCCAGCATCAGCGGCATAAGCAATGATTTGATTGGTGTCATACCCACGATCGGCCAGTAATGTTTCCGCCGATATTCCATCAATCAAGTGAATAGCTTCTTTGCAATCAGCTCGGGTACCCTCTGTGATAAGTACTCGGACCGGCATACCATTTGCATCCACGGCAAGGTGAATCTTGGTATTGAGCCCCCTTTTGTACGGCTCATGTCCTGATTACCGCCACGGGCTCCTGCCGCATGTGGATGCACCTTACAGTGGCTGGCATCAATCATCAACCATTCAAAATCGGGCTCATCAACCAGAATTTCCAGCAGTTTTTCCCAGACCCCCTT
>ENA-UAIZ01000303-UAIZ01000303.1-human-gut-metagenome-genome-assembly--contig:-NODE-303-length-12484-cov-4.585727_pt1 | contig 12484 bp, 13 predicted proteins | sample MGYA00244426_ERZ654407 | MGnify/ENA primary metagenome ERZ654407 (study PRJEB26926, sample SAMN06165240) | human gut metagenome | biome: ENVO:00009003; feature: ENVO:2100002; material: ENVO:00002003...
ATACGAGATGTAGAGAGGTCTCGTGGGCTCGGAGATGTGTATAAGAGACAGGATATAAGACGGGTAACAACGCCCATTCCCGCTATGGCTGAATCGCCGTAATTACCTGCGGCATTGTTTATTAGAGAGATAGAAATACTTGTTAATAATTGAAATATAAGTGTCGGAACGCCAATTTTGAAAATTTCAGATAGAATTTCTTTAGAAAAGGTACAGTCCTTTATTCTAAACTGAAAAGCACTTTTTTGTCTGAAAATGTAAAATAGATACACAAGAGTAGATACTACCTGAGAAATTGCTGTGGCAATAGCAGCTCCTGCAACACCAAAATTAAAAGTGTATATAAATAATGGATCTAACCCGATATTGAGGACTGCACCTAACAGCAAGGCACACATTGTAGTTTTTGCTGCTCCTTCACTTGTCACGATATTGTTCATTGTGACATTAAAAACATTGAAAATGCAGGAAATAATGTAAATACCGGCATAGGTAGTTGCATAAGGAAGGACACTTTCTGTTGCACCTAAAAGTCTTAGAATGGGTTTCAAAAAGATGATTGATAAAACGATCATAATTGCACCGACAACAAGGCTACTATATAGTGCAGTGCTTGCCACTTTGTTTGCCTGATCCTTGTTTCTTTGTCCTAACAGTCGGGAAATGTAGGATGCTGCCCCATTGCCAAAAAGTAATCCTAAGCCGACGACTACTTGACCGAGTGGATACACAACTGAGATGGCAGCCATTTGACTTTCGCCTAATCCGCCTACGAAATAGGCGTCAACGAGATTGTACAAGGCGTTGATGAGCATACCAATCATTGTTGGAATACCCATAGCTAAAAGGGCTTTTGGGATTGGAGCATTGCCTAATAACTCCAATTTTCTGTTTTGATTGTCCATAGTGTTTTTTCTCCTTTCACTTGACAAATAGAATAAAATATACTACTATAAATTATAGTAGTTGAAACGCAAATGGTATTCTACTATAATTTATAGTAGTTGTCAAGAGAGTAAAGGAGGAAATTGATATGGCGACCATTGACTTAATTGTTTTGGGAATGTTAAAGAAAGAACCTCTGAGTGCGTATGACCTTCAAAAGTTGGTAGAGTACCGCAATATTTCAAAATGGGTAAAAATTAGTACCCCGTCTATTTATAAAAAGGTTATCCAGTTGGAGGAAAAAGGATATATTTCAAGTCATATAGAAAAAGAGGGTAAAATGCCAGAAAAATCAGTGTATTCTTTAACTGAAAAAGGGAAACAGCAGTTTGAAAAATTGATGCTTGAAATATCCTGTAAGCCGATAAACATTTTTTTGGATTTTAATGCTGTCATTGTAAATCTGGACAGTATGTCCAGAGAAAGACAGCAAGAATGTCTGGATAATATTGAGAGCAGTATGGAGGTATTGAAAAAATATCTGGAAGAAAATATTGCTTTGAAAAAGAGTAAAGAAGATATTCCTGTTACGGGTATGGCAGTTTTACGGCAACAATACACATTGGCAGAGGCAATAGAGGAGTGGATTGCTTCATTAAAAAAAGAAATCAATTCGTAAAAGTGCATGGTAGGAACAAAAGAAATGCTGTTATTTTTTAGTTTGGATTGTAATGAGATTGTAAGAAGTGGTTGCTATACTGAACTTACAAAATAAAAACAGAAATTTGGAGGTTTTAATATGGCAATACTTGAAACAAAAGATTTACGAAAGATATACGGAAGCGGAGAAAACGAAGTCCATGCTTTGGATGGGGTATCCATTTCCGTAGAGGAAGGCGAATTTGTTGCTGTTATCGGTACATCGGGCAGCGGCAAATCCACCCTCTTAAATATGATTGGCGGGTTAGACCGTCCTACTTCTGGTAGTGTTACTATCCGAGGAAAAGAACTGTTGAAAATGAAAGACGAAGAACTGACGATTTTTAGGCGTCGAAACATTGGCTTTGTTTTTCAGAATTATAATCTGCTTCCTGTTCTTAATGTGTATGAGAACATTGTGTACCCTATTGAGATCGACGGTGGCAAGACCGATACAAGATTTGTAAAAGAGATTATCCATACTCTTGGCTTGGAACAAAAGCTTAAGAATATGCCGAATAATCTTTCAGGTGGTCAGCAGCAGAGGGTTGCGATTGCCCGTGCCCTTGCGACAAAGCCTGCCATTATCCTTGCGGATGAGCCGACTGGAAATCTGGACTCAAAAACAAGTATGGATGTTATTTTGCTGATGCAGTCGATCAGCCGTCAGTTCCACCAAACCACCATTATGATCACGCACAATGAGGAAATCGCTCAAATGGCAGACCGCACAATCCGCATTGAGGATGGCAAGGTTGTTTCGGGAGGTGTCAGATATGCACGCTAACCGAAATAAAAAAGCAATTAAGCGAGTAGAAAGGGGAATGATGAAAGCAAACCGTATTCGTAACCTGTTTGCGGTGTTTGCGATCGTTCTCACCACTTTTATGATTACGACTGTGTTTAGTCTGGGCATTAACTATATGGAAAATATGAAGTTAATGCAGGTGCGTACCGCAGGCACGACCGCTAATGCGTCCCTTGCGATGCCGACAGCAGAGCAGGAACAGCAGATCAGGGACTTAGAATATGTCAAAACCGTCGGTACACAGTATATGGTCGGCTCGGTTGCCGAGAAGAACGATGAGGGGCGTGAGCTTTCTATCGCACTTTCGTATTACGACACTACTGAATGGGATAAACACTATAAAGAAACAATCAAAGATATAGAAGGGAAATATCCCTCAAATGAAAATGAAATTATGCTGTCAGAGGATGCTCTTTCACAGCTTGGAATGAAAGAGCCGAAGCTGAATATGGAAATCCCTCTGTCCTATTATGATAAAAACGGTCAGCAGGAAAAAAATTTCACTTTAAGCGGATGGTTTCATTCCTATACAGGCACGGGAATGGGATTTGTTTCCGAAGCGTATTGCAAAAATGCAGGCTATACAATGGCAGAGGACGGCGTTCTTTCTTTGTCGTTGAATAAAATGCCTGATGATTTTTATCGTATTCAAAAAGATGTGGAGTTGAATGAAAATCAATCTTTCGGCGGTGCGGTTTCCATGAAATCATCAAGCGGTTCAGTGATCGCAATGGTAATCCTATTGGTATTCTTTATCATTGGCAGCGGGTATCTCCTTATTTACAATGTTTTGTATATATCCATTTCAAAGGATACCCGTTTTTACGGTTTGATGAAAACGCTTGGAACAACGCAAAAACAGATTAAATCACTGGTAAAAAATCAGGCAGTTAAGTTTGCCTGCATTGGTATCCCGATTGGTATTTTGTTAGCCACCGCTGTTTCCTTTGGAATTGTTCCATTTGTGTTGAACGAGGGTTTTGAACAGGGCAAGTCGATGATGGATGCCGAAGTGTTTTTCCATCCATCTATCTATATTTTGTCCGTAATCTTTTCAGCGGTAACCGTTTGGATTGCCTGCAATGCTCCTGCAAAAGCGGCTGCAAAAATTTCTCCAATAGAAGCATTGAAGTTTCAGAATTCTGCACCGAAGAAAACAAAAAGCAGAAATTCCACCAATGGTGGCAAGCTACATGTGATGGCATTTCATAATGTATTCCGTGACAAAAAGCGTGCTGTCCTTGTGTTTATGTCCTTGTTTATGGGAATTACTATGATTTTAGGCGTAAATGGGGTTATAAGCAGTATGTCGGCTGAGAACTTTATTAAGGAATATATGGACTATAACTTTGAATACACTGATATTCAGTTTGAGCAGTATGAACAGCTCAATAAAGAAGTACCGCAGTTTGACGAACACTTTGTAGAACAAATCAAGCAGCTTGACGGTATTAAAAATATAGATGTTCAAAAAACAGTCTGGGCAGGTATTGACTTTAATGAAACCGATTTAGAAGGCTTTATGAAAATCAAATATGAGGACAGCAAATATAAAGCAAAGGGGCAGTCCTATGAACAGACGATAGAAACACTGAAAGGGTACGCTGAATCTGGTGACTATGGCTGCTATATTACAACGCTTCCAGACGACAGGGTACTGGAAGAATACAATGCAGAGCATCCTGATACGCCTATTGACATGGAAGCATTTAAGCGTGGCGAAACAGCGATTGCAGGAAAAGATACCGAATATAACGCTCCTAATACTGCTTTGGTGGGTGAAACATTGACACTAACTGCCGACAGTACAGACGGCAAGGCAACTGATTTCAAAATTGGCGGAGCTTTTTACTATGACGATTATGATAATACTCTTTCAGAAGGTATTGGCAGACGCAAAGAAATAAATATGGTGCCAGATGTTATCTTTGTCAGCGAAGCGGGTATGGAACGCCTGACAAAAGAACCAATCATTTCCGCAATCGGCGTTGACATTAAGAATTTCAACGATTTAGAGCGAATTGACAGCGAATTACAGGCGATCAACAGTACCTTGACCACATCGGAATGGCAGCTGAAATCTTCCGTGAATCAGAAAGAACTGTTTGAACAGATGAACTACTCTTTAAGTTTGCTGGGAAACGGTGCTGCAATTCTGCTCATTGTTATCGGATTGATCAACTTTGTCAATGTAATGCTGACGGGTGTGGTGGCAAGGAAAAATGAATTTGCCATCATGGAAAGTATCGGAACAACGAAAAAGCAGATTGGGAAGATACTGACCTTAGAAGGTGGTATTTATGCACTGATTTCTACTCTGCTGATTATGACTTTTGGCAATGCGTTCCTAATGTTGGTGGCAGATGCAGTTCCGCATATGGCAAACTATGCAGTATTTAAATACCCTGTTGCACTTGTCATTGGTTTGATCGCAGCAATCTTTGTAATTTGTTTAAGCGTTCCTGCCATTGTTTACAAGGCAACTTCTGATGAAACGGTCATTGAAAGACTGCACAATTTTGATAGTTAAATGAGGTTGTGGGACGGACGCAGCATTGCTGCGTCTGTTCCTGCAATTTTGTATATTGAGGAAGGTGGTGCGTTTTGCGGCTATGGCAAATATTTTTCTACTTGAAGATGACAAAATTCTGAGCAAGGGTATTTCTATCGCCCTAAAAAAAGACGAGCATATGGTTACAGCAGTCTATGGGTATTTGGAAGCATTGAAGCAATACCAAAAACAAAAGTATGATTTGTTTCTGCTTGATATTAACCTGCCTGACGGCAATGGTTTGGAATTTTGTAAGATAATTCGGGAAACATCGGAAACACCCGTATTATTTCTAACCGCTAATGATACGGAAGAAGATATGTTGGAAGGGTTTGGCGTGGGTTGTGATGATTATATATCAAAGCCTTTTTCTATCGAAGTTTTACGGAAAAAAGTATTGGCAGTTCTAAAACGCACTGGCGTAGGAAAATTTCGTATGAAATACAGAGATTTAGAGTTAGATAAAGACAAGTGTCTTGTTTTGATGAAGGGACAGGAAATACACCTGACCTCAACGGAATACAAACTGCTCCTTTATCTAATGGAGAACAGGGGAAGGGTTGTTACAAAGGCAATGCTTTTGGAACAGCTATGGGATATAGACAGGAACTTCGTTGACGATAATACGGTGCGTGTGAATATTAAACGGCTGCGGCAGAAGCTGAACGATGAAAAGCAGGAATACATTGTGACGGTTTTTGGTATGGGCTACACTTTTGGAGAATGACGATGAAGCATTTTGGAATTTACAGAAAACTGATTTTAGTTGTAGGTACTGCTACGGCGGTGGTATCTGTTGGTGTGTTCTTTTTTATGGAGGACATCCTTTTCCGTACGCTTTTTATCTCTTTTGCATTTGTATTTTTATGTGGTCTGTTGTTCCTGCTGGACTTTCTGCACAACCGCTATAATGATAATCTGTTAGAGGAGATTACGCTGCTCATTGAAGCATTGGTAGAACAGCAGGAACGGACGGTCTTTTCAGAAGCTGAGGATACCCTGACCGCACGGCTGCAGCATCAACTTCTAAAACTCCGCAATATTTTAAAGGCACAGAATCAAATGCTGACACAGGAGAAAGAACAGATTAAAACTTTAATCTCCGATATTTCGCATCAAATTAAAACGCCCGTAGCAGCGGCAAACACCTTTGCACAGTTATTAGGTGATACAGGGTTATCCGATGAGGAGAGAAGTGAATATATTGCCACCTTGCAAATGTCCCTTGAAAAGCTGACTTTTTTGACAAACAGTTTGATTAAAATGTCCCGTTTGGAAAGTGGTATTATCCGACTGAAACCTGAACAAAGCAGTTTAAATGATATTGTTATGCAAGCGGTAAAAACGGTTTATGCCAAAGCAAGGGATAAAAATATTACGATTACCTTTGATTGTGGGCAGACCTTTGAAGCCCTGCTTGATTTTAACTGGACGGCAGAAGCTGTTACCAATGTACTTGACAATGCTGTGAAATACACACCAAGCGGAGGAGTTGTGGACTTGAAAATCACCGAATATCCATCTTATTTGCGATTGGATGTATCCGATAACGGAATTGGCATTCCTGAAGAAGAACAGGCAAAAATCTTCGGCAGATTTTACCGTGGAAAGCAGTCAGCAGGAGTTGACGGTGTAGGGATCGGTTTATATCTTACCCGTGATATTGTGAATAAGCAGAACGGGTATATCAAGGTGGCATCCGATGAAAAAGGTACAACATTTTCTTTATTTTTGAAAAAGTTTAGAGAACAATAGTAATTCCAGATAAGTGTACGATATGAATTTGTCAAGATAGTAAATATAAAATAGAAAGATCAAATAAAACAAGATAAATGGAGATGGATAATTTATGATTTCAGAATGGATAATTTGCCCGATTTGTGGCAACAAAACCCGTGATAGAGTTAGAGAAGATACTGTTTTAAAAAATTATCCTCTTTACTGTCCGAAATGTAAGAAAGAAACTTTAATAAATGCAAAGAAATTACATATAACAGTCATCAAAGAGCCAGACGCATAGACGCAGAGCCGATGAACTTGTGAGATAACCTTATAAGTCATCGGCTCTTTTTTTACATAAATATAGAATTTGACAAGTCCGCCAAATAAAAAAAACGGTGTTTTGGTGGGCAATTTTGTCATGCTCAGATAGCTATTTTATCCCTCCAGACCTGTTTTGAGTTTGGAGGGATTTCTTATGTGTTGGTCTGATAACACTGTGCTGCTGATTTTAAGCAGCAGTTATTTACATACCGTTCGATAGAGATGAGGATAATTTGTTAAAAAAATTCTTATCTCCATTTGGGGAAATTATGCTCCAAGAATAGATATTAAATATCTATATAATAGAATTGATATTTCTTATAACCGTAAAGGTCTGACAGCCTTTGCGGTTTTTCTTTTGTCGTTTTTTGTTGAATTAAGGCGTAAGCCTGTTTGGGGTGTAGGGTGTCGTTCTCCGCCGATCAATCTGAAATTTCAAAAATTCAGATTGATTGGAGGAACGAAAAATGAATGAAAAACATCCTAACCGAAAAAAGGACAAGCATAACCCTTATACGCTGATGATTGTAGAGGGCAGATATTACCTCTCTTTTAAAGATGGGCGGGGGATAATGCAAAATATTGAAATAGATAAAGTGTTGTATGACCTGTTTAACCGTTTTGAGCTTGAGGACATTTCCTATCTTAATCGAGTGAGCAGGCACATTGAACACTCTGAGTTGACAGAAAGCTCCTTAAATGACCGAGCCTTTTATAAGGAAGAAAGTCTTGAGGAAACCGTTTCAAGGAGTATGGAATATGAGCAGTTACATAAGGCAATTTCAAAACTGCCCGAAACACAAAAACGAAGGCTGCTTCTGTATTTTTTCGGAGAGTTGAACTATGAACAGATCGCAGAGCTTGAGGGATGTAAATATCAGGCTATTCAAAGCTCTATCTATGCGGCAATCAAAACTTTAAAAAAATTTTTGAAATAGTGCCTTGTGTTATGGACTTTGAGTGAGCAAACAGGTGAGAGGGATTAAATTCCTTCCACCTGTTTTGCTTTGTGTGGCGAAAACGGGAGTGATCCTTGACAACCGAATATCCATTCGTCAAATACTTCCTCTTTGTGATTGTGATGAGCATAAGCGTGTGCAGCGGTACGCCAAGACCTGTTAAGAAGCAGCGAGCGATGAAAGGGGGTGATCTCATTCATTACCGACTGAAAATATCGGATTGCTTCCGATTTCGCAATAACCCACAAAGAGAATAATGGTACTCCCGTCCAGTCACAAGTCCGAGCGTGATAAAACCGTCGCAGACAATGAGGGCGGCTCTGGCAGACCGTCAGAGGGGTGAAACTCCCGTGGTGTCAGTTCGCTGCTGACCGTTTGGCGACTTCCCTGTGTTCTATGAACACATTGCATTTCGGGGTGTCGAGGACAAATTGAGATGCTTCTATCATAAAGCCAGATAAAAGGTAGTCATAGGAACAGATTTTGCTAATGATCTTCCAATATTAAATACTTCCTTTTGTCTGGCTGTTACATAGGTAAGTTCTTTCTTACCTAAAACCAGATAGGAGGTCTGAATATTTATGGAAAGAATTATCAAGCGTGGGGATATTTTCTACGCAACACTTAATCCCGTCATTGGCTCAGAGCAAGGTGGTACGAGACCTGTTCTTACTATTTCTAATAATACGGGGAACAGGCATAGTCCAACAATTATTGTCGCACCGATAACAAGTCGTACACATACGAAAGCAAAACTCCCGACACATACAGAGGTGAAAGATTTTGATAAGCTCGATAAGGACTCAATTATTCTGCTTGAACAGATAAGGACGATTGATAAGCAGAGATTAAAACAGTATATAGGGCTGATGCCCGACCACATAATGGCAAGAGTTGATAAGGCTCTTGCCATTAGTCTTGCAATGAACGGAGAGGGGTGTTTTGATGGAGCAAAGTAATGGACAGAAATTTGCACATTATAGTATTCAATTTGCATGTTTGCAGAAGTTAAAGAAAAACGGTTTAATTACGGTAGATGAGTACGAAGCCATAAAAAAACGGCTTATGAGTGATTTCAATGTCGTTTCAAATCTTGCGGCTTAATACTTATCAGTAAATAAAATATCGGAGGTATAATCGTATGAATGATGTTCAAGTAATCAAAGCAAACCGTAACGAAAATCGTATTCGTGGTAGAAAGGTAGAGATACTGAGAGTTGCTGCTTATTGCCGTGTTAGTACAGATAGCGAGGATCAGCTTAACAGCTATAAGTCACAGGTTATGTATTATACGGACTTAATCAAGAAAAAACCAGAATGGTCTTTAGCTGACATATATGCTGACGAAGCCATAACAGGAACGCAGGTAACAAAGCGAGAGGATTTCCAGAGAATGATAAACGATTGTATGAATGGAGATATTGATATGGTCATTACAAAATCCATTTCGAGATTTGCCAGAAATACATTAGATACTCTGAAATATGTTCGTATGCTGAAAGAGAAAGGCATTGCTGTTTTCTTTGAGGATGAAAATATCAATACTTTAACAATGGATGGAGAACTGCTTTTGGTGGTACTTAGTTCTGTTGCACAGCAGGAAGTTGAGAATATATCTTCCAATGTCAAAAAGGGCTTGAAAATGAAAATGCAGCGAGGAGAACTTGTAGGTTTTCAAGGATGTTTGGGATATGACTATCATAAAGATACGAAAAGCATATCTGTCAACGAAAAAGAAGCTGAAATTGTGAGATATATTTTTAATCGGTATATAGAAGGGGCGGGGTGTACAGTGATAGCCAATGAGCTTGAGAATCTTGGCTATAAGACAAAATATGGAAGCTCACGGTGGGTGCAATCCACAGTAATCGGTATTATTAAAAACGAAAAATATAAAGGCGATTTGCTGTTAGGTAAAACATTTACGGTTGATCCTATTTCTAAAAGACGGTTGGAAAACTTTGGAGAGGAAGATAAATTTTATATCCGTGACCATCACGAAGCAATTATCAGTGAGGAGATATTTGAAGAAGCACAGAAGATACTTGCAAAAAGAAATGTTAATCGTGGTGTACATCAGGAAGGTCAGAAGCGGAACAAATTTAGCAGGAAATATGCTTTTAGCTGTATGATTAAATGTGGTTTTTGCGGAGGTACACTAAGCCGAAGAAATTGGCACAGTAGTTCTGCTTATACTAAGACAATCTGGCATTGTGTGACGGCTACCAAACATGGAAAAAAGAATTGCCCACATTGTAAAGGCATACCTGAAGAAGTAATTGAAAATGCTTTTGTAAAAAGCTATCAGCTCTTATGTTCCGATCAACATGAGGTTGTGAGTGAGTTTCTTCAAAAAGTTGAGGATATTCTCAAAGACGACGCTTCTTTGAAACGCTTGCCGAAGATTGAAAAAGAAATGACAGATTTGCAGCGAAGAAAAGAAAAACTGCTTGACTTAAGGCTTGATAACAATATCGACAGGGATATTTATGATAAGAAAAATCAGGAGTTATCGGAGCAGTAAAAAAAACTTCAAGCCGAACAGTTGCAGTTGGTTGAGTTGAGCAAAAATCAGGAGAGTACCAAAACAAGGATAAGAGAATTTCGGAAAAACTTAAATTCTGGAGAACTATTGGAGAGCTTCGATAGAGTGGTTTTTGAAAGTGTAGTTGAAAGAATAATTATCGGCGGTTATAATGATGAAGGAGTGGAAGATCCGTTGAAGATAACTTTTGTATATAAAACTGGTATCCACTCAAATCTTAATGCAAAAGATTTTAAGCCAAAGCGTAAAAACGCTGCGGCTGTACATACGGACGCAGAATTGTGTTCCTATGCAAGTGTCGAGGATAACAAATTGTGTTTACATAGTAGCTCCGACACAAATCGGCGGTGGTGTTAAGGCAGATGTTATGCGTTAAATATTCGTTTGTAAGCTTGCTTGCGTCGGTGTGCATTTCAAAGTCGTAAAAACCGCGCACCGTCATTTTGTTTTCGGTTAATGTGCCTGTTTTATCGGAGCAGATAACGCTTATGCAGCCGATGGTTTCGGAGGCAATCATCTTTTTAACAAGCGCATTTTGCTTTGAAAGCTTGATGATGTTGATTGAAAGGGAAACCGCCACGATGGTGGGCAGCCCCTCGGGCACGGCGGCAACTATAAGAACGATGCTTGTTATAAAAGCTTCGGTAATCGCATCAAGCGAAATTGTGCCGTGAATGGCAAATGAAATGATTTGCGAAATAAAAACTATTGCCGCGGCGATAACGCCGATAACCGTGATGGTTTTGCCGAGCCTTGCAAGCTTTTCCTGAAGCGGCGTGCTTGCTTTGTCCGCACCGGTAAGCTCGCCTGCGATTTTGCCGAATTCCGTGGAATCGCCCACCGCGGTAACAACGGCCTTTGCATGACCCTCGGTTATAAATGTGCCGCTGTAAATCATATTTGCTCTTTCGGCAAGCGGCGTTTTCTCATCTGCAATTTGAAAATCGGCGTCTTTTTTAACCGGGAAGCTTTCGCCGGTTAGCGCGGATTCGTCAACCGTAAGTGCAGTGCTTTCAATCAATCGGCAGTCTGCGGGAATTTTGTCGCCCGCGGAAAGAAGCAAAATATCGCCAACGGATATTTCATCCCTTTCAAGGGTAATTGCTTTTCCGCCCCTGATTGCGCGCACGGTTATGTTGCCGTTTATTTTTGAAAGCGCTTCAAACGCCTTGGCGCTTTTGCCCTCCATAACAACGCTGATAACAACGGAAAGCGCAATCGCCACAAAAACGCCCACACATTCAAGAAAATCCGCTTCGCCGCCCGTTACGCTGCGAACGATGTTTACCGCAAGTGCAATCAGTCCTGCGGCAATCAGCATCAAAAGCATCGGCTCGGTGGCCGCGTCCCAAAGCCTTTTAAGCAATGAATCCTGCTTTTTCGCGTAAGCGAATTTTCGCCGTATTTTGCTCTGTTTTCGGCGGCTTTATCGTTTGTCAGCCCCGTTTGCGGGTTTGAGCCGAATTCTTTGAGCAATTCTTCTTTGCTTCTTAAAAACTCCCTCATATTTTCCTCCTGCCCGGCAAAGCCGGTGAATTTTTTACAAATAAAAAAGCTCACACACGGTATTGTGCCGTGCATAAGCCAAAAAAATAAAGACTTATGCACAGATGCCGAGGCGTTATACCTGCCGGCGGTGTGCATGAGTCTCGTTAATTAAGGCAAGCCAGACCATAACGGTCAGTCTGTTGACTTGCCGCACATTTTAAATTTAATGCGCAAACTACTCCCTCAGCGAGCATTTAATTTGTGCGGTAATATTAACATTAAACCTTGCGGTTAGTCAAGAATAACTTTTATTTTTTCGCTTTTATGTATTTTTCGGCGTAATCCTCAAATGCCAAAAGCAAAAAGCTTCGTGCTCTTTTTGCCGCGGCGGAGCTTGGAGCAACTATATCAAAGGCATGGAAACAGCCGTTTTCGATTTGAAGCCTCGCTTCCGTTCCTGTCTCTTATACACATCTCCGAGCCCACGAGACCTCTCTACATCTCGT
>ENA-UAIZ01000322-UAIZ01000322.1-human-gut-metagenome-genome-assembly--contig:-NODE-322-length-11916-cov-5.292303_pt1 | contig 11916 bp, 8 predicted proteins | sample MGYA00244426_ERZ654407 | MGnify/ENA primary metagenome ERZ654407 (study PRJEB26926, sample SAMN06165240) | human gut metagenome | biome: ENVO:00009003; feature: ENVO:2100002; material: ENVO:00002003...
AGATGTAGAGAGGTCTCGTGGGCTCGGAGATGTGTATAAGAGACAGGTATATAGCTATTCATCGTAAGCTTTTTCGTGGAATATATAAGCATGCCGGAAAAATAAGAGATTATAATATTACGAAGAAAGAATGGGTGCTTGATGGCGCAACGGTCATATATGGGAGTGCTTCAGAACTGCGTGCTACATTGGAATATGATTTTTCGCAGGAACAAGCTTTTAGTTATAAAGGACTTTCGATAGAAGAGAGCATTCATCATCTGGCTTTGTTTGTATCAAGGCTTTGGCAAATTCACATATTTGGTGAGGGAAACACAAGAACCACAGCGGTTTTTTTCATAAAATATTTGAGAACACTTGGTTTTTTTGCAACAAATGATATTTTTGCGGAAAATGCATGGTATTTCAGAAATGCACTTGTCAGAGCCAATTATACGAATTTACAAAAAGGAATTCATGAGACAACGGAATATTTGGAACTCTTCCTCAGAAATATGCTTTTAAATGAACACAACGAGCTGCACAATCGAAATATGCATATCAGTGGACTTTTAAAGGATACAAAAGTGGATATTGGAACTTCAAAAGTGGACATTGGAACTCAAAAAATGGACATTGAAACATCAAAAGTGGACATTGAAACAAGATTGGCTGAAAAAACGCTGAATTTTTCAACAAAAACAATTATGCATATCCGTGTATTATATGAAAAATTCGGAGATTGTCAGTTTTTTGGCAGAGGAGAGGTTATGGAATTGCTTGGGCTGAAAAGTTCAGGCGCTTCTAAAATAATATCCAATATGGTACAGGCTGATGTAATCGAACCGGTATCCGGGCATGGAAAAGGAAAATACAAATTCAAAGAGTTATAGAGTATATTGGATTTAAAGGCATCGGAACATCCGGTGCCTTTTTTTAAAATACAGGAACCTTTTTACCGTCCGGCGACTCATATAGTATGAAGCCGGCGAAGAGAAGGAGGTGTTACTTTGTCAGTTATGACAAAAGAGGAATTTGTGCGGGAAGTGCGGGGCTATACCCTGCATATGTACCGACTGGCATATTCTATTCTGAATAACAGTATGGATGCGGAGGACGCTGTCAGCGAAGCGGTACTGCATGCCTATGAAAAGTTAAGGACGCTGCGGGATCCGGACAACTTTAAAAACTGGATCTTACAGATCACGGCAAATGAAGCGAAAAAGATTTATCGGCAAAATAAGCGGACCGGTGCGGTGGCATGGGAAGAGAATCTGTCCCCGGCATTTTATGACGAACACCATGAACTGTGGGATGCTGTCATGCAGCTGGATGGTGGATACCGGGATGTGATCGTACTGTTTTATTATGAACGGTGCACGATCCCGGAGATCAGCAGGATACTGGAATGCAGGCAGGGAACCGTAAAATCGAGATTGTACCGGGCGAAGGAGCAGTTAAGGGAGAGGCTTATATGAGAGATGATTTTATAGACAGAAAAATAAGAAAAATGGCGGAGGCGGAACGGATGGCAGTGCCGGAGTCTCTGGATGCGAAAGTGGAAAATATTTTGGACGGACTGGAAACAGAGAAGAAGGACAGCAAAAACACGGATGGAAAGAGAGTGAATCAAACGGTACGCCATTATGGCTTTAGACGAATCGTGATCCCGGCAGCAGCCTGTCTGCTTCTGGCCTCCGTTACCGTGACGGCATCGGGATTGTATCAGGCACGGATGGAAAGCATGAATCACGAAAAACTGGAGGCATATTTTTCCGGGTTGCAGGAGGCAGATGTTGCAGCGGATAGCTACAGCAGACCGCTTACGGACGGCGAAAAAAACAGGCTGGAAGAACTGAGGCAGGCCTATCTGGAGGAAGGATATTTCCCCCAAAAGGAACTTGCCATGCTTGATAGTCCTGAAAAATACAAAAAGGGCGTGGCTTTCTATGCAGCGCGGAGTACATTTTTCCTGCCGGAAGAGGAAATGACGGAGGAGGAACTGTTGGAGCTGATCGATTTCCGTGAGAAGAGAGATTATAGTCTGGCGAAAATCACAGAAGAGATCGAGGCGGGCGACTATGAATATGTGAAGACGGAAGATAGTGCATTACCGGGTGATATGTCACAGGAGAGCGGATCGCAACAGACACAGGGCGCAGGAGAGGCAAGTGTAGTCCCGGGGGCAGACACTGCAGCACAGGAATGGCAGATTGCCTATGCGGGAGAACTCAGTATCCGGTGTGCTGTGGCGGCAGAACAGGGGCTGTATGTCGGTGGGTTCACCATGGAAGGGAAAGCACGGGTGGAATATCTGACTTACGGCAGCGGGACCCCGGAAAAGTTTTATGATGATTTTGATGAGGACGGCGAGGTGTATAGCCTGTGTATCGCACCGGACGGAAGTGTCTATGCGGCATTACGCGGACTGGCATCTCCGGGAGCGGAACATGGCCGGCTGCCTGTGATCTACCATATCAGTCCGGAGGGAAAGCTTCTGAACAGTTTTACCGTAGGAGAGCGGGAATGGAATATCGTTGATAGTATGGCAACAGATGCCCAGGGCAGATTATATATGCGGATGCGGATGCAGGAGGACGGCAGTTATGTGCGGATCTATTCTGCGGAAGGTGAGCTGATCGGAACCGTGGCGGATGACGACAGCTATGCCGTACAAGGTGCCGGAGCATTAGGACAGGGCAAGGACGGCAAAGTCTATGCGGCTGCACAGGCAGTGGGCAATACGACAGCAGGAGATATGGCTATGACATTAGTGTCAGTAGACCCGGAAAGCCTCAGGTTGGTTCCGGTGGCTGGAGGTGAGAATGTTATTTGCAGTGCTGATACGATCTACCCGTGGAAAATGGTGGCAGCAGGTGTGAGTGAGACGGCAGATTTTATCCTATGGGGATACAACGGCGTGGACACCTATCGTCTGGGTGGGACGGAATTCACCAGAGTGCAGGAGAATTGGGAGATGCCCTGCGGTACGGAAGGTACCTGTGCGGTCCTCGTACCGGACGGTCGCATTCTCTATATCGGCGCATCCGACGGCTTCCAGGGAACGACGGCGGACGGCGTGGAAATCAGCGGAAAAGATCCTGTGAAGACAGTGTTCTATTACGAACCACTTGCGAAATAGAGTGACAATAAACTGGCGACACCGGGAAACCGATGCCGCCAGTTTTAAAGTTCCAGACTGTTAAGTTTGGGTGAAAAAGTGGATAGCGAGGTGAAATTTTGCTATACTGATTGTAACAAACGGAATATAAAAGTCGTCAATATAGATAGAAGGAAAACAAAGGAGGGGTTTATGAAGAAGATTAATGTAAAAGCAACCATTTTTCTCAGTGCAATCGTATTGGTGGTAGTGGTACTTCTGCTGAATCTCATCGAATTCCGCAAAACGGTGGATTTCACGGTGCCGGGGATTCAGATGCCGAAGGAGAATGCCTACGGGAAGCAGGAAGAGGTACAGGTGAGCGTTAACGGAACTTATTATTACCGAGTACTGCCCTGGATCCACGGCAGCACTTTCCATGGGCAGATATCTTTCGTTGGAGAGGGAGAGGAACCGCAGAATTATTTCTTTACCTATGGAGCAAGCAGAGGATTTCTGAAGGAGGGAAGAGGGGCTGGCTGGATCGGAACCCCGGATGCCCAGACTACCGTAGCGATTTATCAGGCGGTACAGAATGTGGAAAAAGGGATGATATCCGTAGAGAATCCCGCCAGCTATGTTTTATATCCGGCGGCAACACCGGAAGGAGCCTATGTCATAGCGGATGTATGGTATCCCGGAATGCTGGAAAACAGTGCAAAGACCGCGTCCTGTGCGAACTTTTTGCCGGAGGAATGCCCTCAGAAGATTGGCTGCAGCTTCTGCGCGGAGGATTACGATTATGTGGAAGATGTCGATACCGTAGAGCAGCTGTGGCAGGAATTTATACAACTTTCCGGAAAAGTGACGTCAGATCCGATCCCGCCGGAAGAGATGGTGGAAGGTGTGGGATATTTTCAGTTTGTCTATGCAGACGGTGAGACAAGGACCTTTCGCTACGCGTCGGAAGAACAGGGATTATGGATAGGTGAGGACGAACGATGCCTGGTGGACGGCCAGGCTTTCTATGACTGGCAGGAGCGTCTGATGGAAGCGGTGCAGAAGTAAGCACGGGAAAGAGAGGGGCGGAAATCTTCTCCATTCGCAGCAGATCCCACATCGGACAGGGGTATGCGAAGCAGTATGGTGAGGAACTGCGGCAGTATTGGGAAGCAACCAATGAGGTTTTTGTGTGGATCAGTGAACAGTATCAGAAACCGTTATATGTTACTTCGGATGTGACCATAGGGGATGGAAAGACAGTGATCTCTTTCCGGGGTACCGGCACTTCCATGACTACCGGGGAGACAGAGGAAATCCATAGAGACTGCGTGCTGGATTTTGAAATGCATGCGGAGGTATTGCGCTCGGAAGAAGAGCCGGAGCTGACAGTAAGTGACTGAAATCCGGAAGAAGAGGGGCAACAGAATCAGATTTCTTACTTGACAGATGGGTCGGTAGAATGTAGACTATAATTACAAAGAGTCTATAAAACATCGACTATGCCTTGCCGGGGGGCAGGACAGGAGGGGCTTATGGGTGAGAATATCTACAGAATATTTGACGGTGTATGGAACTTAAGTCTGGTGGGAGGATACTGTGTGCTGCTGGTGATCCTCGCCAGATTTTTGTTGCAAAAAGCACCAAAATGGTGTTCCTATCTGTTATGGGGAATCGTGTTTGTGCGGTTGTGCTGCCCGATACTACCGGAGACAGGAATCAGCCTGATTCCGGACAAATTGCTGTCTGTGGGGACAGAGATGACGTCCGGGCAGCAGACAGTCGGTCCGGGCAGTCATGGTTATGCAGAGGCCAACGATACGAAGGATATCGGAGATGTCCTGCGGCGGGAGTACGATGCAGAGGAAGTACCGGACAGCCAGACGGCAGAAAAAACGATGGCTGGTGGAAATGACAATACTGTCATGAATGCTGACGGCACGCAGGACTTTTCCCTGGGAACTGCGAGAACAGAAAGTGGAGCTACGGTTGCAGGGGTGGCAGCCAGTGGAACAGATACAGTGATTTCGGGAACATCTGCCGGAACGGGTACTGACGCCCGCGCATGGACATACCCGGTGTGGTTCCGTGTATTATCCATGGTATGGTTGGCAGGAATGCTTGGATTCCTGGGATATCATGCTTATTCTTATCTGCGCATGCGTCATCGGATTCGTAGATCTGACAATGGTGTCAGACAGTTGGAACCTGGGATCTGCGAGATCGACGGTGGGCATCTGTCCTTCGTCATGGGGCTGATCCATCCGGTAATCTATCTGTCTTCGGGCTTAGATCCTGAGAGCAGAAAAGTCGTTCTGTGTCATGAACGGGTGCACTTACAGCGCAGGGACTATCTGTTTAAGCCTGCGGCGTTGGTGATCTGCTGCGTCCACTGGTTCAATCCGCTGGTGTGGCTGGCATTTTATCTGATGAACATGGACTGCGAGATGTCCTGTGATGAAAAAGTGGTGAAGCTCCTCGGGGAGGAGAGCAAGAAAATCTATTCCTATACCCTGCTGGAAGAGGCTTCCGGCGGCGAATGGAAATGCTATCGTGGCGGTTCCATCTGCGCACTGCTCTCTTTCGGAGAAGACCATGTGAAAAATCGTATCCGCCACGTGCTGGGCTACCGCAAGCCGCCGTTCTGGATGCTGGTTGGTGCAGCAGCGGTGCTTGTGATATTGGTGGTATGCCTGTGCAGCAATCCGGGCGGCGGAACGGATGCAGCGGATGTTGCAAATGCGGATAGCGGTGCAGAGACAGAGGCAGATGCGGCGCAGGCAACCGACGGGGCAGATGCAACCGAGGAAGCTGCAACAGGGGAGTTTGCGACGGATGAAGTGGATTATGAGACTGCAAAAACGGAATGGCTAGCGGTATTTGAGCAGGGCATTCACAGCAGGGAAGAGTTCAGTGCCCTGTTTGATGTGGCTGCCTTGGAGGATACCCGGTCTTTTGCCGGACAGGACGGCATCCAGTATCTTGGCTACGATGGTGTCGCGGCGCGGAAATTGCATCAGCGGATTTTAGACGGAGATGCCGCTGCCCATGAGACCTACAAGGATCCGGTGAAGGCTGCGGAAGCTCTGCTGAATCTACAGGGTGGCAGCGGGGAAATGACGGAACTGCTCTATGAAGCCGGGAGGCAGTATTTATTTTTCCAAAAAGATTCCACAAGACCCGGCGAAGGCTCTGTGGCAAACGTACATTATATTTTCGCTGATGGATCCGGTATCGATATTCCTATGGTATTTGCGGAGGAGAGCAGTCAGATCTGGATGCTCTCCCTGGGAGACATCGACAGTAAAGGCCGGCATTCTACCGGTCCTCTGGACGGAGAAAATCAGGCCAGAGTGGTCTATGCGGAATACGGACCCAGGGATGAAGATTGGGCTACCGTGGCAGAACTGTCGAAAAAATGGGTGTATGTAAAGGTATCCCCCGGATCTTTTGCGGATGTTGCTGCTACTTATCAGGTCTCCAGCTACGGTATTTATGCGGCCACCGGGGACGACGCCGGACTAAATTGTATGGTTCCGGGATATATAGCGCCGGGATGTGCGGCAGAGGGACGTTCCACGGTTTACCAGAATGTGGGAAATTACTATACGTCTGACAGTTATAGACAGGAGATGGCTTATCTGAAGCAACAGGATAGTGTCCGCTTGTACTACCTGGCATCCTCTGACTATCAGGATGGCGATTTGGAAATCTGGATCGACACGATCCGAGAATATGATACTTCGGGACAGACCGGAGAAAACGGGGTCACGGACTGGAAGCTGCCGTCGGAGGCGCAGGATTTCTCCGCAGACATGCTTACTGCGGAAGGAGGTTATTGGATCCTGAGTCAGAGCAACGGAACCGCCCAGATGAAACTTCCGCTTCTGTCCAACCAGCCGGTCTGGAATGGGAAGGTGGCGGCAGATCTGACGACAGAGGAAGCGGATGCTTATGCAACAGCACAGAGACGGGATATTATGACGAATGTGGGAGTCGTATTCGATCTGTCCGAGCGGGCAGCGCAGGAGACTTATGCCCTGCTTGATCTCGATGGGAACGGCAGTGCAGAGCGGATCATATTGCGGCCCCAGATGGCACAGGCAGTAAACGAGCTGGACCATTCGCCTCTGGACAAGTATGTATTTGAGGTGAACACTACAAGAGGCGAGACGCGGACAGCACAGAATCTGGGGAACAGCATCTATGCGTTCAGCCCGGATGGCAGACAGATACTGCTGGCACTGATGCGTAGGGACGAGTTCGGACAGTGCGAGAGTTTCCTGTTCAGCTATAAGAACGGGGAACTACAGGAGGTAGGAAGCTTCGCGCAGGATATCCGGGAGATCTGGGTGGAAAACGGCCAGATCATCACCACCCAAAGCTATGATTATATCCTGCAGAGAGAGAATCTGCGGATCATATACCGCATCGGAAGTGACGGAAGGCTGGCGGAGATCCCCGCAGACCGCTATGATCTGCCGGAGCAGGCGGTCCTGCACGGACTCAATAAGGATCTGGAAGTCTGCCGGACTCCGGATGCCGGCAGCGAACGCTTTACCATCAACGCAGATCACGGAGTCTATTTCCTCTATCTAGATGCCGGCAGACAGTGGCTCTGCGTGGAGACCGAGAATGGTGTCACCGGGTGGCTTAAGCTGGCGGATTACACTTATGAGGAAGCTTGGGCGACTTTTAATGACTTGATGCCATATGGTGGGTGATAAAACTTATACTGGAAACAATTGATAAAAATAAAAAAAGTTTCCAGTATAAGAGAAACTTTTACCTTAGCAGATAAAAAATAGGCATTGACAGAAATGGTTTACAGGATGTAACATAAAAACGTTACAACTTGTAAACCATTTTGCGTTATAAGACATCATAGATACAACGAGAACAGAAAGGAAGGAATTGCAATGTCGGAATATACCATGGGTGCTGTTGAGATGCGTTTTGCGGAGATCATCTGGGAGCATGAGCCGGTCTCCTCCGGGGAACTGGTGAAGCTGTGCGAGCAGGAGTTAAACTGGAAGAAATCCACGACCTATACAGTCTTGCGGCGCCTTTGCCAGAAGGGGATATTTATCAGTGAGAACGGTGTCGTTACTTCGCTGCTGTCGAAGCAGATGTTCCAGGCGAGACAGAGCGAGGAGATCATTGAGGAATCTTTCGCAGGATCTCTGCCGGATTTCGTAGCGGCATTTACTTCCCGGAAGAAGCTGTCTAAGAAAGAGATCAAAGAGCTGAAGAAGATCATAGAAAATAACGGGGGAGCAAAGGAGTGACAGGGATGGCAATGATGCAGATACTGATCAGAATGAGCATTCAGGGAAGCATCATCGTAGGAATCGTATTGATCCTCAGAATGGTATTTAGAGGACTGCGGATCTCCTACCGCTACTGTGTGCTGCTGTGGGGAATCGTCTTTTTCTATCTTATATTTCCCTGGAAGATCGAGAATGAGCATGGATTCTGGCGGGCGCAGCCGGAGTCGATGGTAGTAGCGGTAAGTGCGGACGGACCGACGGTGGTGACGGGACTTGGAACGGGCATTGTGCCGGGACAAAATGCCACACCGGAGCAGAATGCAACAACGGGGCAGAGCACCTTGTCAGAACAGGCGACCGGAACAGATGCGATGACCGTGCAGAGTACGAATTCAGAAGCGGGATCGAACGAGCTCCCTGTGACGGCTGCACAATCCAACGGCACGGCAGCCGCATTTTTCGCATCGGCTACCTTTTTGCGGGTAATATTTGCAGTTGAATGTCTGTGGCTGGCAGGAATCCCCTGCTTTCTCGCGTATTTCATTTTTTCTTATGTAAGAATGAAACGCCGTCTGGCGGAATGTCTCCCCGGAGAGGAGGGCGTACGTTACGTGGACGGGATCCGTACACCGATGGTATTCGGGATCCTGCGACCGCAGATCTATCTGCCGGTGGAGATGAATCCGGAATTCTATGACTGCGTGCTGCAGCATGAGCGGATGCATCTGCGCCGCCTGGATTATCTGTGGAAAATATTGGCATACCTGATCAGTATTGTGCATTGGGTCAACCCAGTGGTATGGCTGGCGTATTACCTGCTGTGCTGCGATATGGAAAAAGCCTGCGACGAGGCAGTGACGGAGCAGTTGGAGCCGGAGGGCAGACAGGAATATGCCACCGCACTGTTATACATGGCGGTCGACACGACTGCACGCAGGATCTTCGCGGCACCGGTGTGCTTCGATGAAGGTGACATCAAGGGCAGGATCCGGCATATTTTGAAAGGACGTAAGACCGCTGGGAAGCTTGCAGCGCTGGCAGTGGAGCTGTGTGTCGTGGTGGCATTGATATTACTGACACAGAAAGGTGCCGTAACGGAGCAGGAGCCGGAGGCAGGAAATGCCGCAGGAGAGACTGCTGACAGTGTGACGGCGGAGAGCGATGCAGAGGAAGAAAAGGATCTGCCGACATTCTATATCCGTCGGGCGGAGGATCTGCAGGTAAGCAGTCCGCTTCGGATCGAGGAGCAGTATATCACAGACCGTGCCACAGCATGGAATCACTATTATATTGATGCAGACGGTGTCCTCTGGGGTAGCGGTTATAATCAAAACGGACAGCTGGGAAACGGCAGCTACGAGACGGATCTGGACCTGGGGAAAATGGATGCGGTTCGGATCGCGGATCATGTGGTCTCGGTGGACGCTAACCTGAATAACAATTTCTGCATCTATCTGACGGACGATGGAAAGCTTTACGGGATGGGGCTGAATATGGCAGGACTCCTGTTAGGGAAAGACTCTGTGAAACAGGTGTACAGCGATGATGATAATGACCGTGTGTGCACACCGGTGCTGCTGATGGAAAATGTGAGATATGCCAGAGCCGGCAGAGAAGCCATCGTTGCATTACAGGAGGACGGAAGCGTCTATTGGTGGGGACAGATGCGGACAACCACAAGCACCTACGGCAGCGATTACGATGCTTACTGGACAGTGGAGGAGAATCCGGACAATCCGGTGAAAATGATGTACCTGGAGCCACATAAGGTATTGGAGAACTGTGTCTATGTGGATATCAGTGCGTGGAACGGTGCGGCAATCACGGAGAACGGCGACTTATACATGTGGGGACTGAACATCTTCGGACAATGCGGTGTCGTGAAGAGTGAGAATGTCCATGACTTTGTCTGGGCACCGGAGAAGGTGCTGGAAAATGTCAGTATGGTATGGCTGGAGGCAATACGGCAAAATGACGACGGAATCGATACGGAACTGGAGAACTTAAGCTGGGCAGTGCATTCGTATACTTTTGATAACTTTGCGCTGCTGCAGGACGGAACCTTATTGGCAGCCGGGGAGAATCTGGGCAAAGATTCTGTGACGACAGTAGTGGACGGGGATCTGAATCAGGCGGGATCCCATCGGGCGTCTTTTGGTTTCGTGCCGGTGCGGGCGGTTGTTTACTCCACGGAGTATAATAGAGAGATTCTGGCGGAATTTACCTGGGGAATGTCCAGGGAAGATGTCCGATCGTTGTGCACGTATGCGGGACTGCAATTTTTCCTCGGCGGAGAAGACGACGGAATCAATATCGAAGACAGTAGATATCGCTGCTATTTTGACGAAACGGGTGGACTGAGCGCGCTTACGATTCAGACCGGCAGCAGCCGCGATGAAAGATTTACTGTGGACAAGACTACTCTGGAGGAAGTACAGCAAATCGTCACCGATGCCGGCGGCACGCTGACGCTGCTCACCCCCGCGGGAGATAATCCATGGGAGATCTGGCAGTATGCAGATACCGCCCAGGGGACCCTCTACTGGTTCACGGTATTCCAGGGGAAAGTCACAGTCATCACCGAGAAACAGCTGACAGCAGCAACTTTTGATGGACAACAGGAGTAGAAGAGCGTATTATTGATGGAAAATTGAGAACCTGAGTGGATAAGTGACAGAAGGAGACATTATGAAAAAACAATATAAATTAACAGCATTAGCGCTGACTGCCTGTCTGTTGACGGGATGTGGCGCTGGGGAAACGAGTGCTTTGGAGAATACGACGGCGGAGAAGCAGCTAACAGAGCCGGTGGCAGAGACATCTGCGGAGACTTTCACAGAGACAGCTTCTGTTACGACAGAGGTTCCGCAGGAAGCCACAGCACAGGAAAATCCGGCTGCACCGAAAGAAATTACGATAGATTTCACCGGAGTATCTGAGTTTCACCCGGAAGGAACTGCGGCGCAGCCCTATTCCTTGGAAGTCCTTTCTGAGACGTATAACAATATTACTTTTGCGGATGAATGGTACAATGCATCGGAAGATGTTTCCCTTCCTATGATCGGAGAAAACTGGGACTGCTTCTATGATGAAAATTATACCTATCAGTGGGACGATGGAAAACTCAGTATTTTTGACGGTGAGAACTGCTTGTATGTGCTGGAATACCCCACAGACAAATGGTACGTCAACGGCAACAACGCTCGGCTTGAGAACGGGATCTTCTATGGGGCGTCGGTAATGAACGGCTATGCCCAGCCGGACACCTGTTTTATGTTTGCTTATGATCTGGAAAATGAGAAGCTGCTGTGGCGGAGTGCAGACCAGACCTACAACAGCATGAATTTTCTCGTGAAAGGAGATGTGATTTTCTGTGGCTATGGCTTTACCGCAGAGGATGATTACCTCTACCAGCTGGATAAAAACACCGGAGAAGTGATCGACCGCCTGCCCCTGAAAAAGATGCCGGACCTTATGGCAGAGAAGGATGACCGGTTGTATGTGCACACCTATAGTTCTGTCTCTTATACACATCTCCGAGCCCACGAGACCTCTCTACATCTCGTA
>ENA-UAIZ01000328-UAIZ01000328.1-human-gut-metagenome-genome-assembly--contig:-NODE-328-length-11798-cov-3.577365_pt1 | contig 11798 bp, 8 predicted proteins | sample MGYA00244426_ERZ654407 | MGnify/ENA primary metagenome ERZ654407 (study PRJEB26926, sample SAMN06165240) | human gut metagenome | biome: ENVO:00009003; feature: ENVO:2100002; material: ENVO:00002003...
TGTATATTCTTCTTTTTCTTTTCCGGCAATTCTTCCCACATACTCTCAACCAGTTCACACAAAAACTGCCGATCATCTACATTATCAACCAAAATCATTTCCTTAGCGCCATGATACGGCTGTTCCATCTCGGCATCCGGCATCAGCCTCAATGCCATCGGAACCGGCTTCACCAAAAGTCTGTCATCATATACTCCACCAAAAATCCTTCCACGGTAATAAAGGATGTATTCGCCCATCATTGCCCTGCTGCTGACTTCATCCAGTCCTGATAATTGTTCCATAACAAAATCCAAATACTCTTTTGTTGATGCCATATTATTTTCCTCCACACCCTTAGGCTCTCTTTATCGGATGCCTGATTACAGTCTTCAACTTCTCCGGCGCTACTTTCCTCGCATCGCTCAGATAAATCTCGTGGTGCATTCTCCGATCCGTTATATCCAATGCGTATCCCTGTTCTTCCATAAACCTGTGCATTGCATCTACCGTAACAGGCTCATCGTCATACGCTCCGATATGCATACACTGTACACACAGACCTTCCTCATAGGAAAAAAACTCAGCCTTAGAAAAATCCTGCTTTTTCTTTGCCGTAGCTTTCCTGACAGCCCAGTCGAAATCTTCCCTGGTAACAAAATCCGGCAATCGAATAACAGAGATCCACTTAAAATCTTCCTTACGAGCATAATCAATTCCGGATACTCCATCCTGCCACCAGAATCCCTCTAATGGCGGCACGACATAATCGAAATATCCATCAATCTGATGATCTTCCTTTTTGCTCATTTTAATCGTAAATGCAATTCCATACAGAAGTCCGATAGCCTGCTTGTATTCTCCGTCTGCATCATTTGGATTGCCGCTTCCCCTTACCGCTATATAGTTCATTTTCGGAACAGTTACGATAGACGGTGTGCCTTTCGGCATATAAAATTCTTTATATTCCTTCTTGTAGTCAAAAGCCATATCCTTTACACCCCCTCTAAGTCCTTCTCTTCATAAGGCTTATTCCAGGAACCAATCTCTATCAGATTTCCTTCCGGATCAGCAATATAGCAGGTTCTCTGTCCCCAAGGTTCAAGTTCCGGTTCAAGCACAGATGTTGCACCATTTTCCACAGCCTTCTTGTATGCCTCGTCCACCTCTTCAAAAGTATCAACATATAGTGCCATTTCAAAATGACCATTCAGACCCTTGATATACTCATATCGCCGGTTTGTCATTTTCTCAAAATCATTCCGTCCATACAGTAAAAAAAGTGTTCCGTCTTTTACAAGATAAACATTGGAAGTATTCTCTTCTTCCTTAATTTCAAATCCGAGAACATCCTTGTAAAAACGAATCATCTTTGCCATATCATCAACAAATAACCCAAAACCGTCTAATCTCATTTTCCTAATCCTCCATAGATTTTTAATATTTCCTCTGCATTCCTGCGAATAATGTCCCGCACTTCTTCCGGCTCAAGCACCTCTACTTTTGCTCCAAATGTCATAAGCCATGTCACAAGGTTTTCCATATCCGTATAGTCTGCTGAAAAGAGCAGCCTTTCATCGTCCGTTTCTGTAAAGCAGTTCGGTCCAAATTCTTCAACCAGCCGCCACTTCATATTCGGTGTGAAAAGAGCTTTTACCTTTATCCCACCCGGAAATATCTTCTCATTTGACAAATCCGGCATTGGTACATCTCTACGCAGGAATCCACGGTCTGTTTCAACAACACAATCCATACGGTTCAGTTTGAACAGCCTGTAATCTTTACGTTCTAAACACCACCCCCATACATACCAGCTCGACCACCGGAAAACCAGATAATATGGTTCTACCCTTCGGTTGCTCTCTCCGGACGGAGCATAATACTTAAATCGTATGATGCGCCTGTTTTCTATTGCACTCTGTATTACCTCGATCTTTGGAGCAAGAGAACCCTTATACCATGAAGATAAGTCAATCAGCATAGAGTCTCTTCCACTGATGAACTCTGATGATCCGGTCTGGATTTTCTCCATCAGCTGACTGTAGTACCTGCTTCCGCTCACACTGTCAAGACTCCGCAAACCCGCAAGAATCATCTGCATATCTTTGGAACTCAAAATCGTCCTGTCCATACGATATCCATCCATAATACTGATACCACCACCGGTACCCTGTGCAGTTTTTATAGGAATACCTGCTTTACAAAGGTCTTCAATATCCCGATTTATTGTCCTTCGAGATACCTCAAATCTTTCTGCCAGTTCAGGAGCCGTTGTCTTTTCTTCCTGCAGTAAGATTGACAATATACCGATAAGTCTATCTATTTTCATCGTTTCTTACACTCCATACATATTATACCTGATTCAACACGACAGCTATATGTCATGTTTATTATATCTGCGAAAAATTTTTCTGTATACAATAGAATGCACGCTCCGCAAACATTCTATTGTCATGAACAAAAAGCCTACGAACATCAGATTTTATTCCCAATGTCCGAAGGCTCAATAACATTAGTTGAATTTTCTCCATCCGATAAGCCAAGTTAGCCTATGATTCACTTGGAATCATCTGAAAATACTTCAACGCCTCTTCAATCGCTATTTCTTTTTCTTTTGGGCATTCCGACTGTCCGCCCTTCTCAGATTTTGGCTTATTATAGTTCTCTCTTTCTATAATTCCATGCTTCTGCTTTATCTGTGCAATATACAGATTAGATACCTTCATCCCATCATTATGCTTTGCCACATACTTCTTTATCTCCTCATAAGTAGCCTTGCTCTCAGCCGCCGTTAAATCCATCTCGTCCATGTCAAGTCTCACATTCACATGATGCTTCGCTTCGTGGAGTTTGGACAATAAACATACTGTCTCCACATGTTTCGTAAACGGAAAAAGATCAAACGGTGTACACTCTTTCATCCGGTATCCATGCTTTGTCAGATACTTCAGATCCCGCACCAGCGTTTCCGGACCACAGGATACATACACGACTTTATTCGGAGCCAGTCGCACTACAGAGGAAAGAAACGCCTCATCGCTTCCCGTACGCGGCGGATCCATAATGACCACATCCGCATGTTCTCCTTTTTCTGCCATCTCTACCATAAATTGTCCGGCATCTTCATTATAAAAAGTAACATTGTGAATATGATTGCGCTTTGCATTGGAGATAGCATCCTTTATCGCATCACGGTTTAACTCCACTCCGATCACATGCTTTGCGCGGCTGCTGGCAATCAGCCCGATCGTGCCCGTACCGCAGTACGCATCGATCACAGTTTCTTTTCCCGTCAGTTTGGCACAGGAAATGGCCTTCCGGTAGAGTTTTTCCGTCTGCTGCGGATTTACCTGATAAAATGAAGTCGGTGAAATACGAAATGTGCATCCGCACAGTTCATCCTCAATAAATCCTTTTCCATAAACCGTAATATTGCGCTCCCCGAGCACCATGCTGGTCTTGCGGTCATTGACGTTGATCACTACTGTGCTGATCTCCGGGAATTTCTTCCGCAGTGCTTTGACAAAATTATTTTTGGAAGGAAGAATCGGAGATACCAGTACAAGCACCACCATAATCTGTCCGCTGTGATAGCCCTTTCGCACCAGCACATGACGCAGCAGCCCATATCCGGTATCCTCATCATATGCACGAATCCGGAAAGAACGCATCATATTTTTGATTTCACGGATAATGGCATCCGCCTGTGCATCCTCGATCTGGCACTCCTCCACATCCACGATATCATGCGAATGTTTCTCATATACCCCTGCCACAATATGTCCGCGTTTATTGCAGGAAAAAGCCGCCTGTACTTTATGCCGATAGTGGTATGGATCGTCCATCCCGATGATTGGATTGATCTTTCCAAACGGTTCCATGAGTTTGCGCATGTAACTCTGCTTTTTGGAAAGCTGCTGACTGTACAAAATTCCCTGATAGTCACACCCTCCGCATCTTTTTGCGTAAATGCAGTGTTCACCTGTTTTTTTTATCTGGCTTATGTTCGGTTTTCTATCCGTTTCTCTTCCCCTGTTCCTCTCTTTTTTCATCTTCTGTCCCGTTGTTTTTTTCTGTCCTATTTGCATATTTTCCAACTTCCTGTACTTGATTTTTAAAGTTCTTTCTCGTAGCACCACCAGTCCTCGTCAAATAAATCGCTCTCTCCCACTACGTCAAAATGCAGTTTTTCATAAGAACGGAGCGCTTTTTTATTTGTTTTACACACGAGAAAATGTACACTCCTTTTTCCCTGTTTTTTCAATTCTTCCATGCCATACTGCAGAAGCTGCCGGGCAATTCCCTGATTCTGCATATCGGTGCGTACCCCGAGTCTGGAAAGCTCCGCAGACGGCTGCAGTGTTTTGGACCAGCAGGTGAGTGCTTCCACCTGCGGATCTTCATCCACTGTGATCGTGCCAATGATTTCTCCATCTTCATTTTCCATACAAAAAAGAGCATTTCTGCTCATATCATAATCAAATTCCTGTTCTCCCGGATACCCGTTGCCCCATGCGCAGTATGGAGTACCGATCAGCGACTGATACAGCGCAAGAATTTCTTCCTTATCGTCCTGCTTAGCTTTTCGAAACTTCATTTTTCCTCTTTTCATCCTTCGCTTTCGATTTTCTTTCTCAACTATGCCATAATGCTCTCTAAAATGCAAGTATACTGCCCTTTTCATTTTTTTACCCAAAACACCCCGGCAGCCGTTTTTATAACGGATACCGGGGTGTCTGTTTTCTATAGCCGGGTGTACTTATACCTGAATACGATCTGCAATCTCATTTCCCATGGCGAACCGTTCTCCATTGGCACCGATGATCAGTCCATTGGATAATTTCTGAATCACCTGTACGCTGCCACCTTCTTCTACATGATGGCGGTGCAGGAATTCTACAACTTCCGGTAATCCGAATAACCACTGAATGGTATAATTTCCACCAACTTCTGCTTTTGATAATGCCTGCATAATGCTCCCTCCTTCTATAGCTTCTCCATTCTGTTACCACTATTATATGGAGTTTATACCCGGTTAGTCAATTGAGAGCTTTCTCCTTTTATTATAACCGAAATAAGTCATCACTGATTTGAAAACATGACATGTTATAAATTATGAAACGTTTTACACTTTTCCTTGCATCAACTCATAAGACATGTTATATTATGCGTAGAAAAAGGGAAAGCCAGAGAAGCGGCTTACCCGAATATATTAAGTAACTGTTTTATCAACAGCCGTCATTATTCGCAGTAATGGCGGCTATTTTCGTTTTCCCTTGAAAATCGTGTAGCACAATCCAACAAGGGCGCAAATGAACTAAGAGGATTTGCTTATTTTGAGATATTTTTCTATAAAAGTGTGTCAAAAGGTGTGTCAGTCTTTTATTTCATATCAGAGAATTGTTCCGGAACCCCTATAAAATAAGCATTCTTCGGATTATTTCTCATCCACCACCTGAAAAATGAAGAATTTAAGATAATAGCTCTCCGGCACATTCGCAGAATTTGCCCACAAAATCGGATGATCCGGCGCCTGCGTACGGAATTCCACCTGACGTAGCCGTTTGTGTGCCGCCTTTGCAGCTTCCTTCACCGTCTTTGCCAGCAGTTCCTGTGTCATAAAATGGGAACAGGAACAGGTTGCCAGGTATCCGCCGTCTTTTACCAGCTTTAACCCTTTCATATTGATCTCCCGATAACCTTTGATGGCATTCTTCGTGGCCTCACGGGATTTCGTAAATGCCGGCGGGTCGAGAATGACTACATCATACTTTTCTCCGGCTTCTGCCAGTTTCGGAAGCTCGTCCAGTACATTTGCACAGCGAAAATGTACCGTATCTTCCAGATGATTACGCACGGCATTGGCATTTGCCTGCTGCACCGCATATTCCGAAATATCAAGTCCCGTCACATCGGAAGCACCTGCGATTCCTGCATTCAGTGCAAACGTTCCCATATGTGTAAAACAGTCCAAAACTCTCTTTCCTTTACAGATCCGCTGCATTGCCAGCCGGTTATACTTCTGGTCAAGGAAAAAGCCCGTCTTCTGACCATTTACCACATCGACCAGATAGTGCACGCCATTTTCCGTAATCTCCACCTCTGTATCAAATGTTTCCCCAATAAATCCTTTCACCTTCGGAAGTCCTTCTTTCCTGCGCTCATTGGCGTCACTTCTCTCATAGACTCCACGGATAGAAATACCGTCCTCTTTCAGTACCCTTTTTAATAATGAAACGATTGTTTCCTTGAACTGCTCCATACCGAGTGCCAGACATTCCACCACAAGCACATCCTCATACTTGTCAACCACCAGTCCCGGCAAAAAATCCGCTTCCCCGAAAATCACACGACAGGAAGATGTATCCACCGTTGTCTTCCGGTATTCCCAGGCATTCTTTACACGCATACGAAGAAAATTCTCGTTAATCTCCTGATCCACATGACGGGTCAGCATGCGGATACGGATCTTCGAATTCTGATTGATAAATCCCTTTCCCATCGGATATCCGTCAAAATCATGTACCGTCACCACATCTCCATTGGTAAATGTCCCCACAATCGTATCAATCTCATTATCAAAAATCCATGCGCCACCCGCCTTGATCGTGCGGCCTTCTCCTTTTTTTAAAGTAACAATTGTATGATTCTCCATCTTCTTTTCCTTCCTGTAAATATTTTCTTCATAGAGATACCACGTGCGATGTCGAACATTTGAGGACATATACACAATATCTTCTTTTCGCTGTCCCAGCTTCGTTTTCGTTTGGGACATATACACAATATTTCTTCTTTTATGTCCCGGCTTCGTTTTCGTTTGGGACATATGCACAATATTTCTTCTTTTATGTCCCACTTTTATTTTCGTTCGGGACATATACATAATATCTGCACTTCTATATCCCATTTTTAACGCTTTCCGGGACATATCAGTGGAAACTTTTTCTATATATCCCACTCTGACTCTTCTTCGGGACTTTTCAACTTAAAAATCTTCCATATATCCCTGCCCTGTCTATCTTAGAATTTTTTCTCTCAAATATCTTCTATATGCCCTCTCCCTGTCTACCTCAGGACTTTTTCCCTTAAAGTGTACCACAGAATAATTACGTTTTCCAGCACTCCCCATTGTTTTTGAAATCCATAAATGTTATAATGTTGTTAATAAATTAACGAAGTTGTTGCATTTCTGTTCACAACTTCACGCTAAGACATACAAGGAGGTCTTATACGAATGGATTTTTCAGAAGAATACAGACAGAAGCTCGTTTCAGCAGACGAAGCCGTAAAAGTAATCAAATCCGGTGACTGGGTAGACTATGGTTGGTGTACCAACACCGTAGATACACTGGACAAAGCACTTGCCAAGCGTACCGATGAACTGAAGGATATCAACCTGCGTGGCGGAATCCTCTTAAAACCGCTTGCCGTATTTGAGCGCGAAGACGCCGGCGAGCATTTTACATGGAATTCCTGGCATATGTCCGGAATCGAACGTCATATGATCGCACGTGGCTGTGCATTCTACAGCCCGATCCGTTATTCCGAGCTCCCTCGTTATTACCGTGAGCTGGATTGTCCGGATGATGTGGCAATGTTCCAGGTTGCTCCAATGGACAAGCATGGATACTTCAACTTCGGACCAAGTGCTTCCCATCTTGGTGCGATGTGTGAGACAGCCAGACATATCATCGTAGAAGTCAACGAAAATATGCCGCGCTGCCTTGGCGGAACAGAAAACGGTATACATATTTCCAAAGTCAATGCAATCGTAGAAGGCTCCAATCCTCCAATCGGAGAACTCGGTGCCGGCGGTCCTGCTACCGAAGTAGACCAGAAAGTTGCACAGCTGATCGTAGACCAGATTCCAAACGGTGCCTGCTTGCAGCTTGGTATCGGTGGTATGCCAAACGCAGTCGGTTCCCTGATCGCACAGTCCGACTTAAAGGATCTTGGTGTTCACACAGAAATGTATGTAGATGCATTCGTAGACATTGCCAAAGCCGGAAAGATTACCGGTGCCTGCAAAAACATTGACCGCTACCGTCAGGTATATGGTTTCGGTGCCGGAACCAAGAAGATGTATGATTATCTGGATGAAAATCCAGAACTGATGAGCGCACCTGTCAGTTACACCAACGATATCCGCTCCATCGCAGCACTGGACAACTTCATCTCCATCAACAACTGTGTAGATATCGACCTGTTCGGACAGATCAGTGCCGAGTCTTCCGGAACCAAACACATCAGTGGTGCCGGCGGACAGCTTGACTTCGTTCTCGGTGCTTATATGTCCAAAGGTGGAAAGAGCTTTATCTGCTGTTCTTCCACATTCACGGATAAGAAAGGTGTTATGCATTCCCGCATCCGCCCGACCCTGGCAGAAGGTTCCATTGTCACAGACACCCGTGCAAATACCCACTATGTCGTTACCGAATATGGCATGGTCAATGTAAAGGGATTATCTACCTGGCAGAAGGCAGAGGCTCTGATTTCCATTGCACATCCGGACTTCCGTGATGATCTGATCAAAGAGGCAGACCAGATGCACATCTGGAGACGTTCCAACCGATAAGAACACCGTTTGTTCACAATTTATTCATATTGCAAAAAAACCTCGTTTTTAACGGGGTTTTTTTATAAATTTTACCTCTTGTCTTTACTATCCTTTTTTAGTAATCTATAGTTCGAGTAAAGGAGAGGTAAAGATGAAGAAATTTTTTAGTATTATCAAAGAAAAACTATTCACCAGAGTTGAAAAACAACATTCCGAAGCTTACCTGCGTCGGATCTCATTTCTGAATAAATATTCCCTGCTGTTCCACATGTTGATATCCTGTGGGATCGTATTTATGGTGGAGGTTCTTTCCCGAAGGAGTTTTCTCTCGGCATGTTCCTTCGTTGGGATGCATACCGGTGCATTTTTTTATAATGCCTTTATTGTATTTGCATCCTTAAGCTTTGTTTATCTGTTCCGCAGACGTGCATTCTGGCGGATCATTATCAGCGGTTTCTGGGTGCTCCTTGGAATCATTAACGGATGCATCCTTTCAAACCGTGTAACACCGTTTGGCTTTACAGACCTTAAATGTATCAATGATCTGTTTGCCATGAACCATACCAACTGTTTCACGGCAGAAGAAGCTACCATCGTAGTCATCGGGCTCGGTCTGTTCCTTCTGTTTTGTGTTGCGCTCTTCATTAAAGGACCGCGCTATCAGGGCAAGACCCATAAAATTGTTGTAGTAGGTGCCATTGTATCGGTACTGTTTGTCGGTCTTCCTGTTACAACCTCTGCTGCACAGAATGCCAATGTTGTTGCAAGTTACTTCTCCAACATTGCACAGGGATATGAAAACTACGGTTTTATCTATGGATTCTCTTCGAGTGTGGTAGACCGTGGAATGAGCAAGCCGGATGACTACTCCGAGCAGAAAATTGCTTCGATTGAAAAAAATGTAAATGACACAAAAAAAGAAACAACTGTCACCAAAAAGAATGCACCAAATATTATCTGTATTCTTCTTGAATCATTCTGTGATCCGGATGAGATCAAGTTTCTGAATTATAATCAGGATCCGATTCCTACCTTCCACAATCTCGAGAAGAACTACACGAGTGGTTACCTGACAGTTCCGGTTGTTGGCGCAGGAACCGCAAACACTGAGTTTGAAGTTCTCTCCGGTATGAGTATGCAGTACTTCGGAACCGGCGAGTATCCGTATAAAACAATCCTGAAAAAGACAGACTGCGAGAGCACTGCTGCTGATCTGGCTTCCATCGGATATGGAACCCATGCCGTACATAACAATGGCGGTAACTTTTACAGCCGTGTCAATGCCTTTTCCATGATGGGATTTGATACTTTCACCAGCAAGGAACTGATGAACATTCAGAGTTATACGCCAAACGGAAGCTGGGCTACCGATGATATTCTTGTTCCTGAAACAATCAAAACCTTAGATTCCACTCCGAATCAGCCGGACTTTACCTACACCATTACCGTAGGTACACATGGTGATTATCCAAAGACTCCGGTTATCGCAAGTCCGGTATATACCGTCAGCGGTGTGGATGATGAAGAAAAGAAAAACCAGTGGACTTATTACATCAACCAGTTAAATGAAGTAGATACATTCCTGAATGATCTGATTACAGAGCTCTCCAAGAGAGATGAAGATACCATCGTGGTAGCGTTCGGTGATCATCTTCCAACTATGGGTCTTGAAGACTCCGATATGAAATCCGGTGATATCTACAAGACAAAATATGTCACATGGAATAACATGGGATTAAAGAAGCAGGATGCAGATCTGTATGCATACCAGCTGATGGCAAGCATTACGGATTCCACAGGTATTCATGAGGGAACCATCTTAAATTACCATCAGACCCAGATGAACAACACAGACCACACTGCATATCTGGACGGACTGGATAATCTGCAGTATGACATTCTTTACGGAAACCGTTACTGCTATGATGGCAAAGACAAATACCCTGCAACCGACATTGTAATGGGAATTGACGATGTAACAGTATCTGAGACATCGGATTCCATCGGCGGATCGGAAGTGTTTGTCTATGGAAACAACTTCACCAAGTGGAGTAAAGTATTTGTAAATGATGAGAAAGTCAATACAACCTTCAGCAATTCCGGTTGTCTGATTATTCCAAAAGACAGTGTCAAAGACGGTGATACCATTAAAGTGTGCCAGATGGGTTCCAACAGTACGATTTTCCGTGAATCCAACGCGTACACATACAAAGATCCTGCTGTGGAAGAAACCGTTATGGGAACAGAGTCGGACAGCAATACCGAATCTACAGTTTCAGAAAGCCAGAAATAAGCAAAAAAGACCTGCCAGTGAATTTATTCACTGACAGGTCTTTTCTTGTCTTAAATCGTCTTCAGCGCATCCACAGCGACATCCAGATACGGATTTTCCATCTCATAGAATGCACCGGCATCCGCAGCTTTCGCATATGCCGGGTCCAATGGCAGTTTGCCAAGAACTCTGGTTCCTTCTTTTGCGGCAACTTCGTCAATGTTGCTTTCTCCAAACAGTGCGATCTTCTTTCCACAGTCCGGGCATTTCAGATAACTGAAATTTTCCACCAGTCCAAGCACCGGTATATGCATCATATTTGCCATGTGGAAAGCTTTCTTTACGATCATCTGTACCAGTTCCTGTGGAGATGTAACAATAACGATACCGTCCACCGGAAGGGACTGGAACACGGTAAGCGGTACATCACCTGTTCCCGGTGGCATGTCCACAAACAGATAGTCCACATCGCCCCAGACAGCCTCATTCCAGAACTGTTTCACAGCCCCTGCAATCACAGGTCCTCTCCAGACAACCGGTGCCTCTTCATCTTCCATCAGAAGATTGATGGAAACGATTTTGATTCCTTCTTTTGTCTCATACGGATACATTCCTTTTTCGTCACCGACCAGCTGACCGTGTGCTCCAAACATCTTTGGAATGGACGGTCCGGTAATATCGGCATCCAGAATTCCCACTTTATATCCTGCTTTCGCCATCTGTACCGCCAGGGAAGAAGTAACAAATGATTTACCGACACCTCCCTTTCCGCTGACCACTCCAATCACATGTTTGATATTGGAATATGCATTCATCGCTTCGAGCATACTCTGCGGATTCTGAGAATTATGGGAACATCCCTCACAGCTTTCTTTGGAACAGGATGATGCTCCGCTGCAACTTGAATTTTCTGGCATAATGATAGCCTCCTTGTTAATTATCTGTCTCTTATACACATCTCCGAGCCCACGAGACCTCTCTACATCTCGT
>ENA-UAIZ01000338-UAIZ01000338.1-human-gut-metagenome-genome-assembly--contig:-NODE-338-length-11677-cov-3.912494_pt1 | contig 11677 bp, 7 predicted proteins | sample MGYA00244426_ERZ654407 | MGnify/ENA primary metagenome ERZ654407 (study PRJEB26926, sample SAMN06165240) | human gut metagenome | biome: ENVO:00009003; feature: ENVO:2100002; material: ENVO:00002003...
CGAGATGTAGAGAGGTCTCGTGGGCTCGGAGATGTGTATAAGAGACAGTATATATATAATGTAAATGTAAATTACCAGGGAGGAGAAATTACGACCGACCCAGAAGCAAAATATACGAAATGGTTTGAAACGCCGGTAATTACTGAGTCACAACTGAATCAGTCTAATATGAAATACATTACCCATTATACTGGAATGACTTATGACAAAGCTCCACTCAACGGTATTGAGATCCGTAATTATAGCATGCTATACGATAGCAATCTGAAAATTGCTTACTGGGTATCCTATCCATTATGCGGATGGTATCTGGAAGGAAACATAGGCCGTACGGATGATTGGGGTTATGACCCTAAAATAGCAACTAACCTTCAAGCGAATCTCAAAAAAGCTCCCAGCGGTTACAGCAGAGGGCATCAGATTCCGAGTGGTGATAGACAGCGTAAAGACTGCGACATGAATAATCAGACTTTCTATTACACCAATATGACTCCGCAATTACAAAATGGATTGAATGGAGCTATTTGGGCTCAACTAGAAGGCGCAGTCAGAGGCTGGAGTAGTGGGATAGACACACTATACGTAGTAACAGGTGCGATGCCTACTACTGCAACTGATAAGCAGATACAATACGCCAAAGACAATAATGGAAAAGATATAGCAATACCCAAATATTACTTCAAAGCATTGGCTCGTCAAGTAGGTGGGAACTATCAGACAATCGCTTTTAAACTTGACCATAAGGCATATGGTGATACACAATATATGAAATATGCTATCAGCGTATCAGAACTTGAGAATATGACAGGGTTCACTTTCTTTCCATCGCTACCTTCTGAGGTAAAAAAGACGCTAAATACATCACAATGGAATTAAATCCATCTAGATACAGAATCTACAAACTTTCTAAATAAATTAGTATGAAAATCTCGAATCTACTGTACATGGGGGCATTATCAACCCTAGCTCTAATGAGTTGTACAAACAATGACGACAACAGCGAATGGTACGGAAGTGAAGGCATCGTATTTACCACAGCTATTCAGTCAAGAGTTTCAGGTAACACTTGGAATGCAAACGACGAAGTGGGTATTTACATGATGAACGCAGGTAGTGGAATTGAGGCTGCAACCGCACAAAACAAGAAGTACATTGCACAGACCAACGGCACATTGACGGCTGCTCCAGGTAATGGTATTTATCTCCCTGAAAGCGGGAATGTAGACTTCATTGCATATTATCCTTATACCACAAGTGTAAGCGGCAATAAGCTTGCGGTGAATGTATCTGACCAGAGCAATCCGGCTGCCATCGACTTGATTTATTCAAATGGTACTAAAGGAGTAGCAGCAACTACTGCCACCACTATCAGCTTGGGATTTACACACCAACTGACTAAAGTCACCCTGAATGTAACCAAAGATGAAACGATTGAAACTCTTAACGGATTGGGTGTAAACATTAAGGGTATCAGCACAGAAGGTGAATTTAACTTGGCTGACGGAACACTGACTGCTACAGCAGGAACCAACAATAAAGATGTAGCGATGTACATAGATGCACAAGGTACAACAGCTACGGCTACAGCCATCATTCTCCCAACAGCTGCAAGCACCGACCAGACGTCACTCAACCTGACTTTTAACCTCAACGGTCAATCATTCACCCATACAATTAGTGACGCAAGTATTTTTGAAAAAGGAACAAATGTAAGCTTTAATGCAAAACTATCCATCAACAATGGGAAACCGGTTGTTACAGTAGGAAATGCAACAATCAGCAATTGGACTGAAAAACCAGGTGGAGATATTAATGTTGATTTCGACGGTGGAACTCAACCAGGTGGAGAAACTGTGGTCTTTGAAGAATCATTCGCTACCAGCCAGGGCAACTTCGAAATAGACAACAAGCAACTTCCAGAGGGTGGAACATACGTTTGGAAACACGATGCTGGGACTCCTGAAGGAGGAAATCCATATTATTATATGAAAGCCAGCGCATTTATCAATAAAGCCGCAAAAGCATCAGAAAGCTGGTTGATATCTCCTGAAGTAGACTTATCTACAGCTACAAATGCAACTTTAACCTTCATGCATATCATTAACCATGCAGGTGACATGCAAACTCAACAAACCTTGTGGGTAACTGAAACATCTACTGAAAACTGGCAACAAGTAACGATTCCAAACTATCCAGCTGGAAATAACTGGAACGAAGTTTCTTCAGGAAATATTGACTTATCCGCTTATGCCGGTAAAAAAATCAAGTTTGCATTCAAATATGTAAGTACCACAGCAGCTGCTGCAACATGGGAAGTATATGATGTGAAAGTCGTTGCCAATGGAGAAGGAGGAGGCACTGTTGATCCAGAGCCGGAACCAGGCACAGCTGAAACCATATTCTTAGAAACATGTGGTCAAACTAATGTTGGCAGTACTAAATATAAAATTAATGACTATACAGGATGGGATAACAATGAAACACTTACTTTCAGAGACGAATTCGCTGGAGAATTCCAAAATGCAGATGTCAGAGCTACTTCAACTTTAGATAATAATGTTTGGTTACCAGCTTATACCCAATCAATAGAAAAACCAGCAGGCCTCAAGATTTCTGGATTCAATGTTTCTAACTACACAAGTTTATCATTAGAATATGACATTGCGGCTAATGTAACTCCAGCAAATCAAAATATAATCAAAGTAAGAACAGATAAAGGAAATCTAACAATTGAAAGTAAAGAATTTGCAGCTAACAATAAATATCAAACTGTAACTGTAAGTTTACCTGATGATATTACCTATATTGAGTTTGTTTCTGATGCAGATAATACAGTTGGATTTAGATTAGATAATATCAAACTAACAGGTATAGCTAAGTAATACAATTTTACTCCTAATCCCACAAGAGAACATGAAAAAGCTCTATAAAACTTTTTCATGTTCTCTTTCACCCCCTATAAAATAACACTAAACTAATAATTATTTTTTATGAAACACAAATTACTGTTCTTCATGGCATTCTTCCTTCCTTGCCTTGTCTTTGCACAAGGAAATGTAAGCGTGAAAGGAAGTGTGATCGGAGCAGTAAGCAATGACCCTATTCCAGGTGTAATTGTGACGGTGACAGAACTGAACCGCCAAGTCACAACCGACGCGGACGGAAACTTCACCATCCGAAATATTCAGCCGGGAACTTACGTCATTCAGCTTAACTCCGTAATGATTACGCCCAAGAGTGTCTCCATTGAAGTAGAAAACTTAGGCGTAACTGAACTAAAACCTATCCGAGTAACTGAACTTAACGCAAACGAAGACGTGTCTATGATTGGCATCATCGATGCCGGCATGGTGGATGACGACGTGGAAACCTCCGGGCAGGACGTCAGCTCTACCGTGATTCTGTCAAATGATATTTTCCTGAATAAAGCTGCTTATCAGCTTTCACCCGCACGCTTCTCTCCACGTGGATACAACAGCACGCAGGAGGTTAAATACATCAATGGCGTGGAATTCAACGACCAGAACAGAGGTGTATTCAATTATGCAGCGGTAGGCGCACTGAACGACATGACACGTAACGGTGATGTCACCAACTTCACAGCTCCTTCGTCCTTTACTTTTGGTGAGTTGGGAGGTACGGAAAACATCAATATGCGTGCCAGCAGCTATACACCTGGAGGAAAGTTAACCTTAAGCTATACCAACCGAAACTATTATCTCCGTGGCATGTTTACCTACTCTACCGGACTGAAGGACAACGGATGGGCATTCACTACCTCTATTGGCGGACGCTATTCGAATGAAGGTAACATCGACGGAACTTTCTACAAGAACGTTTCTTTCGCCTTCTCTGCTGAAAAGCAATGGAAAGGAGGAGAACATAGTCTGTCAATGGTAGCTTTCGTATCACCGGTACAACGCGGACAGCAAGGTAGTTCTTACCGCGAAGTGTATGAACTGACAGGAAACTACCTTTACAACCCAAACTGGGGATACCAGAACGGAGAGAAAAGAAATGCAAAGGTGGTTACAGCATTCGACCCGACTGCCATCATTTCGCACATCTGGAAAATCAACGATAATATGACGCTAACTACAGGTGTAGGAGCACATTATGCCCGCTACGGTAATACAGCCCTGAACTGGTACAATGCTCCTGACCCTCGCCCGGATTACTACCGCTACCTGCCTTCGTATTTTGAAGATGAAATGGTACAACTAAGATACAAAGAGTTGTGGCGTACTAACCAGACCAGCTTTACACAAATCAACTGGGATGACCTCTACCTGGCTAATGCCAACAACATTCGTAATGGTAACGGAGCAGCTGTTTACATGCTGGAAGAACGTCGCAGTGACTTGTTGGAAACTTCATTCAACTCTACTCTGAACGCACGCATGAGCCGTCATTTCGACATCACAGCCGGAGTCGGTGCACGCTACACTCAGTCACGCCAGTTCAAGACCGTAGCCGACCTACTGGGAGCAGAATATGTGCTGGATATTGATAAGTTTGCAGAACAAGACTTCTCTGGTGATCCTGACAAAATTCAGAACGACTTGAACCGCCCGCAGAGAAAAGTGTACGAAGAAGGAATTTTCGGTTACAACTATAACCTGAACATTTACTCACTGAATGCCTGGATAGTGAATCAGTATCATTCACGTTATTGGGATTACTATTACGGAATGAAGCTGACTTACACCAGCTTCCAGCGTGATGGTAAAATGCGTAACGGACGTTATCCGGACAGTTCTTTCGGCAAAGGTGCGCGCCATCAGTTCACTGACTTAATGGTAAAGGGAGGACTGACCTACAAGTTCAACGGACGTCATATGATTAACGCCAACATCAGTTATGGAAGTGAAGCTCCGTTGCCCAACGAAGCATACGTATCACCGCGTATCACAGACCGTACCATTGATGACATGAAGAGTGGACGGGTTCTCTCTGCCGACATCAACTACATCTTCTCTACTCCTCATCTGGCCGGACGTATCGGAGTGTTCCAGACTAATTTCTATGACCAGATGGAACGCAGCAGCTACTATGACGGCATTGAAGGAACATTCATCAACCACGTGTTGTATGGAGTGAACCGCATTCACAGAGGTATTGAGCTGGGAGCGACCTACAAACTGGATGATCATTGGAGCTTCGACCTGGCAGGAACTGTAGGTGAATATTATTACAGCAACAACCCTGACGGTATCAAGAACTCCGAAAACGGAAAGATAGTGGAAAGAGAACAAGTATACATGAAGGATGTTTACGTAGGTGGAGTTCCACAGATTGCCGGTACATTCGGAATCCGTTACTTCATCAAATACTGGTTCCTGGGGGCCAACCTGAACGGATTTGCACGCAACTACATCGAAGCTGCTCCCCTCCGCCGTCTGGCTTCAAGCTACACAGAAGTAACTCCGTATAACCAATATTACGATGCCTTCAAGCAGTTGACCACACAAGAACGTTTCCCGGCAGCCTATACATTAGACTTGTCTATCGGAAAAATTTTCTACTTGCCTGGAAGACAATCTATCAACTTCAATCTTTCTCTGAACAATGTATTGAACAAGAAAGACATTTGTACCGGAGGATACGAACAGGGACGATTTGACCTTGACCATCCGGAACGCTTTGGAGGAAAATACTACTACATGCAGGGTATCAACTGCTTCCTGAATGTGAGCTACCGTTTTTAATCATTAACCTACATAAAACTCAGAATATATGAAACTCTTAAGAAATATCAGTCTGCCACTCATTGCCTCACTCGCTCTCTTTGCTTGTGAACGAGACTATGATGCTCCTCTCTTGACAGAACCTGAATACACAGGTCCGGCAGCCAATATCACGATTTCAGAATTACGCACAGAAAATGCGGCAGCAGCTGAAGATGCGCCTATCATTATCACGAAAGACCAAGTGCTTAAAGCAGTCATCACGGGTAACGATGAATCAGGAAACATCTTCAAGAAAATCTATCTGCAAGATGAAACGGGTGCCATTGAAATGGAAGTAGACCAAAGCAGTGTGTACAACTATTATCCGGTAGGTCAGACTGTATATGTAGACCTGAACGGATTGAGCATTTCTGTATACGGTGACGAACAACAGCTAGGACATCCAGAAGGATATTTATTCCGCACACCATGGGAAGATTTCGAAAAACATGTCAGCAAAGACGGATGGGCTAATCCAGAAAATGCCAAGCCTGTTGTAATTGATGACATCAGTACCATCAACGCTGCTCCCGATAACTATAAATTCAAATTAGTGCAATTTACCGGAGTTACTTTCCAGAACGGTGGTAAGGGTATCTTTGCTCCAGAAGATGGTTATGGTGAAGAAAACATTACCGACAGTCATGGAAATACTATCATGATTCGTACCAGCAATTATGCCAGCTTTGCAGGTAATAAGCTTCCGGAAGGAAAAGGTAATGTAACAGGTATCTTAGGAAGATTCAGAGGTACTTGGCAGCTTACTTTACGCACTGCTAATGACGTAAGCGACTTTACCGGAAGCAATGAAGAAGGTGGAAATGAAGGTGGAGAAACTCCAAGTGGTGAAACCGTTTTATTCCAAGAATCTTTTGGAACTCCAGAGAAGAGCGGAACCTACTGGCCATATTTCAGTGATTATACTGGATTTGATAATCCTGCCAGCATGTTTGAGAACACATCTGAAGAAAAAGCATCTGTACGTATTGTAAGTAATCTTACGAATGTCTGGTTCCCTGGAACAAAAGATGTAGCAATTGCTATCAAAAATATCAATGCACAAGGTAATACATCTGCTACTTTAGAATATCAAGTAGGCTCCAATGTATACAAAGCAGGAGAAAAACAAGATTTAAAAACCTTGAGAGTAAAATGCAATGGACAAGAATTAAGTATTCCAAGCAAAGAAGTTACCGGTGATGCTCAACAAGGAAATACTCCTTTCAAAATGACGATTGAAAATGTAACAATATCCGACAATACAACTTTAGAGTTCTATTGTACAACCTCAGAAAACACTTATGGTTTACGCTTATACAGCGTCAAACTCTATGTCCCAGGAAGTGGAAGTGGCAGCACCGGTGGTGACGGAGGTACAACCATTGAACCCACTCCAAGCAATTAATGCACACATCAAACCATGAAAGTTATGAATAAACGATTGCTTATTTTCACTTTGTTCATTACTTGTGTATATACCACCAGTCTGTTTGCACAAGACAGACTGGGTGTTTATGCAGCCGCATTCTATAATTTAGAAAACCTTTGGGATACGGTGGACGACCCTAACAACGAAGGGGATGATGATTTCACTCCGGAAGGAAAGTATGAATGGACTCAGACCAAGTATGAACAAAAGTTACAGAATATTGCCAAGGTAATCTCACAATTGGGAAGAGATTATTGTCCGGCAGGCCCTGCTATCATCGGTATCTCGGAAGTGGAAAACCGGAAAGTATTGGAAGACCTGACAAAAACAGCTCCCATCAGTGGAACGGGATATGAAATCGTACATTTCGAATCGCCCGACCACAGAGGTATTGATGTAGCGGCCTTGTACAACCCGAAACTGTTCAAGCTGATTGATGCCAGAACCTATCCTTTCAACAAGCCGGATATGCCGCACTATAAAACCCGCGACATTCTGCTGGTTAGTGGTATACTGGCCGGGGAACCGTTTCACCTGATTGTAAATCACTGGCCTTCACGCTACGGTGGCTCCGCTTCTTCTCCGCTGAGAGAATTTGCTGCCAGCATCGTGAAACACATTGGCGATTCTATCCATGCACAGAACCCGGAAGCAAAAGTGCTCATTGTGGGTGACTTGAATGATGACCCGTTCAACAAGAGCTGTAGCGAGGTACTGGGCGCTAAAAAGAATATCAAGGAAGTAAAACCTGACGGATATTACAATGCTACCTGGAAATTGTATGATCAGGGTATCGGTTCTCTCTGCTACCAGAACCAATGGAATTTGTTCGACCAGCAGATTATATCAGGCAACCTGATTGGCAAAGACCGCAGCACATTGAAATTCTGGAAGAGTGAAGTATTCAACCGTCCATTCCTGCTTCAAAAGGAAGGGAAATACAAAGGGTATCCACTTCGTACATTCTCGGGTACTACATTCCAGAATGGATTCAGCGACCACTTACCGACCCTCACCTATTTTGTCAAGGTAATGAAGTAAGAGAAAATATATCTTTTCATAAAGAAAGGCGTTCCGACAACACAATCGGAACGCCTTTCTTATTTCATTTAAAACCTCTTCAAATACCCTTTAAACTACTACGTAGTAATTCCTCCGTTACCTCGTAGTAACAGACCGACTACTACGTAGTAATTCATTCATTACTACGTAGTAAAATTTCCTCCAAATCTTCCGGTACATAGACCTTACCGTTAAACTGCGAAGCTGCTTCTGCCGTATAGCGCTCTTTACGGGTAGCCAGTGTCTTGTCTTCCGTGTGGTACAGCAGCAGATTCTTCACTCCAAGCTGAGCTGCTAACCGTCCGGCATCCAAAGCCGTGCTATGGTGCTTCTCGTAGGGCTTGAACCGTTCCCGGTCTTCATACAAGCAGAACGCCTCACACAACAGCCAGTCGGCTCCTTCCACATACATCTGGTTGCATGCATTATAGGGTTCATCACCCAGACAAACCAGCGATTGCCCGTCGGGAAGACAGGTACGGAAACCAAACTGTTTCTCCTTTGTAGAGGCAATGTCAAAGCATTCCACTTCCAGGTCGATAGTCTGAAATTTTTCTCCGCTCTTCACCTCACACAACAGTATCTCTTCTCCTAAACGGGCCACAATCTTCTTGGGCAAAGTCATCCGGCAAATCCAGTCGATCACCTGTACCACCTTGTCATGCCCATATATACGTAGTTCGCCCTGGTACTCTCCCTTCTGAATAGCCTGAGCCACCATGCGAATCATCCATATCACACCCAGTATATGGTCGGTGTGTGCATGCGTCACAAATATCTCATGAATGCCCGACAACGGGATATGTGCTTTCTGCAACTGCGACAGAATGCCGTTACCTCCTCCGGCATCCACTAAAAAGTATTTATCCTCCCGGCACAAGGCAAAACAGGTATTGTAGCAGGCTACGGTGGCCGCATTTCCCGTACCCAGCATAATAAGCTTCATCGAATTTTCCATACAATGTATCCTTTAAAACACAGGACAAAGATACAAATTTCCTGCTTTTATTTTTTTAACACATAAGTATTCTTACCACTATCCCCTTCTTTCCTCAAAATAAGGCACCGAGATTTCAACATAAACATAAAATACAATAAGTCCCTTGCAGGATACTTTTCCTATTCCTCACGTAAGATATTGAAAATTCGATTTTTCGGGTTGTTGTACTTTTACCAATAAGCCTGCACGGGAAATTACCTTTTATACATATTGTATGAACTACAAAAACATCACATCACGATATTGTATCAAATAAGATATTTACTCTATTGAACAATAAGGTTTTACACCCCACAAAAGCCCTATTGCATATATCAATAAAAAAAACGTCCTTTGCGGTGTAGACAGAAAAATGCTTATGGAATACACTGAACAATTAGCCAATAATCACATCTCAGTAGACTGCGTGGTCATCGGATTCGATGGAGAGAAACTAAAGGTGTTGCTCGTAAAAAGAATGGGGGAAGAAAGTGGAGAAGTTTTCCACGATATGAAACTCCCCGGAAGCCTTATCTATATGGATGAGGACTTGGATGATGCAGCCAAACGAGTGCTTCGTGATTTGACTGGACTCAAGAACGTAGACCTGATGCAGTTCAAGGCGTTCGGTTCAAAGGACCGTACCAAGAATCCCAAAGATGTTCACTGGCTGGAAAGAGCCGAAAAGGCCAAAGTGGAACGAATCGTGACCATCGCCTACTTTGCCATGGTAAAAATAGACAAGACCCTTAACAAGAACCTGGATGAATACAAAGCAGAATGGGTGGCACTGGAAGAAGTGAAGGACCTGGCATTCGACCACAATCTGATTATTGCAGAAGCCATGAAGTTTATCCGGCAGCACATCGAATTCAACCCGTCGTGCATCTTCGAACTGCTTCCACGGAAGTTTACCGCCCTGCAACTGCGAATGCTGTATGAGGTGATTTACGGCAAGGCATTGGATGTACGCAACTTCCATAAGAAGATTTCCATGATGGAATACATCGTACCGACGGAAGAATACGAACAGGGAGTATCTCACCGGGCCGCAAGGTATTATCGGTTTGACCGGAAAATCTACAACAAAACAAGAAGATAATTTTAAAAGACTATATAACGATGTACGTATTAGGTTATGACATAGGAAGCTCGTCTGTAAAGGCGAGTCTGGTCAATGTAGAAAGTGGAAAATGTGCAGCATCTGCCTTTTTCCCGAAAACAGAAGCGCCTATCCTCGCTGTCAAACAGGGATGGGCTGAACAGGATCCGCAGAGCTGGTGGGATAACTTGAAACTGGCTACACAAGCCGTTCTCACGGCTTCTGGTGCAAAAGCAGAAGAAATCAAGGCTATCGGTATTTCTTATCAGATGCACGGTCTGGTCTGCGTAGACAAGAACCAGCAGGTGCTTCGCCCCTCTATTATTTGGTGTGACTCCAGAGCTGTACCTTACGGTCAGAAAGCATTTCAGACATTGGGAGAAGCGCAGTGCTTGTCACACTTGTTGAACTCACCGGGCAACTTCACGGCTTCCAAACTGGCTTGGGTAAAGGAAAACGAGCCGGAGGTTTATGAACGTATCTATAAGGTAATGCTTCCGGGTGACTATATCGCCATGCGACTGACAGGAGAAATCTGTACCACTGTTTCTGGCTTGTCGGAAGGTATGTTCTGGGATTTCAAGGAAAACAAGGTAGCTGATTTCTTGCTGGATTATTACGGTATCGACGCATCCTTGCTGGCTGGCATCTGTCCGACTTTCTCTGAACAGGGTAAAGTAACGGAAAAAGTAGCTGCCGAGTTAGGACTGAAAGCCGGTACTCCGGTGACTTACCGCGCCGGTGACCAACCGAACAACGCTCTTTCGCTGAATGTATTCAATCCGGGTGAAATTGCTTCTACAGCTGGCACTTCCGGAGTGGTATACGGAGTGAACGGCAGTGTCAACTACGACCCGCAGTCACGCGTCAACACATTTGCACACGTCAACCACACTGCTTCACAGACTCGTCTGGGCGTATTGCTCTGCATCAACGGTACGGGTATCCTCAATTCGTGGATGAAACGCACATTAGCTTCCGACCTAAGCTATGCAGAAATGAACGAGGTTGCCACTCAGGCTCCTATCGGTGCTGCCGGTATCAGTATCCTTCCGTTTGGTAACGGAGCTGAACGTATGTTGCAGAACCAGGAAACCGGATGTTCTATTCAGGGTGTCAACTTCAACCTGCATAACCGCAGCCACCTGCTTCGTGCCGCTCAGGAAGGTATTGTATTCTCCTTCCGCTACGGTATCGACATCATGAAGGGCATGGGAATGGATGTACGGAAGATTCACGCCGGACATGCCAACATGTTCCTGAGTCCGCTGTTCCGCGACACGCTGGCCGGAGTCACAGGTGCTACCCTGTCTCTTATACACATCTCCTAGCCCACGAGACCTCTCTACATCTCGTATGCCGTCTTCTGCTTGAAA
>ENA-UAIZ01000342-UAIZ01000342.1-human-gut-metagenome-genome-assembly--contig:-NODE-342-length-11552-cov-3.769244_pt1 | contig 11552 bp, 6 predicted proteins | sample MGYA00244426_ERZ654407 | MGnify/ENA primary metagenome ERZ654407 (study PRJEB26926, sample SAMN06165240) | human gut metagenome | biome: ENVO:00009003; feature: ENVO:2100002; material: ENVO:00002003...
TAAGGAGAAGGGAGAAACATGTCTGAGTATGAGAATATAATCCACCGTGTGGCTGATGATTCATACGTCATCACAAAGAACGGTATGCCTTACCATGTCTGTTCTAACGTCAAAGAGTACGAGGAAGAGTGGAAAGCTGTGTCTGCCTATGCCAAGATGCACCCCGAGTGTGTAACTACAGAGCAGCCTTACATCCCCCCAGTACCAACACTTGAGGAAGCAAAGGCTGCTAAGCTCGCAGAAATCAACAGGGCTGCTGACAAGGCTATAGCCACACTCACGACAACTTACCCTGATCGTGAGATCAGCACGTTCGATAAGCAGGAAGCTGAGGCTCGTGCCTATTCTGCTGATCCTACGGCTCCAACACCGCTTCTTTCGGCACTGGCTAAAGCTCGTGGCCTTTCTATGGACGATCTCGTAAAGCGGGTACTTATTAAGGCTGACACCTTTGCTGCAGCTTCTGGCTACATCATCGGCCAACGGCAGGCACTGGAAGATAGACTCGATGCCTGTAAGACGTTGGAAGAGGTACGAAGCATCTTTGCTATTATCATCATGCCGGATGGTGTAGAAGCATGACCTATGGAAAGCGAACCTTGATCGCTATTGATCAGCTCTTCAATGCAATCCTCGGTGGCTGGCCGGACGAAACCTTGTCCTCACGCTGCTATCGTTGGTCGCGGGATGGGGTAAGGACGTGGCCCTGCAAGTTCGTAGACTGGCTGTTCTTCTGGCAGAAGGCACACTGCAAGAGCAGCTACGAAAGCGAGAAGGAAGGGAGACAGTTACCTCCGGAGTTGCGTCCACTTAGTGCAGAACCTGCTGGTCAATAACACTGTGTAGAGGACATTATGAAACTAACATTCCAACAGTTTAGCGGGGTTGCTCCTCGTATAGCTCCACGGCTTTTACCCGCTACTCTTGCACAGGAAGCTCTCGACGTTAAGCTGTGGAGTGGAGAGCTTCGACCTCATTATGCTGATGAGATTCTTCAGTACATCCCCAGTAATGTTCAAACTATTTACAGATACAAGTGGAAGAACAAGACCTATCGTTGGTTGATGTGGAATAAAGACACTCATGTAGTTAAAAGTCCTATGTATGACGATGAGAACAATCGCATTTACTTTACGAATAGCGGTGGTTTCTTTGTAACAGATAGTTCTCTTTTGAAAGATCAAGACTATAACACAGGTTATATTCCCGAAGGGTCTTGGTATCGTACAGCCATCCCTCAACCGGGACAGTCTGATATCTGGATATCTGGTGGTACAGGTTCTGGTGACATCGAGTCTAGGTCGTATGTCTATTGTTACGTTAGGCAGTGGCCTGATGGTACTATAGACATAGGTAAATCTAGTGGCCCTCTAAAGAATAGCTCTGACAGGTCACGTTATACTGTCGATGTTCGTCCCGGTCAAGTTGTAGATATGTCTATTGTTGACCCGCTATTATACGCTGACGGGGCTCACGTAGGCATCAACAAGGTCTATATTTACCGGTCTGAGGTTACTTCTGCTGGTCAAGCAGTGTACAGTTATGTTGACCAGTTTGACGTTAATACAAACAGGGCTACAAATAATCCTAACGCTGTTTGGATAGCTGAAGGTACTTACTACAAGTACTCTGACTCTAAACCAAACACTTCTTTAGGTGAGGCTTGTCCTTCTCTTTATTGGGATCCCCCAGTAGGTGGGCTCAAAGGTCTTGTCTCTTTGCAGAACGGTTTGTTTGCAGCTTACAAAGATTCTACTGTATACGTGTCCGACTGGAATGCTCCACATGCATGGCCATATGAACACAAAGTAACAATTGACTATCCTATCGTAGGTCTTGGTTCTTTCGGTAATACGATTGTTGTCTGCACTGAAGCAGCTCCTGTACTGATCGTTGTGCAAGACCCGACGAATCCTACAGTTAAGGCTGTTCAAGAGAACTGTCCTTGCGTATCTGCTGACTCTATCGTGAACACACGTAATGGTGTTATCTTTGCTAGTCAGAATGGCTTGGTGTTGATTAATAGTACGAGTCCTACCTGCATTACAGAGAAGCTCATTACTCAGGACGAATGGTTGCCTTTGCATCCTGAATCACTGAAAGGTGCTTTTCTAAACAATACTTATTATGGTTTCTTTACTAATCCTACAGACAAAGTAGCAGGTCTTATCTTCGATTTAGATAGCTATACATATAGCACAGTGTACAACAGTATCGTTTCTTCAGGTTTGGTTTTTACCACACAGCCTGCAAAGGTTATCTACAACGATATTGAACAAACACAGCTGTATGTATGTTATCCTCTTGAGGACAGTACACGATATAGCTTATGTTCTTTTGCTTCAGATTCTCGTATAAACAAATCTTTTAGGTGGCGTTCAAAGATTAACACCAGTGCACAAGGCTTGTTTAATCTGAGTGTGGCGCGTGTAATGCTCACACCTCAGTCATCTATAAAAGAAAGCGAACCTTTCGGGGAAGACAAACTTAAAAGGTCAAGCTTTGCAGACCGTGCTTTAGGCAGTGAACCAATCAACGGTTGGTGCAGTAAAGCTCGTACGCTTGAATTGATGGATAACACTGTGTTCAACTACTATGTCGACGGTGAGCTTAAGTATTCACGAGAAATAAAAGACTCTAAACCTTTCCGTCTTCCTACTGGTTTCAGAGGTGAGACTGTTGAAGTAGAGATTAAGTCGAACGCTTACATACATTCGATTACTCTTGCTTCGAGTATGGGAGAGCTCGTAGAAGGAGAAAGCAAGTAATGGCTACTGCAAAACGAGTACAGCTTTCTGATGTACCTTACACAGAAGATCGAGGTACCTACGAGTATCTTACGTCTGTTAATGCTGCTCTTGCTTCTTTGCAACAGCAGGTGAATGCACTTAACGAACGTGTTGACAAAGAAGGTGTTATCACTGGTAAGTCGGGTAATGCTTGGTACGTAAAGCTGCCAGATGGTGCCCTTATCCAAGGTTCACAGAATCTTATACACACAGACGAGTTGGGCAAAGATGTCTACTGGCCTATAGAGTTTATCGACACAGAATATACTGTAGTATCTGACGTTACAGGAAATGCTTCGGGTAATATCGTTTCTGCTTGGACTTGGTCTAGAAATAAAAACAGTGCCCACGTAGGTGTACGAGAACATGGTGGTGGTGGACCTACCTCAACCTACGTAGTTATGTGCGTAGCTATTGGGAGGTGGAAGTAAATGAATAACTACGGATACTTCCCTACATATACTACAATGTTGCCTCTTTATCAAACGATACTAGGTAATTATGGTATAGGTGATAGTGGTACCCAAGATAGTAAACCTAGTCGTAACAAGTGGTATGATAATCAAAACCGTTTCTCTAACCAGCAGTCTTCTTCCGATAAGGAGAAGGCTAACAAAGGTACTACTCTAGGTAAAGAGTTTACCGGTGGTGATGGACGAGATGGTTTTGGTGGCGGTACTACTTCTTCTAGCAAGGGTAATGATGCTGGCCCCTCTAATAAGGGGCATAGCTTTACTGACAAGCAAGCTATGGATGCGGCTATGTCTGGCTTTGGTCAGATGGGATTAGATGCTGCTACTAAGACTGGACTTGCTCTTGGTTTGAATGCACCTGTTAATGCTGCTTTGAACTTTGGTCTATCTGGTATTCCCGGTAGTCTTGCAGGTACTGTAGGACAAATCGGTGCTGCTTCTCTTGGTATGACTACAGGTACAACGATGGGTTCTATGGCTTTTGGTGCACTGGGTGGTTTACTTGGTGGCCCTATTGGTGGAATGATTGGTGGACTTGTAGGCCCCACGATTGGTGGTTTGCTTGCTGATGCCTTTGACGCACGTGCAGAAGAACCTACACGTGATGTCATGGAAGATACCTTTGGTCAGATTACTGGTCGTCAGATTGGTGCAGCTTACGCTAACAACATTGCTACGCATAACATGGACATGGCTACAATCAACGACATGTCTCTTGCTCAGGCTATCAATGATGCCATTGCTGGTTCTAAGTCTTTGAGTCCTAACGCTGTAGCTAATGCAACCGCTGCTGTAAACAACTCTATCGGTATGGCTAATCCTACTTCTTCTTGGGGTAGAGGTATGGTTGGCCCTGTTGCTTCTGCTTATGCTGGTGCTATGGCTAGCCTTGGCGATCTTGGTATGGATACTGGTTCCTTTGGTGGAGACAGCAAGGGAGGCTTTGCAAGTACTGGTTCCTTCGGTGGTATTGGTACTGACCAAGGTGGTTTTGGTACAGGTGTTGGTGGTGCCATAGGCGGTGGTGCTATGTCACACGGTGCAACCCAAGGTAACTTCGGCGGTATTGGTGGCTTTGGTAGTGTAAATGATTCTGGTCTTTCTGGTATTGGCGGTGTAAGTTCTAGTACTGCTGCTGATACAGCTGCTTCTACGTCCGCCGCTGAATCTGACACTGCTGGTGGCACAGCTACTGGTGGTACAAGTGAAGGTACTGACTCTGGTACTACTGGTGAAGGTGGTGCTAACGAAGGTAATGATGCCGGTAACGACTCTGGTGACAACGGCTCTACCGGTAATGATGGCGATTCCGGTGGTAGTGGCGGAGACGGTAACGGTGGTGGTTTTGGCAACGACGGCGGCGGAGGCAGTGGTGGCGACGGAGATAACAATGGTGGCCCCAATGGTGGCTCTGATAGCCAAGGCACTGGCGAAGGACAAGCTGGCGATGGTACCGGTGGTGGTGCAGAAGGTCAGAACGATGGTGGCGATGACGGTGGCTGGTAAGCCATACATACAAGGAAAGTAAACAATGGGACTTTTTGATAACTGGTCTTGGGGTGATACATGGAGTGCCCTTGGTACCGTAGGTAATCTTGCCTCTACCGGGTACGACATTTACTCCGGTATTAAATCAGCAAACCAAGCGTCAAAGTATGCTGACCTTGCGTTTGGCTCTATCGAGAAACAGGACGAGTACGCTTCCGAAGCTTGGGAGAGACAGAAGGAAAAGTACTGGCCTCTTGAAGACTTGAACATTCTGTATAGTATGGAAGATCTTCAAACGCTTAGACCTCTAGGTCAAGCACAAGCACAGTACGCAGTAGACAGAGGTCTTGCTGACATCCAGCAACAGCGAGAACTTGATCCTCTTTATAGAGATACTGAGAAGTCTGTTATTCGTAAGCTCACTGAAGGTGAGGATGTCATTCGTGACAGGCTTATGAATCAAGCTACTGCTGACGTAGCTGCTAGCTATGCACAACAGCGTGAGCAGGACATGCGTTCCATGGGTATGGCTGGTATCAACGCTAACTCTGGTGCCTTCTCTAACTACATGAATCGTATGGGTTCTCAGCAGGCACTGTCTGAAGCTATGGGTAGAACTCAGGCTTCTCGTCAAGCTGAAGACCTTGCTCTGTCTCGTCAGTCACAGGCACTTAACTATCGTAAGGGTGCTTCTTTGCAAACGTATCAGGCTACTCCTTCAGTGAACAGCTCTTCTATTCTTTCTGGTCTTGGTAGTGCTGGTGGTAGTTCTGCTAATCTTGCTGGTATGTTTAATCAACAGGCACAGAACAGTTGGGCTGGTGCTGCTCGTGGTCTGCAATATCTCACTGGAGGTAATGTGTAATGCCTTCTATCGGACTTGCACTACATGCTGGTCGTCAGATGTGGGAAAGCGAACGTAAGGAAAAAGAAACCAACGATCGCTTCCTTGCTGAACGTAAGCTCTTTGATGCACAGCTTAAGGAACAAGAAGCTGCTGCTGAATATTTGAATCAGGCTAATGAACAGGCTCGTTCTGCTAAGAAGTCTATTATTAACAACCGTGAACGTATCCTTATCGGTGACCCTACTGGTACTGCTAACGTACTGAGAGACACTGTATACCGTGACTTTGATGGTAAGGTTACTGTTGACCCTACGACCAAGGAAGTTATCATCATAGATAAAGATGGTAAGGAAGTAGGTAGACAGCAGCCTCTTATGGGTATGGATGGTGTTGCTAAGTTGATGCAGCTTGGTAACACAATTGACCAGACTTATGCAGCTAATGTTGCAGCTCAGCAGACTGCTCAACAACGCGCTTATGAAATGACTAAGATGCGTGAAGAGAAGGGCTTTGACTACAAGAAGGCTGTTGATGTTGCAGGCATTGGTGCTAACGCACAGCTTGGTGCTGCCTCTATGGGAGCCAATGCTACTCTTGGAGCTGCTGGTATTAAAGCTGGAGCCGATAGGTACAAGGCTGAACTTGAAGCTGATACTCGTCTACGGGCTGCTCAGATGGAGAACATTGAGAAGCTTGATAGATCTAAGTGGGCTCAGGCTGTAAGCGTTGCTACTGGTAAGGCTCCTACGATTGACTCTGCTACGAACAATCTTATCCTGCCTCAGATGACTCCTGAACAAGAAGTTGCTGCACTGAATACATACACTGGTATGACTTCTATACAAGGTAGGCTTGGCCCTCGTACTACAATTCCTTATGCGTTCAATGAACAAGTAGTGTACGGTAACTCTCCTACTGCACAGAATACACAAGGTTTGTTTGACCAAGCTATGGGTATGCCTGCTGGTGTTCCTGCTCTTACTTTCAATACTGGTCTCTCTGGTGTTCAGGGTAATCCTTACAATAACTTTGGCTTCAACTTTGGAGGCCAGCAGCTTGGTGCTGTTCAACTCTCCGTAGATCAGCAGGCACAGACAGCTGCCGCTGCTGAGGCTGCAAGGCAGGCTAGAGCTCTTGAACAAGCTCGTGCTTATGGTTTTATACGTTAACTAATTAAAGGCCCTTAGAATCGAAATATGGGCCAAAGAAAGGTATTCTAGTTATGGCACTGGATGGTGTTTTGAATACGGATGTTTCTGCAGCACAAGCGTATGCTGCTGCACAGGCTGCACCTATCTCTTCTGGTGTACAGCCCTATAGTGTTGTGATGGTTCCCGGTCTTACTGAGCAAGGGCCATTGCAAGACGTTCTTGCTCAGCAGGCTGCGTACCCACGTCAGCAGTTTACGACTAGTGTTCCTGTAGGTAGTGGTGCACCGAGAAGGGCAGCTCCTGCCGTAAGTGCTCAGCCTACGTTCTCTTCCTTTGAGCAGGAGATGCCTGCTTATGGTGGTTACTCTCAACCGTTTGAGTATCAAGAACCGAAGCCAGAACATGGTGAATATGTAAAGGGTTTCCTTCGTTCTATTCCTCAGACACAAGCTCTTGTTGCTGCTGGTGGTGCTGCTCTTGCTGACCTTATGGGTCATGAACAGACTGCTGGTGACTTGATGTTCTATGCGCAGCAGAAGCAAGAAGAAGCACAAGCTCCTGAACTGAAAGCTGCTGTTGAATCTTACAAAGACGTAGACAGCATCCAGAAGTTTGGTGATTACTTTGCTAGTCTTCTTGGTGAACAGACGTTGAATGTAGGTATGTCTCTGGCTAGTGGTGGCGTAGGTGCTGCTGCAGGTAAGAGAGTGCTTGCTGGTGCTTTGTCTGGTGCTATTGAAAAGAAGACTGCTCAGCTTGTAGCTTCTGGTGTTGCTGAAGCTGAGGCTCGTGCTGCTGCTACTAAAGCTGTGACCGCTACTGTTGGTGCACAGATTGGTGCAATGGCTCCTGAGTTTGTACTGAACACTGGTGAGAACTATTCCGGTAACTATGCTGAGGGAGGGCTACTTACTTCTAATCCCGGCATGGATATTGGTACTGGCATCTTGCAGTCTGCTGTTACACTGCTTGGCGGTGAAAGTCAACTGCTTCGTAAGATGACTGGTGTTAAGGTACCTGACTCTGTTGAACGTTCCTTTAAGGAAAAGCTCAAGGCTTCTGCGTTGTCTCTGCCCAAGGCCATGATTGGTGAAGGTGCAGAAGAATACACACAGGAATGGTTGGGTGCAGTAAACAGCATGATTCAGGACGGACGTGCTCAGCTTACTGCTGATGACTTCGACCGTATGATGGAAGCTGGCATTGCTGGTGCTCTTGTTGGTTCTGCCTCTGGTGGAGCTAGCGTTATGGTTGACATGTTCAAGCATTCACCTAAGACAGACATTCCGTATGTTAACCCAGACCAGACGCCTCTTGAACTTCAGACTAAGTTTGAAGAAGAGCTGACTAAGATTGATCCCTTCACTCAGATCTCTAAGGGTGAAGGCATCATGCGTGATGCTATTCGTGTAGAAGCACAGAAGGCTGTAGCTGCTTCTGAAGAATCTTTTGCTCGTGCTCGTAATCCTATTGTCAATGCTTTGCGTAAGACAAAGGATGAATTGACTACTGCTCGTGCAGGTACGTCTCCTAAGTATGCTCTGCTTGCTACGCAAGAAGCAAAGGATGCGTATGTTAAGAAGCTTGAACGTGACCAGCAGAAGTATGCTGCTCAGCTTGCACGTCTTGCTCAGGCACAGCGTGAAGACATCAAGCAGCGTAAGCAACAGTTTGAGAAAGATCTCTCTGAGTCTGATAAGAAGGCTCGTAAGGCTTTCCGTGAAACTGTAACAGAACGCTTTAAGAATCTTGGCTACGATACCAACCTTACAGCTGAACAGATTGTTGATGACCGTAGGTATCAGGAAGCTCTGTTCAAGAAAGATCCAGTTAAGTACACTGAGATTATAAACAGCATTCAAGATACTCAGCAGTACGTACAGCGTAAGCTCAATCGTGCTGATGAACATATGTCTAAGTTGCAGGCACGTAAGGGTGAGTACAATGTATTCCTTGAACTCCTGCTGCAGAATGCTATTCCATACAATGATCGCCAGTATGAGTTTGTTACAAGTGAGCTTGCTCGTATTGACAAAGAACTTGCACAGACAAATAGATTGAAGGCAGAAGTTAGAAAGTCTGCCGTCAACCTTGCTCGTTCTGCTGCACGTTCACAGGACTTGTCTGAGATTCAGACGAACATGGATGCCTTGTTTGCTAAGGCAGACAGGCTTGACCCTGCTGTTCCTTTTGAACTTGACTTGCGTAAGCAGTTGAAGGATCTCTCAGATAAGGAAACACAGGAACGTATTGACGCTCTGCTTAAGAATGCACGTGCTTTGCGTAGTACAGCTAAGCTGACCAACGATCCTAACTATACGTGGGATGCAGACTTTGCTGACTGGCAAGCTGCGCAGATGGGCACATCTAATCAGCAAGCTGCTCTGCCTAGTGCTGATGCTTTCTCACAAAGGTACGGTGCTCTTCAGCAGAATGTTGCTCTTGAACAAGCTGCTGCTCTGAACAATCAGGTTGATCTTGATAGAGTTGCTGCTGACCAGTACATGCGTAACATGATTGCTGAACAACAGCAGCGTGCATATGAAGCCTCTCCTGCATATCAAGCACAGCTTAAGGTAGCTCAAGATAAGGCTAGCTATGACAATGCTTTGGACGGTAATATTCCTGAGCGTCAAGCTATTCCTCAAGAGACTTCTCAAGCTCGTCGTGATCTTGAAGCTGAACAGCTCAAGCGTATGTACAAGCAAGAGCAACGGTCTAAGCAGATTCGTAACAATATTGAAACACAGCGTCAGTCCTTTGAACGGTATACTCAGCAGGAAAAGGAAGTAGACTTCCAGCTTGCTGCTGAAGCTACCCAGCAAGTATATGACTGGATGAAGAACACATTGACTCAGCTTCCCGGACTAAAGGATGTTGTATCTATTTGCTCTTCTGTTACTGACAGTAATGTACCTACTGCTGTGCATGATGCTCTTGTTAATCTGTCCTTTAAGAATACAGATAAGAAAGCTATCCCGCAAGCAGTATACTGTGACGGGAAGATCTATGTGTTTGCTGACCGAGTAAAGTCTAAGGCACAGGCAGTACGTTTGCTTATGCACGAAGGTGTTGCTCACTATGGTCTGCGTGCTATCATGACTCCTCGTCAGTTTACTGGGTTCATGGCTGCTGTCTATCGTGATGCTTATGGTACTCCTCTGTGGAAAGAGTTTGAACGTCAGCGTCCTGCATACGAGAACGCTAATGACCTTGTTCGTACAGAAGAATTCATTGCTTGGATAGCTGAGCGTGAGTCTCCTAAGTCTTTGCTTGAACGACTTCCTGTCATTCGTGATCTGTACAAGTTTATTCGTAAGTTGTATCAGAAGTTGTTTGGTGTAGATGGTTATGTTACTGAAGCTGATGTCAAGGATGTCCTTGCTGCTTCTGCACAGAACCTTGCTAGCAACAAGCCTCAAGGTGTTTCTTCTAATTATACTATCTGGGGTCGTGCTACGTACATGAGCACAGCTCTGAATGATGTTGCTCCTCAGTACGAACGTGTTGACCTTGTAGGTGCAGATGATTTCTCTGCTCCGTATGGTTGGGGAACTTACTTCTCTAATCCTATGAAGCTTGCTGAGTACTACAAGAGATTCAACAACAAGCAGTCTGGTCTTCCCGGACAGGTATATAAGAACTATGCTCCTTCTTTTGAGCAATTCATGAACTGGGAACGCCCTCTGTCTGAACAAAGATATGTTGCAGAACATCTTAATCGTTTGTTTAAGCAGATGCCTCCTCAGCAGATACCTGCACAGGATGGTATGCATATCCAGTTCTTGGGTAAAGACATTGGTGTCTTCCTTGATAAGAATGAACTTACTCAGTTTATGAAGAACAAGGGTTATCTTGAACGTGTGACTGGACAGGATGTATACGAATACCTTGTGTCTCAGTCTAACAACACTAAGCAGATCTCTAGTATGTTGAGAGACTTGGGTGTGGCTGGTACTACCTTTAACTATAACAATGCCCAGAGCTATTGTTTGTTTGAAGGTGACAACATCAGTCATACTACTCCTGCGTACAGTTCTCCTGAAGTTCGCTTCATGGTGGATGAAGATACTACCTACACTGATATGCCTCCTCTCTATCTTGAAGAGTGGAAGCGTGCACAGATGAACCAGCAGACATGGACTGACCGTATGGTTAAGATCAAGAACACTGGCAAGTCTGTGGGTATGGATGGTAAGATCATTCCGCATACTGGATTTGAAAGATTTGTAGAAGGCATGTACGACAAGTACCGTCGTATTCAGATTGTGCAAAGGTACATCAAGGATACGATTGGTAAGAATGTTATTACACCTGCTACAAACATCTACCGTCATATGACGGGTATGGTGAATAGAATTAACAGCATTCGCACTGATATTATGAACCAGCGGATTGCACCGCTTTGCGAACAAATTGGTAAGCTTGATATTCCTGCTGTAAGAGAAGCTCTTGATGACTTGCGTAAGGCTGGTCGTAAGGTTACTGAGCAGGACAGAGTGAATGCTACTTGGTCTGCCCTTGATGAGTTCCTTCTGGCTCGACATGCACTGGAACGTAACGCTGAAGTCAACAGGCGGTACCGTGGTAAGAATACGTTAGAGTCTCCTTCTGGTCTTTCTGACCAGCAGGCACAAGCTATCATTGACAAGTACTCTGATGTGTCGGGTATGAATGAGATTGCTGCACAGTTTGACCAGCTTGGTAGATACCATCTGGACATGCTGGACAAGTATCGTATTGTTCCCAAGACTCTTACCTGTCTCTTATACACATCTCCGAGCCCACGAGACCTCTCTACATC
>ENA-UAIZ01000344-UAIZ01000344.1-human-gut-metagenome-genome-assembly--contig:-NODE-344-length-11505-cov-5.089607_pt1 | contig 11505 bp, 10 predicted proteins | sample MGYA00244426_ERZ654407 | MGnify/ENA primary metagenome ERZ654407 (study PRJEB26926, sample SAMN06165240) | human gut metagenome | biome: ENVO:00009003; feature: ENVO:2100002; material: ENVO:00002003...
ACCCAGGATGTCCCTTTCTACGGCACCAACCCGGATTTGCGCTGCCCCATCGACTTCGGCTTTATCCCCGATTGCGGTGCCATCTGCGACATGATCACCGCCACCACAGACAAACAGCCCATCTATCTGGGCAAGCCCAGCAAAGAGGTCGTAAAGCTTTGCCTTGAAGTCTCCGGCTTCACTCCCGAGGAGACTCTGGTGGTTGGCGATCGTCTGTACACCGATATTGCCTGCGGCATCAACGGTGGTGTGGACACCTGTGTTCTCTTCACCGGCGAGGCACAAAAAAAGGATATTCTGACTCCCGAGGGGGAGCCGAATACCCAATATCTGCCGGACTATGCTTTTGAAAATGTGCAGGAATTATTAAATGCCTGCCAGGGTGAAATAAATTTTAAATAGCTCTCTTCACGACACCGATTCCCAACGGATAAGGTCCGGTGTGTACGCCAATGGTGGCACCGATCTGGATGATGGGAATGGTGTCGATGTCGTATCCCTTTTCTTTCAGTCTGCCTGCCAGTCTGTCGCGGAACTCTACGGCTTCTTCATAATCGTAGCCATATCCCACGCAGACGCTGTAATTGGCAATATCTGCCTTTTCCTCTGCAAAATATGCTAACAGCAGATCGATATTTTTATCTACCGTCTTGCGACGGCTTCTGCCGATACCGGAGGGGAAGATTTCTCCCTCTTTTAAGGTAATGATGGGCTTGATGCCAAGCAGGCTGCCGGCCACGCTGGCTACTTTGCCGATACGTCCGCCGTGCTTTAAATATTCCATATTTCCTACGGTGAAAAAGATTCTGCCGGAGCTCTTGATCTCATTCAGGCGATCGATACTCTCCTGGTAACTCTTCCCCGCATCTCTAAGGCGTACCGCTTCCAATACATAGATGCCCTGCAATACGGTATTCACAGTAGAGTCGCAGACATAAATCTGTGCATTGGGATATTCCTCTTCCAGGATCGCTTTTGCATTCAGAGCAGACTGCATGGAGCCGCTGAACTTGGTGGTGATACAGATGCAGATAATGGGAGTTCCCGCCTTGACAAAAGGAAGAAATGCATCTACATAATCCTGCACGGAAGGCATGGAAGACTTCGGATATACATCCGGGTGATCCACCATTTCCTGATAGAACTCACGGACACCGATCTCTATCATTTCCTTCTGGTATTTCCCCTCTTCAAAAGATACATAAAAGGGAACTACCGTAATGTCTTTTTCTTTGGTCAGCTCCATGGGAAGATCACAGGAACCGTCTGATATAATATGAAATGCTTCGCTCATTATCGCATACACCTTTCTACTTGTTTGCAGAGTTTAGCTTACCACGTTGTGGAGTAAAAAGCAATGAGTTTTTGTTATTATATTTCATTTCGTGGTGTTTTATGTTGTTTTATGTAGTTTTTATTACTATATGTATGGAAAATCCGAATTACGCGATATTTGTCGATGAAAGTTTGTCAACCAACATACAACATTCGTTGACAATGGGCAGTTCTCTCGATATACTTGAGTTGTTAACCATTCATTCCCCCAGTTAACATTTTCTGCAGGAATGACCCCCTTTCATTCTCTGCAAACCCAAAAAACAGCCCGGCAGGATCTCCTGTCGGGCTGCGTTATTGTCTTCTATTATTCCTATCTTTATATGGAGTAATCCAGATTCTCCAGGCGCTTGTTCCGTCGTTCCACCAGATCCGCAATGGTGACTCCGTCCACTACCTTGTTCACTGCATCATACAATTCCTGCCATACCTCCAGAGTCTCACAGGTATCACATCGTTCGCAGATATCAGCGCCTTCCTCCAGACATGCCACCGGGGCCAGTGAGCCTTCCGTCAGTCGTAAGATCATTCCTACGGTAAAATCTGCCGGATCCTTGGCAATACGATAACCGCCCTGGGCACCACGGACGCTTTTTACATAACCTGCCTTGTTCAAAACAGCAATGATCTGCTCCAGATACTTTTCGGAAATCCCCTGTCTGGCAGCAATTTCTTTTACCTTGATACACTCTCCGTTGTTGTTCAATGCCAGATCCAGCATGACACGTACTGCATATCTTCCTTTGGTTGAAATTTTCATCCTATCCTCATTTCCGAGCATCTTCCTGCTCTGTTTCACTTTTAATATCAGCCTGCTTATTCCAAAGCAGTTCAAAACTGCTCCGATCTTTCTATGGTTTCCACAGATTCTACCTTATTTTTTCTTTATTTTTCTTTTTCCTATAGTTCATATAGAATTTGTGGAAACAACAGAAAAATCTGGAGAGCATCCACTCGAATGCTGTTCGGAAAAATCTCCTCCCATTCCTCGGAATGCTCTCCGGATTTTCGCATTACTTTACTGGCACTTCACCTTACTTGTAAGGGATAACGCCACCGTTATAATTGTCATTGATATACTGCTTGATCTCATCAGACTTCAGGGTATCTACCAGTGCCTTGATCTTAGGCAGATTCTCGTTGCCTTCCTTAACAGCAATTACATTTACATAAGTAGCGGCTGCTTCGGAATCATCGCTCTCATACAGCAGAGCATCGTCTGCAACAGTCAGGCCTGCTTCCATAGCATAGTTGCCGTTCAGGACACCGAAGGATACCTCCGGAAGGGTTCTGGGAACCTGTGCTGCTTCCAGCTCTACGAAGGTGATGTTGTGAGGGTTCTCTACGATATCCTTGGTAGTAGCAGTCAGACCAACACCATCCTTCAGGGTGATGTAACCGTTATCCTGTAACAGTAACAGAGCACGTGCCTCATTGGTGGTATCGTTGGGTACTGCGATAGTTGCATTGTCAATGTTGTCTAAGCTGGTCTCGGTTCCGGGATACAGTCCGAAGGGCTCGTAATGGATACCGCCGGCATTTACCAGATGGGTACCTTTCTCCTCGTTGAAGCTCTCCAGATAAGGAATGTGCTGGAAGTAGTTAGCATCGAAATCACCGGACTCTACTACTAAATTAGGCTGTACATAGTCATCAAAAATCTGAATCTCCAGAGTATAACCCTGCTCCGCTAACAGAGGCTTTGCTGCCTCCAGGATCTCTGCATGAGGTACTGCACTTGCAGCTACCTTGATAGTGGTATCAGTGCCAGCTACTTCCTTGCTTTCTGTTGCCTCGGTAGTCTGGGCAGCGGTTTCCTGGTTAGCTGTTGTTGCAGCTGCCTCGCTGGTCTGAGCAGCTGTTTCGTTGCTGCCGCAGCCGGTCAGTGCGCTCACGGACAATGCTGCAACTGCGATCAAAGCAATCACTTTCTTTTTCATAATACTTCTCCTCCTAAATCTTTTGGTAAAAATTTTTAGTCTATTGAATCAGATGCCTTACATCTGCCTCAATCTTTTCGTTTTCCCTAACGGGTTCTCTTATCCAATTTCTTGGAAATCGTCATTCCGATATATTGCAACAGCTGTACCAACAGTACCAACAATACTACTGTCACCAGCATAATATCGGTCTGGTAACGATAATAACCATATCGGATCGCAATATCACCGAGTCCGCCTCCACCTACGGCACCTGCCATAGCGGAGTAGCCTAAGATTGTTCCCAGTGCAATGGTCGCATTCACAAGCAATGAGGTTCTGGATTCTGCCAGCATAACCTTCCAGATGATCGTCCACAGGTTAGCTCCCATGCTCTGTGCTGCTTCAATCACTCCGTGATCTACCTCCAACAGAGAAGATTCCACCATTCTGGCAATGAACGGTGCCGCTGCCAGAGTCAGAGGAACGATGGTAGCCGTCGGACCGTAGCTCTTTCCTACAATGATACGGGTCAAAGGGATGATCATGATCAACAAAATCAAAAACGGAATGCTTCGCACAATGTTGACTATCACATCCAGAATCTTATAAATGATCTTGTTCGGACGCAGTCCCTTCGGTGCGGTAATCACCAGGGCAATTCCCATAGGAAGTCCGAGTACATACCCCATAAATGTGGAAACAAGGGTCATATACAAAGTAACAAAGGTGCCTTCCACCAGCATCATAATCGTTGCATTATCCCACATAGTCTTTCAGCTCCTCCACTTCCAGTTTTCTCTCCTGTAAATAATGGATCATCTTGTTCGCCGCCATTTCATCCTCCGGCAGCTGCAGGATCATCTGTCCATGGGCGATACCGCCGATGTCCTTGGTATCCGCTAACAGGATATTAACGGGAGCCTTGCACTCCAGCACCATATTGGCGATCACAGGCTCGAAAGAAGAATTCTCGGTGAAAACAATGCGGATGCAGCGTTTGCCGGACATTTCCCTTGCCTTGGGATCCACCATGAACACCAGCTTTCTTGCGGCTGCGGACTGGGGTCTGGAGAATACCTCCTCCACAGTACCGTGCTCTGCCAGTTCTCCGGCATCGATAATGGCTACATGGGAACAGATCTCCTGTACCACAGCCATCTCATGAGTGATGATCACGATGGTGATGCCGTACTGTTTGTTGATGTCCTGTAATAATTTCAGGATCTCCTTGGTCGTCGTGGGATCCAGCGCACTGGTCGCCTCATCACACAGCAGGATCTTCGGCGTATTGGCAAGAGCTCTTGCGATTGCCACACGCTGCTTCTGTCCTCCGGAGAGCTGGGAAGGATAAGCGTCTGCTTTTTCCTTCAGTCCTACGATCTCGAGCAGTTCCATAGCGCGCTTTCTGGCTGCCTGCTTCTTCACACCCACGATCTCCATGGGGAAGCATACATTGTCCAGAACACTTCTCTGCATGAGCAGATTAAAATGCTGAAAGATCATCGCAATGCCTGTACGAACCTTACGAAGTTCTGCCTCAGTCAGTGTCGAAAGATCCTGATCTTCTACGACTACGGTTCCCGTGGTGGGCTTCTCCAGATAGTTCAGGCAGCGTACCAGGGTAGATTTTCCGGCACCACTCATACCGATGATGCCGTAGATGTCTCCCTTGTTGATATCCAGGCTGATACCCTTTAAGGCTTCTACCTGATTATCTTTACCAATAAAAGTTTTTGTTACATTCTTGATCTGAATGATCGGTTCCATAAGTTCCTCCATTCCAGGTTCGCGCTTTTAAGGGGAGAAAAGCGCAAATTCCTTGAATTCCTAGTACCATGCCATACATTCTAACACAAGAATGCAAGTCTGTCCAGTTCTGCAAATTTCGTCTTAAGCTTCTGCAAACATCGGGGTGGACAGGTATCTGTCACCGGAATCGGGAAGCAATGCTACGACTGTTTTGCCTGCATTTTCAGGGCGTTTTGCGATCTGTGCTGCTGCGTACAGAGCTGCGCCGGAGGTGATTCCTACCAGGATACCTTCCTTATGAGCGATGAGGCGGCCGGTGGTAAATGCCTGATCGGTAGTAACGGTAAAGATCTCATCATAAATGCCGGTATTCAGAACGGAAGGAACGAATCCTGCGCCGATACCCTGCAGCTTATGCGGTCCGGGCTGTCCGCCAGAAAGTACGGGAGAATCTGCAGGCTCTACTGCTACGATCTTCACATTGGGATTCTTGGATTTTAAATAAGTACCAATGCCGGTCACGGTTCCGCCGGTACCTACACCTGCTACGAAGATATCAACCTTTCCATCAGTGTCTTCCCAGATCTCGGGACCGGTGGTAGCTGCATGTGCGGCGGGGTTCGCGGGGTTATCGAACTGTCCGAGGATCACAGCTCCAGGGATGGACTTCTCTAACTCCTCTGCCTTGGCGATGGCACCCTTCATGCCCTTGGCGCCTTCGGTCAGTACCAGCTCTGCACCGTATGCCTTCAGGAGGTTCCGACGCTCCACACTCATGGTCTCGGGAAGGGTAAGAATGGTTCTGTAACCCTTGGCTGCAGCCACACTTGCCAGGCCGATACCGGTGTTGCCGGAGGTGGGTTCGATGATGGTGGAACCTTCTTTTAAAATACCTTTTTTCTCAGCATCTTCGATCATTGCCAGTGCGATTCTGTCCTTAACGCTTCCTGCGGGATTGAAGTACTCCAGCTTTGCCAACAGTTCTACGCCTTCGATATTCTGATCCTTCGAGTAGTTTGTCACCTTTAAAAGGGGTGTATGTCCGATCAGCTGGGTTGCGGATGTGTAAATCTTACTCATAATAGAATCCTCCTTAAACCTGAAAATTGTGTTTGTTTTTATTTCCTACTTATCTGATATGGATGTTATGGATTTATACTATACTATTCCGCTAGGAATGTCAACTATTATTTTTTAAACTTTTTGAGAGTTGTGCAGGGGAACGGAAAATGGTATGATTTAGGTAATTAATCCGTAGCCCCAACAGCAAGTAAGAAACGCGGCACGCTCGTACTTTAGTACGATGCGCTCATGTCGCAGAACGTAGCGGTACATAAGCGTGAAAAGTACTCACGCAATGCGTCCCTTGGGACGCTATGGTACCGACGTCTGCTTACGGCCTGCTTATTCTTACTTGCTGTCGTGACTACTGGGTTATTCATTAATCAGGAAGGAAACACCAATCCATGGCAAATAACATTTACCGCGTTCCTACTATATATAGTGATATCAAAAAAACGACTGAACCTCTCTCAGTCCAGGTACCGGGTTCTAAGAGTATCACGAACCGCAGTCTCCTTCTGGCGATGCTGGCGGAGGGAAAGTCCACGCTGTGTGGAGTGTTGTTCTCGGATGATTCGAGACATTTTCTTAAGTGTGTGCAGGATCTGGGATTTGAGACGACGGTGGATGAGGAGAGTTGTATCGTCACAGTAGAAGGACTGGGAGGAAAGCTTCCCTGTGAAGAGGCTGTGTTAAATGTGGGAAGTGCGGGAACGGCTGCGCGTTTTCTGACGGCTACGTTAGGTGTCTCGGAAGGTGTTTTTCACATGGATTCTTCAGAGCAGATGAAGAGGCGCCCCATGGATCCGCTTCTGTCCTCTCTGGCAGAATTGGGGTGTGAGGTCCGCTGCGAAGGAGAAGATGGGCATTTTCCTTTTACGCTTACCGCTCATGGGTTCGGACAGGATCATATCTCCATCGATATCGGGCACAGCAGTCAGTTTCTGAGTGCGCTGCTGATTGCTTCGACTTTGTCTTCGGAAGATTTTATGATTCAGGTAGAGGGTACCCATGGGATGGCGTATATCGAAATGACACAGAAGATGATGGAGCAGTTCGGTGTCTGCGTGGAGCGTCCCGCCCCGGATCAGTTCCGTATTCCCGCCGGTCAGCATTATAAAGCATTAGATTATCAGATTGAGCCGGATGTCTCTGCCGCCTGTTATTTCTATGCGATGGTACCGCTACTTGGGATCCCGGTCTGTGTAGAGCATGTGCATTTTGAAAGTCTGCAGGGAGATGTGGAATTCCTGCGTATCTTAGAGAAAATGGGATGTACTGCACGGGATACGGAAAAAGGCGTCCTCCTGCTGCCTCCTGCCGGTTTGCCGGACGCCGGATCACAAGCTCCCGCTTTCCACGGTATCACGACGGACATGTCCTCCTGTTCCGATCAGACGATCACACTGGCAGCCATCGCACCGTTTGCCGACAGCCCCACCTGTATCACAGGCATCGGGCACATCCGTTTCCAGGAGAGTGACCGCATCCATGCCATCTGTACAGAACTGACCCGTATGGGCATCCGCTGCGAAGAGACGCAGGACAGCATCACCATCTATCCGGGGACGCCAAAGCCCTGTACCGTAGCCACCTACGACGACCACCGCATGGCTATGGGGTTTGCCCTCACCGGTCTGCGCACGGAGGGCATCGTGATCGACGATCCCGGATGCTGCCGCAAAACTTTCGAGAACTATTTTGAAGTACTGGATCAGGTGATTGCGAAGATAATCGAAATGTAGGAATAGAATCATCCGTACTCGCATAAACTATAAGTGGTTACGCTGTGTTGCTTGCGAGGTACACAGCCAGGGGAGCCCATGCGTGGGCTCCTTTTTCACGTACAATTCACAAAGCATCCCGATATACCCGTATCACATTTCCCCAGAAAATCCCATCCAGCTGGTTTTCCGTAAAGCCGGCTGTTTTTAGTCTGTCCCACAATACCGGCAATGCCTCCGCACCGGGAAGAGCCGGATTTGTGGGGATGCCGTCGAAGTCACTGCCCAGACCCAGTATTTCCATACCGCCGACATCAGTGATATGTCTTGCCTGCCGTATCATTGCTTCCCACAGCACCTCTGGATCTTTGCTTCCGCCATCCACCAGAAATTTATCATAATAGTTCAGTCCCATACAGCCGCCCCGCTCCGCCAGTCTGCGGACCCGGTCATCCGTCAGATTCCGGAGGGACGGACATACAGCCCTTGCGTTGGAATGGCTTGCCACGAAGGGCTTCTTCGTACATTCCCATACATCGTCAAAGCCGGCATCCGACAGATGGGAGACGTCCGGGATCATTCCGAGACGCTCCATCTCTGTGACAAAATCGCGGCCGGTTTCCGTCAGACCACACGCCGCATCCCTGCCATCGGATCCACGTATCCCAGTCTCACCTTTCTCCGTCTCTATCGCCGTTGTCGGATTTTCCCCCGCACAGCTGCTCCTCCCGGTTCCCGGTATTTTCTCCTGAACAGATTTCTCCGTTAGTCTCCCATCTACGTTGCCCCTGCTCTGCCCCAGACACCGACGCGTGGCTGGCCACCCCAGTTCATTCCGATAATTCCAGGTTAACGTCAGCATCCGCACCCCCATGTCATACAGTTCCCGTAGCCTCTCCAGACTTCCGCCGCAGACCGCCCCTTCTTCCACCGTCAAAAGTGCCGACAGTTTCCCACAGGCTTCATTTTTCAAAATGTCTTCATAGCACAGTACCGGGACAATCCGGTTCTTGTTTTTCTCCAGCTCCGTCCGATAGACCTCATATAGAGCACACACCCGCTCCCAGGGTGTCGGTGTGCACTTTCCGATATCTACAAACAGGGCGAAATTCTGCAACAGATATCCGCTCTCCTGCATCCGCTTAAGATCCAGATGGCCGCTGTTTTTCCAAAGTTCCCCGCCCCGGTCCGCCAGTTCGGATATGGTGTCGCAATGCATATCTATGATCTTCATGTTTTCTCCTGATCCCCTATGAAAAAGAGAGCATCCACAGCTCTATGTTCCTGCCATGAATACTCCCTCTTACTTTCTTTGTTCAATTTATGCTGTTGTCAGCAAAAAATACCTTAGTTCTCTTCACCCTTGACTGCGAAGCATACGCCGGTATCGTCGGGCTTATCCTCATCGAACTTGTAGTCCTTGCCGGGCAGGATAGCGTTCAGGATAATACCGGTCAGCGCGCCGACTGCCAGTCCGGACAGGCTGATGGTAATCTCACCGATGTGGAATGCGATAGCACCTGCTGCACTATAGTTGATACCGATGGACAGTACCAGAATCAGAGCGGCGATGATAACGTTACGACTCTTGGTGAAATCTACCTGAGTCTCAACGATATTACGAACACCGACTGCGGAGATCATACCATACAGTACCAGGGATACACCACCGCAGGTAGCGGTAGGCATACAACCGATCAATGCTGCTACCTTCGGGGAGAAGGAGAACAGTACAGCAAAGCCTGCTGCAATACGGATAACTCTGGGATCAAATACCTTGGTCAGAGACAGTACACCGGTGTTCTCACCGTAAGTGGTATTCGCAGGAGCACCGAACAGGGACGCGATAATGGTAGCCAGACCATCACCTAACAGAGTGCGGTGCAGTCCGGGATCCTTGATATAGTTCACACCGACGGTGGAAGAAATAGCGGAGATATCTCCGATATGCTCTACCATGGTAGCCAGTGCGATAGGCATGATGGTGATCACGGAAGTGATCAGCAGGGAAGTGTTGCCGTCGGACAGTGCCCAGAAGGCGGTCTCATTCCAGTGAATGGGAAGTCCGATCCATGCAGCTTCCGCTACCGGTGTGAAATCCACACGGCCAAGGATGGCTGCCACCACATAAGAACCGATAACACCGATGATAATAGGAACGATCTTCACCATTCCCTTACCCCAGATATTGCAGATCACTACCAGTGCGATAGCAACCACTGCGATCAGCCAGTCTGCGGAACAGTTGTCGATAGCGGACTGGGACAGGGTCAGACCGATGGCAATGATGATGGGGCCGGTTACGATGGGCGGGAAGAAACGCATTACCTTGCCGGTACCGAAGATCTTGATTAACAGGGATAATACCAGATACAGCAGACCTGAGCAGGCCACGCCGAAGCAGGCATAAGGAAGCAGTGCGGAATTGTCCGCTCCGTCTGCCATAGGGGCAATCGCGGCATAACCGCCTAAGAATGCAAAGGAAGAACCCAGGAATGCGGGTACCTTTCTCTTGGTCAGCAGATGGAACAGTAAAGTTCCCAGACCTGCAAATAACAGTGTTGTGGAAACATCCAGACCTGTCAGCATGGGTACCAGAATAGTGGCACCAAACATTGCGAACATGTGCTGAAGTCCCAGCAGAAGCATCTTGGGCACGCCCAAGGATCTGGCATCGTAAATGCCATTTTCGCCGAGTGTAGTCTTCTCGCTCATTTTTCTCCTCCTGTGTCATAGACATGTGAACTTGTAATATTTGCCGCATAGAGATAGGCAGATAGTCATCTACCTGCCCACACCTATGTGACCTTATTAGTTACATGATAGCTTTTCATCGTTCCACAGTCAAGAAAAAATTTATTCCACTGCATGTTCTTTCAAAAAGTCCAGCCAGATGGGAATATACCGGGCCTTCAGGTGCACTCCGTCGTAAGTATAGGATGCCACCATTCCTCCGGTCTCATCACAGATCAGCGGATTCACATCCAGGTAATATATCTTCTCATCATCCGCCAGCTTCGCGATTTCTTCATTCCTGGCTTCGATGCCCTCATTGGTAATATAGTCTCCCTGCCCGGAGCGCTCCGTGGTCACCTTCATGATCGCCTGCAGGTAGATCACCGCATCGGGCTGCAGCTGTTGCAAATGCTGTACTGCCTCCCCGTAAGCCTTCATGAAAGATTCCACCGTACCGGTTCCCATCTCGTTAATACCGATCATCAGATAGATCTTGGCAAACTGTTTCTCGGATAGTGCCTCTTCCACCGTGATCTTTTTCTTCTGCCCCGGCACCGCTACTATTTTCGAATCGAACATCTTATAAATCGTAAGTCCGGTAGAGGCATAAAATGTGGAGGTCTCTTCCAGTCCACCATATTCATACATTCCCACTGTCCGGGAATCCCCGATAAATACAGCATCATCAAAATAGCTGTCATCCACCGTATGGTAGACCACTTCTTTTGGCAGTTCTTCCGAAGGCTCTGTCGGTTGTGGTTCCTCCGTTGTCATTGTCTCTGTCTGCGTATCTGCCGATGTCTCTCCGACTGCCGGTGTCCGACTTTCCCCTGTGGGATCTTCTGTGCCTTCCGGGACCGTATCCCCCGATACGGTTCCGTCCTGTTGTCCGGGTTCCGATGTATGACCCATCCGGGCACCGGCTGCCAGCTGCACACCCCCTGTCTCTTATACACATCTGACGCTGCCGACGATAA
>ENA-UAIZ01000356-UAIZ01000356.1-human-gut-metagenome-genome-assembly--contig:-NODE-356-length-11265-cov-4.568153_pt1 | contig 11265 bp, 6 predicted proteins | sample MGYA00244426_ERZ654407 | MGnify/ENA primary metagenome ERZ654407 (study PRJEB26926, sample SAMN06165240) | human gut metagenome | biome: ENVO:00009003; feature: ENVO:2100002; material: ENVO:00002003...
ATACATAAGAGGATATAAAATGAAAAAAAGTAAATTACCAAAACAGGCCTTGATCATTCTGAGCATTGCTCTGGTGCTGGTAATTTCCACAGTTATGTGGAGTTCTGCCCAGATCACACAGGATACAGAGGAAGAAGTACAGTCCACTCTCCGGGATGTTGCCACGCAGAACGCCCTGATCGTACAACAGGAGCTCCGTGAAAACTTCAACTTATTATACAGCCTTGCCGATGCGATCAGCGTTTCCCCGGATGCAGTCAATGCAAAATCCATTGCTGCACAGTTGGGATCTTTTGTCTCCACCTATGAGTTTAAACGGATCGGTTTCGTCTCACCGGACGGTCAGGTGATAAGCACCGATGGCTATGTACAGGATCTGTCCAGCAGAGATTTTTTTAAGGATGGTATGCAGGGACTTCCTGGTATTACCAATACCCTCCAGGATCGCCTCGGTACTCCGGAGCCCATCAATGTATTCAGCATTCCCGTATATGATCAGAGTGATTCCATTATCGGTGTTTTATTTGCCACCTATCGGAACCAGCATTTTGAAGAAATTTTAGGCGTGCAATCCTTTAATAATCAGGGATTCAGTTGTCTGGTAAATCAGGACGGTGACCTGATCGCCACATCTTCCAATGCACCGGCTTCTCTGCAGGAAGCCGACCGTATGTCCGATTATCTGACTCAGGATGCCCGTAACGACCAGCCCTTGCAGGATCTGCATACGCTGCTTCAGAGTTCTTCTTCCAACGGTGGTTATTTCTATGGAGGCAGTCAGAAGTATTATTACTATGCGGCTGCAATGGACAATCTCCGCAGCGACAGACAGTGGTTCGCCCTGACTATTGTTCCCGATCAGGTACTTTCCAGTCGTTCCGCTCCGATATTGTTTCAGGTGCGGCTGCTGATCCTGCTGATCATTGTGATCGCCGGAGTCGGTACTTTTGCTTTTGTGCACAGTATCCGGACACGGCGCAGGCAGTTATATCGTCTGGCTTATGTGGATCCTCTGACAAATGGTGATAATTTTGCCTGCTTCAAGGAGAAATTATCCCACTGCAACGGAGACAGTGGCTTCTATGTTGCCCTGGATCTTCAGGATTTCAAGCTGATCAATAATACCTGTGGTGTGGCCAAGGGTGACGAAACACTGTTGGAAGTATGGAAGATCCTGCAAACCGGTACACATCTGGGTGAATTTTCTGCCCACATCAATGCAGACCGGTTCATCCTGTTCCTGCGGGATAATGACCGGTGTACCTTAGAACCCAGATTGGAGTGCCTGTGTCAGGATATTTCCAATTTGTCCACAAAGCTTAATATTCCGAAACTGTTCCCACTGTGCGGCATCTATGAGACCGCCGATCATAAGGAAATCGAACAGAATTACGGCAAGGCTGTACAGGCCATGTATCCGATAAAAGGAAAACGTACCAGGCATTATGCTTTTTATGATGAGCTGGATATCAAACAGCTCTCCGAGGATCGTCTGATGGAAGATGTCTTCGAAGATGCCCTGAAGAACGGAGAATTCCAGCTGTGGTATCAGCCGAAGGTAGACCCCGTCACCGGAAACATTCTGGGAGCGGAGGCTCTGATCCGTTGGAAGCGCCCCGACGGCACCATGCTCTCTCCCGGCAAGTTCATTCCATTATTTGAGAAAAACGGTAATATCACAACACTGGACGAATATGTGTTCCGCACGGTGTGCGCACAACAGCAGAGATGGCTGCAGGCTGGAGCAAAATTGTATCCGATTTCTGTAAATATTTCCAGAGTCAGCCTATACTACAGCAATGTGGTAGATAAGTACCGGGAGCTTTTGAATTCTTTCCAGCTGGATCCGAAATATGTTCCGCTGGAGATCACCGAGAGTGCTACCATTAATAACAGTGATATCTCCTCCCTGATCGAGCAGTTCCATGAAGCGGGATTTACTCTACTGCTGGATGATTTCGGAAGCGGATATTCTTCTCTGTCTTCGCTGAATGTCATGCATTTCGATACAATCAAGCTGGATAAGAGTCTGATCGATTACATTGGTGACCGGAACGGTGAAAAGCTGCTGTTGCACATCACGCAGCTGCTGCAGAGCTTCGGTATGACTATTACCGCAGAGGGGGTAGAAACTTCGGATCAGGTAGAGTTTCTGAAGAATCTTCACTGTGATGATATTCAGGGTTACTACTTCTCGAAGCCGTTACCGGTAAACGAATTTGAAGATTTTGTAAGAAAGCATACAGGTCTGTAGGGTTCGCCCACAGACCTGTTTTTTATTTCTGTATTCTTTTTTCTGTATCATTCTTCTCCCAGGATCAGGATCGACCAGGCCGGAAGCGTGATTTCTGCACCGGTACGCTCCGCAGTCTCTTCTCCGGTATAAAGCTCCCCAAGCAGTACCAGCTCCTCCGCTGCCGTCTTTCCTATCGTAAGTCCGCTCAGATCTACTGTTGCGGTCTCCGCAGAAGTATTGCCTAACATCAATAAGCTGCTGTTCTCGTCACTTCTTGTCAGGGCAAAGCATTGTTCACCGGAATACTGCTCCAGATAAGCGGTGGTGCCTCTGGCGATCACCGGGTTCTGGTTGCGGACACGGATCACCTGTTTCACATAATTATAGATGGAATCGGGATCCTCCTGCTGTTCTTCCAGACTGTCAAATTTCATCCGGAAATCATCCATATCTGCCGGGCCCTTACACATGCCTTCCGCATTGCCGTCCTTGCTCCAGTACATGGGGGCCCGTTTGTTCTCGTCTTTGCCGGAGCCCTTCATGCCCAGTTCTTCCCCATAATAGAGGAATGCATTGCCATTCATTAAGAGATTAAGGGCATTGCCCATTTTCGTCTGAGCTTCGCTATTCTCCCCGGCATAGTAGCCTGCACTGCGTCCCATATCATGATTGGTGTAGAAGGGAGCATTGATATAATCCGGATTGTACTGCGCATACATGCCCTGCTCTGTTTCCAGATTCTTTGCATAAGATGTTGCCGATGCCTTACCGTTCATCACATTGGCAATGATACCGGACTTGTCGGCAAAAGCAAAATCAAACATGCTGTCCACGCCGCTCTCATAATATTTGGCATAGGTATTCTGATCCGTCCAGCATTCACACACCAGATAATTCTCCGGATCTTTGCCATGAACATAATCCGCGAACCAGCTTAGAATTTCCACATTGTCCTCTGTGGATCCGGTAACATACTCTTTCACCGCATCCAGTCGGAAGCCATCCACACCCATATCCAGCCAGAAGTCCGCGATCTGCTCAAATTCCCGGCGTACCGCCTCATTCTCCAGATTCAGATCCGGCATTCCGTCCCAGAATCTCGCTTCATAATACCAGGCCGTTCCATCCAGCTGCGCATACCCGCCCTGGTATTCTCTGGAAAAATGGTAATAATCCACATACGGGCATTCGGAACTATCCGGTTCCGCCCCTTCCGGCAGGCTCTTCAGATACTCCGCAGCCTGTTGGAACCAGGGATGGCTGCTGGAAGAATGATTCATTGCCAGATCCAGGATCACACGGATCCCACGGTCATGACAGGCCGTCAGCAACTCCTGAAACGTTTCCAGAGTGCCGTACTGCGGATCGATATTCTCATAATCCGTGGTATCGTATTTATGATAGGTGACGGAGGGCATCACCGGCATGAGCCAGATACCATTGATTCCCAGATCCATATCTGTGGTATCATCACCGTCATTCAGGTAATCCAGCTTTTCCAGTACGCCCTGTAGATCTCCAATGCCATCACCGTCGCTGTCATAGAAGGAATATACGAAAAGCTCATAGTAGGTACGGTAGTTGTCGTCCGGGATCTGCAGTACCCGGTTGTCCTGCACCAGAGACGTGGTACTGCCGGTGCTGTCAGTGTTACTGTCCGTGCTCTCATCCTGTACGGTGGCAGTCTCATTCTGTGTACCGGCAGCAGACGCATTGCTGTTTTCTCCTTTGCTGCCTCCACAGGCAGTCAGAGACGCTGTCATTCCCACCACCAGTATTGCTGCCCATATTTTTCTGTTCCATTTGCTCATAGTTATCGCTTACTCCTCAGATCCGCTTTTTTCAAACCGGAACCATTTGAAATCAAAATTGCATCCCGGCAGGAAAACGAAGGTCACATTCTGCTCTCCTGTCACTCTTTCCAGAGGGAAACGCAGTTCCCTATATTCCTCGCTGTGCGGGAAGGGAAGTACCTGTGTAGCTCCATCGGTAAACCTAAGCTGGATCGTATTCTGCTGTAAAGGAGTTCTTCCGCAGATGACAATGCTATCGGTTCCCGCTTCTCCAAAGTTCATATCCGTAAATTCGAGAGAGACATTATTGCCGATCTGTTCAACGGCATCCCCGGTTCTCACAAAGCTGTCACCATAGGTAACTCCGTCCGTGAGAGCACTCAGTCTTGCATAAGCTTTTTCCTGTCTGGTGAAATGAAACTCTTTCAGGAAAATTTTATCTTCTGACACCATTGTCAGTTTTGTTACACCCTTTAATCTCCGGGGCAATACGAAGGTATCCGGCTGGAATACTTCCCAGATGCCCGGCTTCTGATAGGTTATTTCACCCACCAGTGTTCCCTGTGTCCCGGAACCGCTCTCTTCGGGCTCTCCCTTCCATATCTGAATCCGATGGGGATCATTATCGTTGGCAAAAATGGACAGCGTGATCTCGTCACTTCCGAATTCACCAAAGTCTAACGCTTCATAGACCAGTCCGGTAGGCTGTGCCTTGTCCGTTCCGGCACTGTTCTCCACTCCGCGGCTTACGTCTCCGCCAAAACTTCCGACATAAGAAATACCCGTCACCGGCTCATACGGAGAATGGAACGTCTGTCCCATGCCCTCCACTGCAAAGTCAAGTTGGGAAATCATTTTAATATTGGTTGTTCCGTTACAGGTCATACACCTTACCTGAAAACTGCCATCACTGACGCCTGTGATCCGGATGCTCTCGCCGTCTTCCAGTTCCTCCAGTTTTGCCACAGGGCTGGGGATACCGGAAGCGTCAGTAATGCTCCAGAGAAGCTTACGGTCTGTGGCTTCCATGGGATAGATACGGGTATGTAGCAATACATACGGCTTCTCCGGTGTCAATCTCATATAGGGAGCGCTCATTTCCAGTTTCCGCACCGGAACAAATCCGGGATCCACAAAGGCGGGCGGATATTCTCTGTTTTCTTCCGTTGCACAGATACCGGGACGGATCTGTGCTTCGATAGCATGAAGCGTCACTGTCGCCGTGCGGTGCCCGGCAGCTGCCGTATTGTCCGAAGTCTCGACTACTGCCGCGGCCGTTCCGGTGACGGTTTCATCGGTCATGCTCGCCGTGGCTGTCCATGCGTCCTCCACGGTCACACGAATCTCCCCCGGCGTAGTTTTTGCTGCGATCATAGCCAGTAATTTCCCCTGGAACAACTTACGTACGGTTCCCTTGTAGGCATCGTAATCGGCGCTGTCACCATTGTCCAGTCCCACCAGTCTTCCAGCACCTTCCACGGTCACTCTCACATAATCGGAGGCATTTTCCACAGGATATCCGTCCCGGTCCTCCGCTGAGATCTCCACAAAGATCATGTCCTCGCCGTCAGCATGCAAGGCTGATTTATTTGCTTTTAATACATAATGATCTGTGTTGCCGAAGGAATGTCTCTCCTGTCTGGCTATCTCCCTACCCGTTTCGTCGTATGCCACGGCACAGATACTGCCGGGCGCATACGGTACTTTCCAGGAAGGCTGCAAGACCGTTCCTTTCTGATGATCGATCTGCTGTTTTCCCTGTGACACTCCGTTTACGAACAGTTCCACCTCCGGAGCATTGCTGGTGATCCGCACGTCCACCTGCTGTCCCGGATTAAAATCCCAGTAGGGATATACATGGATCATGGGATCTTTTTTCCCATCCGTCCATTCCGAACGGAAGACGTAGTAGGAGTCTTTGGGAAATCCCGCCGTATCCATCTGTCCGAAATAGCTGTTTTTCGTCTGATAAGGGGTCGGCTCACCGATATAGTCAATGGCTGTCCAGATGAACTGACCACAGGAATAAGGGGTATCTCTGTCCATAATGATACAGTATTCCGTATTTTTCGCCGCCCAGCTGGTAGTACTGTTGCCCAACGCAGAACACTGTTCGTCCGCTTCGATCAGATTCGCCCTCTCCAACGGAAAATGATACACCCCTCGGCTCTGTACCACAGAGGAAGTCTCACTTCCGTAGATGATCCAGTCCGGATGCTTTTCATGGTGTTCCGCATAATATTTTTCCGCGTAGTTATAGCCCGCCACTTTCACGATATCCGCACATTTCTGGGCATTTTCCCAGGGCATGTAATTGGAACCGATCGTCACCGGTGCCACCTTCCGGTAATCCCACTTTCTGACTACTGCAAGGAGGCTACGGGTGATCTCCTGTCCATGGGCATCCGCATGGGTATCCGGAATCTCGTTGCCAATGCTCCACATGATAACGGAAGGATGATTGCGGTCTCTGCGGATCCAGCTGCGTACATCCTTCTCCATCCATTCCTTGAAAAATCTGGCATAATCATAAGGATTCTTTGCCATCTCCCACATATCGAACGCTTCGGATACGATCAGAAATCCCATCTCATCCGCCAGTTCCATCAGTTCCACAGCGGGCATATTGTGGGAAGTCCGCACAGCATTGACACCCATGGAACGCATGAGTTCAAATTTCCGGCGCATGGCTTCTTTGTGAAAAGCCGCTCCCAATGCTCCGAGGTCATGGTGATCGCAGGCACCGTTCAGGCGCACTTTTCTGCCGTTTAATAAAAAGCCCCTGACAGGATCAAATTGCATGGTGCGGAAACCGATGCGAAGATGTTCTTCCTGTGTGATTTCCGTCTTCTGTAAGGCTTCACCTGCTCCGTTCTCCCCGTCGTTCATTGGAAGTTTGCATAGACGAACTGTAAGATCATACAGATAAGGATCTGTGATGTCCCATTTCCGGGGATTATCCACAGGAATCGCCACAGATGTCTTCTCCTGTCCACCGGCGAGGGGCTGTTTTACCCGGAAAATCTCCCTGTTTTCCGTTTCTGCAGAGTTTTTACTGTCCCCGGCATAATGCAAGCAATATTCCAGTTCATAATTCTCAGTGATTGCTCCCCATTCCAGTTCCGTATCGATGGTCAGATCGTAGCCGTTTTCCGTCTCCACGGAGGAGGTATAGATACCGTCCAGCGGAATATGTGTCTCAGGCAGACGGATCATCCAGACATTACGATAGATTCCGGCACCGCTGTACCATCTGCTGTTGGGTGCCTGAAAGGTTACCCGGAGAACAACTTCATTTTCACCTTCACGCAGATGATCCGTAATGTCCCAGTCAAAGGTGGAGTAGCCGTATTTCCAGTCACCGAGGCACACGCCGTTTATATAGATGGAAGAATCCATGTAAACACCCTCGAAGCGCAAAATGACACGTTCGTCACATGTCGTGCAGGCATTACCTGCCACAGAATTTGACTGCTCCCGCAAGTTCTCCTGCGCCGCTTCGCCTGCACGCTTTACTCCGGATGCGGAATACACGAATTTCTTCCGATACCAGCCAATACTGTCTTCATAGAGGTTCTTCGTATCATAGATCAGCCAGTCGTGAGGCAAGTCTGCCGGCTGCATCTCCCGCTCCCAGAGAGTTCTGTCTTCCCAATTCACACCCAATGCTGTTTTTGCAAAATACCAGTTATCATTCCATAACGTTCTGCTATTCATCGAAATTTCTGCCCTTTCTGTCCATATCGTTTCCTGTCAGATCCCTGCTTCTATAGTGCTGCTTTTCCTACCTGTGTCCCGTCTTATCGTTGTCTGATACGGTCTTCGCATCCGCCCGGTCTTCCAGACGCTTTACCAGATAGACCGCCAACAGCGCATCTAATGTTCCCAGCACAATGCCGCCCAGAATATCCGTGGGATAGTGGACAAAGAAATAAAGTCTGGAAAAGGCAATGACTGCTGCCATAAGCAGACTTAAAATACCCGCCTTACGATAATAACTGAAAATGGTCACCGCTCCGGCAAAACCATTGGAAGTATGTCCCGAGGGGAAGGAATACTCCGAAGGGAACGGAATTTTCAATGTCACTCTGGTATCCACCGCACAGGGGCGGGGTCTCGCGATCACATTTTTCAGGAACAAATTTCCCACAAGATAGGTGATTGCCATGGCGATTATCATGGTCAGACCGCATTTCCGGGTCTTCGGAATGCATGTCAGCACAATCGCAATGACGATCCATACCAGACCGCTTTCTCCGATCGTAGTAAAAAAACGCAGGATCTCTGTCAGCCATTCCTGATGGATCCCCTGAATCGCATGCAATATCTGTAATTCCATCCTTCGTTCCTCCTTGTCCGTCTTCCGGCTTGGTTATCGGCCGCTCCGTAATTTCACCGTCAGACATTCTTTTGAACTATTGTAATCTATTCAGAAATGCCTTTGCATTGGCTGCAATATCATCCTTAAATACAGCGGAACCGGCTACAATGACATTGGCTCCTTTTTCCATGGCAAATGCTACATTGTCCAGATTGATACCACCGTCTACTTCCAGATCGGTAGACAGCCCCTTATCGTTGATCATTTTGCGGATCACCTGTACCTTATCCAGGCACTCCGGGATCAGCTTCTGTCCGCCGAATCCGGGCTCCACTGTCATTACCAGCACCAGATCCACCAGTTCCAGATAAGGTTCCACTGCCTCTGCCGGAGTGGCGGGCTTAATGGTGATGCCGGCCTTTTTGCCTGTGGCATGTATTTTTTCAATGCATCCCTCCACATCTTCTGTGGCTTCCAGGTGAAAATTCACCAGGTCCGCACCACAGGCAGCGAACTCTTCCACATAACGTTCCGGCTTCTCGATCATCAGATGCACATCGAGAAACATATCCGTGTGGGATCTGACAGCTTTTAATACCGGCATACCGTAGGAAATCGACGGTACAAACAATCCGTCCATCACGTCTACATGCAGCCAGGGCACACCGGCTCCTTCCACAGCTTTGATATCCTCTCCCAGCTTCCAGAAATCCGCCGAAAGAATTGAAGGTGATAAAATATTCATGATACTCCTCATTTCTGCCCCTTAGGGCCTTGTCTGCAACACTTTTCCTTTGAAAAGGAAATCGTATTCCGTATGCGTCTATTCTAACAAACTTGTATTCTTAAAACAAGATAAACTAAAAGGAACCTTTCCTTTTGGAAAAAGTTCCTCTCTTCGTGTCTTGTGATCACGTAATTCTCTATAGATTTTTGACATCCTCTTTTAACTGCTCCCAGGCATCTTCATGCTCTGTATAGTATATGGGACATTTTTTTCCACCGCAGTCATAGTGGCGGAGAATATCCTCCGGTTCCAGTTCATAGGCATCGATCAGCCAACTCAGCAGCCTGATCAGGGAATCGTAGGTCTCCTGAGTGAACTGTCCGTTGTCCGCCTTATAGCAGCATTCGATAGAGATGGAATCCTCGTTACGGGTCTGCACCGCGTAAGCGATCTCATCCAAAGGAACACACTGGATGATCTCCCCGTTATAGCCGATGATGAAATGCGCGCTGGCACTGCGCTCATGATTGTCCTTAAGCTGTTCGAAATAACTGCGGTTCTGTGCCGCACTGGTGCCGGGGTTGGCAGTATAATGCACGAAAATATTATTCACCTCCGTCAAAGGATCTCCCGGTCTGGAATATTCATTTACCGTGAGGAAATCCTCCGTCCAGTCAGGGTGCGCTGCGTAAGTCTCCGCCGACAGTCCCTGGATCCTAGTCCCCATGGTATTCTCAGTCCCTTTTCCCACCTGCTGCGCCATATCTATTGCTTCCATCGGTGTGCTGGCTTCCGCAGTACTGGCAGGCACCTTCAAAAGCTTTGTCAATGCGACGATTCCTACCAGAATTCCTGCACAAAGCAAAGTCATCCGGATATATCTGCGGATTCTTGCCCGTCTGCGGCGACGCTGTCTCTCCGCCCTCGTCAGGCGTTGTCTTGTGCGCGTGTTGTAGGTATTGTCTCTGCATACGTTTCCATCAGATACAGCAGCCGCAGTTTTCTGTTTCTGTTGGCGGATTCTGTTTTCCTGCTGGGGCACTGCACTATGATGTCGTTGTTCTATGCGCCTTCCTATATGTCTGCCCGTATTTTTCCCGGTTTGATAATCCACCAGATACGGATTCCTCCGCATCTGCGTTATATGGATCTCTGCCTGTCTGCCCGAACGATTTTCCTGCATCATATTGCCAGTCCCTCCGAATGAATTACTTTCTACGGGTTTCAATATAACGCGGAATTGTCACATTTTACGTCACATTTTTCTTAAGAAATTATAAATTTCTCCTATAACAGTTCTTGCAGATATGTTTCGATCTCTTTCGCGGTAATTTGATGGGCTTTCATGCTGGGGTGCAGGCGGCTGCCTACGGTATCCGGTGTAGTGTCGGGAAGTTGCAAAAAGTGTATCCGGGAATCGGCAGTCTGCTCCGCATAGCCTTCCACAGCTTCCCGGATGGCGGACAGAAAGTTGTCTCCCAGCATGCCGTAACCCCAGATGATCTGTGCTGTGGGGTTGCTGTTCCGCACTACTTTCAGGAAATCGCAGATGGCTGTAGTCAGTATCTCTTTAACTTCTTCTACGTCCCGTGTTCCTGCCCATTCCTGCCCCAGTTCCACTGCGGACTGAATTGCTGTGGCATCATTGGTTCCCAGATTGATAATGACCGCATCCGGCTGCCATGCCTCGAAATCATAGTCTTGCAACGCTCCCAAAGAAGCATTCCTCTCCCCGGTGAGTAAGCCACAGACCTGTGTGTAAAACGGAGGAATCTTATTCTCCACATTTCCATCCCATCCGGTGACAATTCCCCAGCCGCTCTGAGATACCACACGATACTCTGCGGATAATGCATCTGCCACCATACGGGGATAAGTATTCATTGCAGAGAAAAAGGCACTGATCCAATCTTCCTCATAGATGGCTCCCACCGTACCTTCCCCGCTGGTAATGCTGTCTCCCACAAATTCCAGCCGGTACTTCGGCTCCGGCAGCTGCTGGAATTCACCGTCTGCATATTGCAATCCCACAATCTGTAACAGATGCCCGGGATCCTGATGCATTGCCTGTACTTCCTTCAGAATCCGTACATGCTTCGGTTTTCCTACCGTCATCCCCCGGAACAGACACACTTCATTTTTCCCTTTATTTAACGGGACTCTACTGATCTGCACACCGTTCAGTTCC
>ENA-UAIZ01000362-UAIZ01000362.1-human-gut-metagenome-genome-assembly--contig:-NODE-362-length-11160-cov-23.751643_pt1 | contig 11160 bp, 6 predicted proteins | sample MGYA00244426_ERZ654407 | MGnify/ENA primary metagenome ERZ654407 (study PRJEB26926, sample SAMN06165240) | human gut metagenome | biome: ENVO:00009003; feature: ENVO:2100002; material: ENVO:00002003...
GACTCCTAATGAGGCAATGTTTATTGCCGTTTATACCTTCAGCGTGGCTTTCTATATGCCTACATTGGCATTGTCAAATACTTCGGCATTCAGTATATTGAAGAGTAACGGGCTCGACACCGTGAAGGCTTTTCCGCCAATCCGTGTGTTCGGAACCGTGGGCTTCATCCTCACGATGTGGATTGTAAACTGTGCTACCTGGGACAACGGTTCATTCTCGTTCCTGTTGAGCGAGAACGCCCATAAGTTCCAGTATACCCATTATCAGTTCCTGGTATCGGGTGTGCTCAGCATTCTTCTCTTCCTCTATTGCTTCTCATTGCCAGCCTGTCCTATCGTGAAGAAAGAGACAAAGAGCTGGGTAGAGACATGGGGTTTCGATTCCTTCAAACTCTTCAAGAGCCGTGAGATGGCGATGTTCTTCATCTTCTCTTGCATGCTCGGTATGAGTCTGCAGGTAACCAATGGTTATGCCACTCCGTTCATTACCAGTTTCAAGGGTGATCCTGCGATGCTCGATACTTTTGCAGCTAACAATGCTACGCTCCTGGTATCCATCTCTCAGGTGGCCGAGGCGCTCTGCATCCTTCTCATTCCGTTCTTCCTGAAGCGTTATGGCATCAAGGTTGTGATGCTCATCGCCATGTTGGCATGGGTTTTGCGATTCGGCTTCTTCGGATTGGGCAATCCTGCATTTCCGGGTGTTACCTTCTTTATCCTCTCATGCATCGTTTATGGTGTAGCCTTCGACTTCTTCAATGTGTCGGGCGGTCTGTTTGTAGACCAGAAATGTGATGTGAAGGTAAGAGCATCGGCTCAGGGACTGTTCATGCTGATGACCAACGGTCTGGGAGCATCTATCGGAACCATTCTCGCAGGTATGGTCATCAACCATTACTGCCACTGGACAGATGACGGCTACCTGATGGGTGACTGGAAAACCTGCTGGTTCATCTTTGCCGGTTATGCGCTCGTGGTAGCAGTAGCCTTTGCTGTCCTTTTCCGTCCGAAGAAAGAACAGAAATAAGAAAGAAAAAGGTCATACTCAACGCGAGAGTAAAAGCAGAATGTTACGTAAGAATATAAATAAATTTAAATAAAGAAAGGGTACATAATGATGTTGTACAAACTTAAACTCGCTGCCTGTTTTGGCATTCCGGAAGCTTTCGGGACATGTATTATTAGTTTGGTAGACGAAGCCGAAAAAAGAGCTTTGTCTATTATGACTACTGAATATGTAGCAGAGCAGCTGAAGGCATGTAATTCGAAAACTTCTGATTTTAAAAATGATGTGATCTCTGTACTTTGGACACTATTTGACAGGCTCAATGTTGACGATTTCTATCTCGAATTCGATGCTACGCCAGAGAGGGGAGTATATGCTACTCTTGTGAATAAAATCACAAATGAACGTATGAGCATCAAGACTGACCAGGCTGTGTTGCTGTCTGTGGCTGCGGATATAGAAATGTATACAACAGAGCTGGTTATAAAGGAAATTTCTACTCCTTTTAATAAAAATGATATGAGTTCGACTTCTTGTGCGGTACCTATTTCGGCTTTGCCAGACCAGATGCTTGAGAAGGCATTGGATTGTGCCATTAATGAAGAAGATTACGAAACAGCCTCAGCCATTCGCGATGAGATAGAGCGCCGCAAAGGCAAAAAAAGTGAATAATTAAAGGATATTCTTGCGGAATAACAGAAAATTAAGAAGAAAAAGTAACAATAAGAGGAAATGAAAGAAGTTAGATTTTTCTATGTGCCAGATGCGGCTACACAGACAGAACTGCCTCAGGAAGAGGCTACTCATGCACTCAGGGTTTTGCGTATCCAGGCGGGGGACGAATTGTTCCTGATGGATGGCAAGGGGGTGTTCTACCGTGCAGAAGTTTCGCTGGCTACCAACAAACGGTGCATCTATGAGGTGAAGGAGGTTATGCCGCAGCAGCCTGCCTGGCGAGGACACATTCACCTGGCCATCGCCCCGACAAAGATGATGGACCGCATTGAATGGATGGCAGAGAAGGCTACGGAAATCGGCTTCGATGAAATCTCTTTCCTCAACTGCAAGTTCTCTGAACGCAAGGTCATCCGCATAGACCGCATCGACAAGATTGTGGTTTCTGCCGTCAAGCAGAGCCACAAGGCTTGGAAACCTGTAGTCAACGAACTGCAGAACTTTAAAGATTTTATTACGGCTTCCCGCAATGGCAGAAAGTTTATCTGCCATTGTTATGAGGAGATAGAAAAGAAAGACTTTTTTGCCGAGATTTCCAAGTCATGCCCAACTGATGATTCTGCCGGAGCAGCCCAGGAGGGTACTGATGACATCACCGTGCTGGTAGGACCTGAGGGCGATTTCTCTATCGATGAGGTGAGACTGGCCCTGGAAAACGGATATGAGAGTGTTTCGCTTGGCACCAGTCGCCTCCGTACGGAAACAGCAGGATTGGTGGCTGTCAACATGTGCCATCTGGCAAGAGCTTTATAATATTTACTAGTGTGATGAAAAGATTGTATAAGAGTTTGATGTTCATGTGCTTGGCTGTCGTATTGGGATTGCTGAGCTCATGCTCGGGCACTGACTATCTCAATGCCATTCCAAAGAAAAGTACTGCGCTCATCTCTGTTGACATGCAGCAGATGGCATCCGGCAAAAGCGATGAAGACAAGGCGGGAATGCTAAAGTCTCTGCTGCACGTTGAGGATGCATCGAAGTGTGGCATCGACATCTCAGAGAAGATATTCCTCTTTGAGAGTGCTGATGGCAACCTCGGACTTTGTGCCAAGGTGAGCGATGAGGGCGATGTTGAAGACTGGCTTGCTTCGCTTGCCAAACAGCATATCGCTACAGAGGTGAAGGAGCGCAAAGGCTTTCATTTCTCTGTATTGAAAAATTCGTGGCTGGTCGGCTTTTCTGATCAGGCACTCCTCGTTATGGGACCGGTTGTAGCCGATGCGCAGGCCCAGCTCCAGCAGCAGATGGTGAAATATCTGAAGGCTGATGAGGACGAAGGTATTACCGCATCGCCTATGTTCGAGCGACTGGAAACCATCACTTCGCCTATGGCTATGGTGGCTCAGGCTCAGGCGCTGCCGGAGAAGTTCGTAGCTCCATTTACCCTTGGCACGCCTAAGGATACCGACCCTTCGCAGGTAGTGATTGCTGCTGAGATGGACGTGAAAGACGGTATCCTGCAGGTGAAGGGAGAAACCTTCTCCTTTAATAAAGAAATATATGAGGCCCTGAAGAAGGCGGCTCAAACCTATCGTCCGATTAAAGGCAGCTACGTCAAGTCGATGCCTGCTGATGCCCTGGCGGGTATCTTCATGAACGTAAAGGGCGAGCAGTTCCTGCCGATGATGCAGAGCAACCGCAGCCTTCAGACCCTCCTGATGGGTATCAACCAGGCTATCGATATGGATAATATCATCCGTAGTGTGGATGGGGATATGGCTATCGTGTTGCCTTCGCTTACGGATAACAATATGCAGATGACGATGGCTGCTAAACTGTCGCATGCCAAGTGGTTGGGTGATGTTGATTATTGGAAAACTTCATGTCCGGCTGGTGCGAAGATAGCCAATTGGGGCAAGAATGCTTACTTCTATACCGACGGCAAGACCTCGTTCTATTTCGGTGTGACGGATGACAAGCAGTTCTTTAGCGGAAGCGACCAGCTGATGGCGCAATATGCCGTGAAACCAAGTAATCATCCGATAGATGCAAAGATTCAGAAACTCATCGTCGGTCAGAAACTGGCTATGGTCATCAATCTCGCCAAGAGTTCTGATAGTGACGGCTCGGGCAAGGATGATGCCATCTCTACCGTAACCGGTCTGCTCACCCCTGTCTTCGGAAATCTTACTTCGGTGGTCTATACTTTAAAGGTAAAAGATTAAACATTAAACATAAAAAAAGTGGAAAAGATTCAGCTTCATTCCGTTCTCCCACAGGTTTTTGCCCAGCGCAACGACCTGGATTCGGAGATATGGAAGCAGGATGTTACCTTCGAGAAAGGTCATCTTTATCTTATCGAGGCAGAGAGTGGCAGCGGAAAGAGTACTTTCTGCAGCTATGTGCTCGGCTATCGTCACGACTACAGCGGAAGCGTGATGTTCGACAATGATGTTACCGCCAACTACAAGGTGAAAGACTGGGTAGAGATGCGCAAAAAGCACATCAGCCATCTCTTTCAGGAACTCCGTCTCTTCCCTGAGCTTACTGCCCTGGAGAATGTAGAAATTAAGAACAAAATAATCGGATTCAAGACGCGTGAGCAGATTCTTAAATGGTTTGAGATGCTCGGTATTGCTGATAAGGTAGATGCCAAAATCGGCAGAATGTCGTTCGGACAGCAGCAGCGTGTGGCAATGATGCGTGCGCTCTGTCAGCCTTTCGACTTCATTCTGGCTGATGAGCCTATTAGTCACCTCGACGACAACAATTCGCGCATCATGGCAGATATCATGATGACCGAAGCGAAGGAGCAGGGGGCTGGCGTCATTGTAACCAGTATCGGTAAGCACATGGGCTTGCCCTACGAGCACGTGTTTAAACTTTAGTAAAGTTAATAGTTGACAGTTTATAGTTTATAGTTAATAGCAAGTTTGCTATAAACTGAAAATTATAAATTATAAATTTAAAATTTAAAATGAATCTCGTTTGGAAATTATTGCGTCAGCATATCAGCATACCTCAGTTTGCGGGCTTTGCCTTCGCCAATCTCTTCGGTATGCTCATCGTTCTTTTCGGCTTCCAGTTTTATCAGGACGTGCTGCCTGTCTTCACTCAGGAAGACAGTTTCATGAAAGCCGACTACCTCATCATGAGCAAGAAGATAGGTATGGGAAATACCATCAGCGGCCGTTCCAATATCTTCTCGGGTTCTGAAATCGATGAAATAGGAGACCAGAAGTTTGTGAAGAAAATAGGAAAATTCACCTCTACTGAATATAAGGTAGATGCCCAAATGGGTGTAAACGGCGTGAACGTTCTAAATAGCGAACTATTCTTCGAGAGTGTGCCTGACGGTTTTGTTGATGTGCCGCTCAAGAACTGGAAATATACGCCGGGAACTCAGGAGGTGCCAATCATCCTCCCGCGTACCTATATTAATATGTATAACTTCGGTTTCGCCCAGAGTCATTCGCTCCCTAAAATCAGCGATGGACTGATGGGCATGATTGATTTCAATATCCAGATTCAGGCTGGTGGCAAGAAAGAGCAGTTCAAGGGAAAGGTAATCGGTTTCTCTTCGCGACTCAACACCATCCTTGTTCCACAGGCATTCATGGATTGGAGTAACCAGGAATTTGCGCCAAACCAGAAGAGCGATCCTAACCGCCTCATCGTAGAGGTAGGAAACCCGGGAGACGAGAACATCACTAAATACCTGGATGATAATGGTTATGAGGTAGAGACAGACAAACTGGATGCAGAGAAGACTACCTATTTCCTCCGCATGATGGTATCGATGGTGATGATTATCGGTTTGGTTATCTCTGTCTTGAGTTTCTACATTCTGATGCTCAGCATCTATCTGCTGGTACAGAAGAATTCTTCTAAGTTGGAGAATCTTCTTCTGATAGGTTACAGTCCGAACAATGTAGCTAAGCCATATCAGGTGCTCACCATCGCGCTGAACATCGTGGTACTCATCATCGCGTGGATCATCCTCTTCTTCCTTCGCGATTACTACATGAGCTTCATTGAAACCCTCTTCCCTGATATCGACGAGGGCACCATGCTCCCAGCCATCGCCCTGGGTCTGTTCCTGTTCCTGATAGTTTCTATCCTGAACATCGTAGCCATCCGACGCAAGGTAATGAGCATCTGGCAGCGAAAGGAGTAAGGCACCTAGCCCTCGCTCTAGCAGCAAGTAGTAAGGTTTGAATAAGGTGTAAGTTAAGAGCAAGGAAGTAAGTTAAGAGCTAGGTGTAAGGGAGCCTAGCCTCCGTTCCAGACGATTCCATCGCCTGTCATAAAAGCTCAGTCCCCCGCTTTTAGCCTCCAGAAAAAACTATAAGCAAACCCCCGTTATAAAATAACAAATTAAAGGAAATCTGCGTTATTTGCTTAACGCAGATTTTTTTTATGTTATAAAATACATTTTTTCATGCTGTTGTAACACTTATATCGAATTTTTTGTTTAATTTTGCACCCGTAATAGATATTTGGGGGCTATTCTCCCGTATTATTAATTAATTTTTAAAAAAAGGTATGCTGAAAAGATTGCATTTACTTCTGGCTTTGTTCATCCTGACGGTGAACGCTGCAATGGCTCAGATTACCACTTCAGGCATTAGTGGTAAGATTTCTTCCAATGGCGAAACCGTTATTGGTGCTACAGTTACTGCTACACACCAGCCATCTGGTACTGTGTATCGTGCTGTAACAAATGTAGATGGTCGCTATACTATTCAGGGTATGCGTCCAGGTGGTCCTTACAAGGTAAGTATCTCTTATATCGGATATAAGGACAAGGTTTTCAACAATGTCAGTCTGAACTTGGGTGAAAGCCAAAATCTCTCTTGCTCTCTTCAGGAAGATGCCAAGCAGCTTCAGGAGGTTGTTGTTTCGGGTAAGGCTGGTCTGAATGGTACGAAGACCGGTGCGGCCATGAGTATCAATGCTCAGCAGATAGCTGATATGCCTTCTATCTCGCACAGTATTGCGGATGTGGCTCGCCTGAATCCACAGCTTACTACAAACGGGCAGTCTGGTTCTATGTCATTTGCCGGTATGAACAACCGTTATAATTCATTCCAGATTGATGGTGTGATGAATAACGACGTGTTCGGTCTTACTGCTAATGGCAGTAATGGCGGTCAGGCAGGATCTCAGCCTGTTTCTATGGAGACTATTGACCAGATTCAGGTAAATATCGCTCCTTTCGATGTTCGCCAGGGTGGTTTTACCGGTGGTGCCATCAACGCGGTAACCAAGAGCGGTACCAATGAATTCCATGGAAGTGGCTATTTCTATGGAAACAACCAGGATTTGGTAGGTCGTCATTATAAGAATATGGATGGTACCTATGCTCAGCCTTATGATGATGAGAAGGAAACTTTGTTCGGATTTACGCTCGGTGGTCCAATCATCAAAAACAAACTCTTCTTCTTCGCAAACTATGAGAATTCAGAAAAGTCGTACCCAACTCAGTATACCATCGATTCTCCAGATGTTAAGTTTAATCCGGATTTGGCTAAGGCCTTGATGTCTAAGATTTATGACTTGGCTAACCGTCAGGGGTATGATTATGCAACTTCATGGGCAGATAAGGATAAGAACGTGAAGAGCCAGAAAGCTGGTTTGAAGTTGGATTGGAATATCAACGAGTTCAACAAGTTCTCTGTACGTTGGAGTTATGTTGATGCTAAGCAGACGCTTGGTCTGGGTGGTATTGCTACATTGAATACTACCGACCACTTGTATGATTTCAAATCTAAAACTCATTCTTTCTCAGCAGAGTTGCAGAGCCGTATCTCTCCAAACCTGAGCAATGAGGCACGTGTATCTTACGTTAGTGTTCGTGATGAGCGTACTTCTGGTCAGCCTGCACCATCTATCACTATCTATAAGGTAGGAAATGGTACCATGAATATCGGTAATGAATATTCCTCAATGGCTAATGGATTGAAACAGGACATTTATACCCTCGAAGATAACTTTACATGGTACAAGGGTAATCATACACTGACATTCGGTACACATAATGAGCTTTACAAGTTCTCTAACCTCTTCCTTCAGAATCTCTATGGATGCTATTATTTTGATACTCCTGACGATTTTCTGAAATATTATAAAGGTTGTGGAGCCGATGGTTTTGGAGGTGATGGTAAGTATATCAAGAACTTCTACTTCACACAGGCTAATGTTGAGGTGACTGGTAATCCTCGTTGGGCACCAGAGTTTAGCGCAGCTCAGCTGGGCTTTTATGTACAGGACAAGTGGGATGTGACAGACAGCTTCCAGCTCACCTATGGTCTCCGTATGGATATGCCTCTGTTCTTTGATACTCCTGCCGAGAATGCTAAGTTCAATGAGTGGGCAGCAGGTAAGGGATATGGTTTCAAGACCAATCAGAAACTTGCCAGTACACCAATGTGGAGCCCTCGTGTAGGTTTCCGTTGGGATATTGAGAAGAACCGCAAATATATCCTTCGTGGAGGTATCGGTGTATTCACTGGTCGTATTCCTTTCGTCTGGTTGAGCAACAACTTTACGAATACTGGTGTGCAGACATCTTCTTACTCTGCAAAAAATAATTCTGCTGTGCAGCTCATCATGGATCCTAACAAGCAGACTCAGAATGCAGATAATCTGAAGGCTACCGGTAGCCAGCTGATCAATGTGTTTGACAAGGATTTCAAGTTCACTCAGACTATGCGTGTTAACCTAGGTTTCGATTTCAATCTCCTGGGTATCGACTGGACTGCTGAGGGTATCTTCAGCAAGAGTCTGAATGATGTTTATTACAAGAACTTGGCTTATGAGGAGTCTGGTAAGACCTTGTCTCAGACCTCTTACATGAACTGGGATAACCGTCCTCTTTATACAAAGGTGGCAGATGCTAAGTCGTTTACCAACATCTATGCAATGTATAATACCAGTAAGGGCTACAGCTACAGCCTGTCTTTGTCTGCAGCTAAGCACTTTGCGTTCGGTCTTGATCTGAATGCATCTTATACATTCACTCACTCAGAGTCTGTAAGCAGTATGACCTCATCTGTTGCTCAGAGCAACTGGCGTAATACTCATACTTATCGCTTCTCAAACAACCCGGAGTTGGCTAATAGTGGTTATAATGTGCCCCATACAGTGAAGGCTTCTGCTTTCTATCACTTCAACTGGGGAACCAACAAGTTGTTTACCACTACAGTAGGTCTTATCTACCAGGGTCAGAGCGGTTCTCCTTACTCTCTCGTTTATAGTGGAGATATCAACGGAGATAATGGTACAAGTAATGACTTGATTTTCATCCCTACAGATGCGCAGGTAGACCAAATGCGGTTCATGGGTACTGATGCTTATACTGCAGAGCAGCAGCGTGCTAATTTGAAGCAGTGGCTTGCTACTACTCGTTATGTGAAGGATCATCGTGGTGAGTATTTTGAGCGTTATGGTGATAACTTGCCATTTGAGAGTCATTTCGACTTCCACTTCGGTCAGAAGTTCGGTATCCGTACAGGCAAGTATGTACATGCTTTGGAATTTACTCTGGATATCATGAACGTGGCTAACCTCCTGAACAAGGATTGGGGCCGTACCTTCAGTAGTGGTTATAACAGCGAGTTTGTTTCTCCTATCACGTACAAGGGTGATGGTGTATTCCAGTTCGCTAACCCATCAGATATGCCTCTCAAGTATCCTAGCTCATACTATAGCCGCTGGCGTGGCCAGGTTGGTTTGAAGTATACATTCTAAGGTATATACGAATCGAGATTAACAAAGATTTTGTATAAACAACAAAAGGGTATGAAGAAAGTTTAGATAATAGTTGGCGCATATCAGTTGACTAACGCATGCACAACAGGTGTTGTGCATGCGCATATCAGCTGTTATGCAAGCGCACAACAGCTGTTGTGCGACCGGAGATACTAACTGTCTCAAAAACTTATGTTGTATTTTCTAACAACATATATTATCTTTTCAGACAACATATCATTAATATAAAAAGATGGTGAATCATAAGTAAATGATTCACCATCTTTTTGGTTTTATAAGAACAAGTCTTTCTTTGGCATGTTTGCCATATATTTCTTTCTCAGTTTCTCGAAGAATGCCATTGTGTCGTTAGAGAAACCATGTCCCTTCCATGTAGATGTGTTCGTGATGAGAATCCAGCATTGGTTATCCGGATATTTCAAGACGATGGCTGATGTGCCAGCCAGTGAACCGGTACGAATCCATGGTTTGTTGCTCTTTGGCGTATAGTTCCAGCCGATAGAGTATTGGTGGTCGGCCTGCTCGCGCGTCATAAACTCGATGCTCTTCTTGCTGAGGATATCCTTGACATGTGGCAAACCATCGATGCTGGCAATAAAGCGGCTCAACTCTGCAGTCGAACCACACCAGGCACCTGCACCTGAAAGGCGAGGGAGGTCGGTATCTCCATAGCATTTCTCTACCAGTCGTCCACTGTTGTTGTATTCATACACAGGGATGCTGCCCTGGTGCATGTAGTACTTCGTCTCGTTGGGGCGGCGGTCCTTTAAGTAAGTTCCCGCAATATGCATGTCGTAGCAGCCGGCTGGGTGGAGCACATACTTCTGCATGAAGTTTTCATATTTCATTCCGCTCTTCTTTTCTATAATCATGGAGAGAATCATGTAGCCTAGATTGCTGTAGCATTTGCCTTCGCCAGGAGTATAGCCCAAGTGGCGCTTCAAGAGAATCTTGAGCAGGGTAGGGTGATCAGGTGGCGTTTTGAGATGGTTCTGCATCATGATGTAGCGGGTGGAAGATACCGGGTCACCGGCATAATTGTTGAAACCAGCCTGATGGCGCAGCAACTGTTCTACGGTGATGTCGTAATATCGCTTGTCCTTGATACTGTTGTTGTAAACTGTATCGCGCAGGATTCCCTTTTCGCCAAACACCTTCTCGTTCAGCTTGAGTTTCTTCATCTCCTGCAACTTCATGATACCTACGGCTGTAATCAGTTTCGATACAGAGGCGAAGCGCATCAGCATGTTAGGCTCCATTCTGATGCCTCGCTCCTTATCCGCCATTCCGAATCCGCGGGCATAGAGTAGCGAGTCGTTGCGGGTGATGACGAGTTGGGCTCCATTGATTTCCCATCTCTTGAGATACCTTTCTATTACCGAGTCCATCTCATGATATTCCTTCCCCTCTGTCAGGGCATTTGAGATGGAATCGTTGATGTGAACCTTAGGGAGCGAATCTGCCGCCTTGTTCTTATCTGATGCTGATGTACAGCGAGATACACAGCTGTGTGTAGTCCATCCTACGATTGCTGTAAAGGTAAGCAATATGATTGCTATGCGTTTTTTTCTTAGTCGTCGTGCCATTTTATTTAATTTTTCTTATGCAAAGATAATGCAATCTTCTCAAATAACAAAACATTGAAAATATATTTAAATCTGTCTCTTATACACATCTCCGAGCCCACGAGACCTCTCTACATCTCG
>ENA-UAIZ01000372-UAIZ01000372.1-human-gut-metagenome-genome-assembly--contig:-NODE-372-length-11026-cov-3.367423_pt1 | contig 11026 bp, 10 predicted proteins | sample MGYA00244426_ERZ654407 | MGnify/ENA primary metagenome ERZ654407 (study PRJEB26926, sample SAMN06165240) | human gut metagenome | biome: ENVO:00009003; feature: ENVO:2100002; material: ENVO:00002003...
GATGACGGCATTGTAAAACTGATTGATTTTGGAATTGCCCGCGAAGTCAAAAAAGAACAGGGAAAAGATACCGTGGTACTTGGAACCGTTGGATATGCAGCACCTGAACAATTTGGATTTCACCAGTCGGATGCAAGGACAGACCTATATGCTGTAGGGGTACTATGCAATGAAATGCTGACCGGGAAATTACCGGGGGACGGCTTATACAATGGTTCGCAGAATATGCAGAAAATTATTTTAAAAGCAACGGCAATAGATGCAAAACAGCGGTTTCAGACCGCAGATGAAATGCGAAGGGCACTTGCCACAAAAAAGCGAAAGCAGAAACTGTCAGAGATTTTGTTGCCGCTTCCCGGTTTCCGCACAGGAAAAACATGGAAAAAGGTGACTGCCTGTCTGGGATATGCCTTTTGGGGAATTTACAGTATTGGCAGTATCGCAGAGTGCAATAAAAATACTGCGACCATGCTGCTGGAAGCTTTGTCTTTGGGTATCTATCTCTGGCTTCCAATGGCTGTGCTGACCAATTACGGCTCATGGAATCAAAAAATCTATCCGTTTTCCAGAATGCCTGTGGCAGCAAAAATTATTCTGGAACTGGTGCTTAGCCTTGTATTTTTCGTGGGAGGGTATGCAATTGAGAACTATTTGCGCGTGGATGTCATGCATATTGTGGGAAAATAAATAGAAAATGTCTGCTGTGGGCAGACCATAAAAAAACAGCTTCTGGTATGATTGGCATATGACGGATGCCAATCATATGCGGAAGCTATTTTTTATGGTTGAGAACCGAATGGATGAAAGACAGATACGGTATAATAGAGTCAGTTAATTACAAACGAGGAGGAAGGAATATGGCAGAAGAAAAGGAAACAAAAGTGTGCAAATACTGCAAATCGGAAATCCCAAAGAAAGCGAAGGTGTGTCCGAACTGCCGGAAGAAGCAGGGAGGGATTGGAAAATGGATTGTGATAGCAGTCATTGTGATCATTGTCATTGCCGCAATCAGCGGGGGTGGGGATGATAAGGATAAGAACCCACAGAAGATCAGCCAGACACCTTCGGATGACAAGCAGACATCTTCTGAAAATAAGAAAACAGACGATACAGAAACTCAGGACAAAAGCAATGTTTTTCAGGTGGGCGATGTTGTAGAAACAGAAGATTTTAAAATTACATTTGTTTCGGCAGGAAAATATAAGAGTGATAATGAATACATCACACCAAAAAAAGGGTACGAATACTGGCAGTTCAAGTTTAAGTTTGAAAATACATCGGATACCGATCAGAATGTGTCGACAATGATGGACTGGGAATGTTATGCAGACAACAGCAAGGCAGACCAGCAGTGGATCGGGGATGACAGTGGTCTTGACGCAACCTTATCCGCAGGAAGACAGACGGAAGGAACGGTTTATTTTGAAGTCCCGAAAGACTCCAAACATATTGAACTGGAATACGATATTAACTATTGGCAGGATAACAAAATTGTATTTGTTGGAAAATAAAAGACGCTAAAAGATTGACAGCAGCAGGAAAATACGGTAATCTTATCATATAGGTTCCGGTCATAAAAGGAAAGTATATTTTATGACCGGAATCAGTCATGGGAGTTTCATCCCGATATACCCAGTGTAACAGAAAATTAAATAGCAGGACATCACAAAGGAGAAGATGTATGGGGGCAAAAGACCGAAAGGCAAACGAGTATTTTGCCGATAACAGACGTTTTGCAGATATGTGTAATGCGGTACTGTTTGGAGGTAGAACGGTCATCCTGCCAGAAGCACTTGAAATAGGGCTACCGCAATCCCACTGGCTTTAGACGGTGGGTTAAGGTAGCCGGAAGCGGAGGTTTGTGCGATACTTGCGTTATGGGAACGTGGAAATCAAAAAACAGACACAAATATTTGTTACAGTATCATATTATTTTCGTATGCAAGTATAGAAAGAAATTGCTGATGTCAAAACAAATATCAGATGATATAAAGCAGTTTTCTTATGAGATATGTCAAAAGCATAAAGTCATTATCAGATATATGGAGACAGATAAAGATCATATTCATTACATGATAGAAACAGAACCAACAATGTCTATCAGTAAAATAGTAAATCTGATGAAGAGTTATACAACATATCATATTTTGTCTGCAGTATAGGAAATGTTTCAGAAGAGATGTTGAGAAAATATATAGAAAATCAAGGGTAGGAAGGTGGCGACAGTAGGTGTTAAAAGCATATAAATACAGGATATATCCTAATAGCGAACAAAGAATTCAGATTGCAAAAACATTTGGCTGTTGTCGTTTTGTTTACAATCAGACATTGGCATATCGGAAAGAAATATACGAGAAAGAGAAAAAGTCAGTTAGTAAAACGGATTGTAATAATTACTGTAACAGAGAATTAAAGAAAGACTATGAATGGTTAAAAGAAATAGATAAATTTGCTCTGACCAACGCAATCTATAACATGGACGCTGCATATCAAAAATTCTTTAAGGGGCATGCAGGATATCCGAAATTCAAGAGCAAACACGATAACCATAAATCATACACAACAAACTTCACAAATGGAAATATTGCGGTAGATTTTGAGACAGGGAAGATAAAACTGCCAAAATTAAAAGCAGTAAAAGCAAGGTTACACAGGGAATATAGTGGGCAGATTAAGTCAGCGACCGTTTCGCAGGTTTCCAGTGGAAAATACTATGTGTCCATACTTGTAGAAACGGAGCATAAGGAACTGGCACATACAAATCATAACATAGGAATCGATTTAGGAATTAAAGATTTATGTATTACTTCCGATGGGAAGGTATATGAGAATCTAAAAATTATAAAAAAATACGAGAAACAGCTTGTAAAGCTGCAAAGGCAACTGTCACATAAAGGAAAGAGAAGTAAGAACTATTATAAAACAAAGAAAAAGATAGCATTATGCTACGAGAAAATAACAAATACCAGAAAAGATTATCTGCACAAGATGTCCCATGAGATTATCAGCGAAAACCAAGTGATAGTTTCGGAAGATTTGCAGATAAAAAACATGGTAAAAAATCATCATCTGGCAAAAGCCATAAGTGATGTATCATGGTATGAGCTGACAAGACAGTTAGAGTATAAGGCAAAATGGAATGGCAGGAAATACATCAAAATAGATACATTTTATGCTAGTAGTCAATTATGTTCTGTTTGCGGGTATCAGAATCCAGATACAAAAGATTTGTCAGTGAGGGCATGGATATGTCCGGAATGCGGAGCAGAACATGACAGGGATATCAATGCCGCGAAAAATATACTGACAGAAGGATTAAGACAAATAGCATAAAGAAATATATAGGGCAGGGACTGCCCAAATTAACGCCTGTGGAGATAGTAGGTTACGAGGTCGCTGAAGCAGGAAGCCCATTGGCTTAAGACAATGGGTAGTTCACATAGCATGTGAGGATGAGAAAGAGGTGGTAGATTTGTGTAAAGCATGGGAAGAGCATCGGGAAACAGGATTGCGTGAAGGTCGGGAAACAGGCCGGCGTGAAGAGCGCATATCATCCATTCGAAACATGGTCGAACTTGGCGTGCCAAAAGAAAAAATTCTTATCAAATATACATTAGCAGAATATGAAGAGGCAATGAAACAATCGTAAATCAGGAAAAAAGATCTGGTGAAAACTCCGGATCTTTTTATATGGATCTTCCCCTTTAGCTTCCGGGATAACCTGCCGATACATGTTATAACGTAAAATGTAATGGTACGGAGGCAATACATGCAGGTTGAGCAGAAAAATATATGGGAAGATGTAACGCGGAATGCAAAACGCGATAACAGTAACAGGGCAATTGCGGCTTATCAGGCAAATATGCCGGATGCCGGAGCGGTTGCAGCTTTTGGCGGACAGGAAGCCTATGTGCAGCAGAAAACTGCGGTGTCCGAGGCTGGAAATATCGATATGGCAACGTATTCCAACCCGGCAAAGCAGGGGCAGGAAGAAAAGACAGTAGCGGAAAAAATTGCAGGGCAGGAGATTTCTTCGGGACAGGCGCGCAGCAACGAAATCGCTGTAGTGGCAAATACCACTTCCACAGAAGATTTAAAGAAGATGGAAGAGGACGGATTTTCCATTTCCGATGCAGACAGCCATACTATTATTACCGTGACGGACAAGATTAAAGCGGCTCTGGCAAAAGCCGGAGTGGATGTGTCTTCCATGGGCGGAACACTCACAAAGGAACAGTTAGAGGAGATTACCGGAAGTCCGGTTGTGACGCAGCAGATCATGGACTCTCTTGCGGCAAACGACCTGCCGGCGACGGAGGAAAATGTGCAGGACAGTGCGGAGGCACTGGCACAGGCTGCCTCGATTCCGGAGATCACGAAACAGGCGATGGGTTATCTTCTGAAAAATGATATGGAGCCGACCATCCGCAATCTGTATCTGTCCAATTACAGCAGCAGCGCAGAAAATATTGTGGAGCCGGAGCAGAGCGGAATTGATTTTGGGTCCCTGATGCCGCAGATTCGTGAGATTATTGCAGAAGCAGGCCTTTCCGATGACGAATATGCGGTGGACAACAGCAAGTGGCTGGTGGCAAACCAGATTCCCCTTACACCGGAAAATCTGCAGTATCTGACAGATCTGCAGGGATTATCGGACGATCTGCAGACCGATCATATAGACTGGAACCAGATCGTGGATTCCATGGCGAAGGCAATTGCGGCAGGAAAACGTCCGGCAGATGCTTCCATGATTACTGCACGCAGACAGATGGAGGAAGCGCGTCTGGTAATGACCAGTGAGGCATCCGTGGCGATGGAAAAAGCAGGCGTAGAGATGGATCTGACACCGCTGGCGGATCTGGTCGAGGATTTAAAATCCCAGGAGAGAGAATACTATAAAGACCTGCTTGCCGGTGCCGGAGTTGAGCCAAGTGAAAAAAATGTGGATCTTATGGCAGAAACCATGGATGTGTTTGCCGAACTGAAACAGCAGCCGGCATATGTAATCGGGCAGGTGGATGCGGATGATTCCGTTCAGGAGATTCATGATGCCGGAGCGCAGATGCAGCGTGCATTTGCACAGGCAAATGAAAGTTATGAAACACTGATGACTGCTCCGCGCAGTGACATGGGGGATTCCATAACAAAAGCATTTTCCAATGTGGACGATATTTTACAGGATCTGCAGCTGGATACAAGTGAAACAAACCGCCGTGCAGTGCGGATACTGGCATATAACAATACCGAAATTACACCGGAAAATATTGCAGCTGTAAAAGCACTGGATGAGCAGATGCAGCGTGCGTTTTCTAATATGAAACCGGCAGTAACGCTGGAAATGATCCGCCGTGGGGAAAATCCACTGGATATGACTATGGAGCAGCTGAATCAGGCGGCACAGGAGATTCAGCAGGAGAACGGAACACAGGAGCAGGAACGGTTCAGCAAATATCTGTGGAAACTGGAGCAGAATCATGAGATTTCTGAGGAAGAGCGCAGCAGTTATATCGGCATTTACCGTCTGATCGCACAGGTGGAAAAAGGAGATGGGGCAGCACTTGGATTTCTGATGAATCAGGGATCGGACGTGACGATGCGAAACCTTTTGCGTGCTGTGCGTTCAGAAAAAAAGAGTGGTCTGGATTATCAAGTGGACGATGATTTTGACGGAGTTGACAGCACAGCAGAAGGTCCGAAAATTGACGAGCAGATCTCGGCTGCGTTCCAGCAGAATTGTCTGCGCGATGTGATGGAACATATTTCACCGGAAAAACTTTCCCGTCTGGGAGAAGAAAAGTGGCAGAATATGTCTCCGGAACAACTGGCAGAGGCACTCCGGCAGATGGATGAATCCGTTGGGGAACAGGAAGCGGAAAAAAGCTATCGGCAGGAACAGCTTGCGCAGTATCAGCAGCTTGCAGAAATACCGGAAGACGTATATACCTATCTGGAGCGGTATGATATTCCAAACAGTATGATAAATGTCATGGCAGCATCGGAAATGCTGCGCAAACCAAACCGGATGATGGAGCGGTTGTTTCAGCAAGATCATGTTTCCAAAGATTCTATGACAGAGATTGCAGAGATGAAAGAGCAGGTACTTGAACAGTTTTCAAAAGCCCTTGAGAATCCTTCGGATCTTGCAGATGCCATGGAGACGCTTGCGGATGTGGCAGAGCATGTGATGGATACGATGATCGTAGAAGATCCGGATGTCCGCACGATTGATATCCGGGAAATGCGCCAGATGACCGCACAGTTTCAGATTGGTGCGAAACAATCGCAGGAAGAATGTTATGTGATTCCGATGCAGACAGGAGATTCTGTCACCGGGGTTTCTTTAAAAATCGTAAGAGGAAAAAAGAAAAAGGGTCTTGTGGATATTTTTCTGGATGGAGAAAAGGCAGGAAAGATCACGGCATCTTTTCAGGTAAAATCAGACCGTATTTCTGGAACAATTGTGACAAGCGAGGAAGAGACCGCAAAACAGATCGAAGAACACCTGCAGGAACTGCAGGATGCCATGCAGGAACCGGCAGATATCCATGTTGCATATACACCGGATCTTTCTTTGTCGCAGTTTGAGATGTCCGGAATCCGGAGGGAAAGTGAAATGAAAGAGCAGGGAGAACTGGAGGAAGACCGTTCCAATCAGGTACAGACAACGCGGTTGTATCATACAGCGGAAGTTTTTATTAATTCCATAAAATCCCTTTTGACAAAAACAAAAGATCTGTAGTAGGATAGTGCGGAAACCAGATTACAGGTGGTTTCACGATAAGAATGAAAATATACAGGATCTGGAAGGAGAATGGCGAATGAAAAAGAAAATTGTGGCAATGATACTGGTGCTTGCCTGTGTGACAGGAATATATGCACCGGAAAATGCATGGGAAGCACCGGTGACGGTAGAAGCATCCACGCAGAAAGGGAAGAAAACCCCATCCATACAAAAAGTATACAATGCTGTAAAGAAAGCGTATGGGGATGATTATATCCCAAGTGAAAAAGTATCAAAGAAAGAATTGAAGGAACGCTACGGAATTTCTTCCAAATGGTACAGTGCTGCAATTGCGGAGGTGCCGATGATCAGTGCAAATGCAGACACACTGGTTATTGTAAAAGCAAAGAATGCAGCTTCCAAAAAGAAAATCCGGTCGGCATTAAAAAAATACAGGGAGGAACTGATACAGGATACCTGTCAGTACCCGATGAACCAGTTAAAGATTCAGGCTTCCAAAGTTTATGTAAAAGGAAACTATGTATGCTTTATCATGCTTGGAACAATCAGCAACAAGCAGGAGGAACAGTCCGAGGACAAAGTGATTGCTGCATATAAAAAGCAGAATGAAAAGGCCGTAAAAGCCATCAATAAACTGTACAAATAGAGAAAATTATGATATGGATATTCAAACGGCTGCCGGGGGTGATTTTTATGGTGCTTCTCCTCGGCCTGGCAGGAAAAGAAGCACTGTCGCATCAGAGAACCTATTCTCCGGTTGAAAAAAGAGAACTTCAGACACGCCCGGAAATAAGTATAACGAAAGTTCTGGATGGAAGATTCCAGAAAAAATATGAATCGTATCTGCGGGATCAGTTTCCCGGAAGGGATCATTGGGTTTCGTTCCAGACAGACATGGAATTGTTTATGGGCAAAAATGAAATTCATAATGTTTACATCGGAAAGAACCATTACCTTTTGGAACACTATACAGAAAAAGAGTTTGATCCGCAGCAGATTTCCAAAAATCTGCAGGCTCTGGAGAAGTTTGTCGGAAAAACAAAACAGAACGCGGATGTCCATGTGATGATGGTGCCGACAAAGTCGTGGGTACTCCGGGAAAAACTTCCGGCATTTGCCCCTCATTATAAGGAGCAGAAGTTTTATGATGCATTGCAGCAGAAATTGGAAAAAGAGGATGTACTGATTTCCGTGGAGCCCGTACTGGATGCACATAAAGAGGAAGAAATCTATTACCGGACAGACCATCACTGGACGACGCTGGGAGCATGGTATGCCTATGAACAATACACAAAGGCGGTTGGTGGAGATCTTCAGAGGGCACAGGGGAAAAAGAAGTTCCGTTGCATCAGTAAAGATTTCTATGGAACAACCTATGCAAAAATAAATTATGCCAGACAGGCAGACAAAATTGAGATTTATGAGTCGGCGGATAAACTGCGTGTTGTTTATAATATGGGAGAAAAGAAGACAAAGACACTGTACGATTTTTCTTTTCTGAAAACAGCAGACCAGTACAGCGTTTTTACCGGTGGGAATCAGGCAGTGCTTGAGATTACCGGGGGAATAAAGAACGGAAAAACGCTGCTTTTGATCAAGGATTCTTTTGCGAACAGTATCCTTCCTTTTCTGGCAGAAGATTATGAAAAACTTGTCGTTGTGGATCTTCGCCAGCTGAATGTAAGCGGAGACCGGCTTTTGGAAATGTTTTCACCTACCGATATACTGATTCTTTACAACAGTGCACAGTTTGCACAGGATAAGGAGTTTGAGATCAAGTGTAACTAGTACATCGTTTCGCAAAGAACCGGATTAGGTGGCAGTATCCGGTACGTCTTTTCCGCTTTCCAGATAGGTTATGGCACCGAGGTAAACGGCGCGGACCAGTTTTTCCTGATAGGCATCTGTGACCAGCAGAGCTGCTTCCGTTTCATTGCTCAGAAACCCACATTCGACAATTATGATCGGTGTGGGTGTTTTTTTTAATATGTAGTAGTCGTTGTTGGATTTACAAACCCTTGGCTTTGGAGGATTAAGGCTGTTGTTTAGGGTATCCTGCATGACTGAGGCAATTGCAGAACTTTCCGCAGACTGTTCGAAGTAAAACACCTGTGGACCGGAGACTGAGGCATCCGGAAAACTGTTCTGATGGATGCTGATGGTCATAACCGGATTGGTATCTGTGATCAGTTTTACGCGGTTTCGCAGATCTTCTACTTTTACACTGCGCGAGTTTTCATCTGCAGGAACGGTATCATCACTTCGCGTGAGTACAACCTTATATCCTTTGTTTTCAAACAGGGTTTTGAGTTTTAGCACAATAGACAGGTTGATGTCTTTTTCCAGAGCATCGTTACAGCCAACTTTTCCAGGATCGCTTCCTCCATGTCCGGCATCAAGAACGATACAGGTTTTGGAGGAAGCCGCATGTCTGGAAGATGTCAGTGCAGCTGATGCACGCGCAAGTAAGAAAGCACTTATAAACAGACAGGCAACCATAAGAATTTCAAATTTCTTTTTCATAGAACCTGCTTTATGGAATTATTTATTCCTATATATATGCAGGTAAGTCAGTGGATATACCTGGTAACGGTATCCCAGATATCACTCGTTTCAAATCCGAGTTTCCAGAAGGATGCACCGGCAAGCTTCTTTTCTTCTACCAGTTTCAACCGGCATTCTGCGGAGGCGGAGTCTTCCAGCCATACCTTATAGGTGGTGTCATTATCTGTAAATTCCGAATAGTTCTGTCCACAGTCATCCTGCCATGTTTTGGTTGCACCATGTGTGGCGAGAAAATCGTTTGCAGCTTTCATGCCATAAATTTTTGAGGGAATTTTGGCACCGGCTGCTGTGTCATCGGAACTGCTCTCGGACGGGATTTCCCATACACGCGTATAAAATGGCATTCCAAGAATTACCTGATCGGCAGGAACCTCTTTTAAAGTATCGCTTACACCCTGGGTTACCCAGCTTAAAGAGGCAACAGACCCGGCTTCGGGGCTTCCGGCATAATGCTCATCGTACCCCATAATCACAACATAATCTGCAAAATTTGCCTGTTCTTTTCGGTTATAAAAGGAAGTATGTGACATCGGAACGTAATTGTCTACAGAAAGAACAACCCCGTTGTTTTTGCACTTGATGGAAAGCTCCCGGATGAATTCAATAAATGCATCCCCGACTTTCTCCCCGTTCATACTTTCAAAGTCTACGTTGATTCCATCCAGATTGTATTGAATCGCCATGGAAACAATCTGGTTTACCAGATTCTGTCTCTTAGAGGTATGGGTCAGGACTTCTGTTGTATCGACATTTTTATTTTCCAGATTGCTGACAAGCGCCCAGACTTCAATCCCCTGGTTATGACAGTAATTTACATAATTCAGGCTTGCCAGGTTGGCAATGTTTCCATTGTTGTCATTCAGATAAAACCAGGTAGGAGAGAGTACATTGATTCCTCTGGTATTGGCAAGGACAGAGGAAACCGTGTTATTTGCAGACTGGTTTGTGACCTGATGCCAGGCCATACAGATATTGTAATCTTTCTTTATATGTGCAAAGGTATCCGGAGTGAAATCGCTTTTTCTTGTTTTTTCTTTGACGGAGGAAAGCATACGTTTCTGCATGTATCCGATAATACCGTCGTCTGTCATTACTTTGTCCCAGTTGTCGCCCTGTTCGATCACTGTGACTTCCTCTTTGGAAGAAACTTGTTTCAGAATCGGGCTTTTGATGCCTCCTCTTACGCGCAGGGAGGCATTTTTTTTGGCAGTGGCAGTCTGGTATTTTCCCCACTGGCTGGTAATAATGATCCGGTGGGGATCTTTTACATGTTTGTATTTAAAATCGGAATATTCCTTTACAAAATCCAGATCAATATATGCAGTATCAGAGTTTATGGTAACAATTTTACGACCGTAATCTGCGGAAGATTTTGTAACCATATAACTGGTCTGCTCTGCCTGTGCCGAGATCAGATTTTGTGTTGTTGCATAGAGAAGAATATTCTCGTTATTGTCCCAGTAAAAACGTGAATTTAAATTGTCATGGACAAAATCATAATCGATATAAATATGACCGTCAATGACCCTGGCTTTGGAAGAGGTTACTTCATTATTTAAAACAATGGCAACCTCATCGGAATTTGTCAGATGATAATAAGTGGTTAAATCTTCGTGTTCCTTACTCGGTGTGTATTTGCGGATCAGGGCGAAGACTACGATCGCTGCAGCAACTGTCTCTTATACACATCTCCGAGCCCACGAGACCTCTCTACATCTC